>Ga0255338_1000527_pt1 | contig 115956 bp, 107 predicted proteins | sample MeOH1_35cm_T4_19_FD_203715 | JGI IMG/M metagenome (GOLD analysis project Ga0255338, IMG submission 203715) | Sandy soil microbial communities from University of British Columbia, Vancouver, Canada - MeOH1_35cm_T4_195 | ecosystem: Engineered > Artificial ecosystem > Sand microcosm >... | reverse complement strand
GCGCGCTCGACGCAACGCCCGCAGTTGCCGGAACGGTTCGCTAGCGCCTCGTGGCACGGCTGTACTGTTCATGTCGGTCTCCAGTCACCAGTGAAAAAAAAGTGCGCGGACGTGCATTCGAGTATAGAGCACGTAAAGCGTTCCGTAAGGTCATGTTTGGAACACTTTTACAGATTTCTTACGATGGCTTGATCTCGCCAGCCGGAACCTCATCCAACCGGCGGATACAGCACAACTTCCTCCTCCCGCCCCTCTCATAACGACACCGCCCGCTTTGCGTTGACGTCACTTCAGTATCATCCATGTGTGGAATAAGGCAAGTTGACAAACCGACCGGTCGTGCTATTCTCAACTGCATGCAAAAAGGCCAGCTCACCCGTACCGCCATCATTGAACAGGCATTCCAGTCCGCCGCCCGTGTGGGCTTCGAGCAGTTGTCGCTCGCCACACTGGCGGCGGACACCAATATGTCGAAGAGTGGCCTGTACGCGCACTTCCGCTCCAAGGAGGCGCTGCAGGAGGCTGTGCTGGAGCGCGCGGCCGAGCGGTTCAACGATGTCGTGGTGCGTCCCGCGATGCGCCAGCCGCGCGGCGTGGCCAGACTGCAGGCGCTGTTCGACGGCTATATGAACTGGCTTGGCGCCACGGTGACCCAGGGGCGTTGCCTGTTCATGGCGCTGTCCCAGGAATACCGCGACAAGCCCGGCGTCATCCGCGACAAGCTCGTGCAGTCATTCAAGGACTGGCACAGCACGATCTGCCGCGTCATCACCGACGCCGTGGACGAAGGCGAATTGCGCGCCGATATCGACCCGCGCCAGTTCGCGTTCGAGATGGAGGGCATCGGCATGTCGTTCCAGAGCGCCTTCAAGCTGATGGGGCGCAGCGATGCGGACGCCATGGCCAGGCACGCGTTCGCGCGGCTGCTCGACGATGCCCGGGCAGCGTCCGAGGCAGCGTCCGCGCATCGATAAGGCGCGGCAAACAGGGTTCACGCGGCATCGCGTCAGGGGGCAAGGCGCGGTGTGCCCGGCGACATTTTCGTTGCCTTTTCTTGCCCAAAAAATAGCACGACTGGTCGGTCGTTGATCATAAAAAAACAGGCGGCAAGCCAGCCCGACTGGCCTGTCCCGCTGGCATCAGATCCGTTGGAGGTGTTCGCCGTGTCGCAAGTGCTGTCTTCCGCATCCACGTCGCCATCCTCATCGCCCCGCGATGAGGGACTTTCAGATCACGTCTCACGCCCCGCCACCACCGACGGGGATCTCGCCACGTTGCGCGCCGCCGCCGCGGGCTGGCAGCGGTTGCGGTGGCAGACGGCCAGCCTGGTCTCCCCGCCGCCACCGCTCGGGCGCTGGAGCGCCTCTGGTTCAGTCCGCCGCGCGGCAAGTCCAGCCCCGACGAGCTGCGCTTGCTGGATGCCGCGCGCAGCGATTGGGCGCTGGTAATCGGCCAGGGCGCCAGCCGGCGCGTGCGCGTCTACCGCTGGGGCGGCCAGGGCCCCGTGGTACTGCTCGCCCATGGCTGGGGCGGCAATGCGGGCCAGTGGCACGCGCTGGTCCACGCGCTGCTGGGCGCCGGCATGCGCGTGGTGGCATTCGATGCGTTATCACATGGCGCATCCGACGCCGGCGCACGCGGGCACGATCAAAGCTCCGTGCTCGAAATGGCGCGCTCGCTGCTGGCCGTGGCGTGGCAGGTGGGCCCGGTGCACGCGGTCATCGGCCATTCGCTGGGCGGCGCCGCCGCCGCGCAGGCGATTCGCGAAGGGCTGCCGCTGCGCGGCGCGGTGATGATCGGCTCGCCGGCCGATATGACCGACGCCTGCGCCACGCTCGCGTGGCAACTTGGCATCGCGCCGGGCATCCTCGCGCGCATGCGGCGCAATAGCGAACGGTGGCTCGGCACGTCATGGGCCACGTTCAATGTGCCCGACGTGGGCCGCACGCGGCCCGTGCCGCCCACGCTGGTCATCCATGACCGTGACGACAAGGAGGTTCGCTGGGAAGACGGCGCCGCCATCGCCGGCGCGTGGCCCGATGCGCAGTTGGTGACAACCGCCGGGCTCGGTCATCGGCGCATCCTCCGGGACAAAGGCGTTGCGGAGGCAGTGGTGAGATTCGTGACCGGACTTGCCCATGACGCGGCGCGGCACCGTACGATGCTATCGACCGCAAACCCCCAATTAACCCCTGCTATCGAAGGCCACCACCGCTGATCTGGTCGCCCAATATGAAGGGCCGGCGCTGCGCAGCAGCCCGGCCCTTTCCATTGCGCCGCCTGAAAAAACTGGCGGTTAATTGCAAATTAAATTAGCTGAACATACCTCGATGCCGTGGCGCTAGCGGTAAACCAGCACGGGAATCTTGCTATGGGTCAGAACCTTCAAGGTCTCGCTGCCAATCAGCAAGCCTTGCACACCGCGCCGCCCATGCGACGCCATCACGATCAAGTCGCAGCCCTTGTCTTCGGCGGTCTTGATAATGGCCTCGTAGGGATGGTCGTTGACCGCATAGGCCGTATCGCAGGGTACGCCGGCGGCGCCGGCCTCCTTTGAGATGTCACCCAGGTATCGCGTCGCCTCCTCCCACGCCGCCTTGACATATTCCTCGCGGGTGTCGGTCAGCAATTCAACCTGGTAGGCCAGCACGTGGTAGTTCGGAGAGACGCGCACCGCGGTGGCATGGGCGTTCATTCCGCGCGCCAGCACGAGGGCCTTGCGGAAGGCCGCCTCGGACAACGCGGAACCATCCACTGCCAGCAGAAAATGCTTGAACATGGTGCCCTCCTTGCTTGCTCAATACGCTCACGCCCGGCGCCCATTCGCGGCCCAGCGTCTGCAAGTATGGAGTGCAAGGCACCTGGTGGGGCCAAGACATCATTGATGGCGATGGAATAATCGCCACCTGAATCGAGTATAGGTGCGGAAGGCCTCACGTCAACGGAGGATGCGTCACATTCCGAATCACGCCTGCACCCGCTTGCCGAGGATCTGCCCGCCCCCGAAACTCAACTGCGCCGGGACTTCGCCACCCAATGTCATGCGAATGGCGCAGTACTTGAACTCCGGAATCTTGCCGAACGGGTCGAGCACCGGGTTGGTCAGCATGTTGATGGCCGCCTCGTAGTAGCAGAAGGGCACGAACACCACGCCGCGCGGCGTGCCCTCGTCCGTGCGCGCGTACAGCGCCACCTGCCCCCGGCGCGATGCCAGCGTCACCACGTCGCCCGGCTGGCCACCCATCGCCGCCAGGTCCAGCGGATGCACCAGCGCCACGGGATCGGGCTCGATCGCGTCGAGCACGCCGGCGCGGCGCGTCATGCTGCCTGTATGCCAGTGCTCGAGCTGCCGCCCCGTGATCAAGACCATCGGATATTCCTGATCCGGACGCTCCGCCGCCGGGATGATATCGGCCGGCACGAAACGCCCGCGTCCTGTAACGGTCGGGAACGTGTCGGTAAAGATCACGGACTGGCCCGGATCACCCTCGGTCCGGCAGGGGTACGTGACGGCGTGCTCGCGCTCGAGCCGCTCCCACGTCATGCCGGCAATGCTCGGCATGGCGCGTCGCATTTCGTCGAAAACCTTCGCCACGGCTGTCGCGCCCTGCCCCGCATGCCCGTACGCCCACGGCAAACCCAGCCGCGCGGCCATCTCGCACAGGATCCAGAGATCCTGGCGCGCCTGCCCCGGCGGATCGATGGCCTGCCGCCCCAGTTGCACCATGCGGTCCGTGTTGGTGAACGTGCCGGTCTTCTCGGGGAAGGCCGAGGCCGGCAGCACCACGTCCGCCAGGCAGGCGGTCTCGGTCAGGAAGATGTCCTGCACCACCAGATGATCGAGCGCGGCCAGCGCCTCGCGCGCGTGCTGGGCGTCGGGATCGGACATCGCCGGGTTTTCGCCCATGATGTACATGCCACGCACGGCGCCGGCCTCGATGGCCTGCATGACCTCCACCACGGTCAGGCCCGGCTGGGTATCGAGCCGCCTGCCCCACAGCGCCTCGAACGTGGCGATGGCGGCCGGGTCGTCCACGCGGCGGTAGTCGGGATACATCATCGGGATCAGCCCCGCGTCCGACGCGCCCTGCACGTTGTTCTGGCCACGCAGCGGATGCAGCCCGGTGCCGGGCCGGCCGATCTGCCCCGTCATCAGCGCCAGCGCAATCAGGCAGCGCGCATTGTCGGTGCCATGCACGTGTTGCGACACCCCCATGCCCCACAGGATCATCGATCCCTTCGACGTGGCATACAGCCGCGCCACCTCGCGGATGGTCTGCGCGTCGATGCCGCACAGCGGGGCCATGGCTTCCGGGCTGTACCGGGCCACGTTGGCCACCAGCGCCTCATAGCCCGAGGTGCGCGTGGCAATGAACCCGGCATCGGCCAGCCCTTCCTCCACGATCGCGTGCATCATCGCGTTCAGCAGCGCCACGTCGGTATCGGCCTGGAACTGCAGGAAACGGTGCGCAAAGCGCGACAGATCGGAGCGGCGCGGATCGGCGACGATAAGCTTGGTGCCGTTGCGGACCGCGTTCTTGATCCACGTGGCCGCCACCGGATGGTTGACCGTGGGATTGGCGCCGATCAGCAGCACCACCTCGGCCTTGCCCACGTCCATGACCGGATTGGACACCGCGCCCGAGCCAATGCCCTCCAGCAGCGCCGCCACCGACGACGCATGGCACAGCCGCGTGCAGTGATCGACGTTGTTGCTGCCAAACCCGGTGCGCACGAGCTTCTGGAACAGGTAAGCCTCTTCATTGCTGCCCTTGGCCGAGCCGAACCCGGCCAGCGCACGGCCGCCCAGCGTGTCGCGGATGCGCGCGAGGCCGCCCGCGGCCAGCGCCAGCGCCTCTTCCCAGGTGGCTTCCCGAAAAACGTCCAAAACGCGGTCCGGGTCCAGCACGATGTCGGCGGCCTTCGGCACGCCCTCGCGCCGCACCAGCGGCACCGTCAGCCGGTGCGGATGCTGGGCGTAGTCGAACCCGTAGCGCCCTTTCACGCAGAGCCGGTTGTGATTGGCGGGGCCGTCGCGCCCTTCCACCAGCAGGATGCGGTTGTCCTTGACGTGGTACGTCAGCTGGCAACCCACCCCGCAATACGGACAGACCGAGTCGACCTGCCGATCGGGCACCGCCAGCGCCACGTTGCGCGCCGGCATCAGCGCGCCGGTGGGGCACGCCTGCACGCACTCGCCGCAGGCCACGCAGGTGCTGGCTCCCATCGGATCGGCCATATCGAAGACGATGCTGGCATGATCGCCACGGAATGCGAGCCCGATGACGTCATTGGCCTGTTCGTCGCGGCACGCGCGCACGCAGCGCGTGCATTGGATGCACGCATCCAGATTGACGGCGATGGCCGGATGCGAGAGATCGGCGCGCACGGCCTCTCGCGGCGCAAACCGGGCAGAAAAGCGCGGCTTGCCCACGCCGAGCTTCGCCGTCCATTCGTCCAGTTCACTATGGCGCGTGTACGTGGTCTCGGGCATGTCGGCCTGGAGCAGTTCCAGCACCATGCGCTGCGCCTTGCGGGCGCGGTCGGAATCGGTACGGACTTCCATGCCGTTGGCCGGCGCGCGGCAGCAGGACGGCGCCAGCACGCGCTCGCCCTGGATCTCCACCATGCACGCGCGGCAGTTGCCGGCCGCGTCCAGGCCATCCTGGTAGCAGAGGTGCGGCACCTCGATGCCCTCGCGGCGCGCCACCTGCAACAGCGACTCGCCGGGGCGGGCGGTCACCTCGCGGCCATCGAGCCGGAACGTGACATCGGCATCGGAAGACGCCTGGACAACGGCCTGTTCGGCGCGGGTCAGTGCATTCATGGCTGGCCCTCCCCGGCGGCAAGTCCGAGTTCATGCGGGAAGTATCGGATCACGCAATCCACGGGATTCGGCGCGGCCTGGCCCAGCCCGCAGATCGACGCGTCGCGCATCACGGCGGACAGGTCCGCCAGCGCGGCCAGGTCCCATCGGGGCTGGCGGATCAGGTCGAGCGCCTTGGCCGTGCCCACGCGGCACGGCGTGCACTGGCCGCACGACTCGGTGCGGAAGAAGTGCATCAGGTTGCGCGCGGCGTCCACGGCGCGGTCCCGATCGGACAGCACCACGATCGCCGCCGAGCCGATAAAGCAGCCATGTGGCTGCAATGTGTCGAAATCGAGCGGAATATCGCCCATCGCCGCCGGCAGGATGCCGCCCGACGCCCCGCCCGGCAGATAGCCATAGAACGCATGACCATCGAGCATGCCGCCGCAGTATTCGTCGATCAGCTCGCGCGCGGTGATGCCCGCCGGCGCCAGGTGCACGCCAGGGCGGCGCACGCGGCCCGACACCGAGAACGAGCGCAGGCCCTTGCGCCCATGGCGGCCCTGCCCGGCAAACCACTCGGGGCCGCGCTCCACGATCTCGCGCACCCAGAACAGGGTCTCGAAGTTGTGTTCCAGCGTGGGCCGGCCGAACAGCCCCACCTGCGCCACATAAGGCGGCCGCAGCCGGGGCATGCCGCGCTTGCCCTCGATGGACTCGATCATGGCCGACTCCTCGCCGCAGATATACGCGCCGGCGCCGCGCCGGAGGTGGATCTCGGGCAGGCCGGGAATCGCGGGAATCGGCGGCGCGGCGCGCAGTTGCGCCAGCGCCTCGGTCAGCACCGCGCGGCAGCCCGCGTATTCATCGCGCAGGTAGATATAGATGGCCGCCACGCCGGTCACGCGCGCGGCCACGAGCATCCCTTCCAGAAAGCGGTGCGGGTCGCGCTCCAGGTAGACACGGTCCTTGAACGTTCCCGGCTCCCCCTCATCGATATTGACCGCCATCAGCCGTGGCGCCGCCTCGGCCCGCACGAGGCGCCACTTGCGCCCCGTGGGAAACCCCGCGCCGCCCAGGCCGCGCAGGCCCGCGCTCTCCATGATGCCGATCAGCGTGTCGGCATCGGTCTCTCCACGTTCCAGCGCCTGCAACAGCCGGTAGCCGCCTTGCTGGCGATAGGTGTCATAGCCGATATACGGCTCAGGATCATGCCGAACGGTGCCGGCCGCCACGCACGCCTGGACATCGGCGGGACTGGCCGCGTCCACCGGATGCTGGCCGACCAGCACGGCCGGGGCCCGCTCGCAGCGGCCGATGCACGGGGCAGGCACCACGCGCACCTCGGCGCCCAGCAGCGCCGGCAGGCGCTCCAGCAGCCGCCGCGCGCCGGCTATTTCGCACGCGATGCCCTCGCAGACACGCACGGTCAGCGCGGGCGGCACTGCAATCCCGCCGTCGGCATCCTCTCGGACAATATCGAAATGGTGATAGAAGCTGGCGACCTCGAAGACCTCGGTCTGGGCCAGGCGCATTTCCTGCGCCAGCGCGGCCAGGTGTGGCGTCGCCAGTTGTCCGAAATGATCCTGGATGGCGTGCAGGTGCTCGATCAGCAGGTCACGGCGGCGCGGCGCATCGCCCAGCAGCCGCCGCACCTCGGATAATGCGGCGGGGTCTACCTGCCGGCCCTTGGGCTGGCGGCGGCGCTCGCGTCCCCCACCCTCCACCACGATGGGAATCACAACCTGGTTCATGGGGATCGATCCTGTCGATGGTCTGTCTCTCGCCGGCTATGCTGCCGGCTGATTTCGATCATACGCCCGCGCCACGAAACACCGTGACGCAGCGGCCCGCGCAAAGGCGGGCCGCTGCCTTGGCGTCTACGACGCATCACATCACGTCAGGTCCTCCGGCACCGGGCGGTAGCCCATCGGCCCGGCGGTATTGGCGTGCACGTACTTGCGGGCATGCGCCTCGCGCATCGGCTTGAGCACGAAGATCGCCAGCACCGCCGAGAGCGCCGCCATGCCCGAGGCCAGCATGAACACCGCGTGCCAGTCGCCGGTGGCGGCCGTGATCACGCTGGAGAACGGCACCAGCAGCGCGGCCGTGCCCTTGGCCGTGTACAGCAGGCCGGCGTTGGTCGCGGCGAACTTGGGGCCGAACGTGTCGCCGCAGGTGGCCGGGAACAGGCTGTAGATCTCGCCCCAGGCAAAGAACACCACGCCGGTGAGCACCACGAACGCCACGGGGTTGTGGCCGAACTTGGACAGCAGCAGGATACCCACCGCCTCCACCCCAAAGGCCAGGAACATGGTGTTCTCGCGGCCGATGTTGTCCGAGACCCAGCCGAAGAACGGCCGGGTCAGCCCGTTCAGCACGCGGTCGATGGTCAGCGCGAAGGTCAGCGCCGGCAGCGTCAGGCCCAGGATGGACACCGGCGAGTCATGCAGGCCGAAGTCCTTGGCGATGGGGCCCAGCTGCGCGGTGGCCATCAGGCCGCCGGCGGCCATCATCACGAACATCGCGTACATGACCCAGAAGATGGGCGACGACAGCACCTGGCGCGGCGACGCGTTATAGGTGACGGCCGACTTCAGCGTGCTCTTGACCTCGGCCAGGATCTTGGCCGACGGCGGGTAGAGCGCCAGGCCCAGGATCACCACCACGATGCCCTGCCCCAGGCCGAACGTCAGGAACGTGGACTCATAGCCGCTGCTCTTGATCATGTTGGCGATGGGCACCACGGTCATCGCCGACCCGGCGCCAAACCCGGCCGCCGTGATCCCGGCCGCCAGTCCTCGCCGGTTGGGGAACCACTTCAGCGCGTTGCCCACGCAGGTGCCGTACACCGCGCCGGCGCCCACGCCGCCAACCGCGGCGGCAAAGTACAGCAGGGGCAGCGACGACGCCATCGAGTTCAGCGCCCAGGCGATCGCGCAGAGCAGGCCGCCGCCCACCACCACCGGGCGCGGGCCGTACTTGTCCACCAGGTAGCCCTCGATCGGCACGAGCCAGGTCTCAGTCACAACGAAGATGGTAAAGGCCACCTGGATGGCCGTGCGGCCCCAGTGGTACTTGTCATCGATGGGATTGACGAACAGCGTCCAGCCATATTGCATGTTGGCGATCATCGCCATGCAGATCACGCCGAATATGAGCTGCGTCCATGGGGACGCAAATCGTGACGAGGGCGCGTTTTGCTCTAGTGCCATGGTGTCTCCTTCTGGCGGTCAGCGCCGCCGTTGTGGATGGGCATCTGAAATCGATGCCTCTGTGTGTGAGTACCGTCATGATGCCGACTGACCTCGAACAGCTGAGCCGCTCTAGTGCTATACAGTATGTGGTATATCAACCAAGTCAAGCCGTTTTCCGAGGCTCACATGACTGCTGCGCAAGACATTTGAAAAGTGCGTCGCACGCATGGCGGGCAATGGTGCGCCGGGCGCATCAAAGCGGGGGGCGGAGGGGGTCGCCAATCGTTTCCGATCAATGACTTAGCGGGATGCGCAAGATCAATGGCAAGGCCCATTCGGACGGGCATGGCCTGCTGCATTGCGGAGGGGAAAAACGGCGCCTAGGGAAAATCCTTAGGGCGGGTAAGGCGGGAAAAAGGGCGAGAGAGGTACGGCCGCTGGGGAACTGCTCGAAGGGAGTTGCCGGCCGCTACAAGCTCCCTGCTCTATCTCATCAGACGCGTGTCAGGCGTGGGCCAGCTGCGGCTGTGCCGGGCGCGCGGCGGGCGTCGCACGGCCAACGCCGTCAACGGCTTGCTCGGAACCCAGGCCGGCAAAGCGGCCGTGCTCTTGCGCCGTGGTCAGCAGACCCATCGGCAGGCGCGTGGCGAGCAGCCAGGTGACAGAGACACCCGTGGCAATCAGACCGAGGGCGATGACGGAAAGCAGTGCGGCGTTCATGAAAACTCCTAAGTGAGGTAGGTCAATGAGTCCTCAGTATATGCTGCACCGCGAGGTCTGTAAATATCCTGTATGTGATATATCAACAAGAGTGGACGCTTAAAAACAACAGCGCACCCCTTAGGGTGCGCTGTGCGTCGCATGGGTGGCAACCGGGGTGGATCGTGGGGGTCAGTGCGTGCGGTTTGCGGCGCAATCTCCGTTGCGGCGGTGCGTCAGGTGAACGCCATTCAGCACCCTACCCCACCTTCTTCAGCAATCCCTGGTCGTACTCCTGCGCGCGCAGGTTGTCCCACACCGCGGCCGCGTTGGGCTTGAGCGAGCGTGCCTTGCGGCGGACCAGCATGACGTTGCTGTTGACCTGCGGCCGCAATGGCCGCAGCACGGCCGTGGGCGCCAGCCCGGCCGACTGCGCGCGCGCCGGCACCACGCCGATGCCGAGCCCCATCGCCACCATGCCGAAGATGGCGGCAAAGTGCCCCAGCAACTGCAACGACCCCGGCCGCACGTGATAGGTGGACAGCGCGCGCTCCACGGCCGATTGCACGCCTGAGTTGTGGTCCAGCGACAGCACCGACGCATCGGCCAGTTCGCCCCACCCCAACGACTCGCGCGCGGCCAGCGGATGGCCGGCGGGCAGCACCGCCTGCAGCGCATCTATATAGAGCGGTTCGCAATACAGGTCGTCGCACGCGGCGGGGTTGCTGGCGATGCCGAAGTCCACCTCGCCGCTGCGCACGCTTTGCAGCACGCATTCGTGCGAGCGGTCGCGCAGCGTAATGCCGATACCCGGCCAGGCCGTGCGGCAGCCCGCCAGCCACATCGGCACGGACATCGACGACAACACCGGATCGGTGGCGATCTGCACGATGCCCTGGCATGGCTTGCCGGTGCCGTGGCTTTCGCGCAGCGTCTGCTCCACCTCCTCGATCAGATGGCAGATCCGTTGCGACAGATGCTCGCCCGCATCGGTCAGTTCCACCTGGCGCGTGGTGCGATCGAACAGCCGCTGGTCGATTTCCTCCTCGAGCTCGCGCACGCTGCGGCTGATGGCCGACTGGGTCAGGCCCAGTTCCGCGGCGGCGCGGGTAAAGCTCTTCTGGCGCGCCACCGCGGCAAAGGCTTTCAGTTGGGGAAGCGAAACATTCATGGTGCCGCTCCTGATTTGGGGGAAATACTACGTGCGGACCGGCCCGCTGACCGCCTCGGCGCGTGGCACCGCCATGGCATGCCCGGTGATGAAGCGCCGGCGCATTGGCTGGAGCACGAACTTGGCGGACATCCCCGCCGCCACGGTCAGCACGGCCGCCACCGTGAAGACCAGGCTCCATCCGCCGTGATGCGACAGCACCGACGCCAGCGGCACCAGCATCGCGGCGGTGCCCTTGGCCGTATAGAGCGTGCCCGCATTGGCAGCGGCGTACTGGCTGCCGAAGGTATCGGCGCAGAGCGCGGGAAAGATCGAGAAGATCTCGCCCCAGAACAGGAACGTGAGCGCCGCGAACAGCATGAACCAGTACGGGTTGTGGCCCAGTTCCATCAGGCCGATCAGCGACAGCCCCTCGCCGATGAAGATGAAGAACATGGTGTTCTCGCGGCCGATGCGGTCGGAGATCAGGCCGCACAGCGGGCGGGTCAGGCCGTTGCAGAGGTTGTCGACTGACAGCGTCATGGTCAGCAGCGGCAGCGTCATGCCAAGCATGGTGACCGGCATCGACGCGAAGCCGAAGTCCCTGGCGATGGGCCCGAGCTGCGCCGTGGCCATGATGCCGCCCGCCGCCACCGCCACGAAGGATGCGTAGATCACCCAGAACACGGGGGTCCGGACCATTCGTCCCGGCGTGAACGCCACGGGGTTGGTCAGGTTGGCCTTGCCGGCGACCAGCCCCTTGGGCGGCTGCGGCTTGACCAACAACATCGCCATGATGAAGATCAGGACGCCCTGGAGGATGCCGAACGTGAAGAACGCGTGCTCGTAGCCCGACTTCTGGATCATGTTGGCGATGGGGATCACGGTAAGCGCCGAGCCCGCGCCGAAGCCGGCGGCGGTCAGCCCCGCGGCCAGGCCGCGCTTGTCCGGGAACCACTTAAGCGCGTTGCCCACGCACGTGCCGTAGACACCCCCCGCGCCGATGCCGGCGACAACGGCGGCCGCGTAGAGCATCGGCAGCGACGTGGCGAACGAATTCATCACCCAGGCCAGTCCGGCGCAGAGCGCGCCCACAGCCACCACGGGGCGCGGCCCGAACTTGTCGACGAGCCAGCCTTCCACCGGCACGAGCCAGGTTTCGGTGACGATGAAAATCGAGAAGGCGACCTGGATGGGCGATTCGCCCCAGTGATGCCTGGCGTTCATGGGCGTCACGAACAGCGTCCAGCCGTACTGGAGGTTCGCCACGAGCCCCATGCAGAGCACGCCGATGAAGAGCTGGAACCAACGGTTGCGGCGCCAGCCGCCCTTGCCATTTTCATTTCCAATGCCCAAGGCGGGGCCTGCCGCATGCGGATGCGCCATGTCGTTGTCTCCTTGCATTAGTGTGTCTCGCGCTCTATTGGCGCGACTGGTGGGCAGACCTGCGTGGGGACGCCCTACTTCACTACTGAATGAGCGCGCCTGACATTGCGGCACGTTGCATCGCTGATTGATGCTACTGCAAACTTAGATCAGCAGAACATAAAGTTTTTTATTATGATCATTGACGATCCTTTATAGATTGCAGGATATCGAGCAATGAAGAACGCCACGCTGCGCCAGCTGAAAGTGTTCGAAACGGTGGCCCGCCACCTGAGCTTTTCACGCGCGGCGGAGGAACTGCATCTGACGCAACCCGCTGTTTCCACACAGGTTCGGCAGTTGGAGCACCACGTGGGGCTGCCGCTGTTCGAGCAGTTGGGCAAGCGGATCTACCTGACGCCGGCCGGCACCGAGATGCTGCACTATAGCCGCAGCATCATCCAGCAATTCCGCGAAGCGGAAGACGCGATGGCGCAACTCAAGGGTATTTCCGGAGGGCGCCTGAATGTGGCGGTCATTAGCGCCGGCGATTATTTCTTTCCGCGCCTGCTGGCGGAATTCATGAATCGGCACGATGGCGTGACACTGAATCTTGCAGTGCACAATCGTGAGGAACTGTTGCACCAGCTGGCCGGCAACCTCACCGACCTGGCCGTGATGGTGCGTCCGCCCGAGGGCATGGACACCATCGCCGAGTCCTTCGCGCCGCATCCGTATGTGATTGTGGCCGCACCCAATCACCGACTCGTGGGGCAGCGCGGCATTCCGCTCGCGGGACTGGCCGAAGAGGCATTCGTTTCGCGCGAGAAAGGCTCCGATACCTGGAATTCGATGCAGGAGGGTTTCGCCGGGCGGCTGTCGAACCTGCGCATTGCCATGGAGATCAAGAGTACCGAGACGATCAAGCAGGCGGTGATCGCCAATATGGGCATCGCCTTCCTCTCCGCGCACACGGTGGGGCTGGAGTTGCAGACGGGCAAGCTGGCGGTGCTGGACATCGAGGGCTTCCCGGTCATGCTCAACTGGTATGTCGTGCATCGCAAGAACAAGCGGCTGCCGCCCGTGGCGCTGGCCTTCAAGCACTTCCTGATGGAAGAAGGCGCCACGCTGATCCAGCAGATCACGGGCGTGGAAGGACTGATCCGGCCACGCGTCAATCCATAAGTGATAGCTTATGGTTTTCGAGTGAAACTTTAATTATCGTAAATCGTTCGTCGCGCCTAAGCTGCACTTGTACCAAGCTCGTGTACGTGCAACCAAGGAGACGATCGTGAACCAACTCCAACCCGCCGCGCCCCTTTCAACGTCCGCCGACGGCCAGGTGAGCCAGCCTGATCGTGAGATGCGTGAAATGCAGCTGGCCGCCTTCAACGCCGCCTTCGCCGAACTGGGATTGCGCTTCCGCTGGGATATGCCGATGTTCGAATGGCTCTGCGGCATCGAATGTGAGAAGACTCGCGTTACCCGATATATCGAGGAATATCATGCGCATCTGCTCAATGCCTATGACGCGGCGTTTCTCAGTCAGTTGATCTTCGATAAGAAGAATGAATATCTGCTTGTTCGGTTGGGGGCTGGGGTTAATTAGTTGGATTTTGTTCCCAACAGCGTGTTTCACATCGCCCTGCGGGCGCTGCGAGTCACTTTCTTTGTCTCGCCAAAGAAAGTAACCAAAGAAATGCGACCCCGCTGCGGCTTAAAAACCCCTTACGATTTTGTTAAGACGCGGCGGGGCCAGAACTCGCTCGGCCTGCGGCCTCCCTCAAACAGCTGTCCCCTCCTATCCGCGTCTTAACAAAATCGTAAGGCGCCGCAGAGGGGATACAAACCTTACACCTCGCTTCGCTTCGGTGCCAGTTCGCGGAAGCGGCCGAGAATAATCCCAGGCCGTCTCCGCGAGCAATACCCGATGCGCAGCGAGGCGTATTGGTGTTAGTTGCCGTTCTGCGGCGCTCGCGTTAATTGTTAAAACGCGGATATAAGGAAATCGCTGTTTGAGAGAGGCCGCAGGCCGAGCGAGTTCGATTTCCGCCGCGTTTTAACAATTAACGCGAGGGGGGTCGCCGCAGCGGCGCGCTTTCTTTGGTTACTTTCTTTGGCAAGGACAAAGAAAGTGACTCGCAGCGCCCGCAGGGCGATGTGAAACAGGCCATTAGGATCAAAATCCAAAAACGCAACAAAAAATCAGCCCCTCAAATGATTCACCAACCCCCCAATCCCCTCAATCGAGACCTCCACGACAGCGCCAGCCTTCATCGACCCGACCCCCAGTGAAGTACCGCAAGCAATGACATCCCCCGGCATCAGCGTCAAATCCTGCGAAATCCGGCTCACCTGTTCCTCAGGCGAAAAAACCATATCCGAAAGCGGATAATTCTGCCGCTCCACCCCATCGAGCCGAGTCACCACACTTGCCGCACGCCAATCGAAGCCCGTAACGATAGCCGGCCCCAGGCAACCAAACGTGTCATACCCCTTAGCCCGCGTCCATTGCGGAAAATTTGGATCTTCTGCGATGATCTCGGCCGCCGTGACATCGTTGACGACGGTGTAGCCGAAGATAAACGACGCCGCCTCGGAAACCGGCACATTGCGGCATTTGCGGCCAATGACAATCCCCAGTTCGCCCTCATAGACGATCTTCCCGGCATAGCTGGCAGGACGCTCGATGGCGTCCCCGGGCCCCGCCAGCGAGCTGGCCGGCTTCATCAGGAACAGCGGATGCAGCGGCACGGGCTTTTCCAGCTTGCGCGCCAGCGCGTGGAAGTTGTTCCACAGCGCGACGATCTTGCCGGGTTCGCACGGCGGCAGCAGTTGCAGTTCCGCGCGCGGCAGCACCGCGCCGGTGGGGCGCGGATCGGCGTAGCCGGGACCGTCATGGACGATCACGCGGTCGCCATCGACCAGGCCAACGCCGATATCGCCGCGCGGACTGCGAAAGCGGATCCAGGTCTGTTCGGTCTGTTGCATGGGGGCTCTCCTCTTCTGCGAATCTTCTGAAAAAAATGCCCCCAACGGTGAATGTCTCGTTGGGGGCTTGTTGTGCTGGGGGCGTTCTGGAAAGCTCAGATTTTCCCCGCCCCGCGCGCCCACTTGTACTTGGCGCCAAGCACCGCCACCGGGATCTCGGTGGAGTACGCATATGACGGCACGCCGTGCTCGTAGAGATACTCCGCGGCCTCCTCCACCTCCACGTCGCCCGCCAGCGAGGCCACGATCGGCTTTTCGATGCCCTTCGCGGCCATTTCCTCCTTGACCTCGATCACCAGCTTCGCAAACACCATCGGCGGCGTGATGATCGTGTGCCAGTAGCCAAGGATGATCGCGTGGATACGCGGGTCCTCCATGCCCAGCCGCAGCGTGTTCTTGTATGTCGAGGGCGGCTCGCCGCCGGTGATGTCCACCGGGTTGCCGGCCGCGCCAAACGGCGGGATGAACTTGCGGAACGCCGCGTCCAGGTCGTCCGGCATGGTCATCAGCGACAGGTTATTGTCCACGCACGCATCGGACAACAGCACGCCCGACCCGCCCGCGCCCGTGATGATGACCACGTTCTCGCCCTTCGGCGTCGGCAGCTTGGGAATGCCGCGCGCAAACTCCAGCAGGTCGCGCAGCGAGCGCGCCCGAATCACGCCCGCCTGCTTGAACACGTCTTCATAGATGCGGTCATTGCCGGCCAGCGCCCCGGTGTGCGAACTCGCCGCCCGCGCGCCCAGGCTGGTGCGGCCCGCCTTGAGCACCACCACCGGCTTCTTCTTCGACACCCGCCGGGCCACCTCGGCAAACGAGCGGCCATCCTTCAGATCCTCGCAATGCTGGGCGATGATCTCGGTGTTGTCGTCCTGCTCGAAGAACGTGAGCAGGTCGTCTTCGTCGATATCCGACTTGTTGCCCAGCCCCACGATGGCCGACACGCCCATCTTGGCCGAGCGCGAGAAGCCGATGATGGCCATGCCGATACCGCCCGACTGCGATGACAACGCGGCCTTGCCCTTCACGTCGTACGGCGTGCAGAACGTGGCGCACAGGTTTTTCGGCGTGTAGTAGAAACCGTAGATGTTGGGCCCCATCAGCCGGATGCCGTGCTTGCGGGCAATCGCGACGATCTCGTCCTGGCCCTCCACGTTGCCGGTCTCGGCAAACCCGGACGGGATCAGCACCGCCCCCGGAATGCCCTTCTTGCCCACTTCCTCGAGCGCCTGGGCCACGAGCTTGGCGGGAATCGCAAAAACCGCCACATCCACGTTGCCCGGCACGTCGAGCACGCTCTTGTAGGCCGTCATGCCCATGATCTCTTCGGCCTTCGGGTGGATCGGGTAGATCTTGCCCTGGTAGCCGCCGTTGATCAGGTTCTTCATCACCGAATTGCCAATCTTGCCGTCCTCGGCCGACGCGCCGATCACCGCCACCGTGTCCGGTCGCATGATCCGGTTCATCTGGCGCACGATCTCTTCCTGGCTCGGACGGTATTTCTCGGGCTGCGGCGAATAATCCACCACGATGCGCACGTCGGCGGCAATCGCGCCATCCTTGCTGGCGAAGACCGGGTTCAGGTCCAACTCGGAAATCTCCGGGAAATCGGAGACCAGCTCGGACACGCGCTGGATCATGCCCGCCAGCGCCTCGCGGTTGGCCGGATCGGCGCCGCGCACGCCCTTGAGCACCTCGGCGGCGGCAATGCCGTCAAGCATCGACAGCGCATCCTCGTTCGTGGCCGGCGCCAGGCGGAACGTGATGTCCTTGAGCACCTCCACCAGCACGCCACCCAGCCCGAATGCCACCAGCTTGCCGAACGACGGGTCGGTCACGGCGCCGATGATGACTTCCTGACCGCCCGTGATCATTTGTTGCACTTGTACGCCGATGATCTCGGCGTTGGCGTTGTACTTTTTGGCGTTCTCGACAATGGTGCGATAGCCCTGCTCCACGTCCGCCGCGGACTTCAGGCCCACCAGCACGCCGCCCGCCTCGGTCTTGTGCAGGATGTCCGGCGAAACGATCTTCATCACCACCGGAAAACCCATCTTGCCGGCCAGTTCCACCGCGTTCGACGGCGACTTCGCCACACCTTCGCCCGGCACCGAGATGCCGTAGGCATCACAAACCAGCTTGCCCTCGGGCGCCGTCAGCGCATTGCGCCCCTCTTCCTTCACGATTGCAAGAATCTTGCGTACCGCGTCCTTGTCATGTGCCATGTCAGGTCTCCATCTGTTCAGGCATGCATTCAGGAAACAACCGCGCTAGACCGCGCCGGCTGCCTTGAGCGCCGCGATCTGGGCCGGCGAGCGGCCCAGCCAGTCGAGGATTTCGTCGGTGTGCTCGCCCAGCAGCGGCGAACGCTCCACCTCCACGGGCGACGCCGACAGCGAGATCGGGCAGCCCAGTTGCACATACTTGCCGCGCTCGGGGTGGTCAAGCTCCACCAGGTAGCCGCGCTCGTACATCGAGTCGTCCTCGATCAGGTCCTTCATCGACAGGATCGGGCCGCATGGCACGTCCACCTCGTTCAGCGCGTCCATGACCTCGAATTTCGTCTTGGTCCGGGTCCACTTCTCGATGATGGAGAAGCACTCGCCCAGGCACTTCAGGCGCGCCTCCGGCGTGGCGAACTGCGGGTGGGTGATCAGGTCCTCCCGCCCGCACAGGCGCATCAGCGGTTCCCAGCCTTGCGGCTGCACGATCACGTAGACGTAGTCGTTGGCCCCGCCCGGCGCGCAGCGCAGCGCGGCGCCCGGCTGGCCGCCGCCCGAGGCGTTGCCCGCGCGCGGCACGTAGTCGCCGAACGCTTCGTTCGGAAATTCCTTGAGCGGCCCGGCGGACAGCCGTTGCTGGTCGCGCAGCTTCACGCGGCACAGGTTCAGCACCGAGTCCTGCATCGCCACTTCCACGCGCTGGCCGCGCCCGGAGTGCTCGCGGTGCAGCAGCGCGGCCAGGATGCCGACCACGCAGTGCACGCCGGTGCCCGAGTCGCCGATCTGCGCGCCGGTCACCGTGGGGGCGCCATCCTCGGTGCCCGTGGTGCTGGCCGAGCCGCCCATGCACTGGGCCACGTTCTCGTACGCCTTGCAGTCCGCGTACGGGCCAGGGCCGAAGCCCTTGATCGACGCATAGATCAGGCGCGGATTCAGTTCCTGCAGGCGGTCCCAGTCGAACCCGGCGCGGTCCAGCACGCCGGGGCCGAAGTTCTCCACCAGCACGTCGCAGCGCTGCACCAGGTCTTCCAGCAGCGCCTTGCCCTCGGGCGTCTTCATGTTCAGCGTCAGGCTGCGCTTGTTGGAATTCAGCATAGTGAAGTACAGGCTGTCGGCGTTGGGCACGTCGCGCAGCTGGCTGCGGGTGATGTCCCCGCGGCCGGGCAGCTCCACCTTGATCACGTCGGCGCCCAGCCAGGCCATCAGCTGCGTGGCCGACGGGCCGGCCTGCACGTGCGTCATGTCCAGGATGCGGACACCATCCAGTGCTTTATTGTTCATGGCGTTGTCTCCTTGAGGATTCTCTTGGCGGCAATGTCTTGGGGCGGCCGGCCGTTACTTGTACATGGTCTGGTTCTTGGTCCCCGGCGCGTACTCGCGCGGGTCCACCCAGATGTTGATGACGGCGGACTTGCCCGTCCTGGCGATCGACTCGCGTCCGCGCTGCAGCGCCCCGGCGATGGCCTTGGGGTCGCGCACCTCCTCGCCATAGCCGCCCAGCATTTCGGCGAATTTCGAGAACGGCACGTCGGACAGCAGGTTGCCCACGTTGCCGCGCTCGTTGCCGTACTTGGCCAGTTGGCCGTAGCGGATCTGGTTCATCGCCGAGTTGTTGCCGATCACGGCCAGGTACGGCACGCCGAAGCGGTTGGCGGTTTCCATGTCGAACGCGGTCATGCCGAACGAGCCGTCGCCGTAGTAGCAGAGGATCTCCTTGCCCGGATTGGCCAGCCCCGCCGCGATGGCGAAGCCCGTGCCCACGCCCAGCGAGCCCAGTGCGCCGGGGTCCATCCACTGGCCCGGGCGGCGCGGGCGCACGGCCTGCGCGGAGATCGTCACCACGTCGCCGCCGTCGCCAATATAGACGGTGTTGTCGGCCAGGAACTCGTTCAGTTCGTAGGCCACGCGGTACGGGTGGATCGGCGAGTTTTCCGACTTGAACAGCGGCATCAGCTTCTCGGTGGCCACGGCCTCGGCCTCGGTCAGCTGGCCCATCCACTTCTGGCGCGCCTGGCGCTTGTCGTTCTTGATGTGGCCGGTGGCGGCCTGCAGCACGGCGCCGAGGATGGCGCCCGGATCGCCCACCAGCCCGAGGTCGATCTCGCGGTTCTTGCCCACGGTGCGATAGTCCATGTCGATCTGGACCAGCGTGATTTCCTTGCCGATGCGCTTGCCGTAGCCCATACGGAAGTCGAACGGCGTGCCCACGATGATCAGCACGTCGGCATTGGCGAAAGCCTGCGAGCGCGTGCGGTCGAAGTGGTGCGGGTCGCCCGGCGGCAGCAGGCCGCGCGCGGCGCCATTGAAATAGCCGGGGATGTCCAGGCCGCGCAGCAGCGCGATGGCTTCCTCGTGGCCGCGCCCGGTCCAGACCTGCTGGCCGTAGAGAATGGCGGGCCGCTCCGCGTTGACCAGGATATCGGCCAGTTTCTCGATGTCGCGCGGGTCGCCGATGGACTTGGTGGAGGCGCGATAGTGGCCCGGGCGCGGGATCACGGCGCGCGAGATATCCACTTCACGGTCCAGCACGTCGCGCGGGATTTCCAGGTAGGCCGGGCCGGGCGCGCCGTTGAAGCACTCGCGGACGGCCATCGAGATCATGTCGGCCACGCGCTCGGTGCTGGGGATGCTGGCCGCGAACTTGGTGATCGGCGCCATCATGTCCACGTGCGGCAGGTCTTGCAGCGAGCCCATCTTGTGCTGCGAGAGCGCGCCCTGGCCGCCGATGTGGAGGATCGGGCTCTCAGAGCGGAACGCCGTGGCCACGCCGGTCACGGCGTTGGTGCAGCCGGGACCGGCCGTGGTCACCACGCAGCCAAGCTTGCCGGTCTGGCGCGCATAGCCGTCGGCCGCATGGGCCGCCACCTGCTCGTGGCGCACGTCGATGATGCGGATGCCTTCGTCCACGCAGCCGTCATAGATGTCGATGATGTGCCCGCCGCAGAGCGTGAAGATCGTATCCACGCCTTCGTTCTTGAGTGCGCGCGCTACCAGATGGCCGCCTGATACGACCCCCGCTTCGCGGGACTTTTGCTTCAGCGTGTCTTCGGCCGTGGTCGATTCGGCCCGGGTGGATACGACTGCAGACATGTCTTGGTCTCCTGTTATGGATCGCGGCCTTCAAATTCGCCTGATCTTGATGACATACGGTATGTGATATACCACCAAACAACAAGAAGAAAATGGCGAGTGGATTGGACTTTCAACGCCGCGTCGCAACAAAATTGCGCGTTAACCCGCAAAAAATTCGCTATTTCGATCAATGCCGACGCATTCATGTGAACCCGTACTGACTGCTGCTTCACCACATCGCCGGTGCAAATCCACCTTGTTTCACACTGATATATTACATACCATATTTCACTGCGCGCGTAGCACCGGACAGGCGGAGTCTCCGCCCTGCGGCACGCGGCTAACCAGAGCGAGGAGACCCGTGAACATTCACGAATATCAGGCGAAGGAGTTGCTCAGGCGCTATGACGTGGCGGTGCCACGCGGCGCGGTGGCATTCACCCCCGACGAGGCCGCGCACGCGGCGCGCAAGCTGGGTGGGCCGGTGTGGGTGGTGAAGTCGCAGATCCATGCGGGCGGGCGCGGCGCGGGCCGGTTCCTGGGCGATGCGTCGGGCAAGGGCGGCGTGCGCGTAGTCAAGTCCGTGGACGACGTGCGCACCAGCGCGGAGCAGATGCTCGGCGCCACGCTGGTAACCAGGCAGACCGGCGAGGCGGGCCGCGAGGTGCGCCGGCTCTATATCGAGGAAGGCTGCGAGATTGCGCGCGAGCTCTACCTGGGCATGCTGATCGACCGTGCCACGTCGCGCATCACGGTCATGGCCTCCACCGAAGGCGGCATGGAGATCGAGGAGGTGGCCGCGCGCACGCCCGGGAAGATCCTGAAGGTGGCGATCGACCCGGCCAGCGGCATCCAGCCGTTCCACGCGCGGCGGCTGGCGTTCGGGCTCGGGCTGTCCGGCAAGCAGGTCGGCGCGGCCACGCGCTTCATCCTGTCGGCCTATCGCGCCTTCACGGAGCTCGATGCGTCCATCGTCGAGATCAATCCGCTCGTGGTCACGCGCGACGGCGCGGTAATCGCGCTCGATGCCAAGTTCAATTTCGACGACAACGCCCTCTTCCGCCATCCCGACATCGAGGCCATGCGCGACGAGAGCGAGGAAGACCCGGCCGAGGCCGAGGCCGCGCGCCACGCGCTGAACTATGTGCGGCTGGACGGCAATATCGGCTGCATGGTCAACGGCGCCGGCCTGGCCATGGCCACGATGGACATCATCAAGCTCTATGGCGGCGAGCCGGCCAACTTCCTCGACGTGGGCGGCGGCGCCACGAAGGAACGCGTGACGGCCGCCTTCCGGCTGATCCTGGCCGATCCCAAGGTGGAGGGCATCCTGGTCAACATCTTTGGCGGGATCATGCGCTGCGACGTGATTGCCGAGGGCGTGGTCGCCGCCGCGCGCGAGGTAGACCTGACCGTGCCGCTCGTGGTGCGGCTGGAGGGCACGAACGTGGACCTGGGCAAGGCGATCCTGCGCGATTCGGGGCTGCCGATCGTGTCGGCGAATCACCTGGCCGACGCCGCGGAGAAGGTCGTGTCGGCCGTGAAGGCCCATCAAACCAGAAAAGGAGGAAAGTGACATGGCCGTGCTGATCCACCAGAACACCCGCGTCATCTGCCAGGGCTTTACCGGGGCGCAGGGCACGTTTCATTCCGAGCAGGCGCTGGCCTACGGCACCAGGATGGTTGGCGGCGTGACGCCGGGCAAGGGCGGCGAATCGCACCTGGGCCTGCCCGTGTTCGACACGGTAGCCGCCGCCGCGCAGGCCACCGGCGCCGAAGCCTCGGTGATCTACGTGCCGCCGCCGTTCGCGGCCGACGCGATCCTCGAGGCCGTGGATGCGGGCATCGCGCTGGTCGTCTGTATTACCGAGGGCATTCCGGTGCAGGACATGGTGCGTGTGAAGCGCGTGCTGACGGGATCGGCCACCCGGCTGATCGGGCCGAACTGCCCGGGCGTGATCACGCCGGGCCAGTGCAAGATCGGCATCATGCCGGGGCACATCCACCAGCCGGGCAGGATCGGCGTGGTCTCGCGCTCGGGCACGCTGACCTACGAGGCCGTGGCCCAGACCACGGCGGCGGGGCTCGGGCAATCCACGTGCATCGGCATTGGCGGCGATCCGGTGAACGGCACCAACTTCATCGATTGCCTGGAGATGTTCCTGGCCGACGACCAGACCGAGGGCATCATCATGATCGGCGAGATTGGCGGTTCCGCGGAGGAAGAAGCGGCGCAATTCCTGCGCGATGCGGGCAGCCGCAAACCCGTGGTGGGCTTCATCGCCGGCACCACGGCGCCGCCGGGCCGCCGCATGGGGCATGCGGGGGCGATCATTTCAGGGGGAACGGGAACGGCCGAGGCCAAGATCGACGCGATGCGCGCGGCGGGAATTCACGTGGCACGCTCGCCGGCGGAACTGGGCCAGACCATGGCGGCGGCGATGAAGTAGGTCTTGCTCCCCTCTCCCGCCTGCGGGAGAGGGGTTGGGGGAGAGGGGCGGCACATCACGATGCGATATCGCTGTTTGAACCGCCTGCCCTCTCCCCCGGCCCCTCTCCCAAAGGGAGAGGGGAGTAAACCAACGCCTTCAATCCAGGAAATCGCAGTTCTTTTCCACGTAGTCGGCCAGGTCCAGCGAGTGCTGGCGCACCAGCTTCTCGGCCAGTTCGGTGTCGCGCTGCTCCAGCGCCTCAATGATGCGCAGATGATCGACGATGGACCGCGACGCGCGGTCGCTCTGCGAGATCGTCATTTTCCGAATCGCGCGCACATGAACAAAGATGTTCTTGATCGCGTCCATGATGATCTGCGACTTCGACAACTGCACGATCGCCTGGTGGAACGCGATGTTCGCGTCGGAATACTCCTCGATATGCTCGGCCGGCGTGGCATCGCGGAAGCTGTCGAACATATGTCGCAGCTTGTGGATTTCCTCATCGGTGGCATGCAGCGTGGCCAGCCGCGCCGCCATGCTCTCCAGCGCGGCCCAGACCTGGATCATCTCCACGATCTCGCGCTTGGTCTTGCGCATGATATAGATGCCGCGCCGTGGCACCGTGCGCAGAAAGCCTTCCTGCTCCAGCAGCGTCATCGCCTCGCGGATCGGCGTGCGGCTCACGCCAAGCGCCTCTGACAGCACACGCTCATCGAGCCGCACTTCCTCGCGCGACTGGTAGATATCGGCATCGGCAATGGCTTGGCGCAACATCGCGTATGCCTGGTCACGCAGGCTGGCACCGGCGTTGATCGGCTGCAGCGACAGGGCCAGGCCGGTGTGCTGGACTTCGGGTTGGCTTTGGGCAGACATGAATGCACTCGTCAATGACCGGCGCCCCGGCAGCCAATGTGGCCATCGGCGGCACCCCGCCCCTTCCCGGAACAGCTAGGAAAGGGACGAGTCCGGCCTTTCGTATATGGTATATCAAGATCACCGCATCGCCGGGGATTTCTCCTGGTTTCTCCTGGTCAGGCGGCCCGTGCCACCGGGGTTGCGGGGGTGGCTTGCGCCCCCTGCGCCATGCGGTCGCGCTGCTTGATCAGGCCCAGCACCGCATCGATCATCGGGGTCGGCTGGCCGATCATGCGGCCCATCTCCTGGACCACGGTAAGCAGCGGATCGATCTCCATCGCACGGCCCGCCTCGAGGTCTTGCAGCATCGAGGTCTTGTGCGCGCCCACCGCGCCGGCGCCGTCGATGCGCCGCTCCACATCCACGCGGAAATGCGCGCCGAGCCGCTCGGCAATGGCCTTGCCCTCGAGCATCATCTCGCGCGACAGCGCCCGCGTGGCCGGATCGGACGTGATGATGTCCAGCGTGGCATGCGTGAGCGCGCTGATCGGGTTGAAGCAGAGATTGCCCCAGAGCTTGAGCCAGATCTCATCGCGAATGTCGTCACGCACTGGCGCATCGAGGTCGGCGCTGACCATCAGTTCAGCCAGGCGCGTGACGCGTTCCGACCGGCTGCCGTCCGGCTCGCCGATAGGAAACTTCTTACCGTAGACATGGCGGATCACGCCCGGCGACACGATCTCGGCCGCCGGATACAGCACACAGCCGATCGCCCGCTCGGGCCCCAGCCCGCGCCACTGCTTGCCGCCCGGGTCCACGGCTTCCAGCGTGCGGCCAGCGAATTCGCCACCATGCTTGTAGAAGTACCAGTACGGAATGCCGTTGACGCCGGTCACCACGGCGGTCTCCGGCCCCAGCAGCGGCTGCATCAGGTCGACCACGCCGGGCACCTGGTGCGCCTTGAGCGTGATGAACACGTAGTCCTGCGGGTCCAGTTCGCGCGGATCGCTGGTGCAACGCACGCGCGCCACGCGTTCCTGGCCTTCGATCTGCAGCCGCACACCGTTGGCCTGCATGGCTGCCAAGTGCGGCCCGCGTGCGATAAAGCTCACGTCCGCGCCCGCCAGTGCCAGTTGCGCGCCCATGTAGCCGCCAATCGCCCCTGCCCCATAGATACAGATCTTCATGGGTTGTCTCCTCGATGGTTGTGATGACCGGATTGTTTTGATATATCACATACTATATTCCAGTATCGATGTTTCACAACCTCAATCTCGCGTTCTCGGCGCCATCCGTGTGCGTTACCATGTCCTTCCGTTGTCCGTGACCCGCCACGGGTAGCCCGCCCCAGCCCACCCCAACCAGGAGTTCGCATGGAATCGCTGCTCGCGCTGTCGCGCGACCCGGCCGCCTGGGCCGCCCTCGCCACGTTGGTCGCCATGGAGATCGTCCTCGGCATCGACAACCTCATCTTCATCTCCATCCTGACCAACAAGCTGCCCGAGGCCATGCGCGAGCGCGCGCGGCGCGTGGGGATCAGCCTGGCGCTGATCATGCGGCTGGGCCTGCTGGCCACCATCGCATGGATCGTGGCGCTGACCGAGCCGGTCTTCACGCTGCTGGGCAGGGGCGCCTCATGGCGCGACATCATCCTGATCGCCGGTGGCGCGTTCCTGGTCTGGAAGGCCACGCGCGAGATCCATCAGCACGTGTCCCCCGACGCCGAGCATGACGAGGAAGGCATGGGCGCACGCGCCGTGCCGGGCTTCGCGGCCGCCATCGGGCAGATCCTGGTGCTCGACCTCGTGTTCTCGATCGACAGCATCATCACGGCCGTCGGCATGACCGAACACGTGCCGATCATGTTCGTGGCGGTGATCGCGGCCGTGGCCGTGATGCTGTTCGCGGCCACGCCGCTGGCCAATTTCATCAACGCAAACCCGACGATCGTCATGCTGGCGCTGGCCTTCCTGATCATGATCGGCATGACGCTGATCGCCGATGGGCTGGGCCACCACGTGCCGAAGGGCTATGTCTATACGGCCATGGCGTTCTCGAGCGGCGTGGAGGCGCTGAACATGCTGGCCCGCCGGCGGCGGCGCAGGCGGGCGGAGCCGCCCGCCGCCTGATTACACGGCAAACGCCACCACGTCCTCGATCTCGACGCGGATGCCGATGCGCTCGCCGATGGCGTGGTTGTGGTGCGAGGGCACCAGCGCCAGCACGCGCTCGCCGCTGCCCAGGCGCAGCGTGTACAGGATCTCGGCACCGCGAAATGCCTTGTGAAGCACTTCGGCGCGCATCGGGCTGGTGTCGTCGTGGAGAATGTCGTCGGGCCGCACCAGCACGTCGACCACGGCGCCCTCAGGCAGCGCCAGGGGAGTCGAAGGACGCAGCGTGCCCAGTTCCACCTCGATCCGGGCATCGGCGCGCATGCGTCCGCGCATCAGCATGCCCTGCCCGATAAAGCCGGCGACAAAGCGCGAGACCGGCCGGTGGTACAGGTCATGCGCGCCGCCCCACTGCTCAATCACGCCGTCATGCATGACGCCGATCTCGTCGGCCATGGCAAAGGCCTCGTACTGGTCATGCGTGACGAGGATGGCGGTGGTGCCCTGCGCCTTCAGGATCGCGCGCACCTCCAGGCTCAGGCGCTCGCGCAAGTCCACGTCGAGGTTGGAGAACGGCTCGTCGAGCAGCAGCAATTCAGGCCGCGGCGCCAGCGCGCGGGCCAGCGCCACGCGCTGCTGCTGCCCGCCGGAGAGCTCGTGCGGATACTTGCGGCCGGCGCCGGCCAGGCCCACCAGTTGCAGCACCTCGTCCACCCGCGCCGCGCGCACGGCGCGGCCGGCATGCGTGAGGCCGAAGCCCACGTTGGCCGCCACATCCAGATGCGGAAACAGCGCGTAGTCCTGGAACACCATGCCGATGCGGCGCTGCTCGGGCGGTACCAGCACGTCGGACGACGACACCGTGCGGCCGTCCAGCACGATGCGGCCATCCTGCAGCGGCTCAAAGCCCGCAATGGCGCGCAGCACAGTGGTCTTGCCGCAACCGCTGGGCCCCAGCAGGCAAGCGATTCCGCCGCGCGCCACCGAGAATGACAGGCCCTTGAACACCGCGTGCCGGCCAAAGGCATGGCGGATGCGGTCGACCTCGATAACGATGTCGCTGGCGGATGCATCGGCAGCCCTGGCACGCGCGGCGGGCCGGGTGCGTGTCTGTGATCCGGATAATTGGGAATAGGAATCGGTTCGCATGTACGCATATTATAGGGATGCGGCGGCCCGGCACGGACCTGGCGGGCGCCACATTGCTAGAATGTGGCGCCCGCCGGCACTGACGCCGCACTAACGCCGACACTAACGCCGCATTACCGTTGCGTGGACCTTGCGCGGCACATTCCCACCCACCTCGACCGCATGCTCCTGTCCCGCCACCGCTTCCATCCCCTGATCCTGGCCACGCTGGCGATGGCGCTCCTGATCGCCGTGCCGGTACTGACAATCGCTTCGGCCGTGCTGCTGCCGGCCGGCGACACCTGGCGCCACCTGATCGACACGGTGCTGATGGAATATGTGCTCAACACCGTGTGGCTGCTGCTGGGCGTGGCCGCGGGCGTGCTGTTGCTCGGCGTGACCAGCGCCTGGCTGGTATCGACTTACCGCTTCCCCGGCCAGGCGGTGATGGAGTGGGCGCTGGTCCTGCCGATGGCGATACCGGCCTACGTGATCGCCTACGCCTACACCGATGCCCTGCAGTTTGCCGGCCCCGTGCAGAGCTGGCTGCGCGAACTGACCGGCTGGAAGGCGCGGGACTACTGGTTCCCGGAAATCCGCTCGCTGGGCGGCGCCATCGCGCTTTTTTCGCTGGTGCTCTACCCCTACGTCTACCTCACCGCGCGCGCCGCCTTCCTGCAGCAGACCCAGAACACGCTGGAGGCCGCGCGCCTGCTCGGCCACGGCACGTGGAGCCGCCTGTGGCGCGTGGTGCTGCCGTTGGCGCGCCCCGGCATCGTCGCCGGCACCGCGCTGGCGATGATGGAGGCGCTGGCCGACTTCGGCACCGTCGCCTACTTCGCCATCCCGACGTTCTCCACAGGCATTTACCGCGCCTGGTTCTCGCTCGGCGACAGGAACGCCGCGGCGCAGCTGTCGGCCTGCATGCTGCTGTTCGTTGCAGCCATCCTGCTCATGGAGCGCGCCAGCCGTGGCCGCGCGCAGGTCTATGGCAACCATCGCCGCACCGCGGCCTTGACGCTTGACGGTGCGCGCGGCTGGCTGGCGCTGGCGATTTGCGCCGTGCCGGTCCTGCTGGGCTTCCTGGTGCCGGCGCTGATGCTGTGCCGCATGGCCTTCACTGACGGCGATGCGCAGTTCGGCCCACGCTTTGTCGGGCTGGTGCGCAACAGCTTCCTGCTTGCCGGCGCAACAGCGCTGGCCGCGGTGCTGGTGGCGCTGGCGGCGGGTTACGCCGCGCGCATCGCCGGCGGCCGGCGCGGCTGGCTGGTGCGCGGCCTGACGCGGCTGTGCGGCATGGGCTATGCGCTGCCGGGTTCGGTGATCGCGGTAGGCGTGCTGGTGCCGGTGGCACGGCTGGACAATGCGCTGTCAGCCTGGCTGCAGCAGCAGTTCGGGCTGTCGGTGGGCCTGCTGCTGACCGGTGGCATTGCGGCGCTGGTATATGCACTGCTGGTGCGCTTTCTGGGCGTTGCACTGCAGACCGTCAACGCCGGGCTTGGCAAGATCACGCCCAGCATGGACGACGCCGCGCGCAGCCTCGGCCATGGCCCCGGCGCCACGCTGCGGCGCGTGCATTTCCCGATGTTGCGCGGCAGCCTGCTGACCGCGGCACTGATCGTCTTTGTCGACGTGATGAAGGAGTTGCCGGCCACCTTCGTGCTGCGCCCGTTCAACTTCGACACCCTTGCAGTACAGGCCTACAACCTTGCCGCCGATGAACGCCTGACCGAAGCGGCCACCGCCTCGCTGGTGATCGTGGCGGCGGGCCTGCTGCCGGTGATCGTGCTGTCACGCACGATCCGGCGCGAAGCGCGGCACTGAACCGCGCACCGCTGCGGTGAAGGATTACTTGTAGCCGGCGCGGTCCACCAGCTTCTGCGCCGCCGGCTGGTACTTGCCCAGCTCGGCCACGTTGATGGTGTCGGCCTTGAACGTGCCCAGTGCCTCCAGCACAGGGTTGCTGGTCTTGACGGCCTGCACCACCGGCCATTCGTTGTTGCCGTCGGCAAAGTAGCGCTGCGCGTCGTCGCCGGCCAGGTACTCCAGGAACTTGACTGCCGCTTCCTTGTTCGGTGCATGCTTGAGCATGCCGCCGCCAGACACGTTCATGTGCACGCCCTGGCTCTTCTGGTTCGGCCATACCACGCCCAGCTTGTCGGCCACGGCCTTGTCTTCCGGCTTGGTCGACCTCAGCAGGCGCGCGATGTAGTAGGTATTGGCGATGGCCACGTCGCATTCGCCGGCGGCCACGGCTTTGAGTTGGTCGGTGTCTCCGCCCTTGGGCACGCGCGCCAGGTTGCCGGCCACGCCACGCGCCCATTGCTCGGTACGCGCCTCGCCGTCGTGGGCAATCAGGCTCGACACCAGCGACAGGTTGTAGACATGCCCGCTGGATCGCGTGCAGACCTTGCCCTTCCACTTGGGATCGGCCAGGTCTTCATAGTTGGCGATATCGCCGGCCTTGACTGCGGTCTTGTTGTAGGCAATCACGCGGCCGCGCGCCGAGAAGCCAAACCACTCGCCATTTGGATCGCGGTAGTTGGCCGGAATGCGCGACTCCAGTACCTTGGACTTGACCGGAGCAAACACGCCCGCCTGCTGGGCGCGCCAGAGGCGGCCGATATCGACCGTGATGAACACGTCCGCCGGGCTGTTGGCGCCTTCGTTGCGAATACGCTCCAGCAGCGGGTCTTCCTGGCCTTCGATGCGGTTGATCTTGATGCCAGTCTGCTTGGTGAAATTGGCGTACAGCGCCTCGTCCGTCTGGTAATGCCGAGCGGTGTAGAGGTTCAGCACTTTCTCCTGCGCCGCCGCCGCAAGCGGCAGCGCCAGCACGGCCAATGCCGCGGCGCGCGGCAGCAAGGTTCGGATAGTGGTCTTCACGTGGATGGCTCCTCGGCATGGTTTGGGCAGCCATGATCACTTCATGTTGTCTGGGCTGCCCCGATGATTGGGATTTCGGATTGTGAAAATGATATTGATTCTTGTTTACCGGGTCAAGCTGCATGTCAGGTTGACCCGGCGTTGAGCGATGAAGACGTTCGCCCTCCGGGGGGTATTTGACGGCATCGGGGATCCGCCTGATGAATCTGGGTTAAGCTCTCTTTCTTTATTCTGGGTGGCTTGCTATCCCCACTCACACGCATCCATGATTCCTGCGGATCTTGCTGGCGCCGACGGCGACCAAAGCGCGTCGCTGCCGCGTTCCGAACGCGCCTACCAACAACTCCGGGGCGCCATCCAGGCCGGCCAGCTGCTGCCGGGCACGCGCCTGCGCGAGGTGGAACTGGCCGAATCGCTAGGACTCTCGCGCACGCCCGTGCGCGAGGCGCTGTCGCGGCTGGAGTCGGAAGGGATGGTGGTCAACGAGCCCAATCGCGGCATGATGGTGACGCGGCTCGATGCCAGCATGGTCAGCGAGCTTTACGTCATGCGCGAGGTGCTGGAAGCCACGGCCGCGGCGCTGGCCGCGCGGCACGCCACCGACGTGGAAATCTCGCTGTTGCGCGATATCGTCGAGCGCGACCTGTCGTTTGCCGAGGATCCGGACAAGCTGGCGATAAACAATCGCCTGTTCCACGAGACGCTGCACCGCTGCGCGCACAATCGTTATCTGCTGAAGACGCTGCGGTCGCTGCACGAGTCGATGGCGCTGCTGGGCCGCTCCACACTGGCCGTGCCAGGCCGTGCGCGCGGATCGTACGAGGAGCACCTGGCGCTGGTGGAGGCCCTGGAGGCTCGCGACCCCGCGCAGGCCGAACAGATCGCGCGCCGCCATATCCAGCATGCGTACAAGGTGCGGCTGTCGCTGTGGATCGAGGAGCAGTCAGCCAGTTGACGCCGCACTCGCCTGCTTTTGCCTGGACGATGCAATAGCCCCGCACTGAGCGGGGCTTTGTTTTTGGAACACAGGGGAACATTGTTCTCCTGGCCAGAAGAGTGTGTTCCGCGCGCGCGCTTTGCGGGGGCCGATGCCGCTTGCTATCGTGAAAGCTCAAGTTTCCAGTGAGGTCCGCCATGGCAGGCAAGCCCGTGAAGATTCCCGGCCCCGATCATCCAATCACTGTCGTGCCCCAGGGCGGGCGCGTGGTGGTCACCGTCGCCGGCCGCGTGCTGGCCGACACGCGCCGCGCGCTGACACTGGCCGAGGCATCGTATCCGCCCGTACAGTACATCCCGCGCGAAGATGTGGACATGTCGCAACTTTCGCGCACGAACCACGCCAGTTACTGTCCGTACAAAGGCGATGCGGCCTATTACAGCATTCCCGCCGGCGGAGTCCGCGCGGAGAATGCGGTCTGGACTTACGAGTCACCCTATGACTCGGTTACCCCCATCGCCGGCCATCTGGCCTTTTATCCTGACCGCGTGGACCAGATAGAAGTTACCGACTAATCACTCTGCGCATCGAAAAACAAAAAACCGACCCGCCGCACACCTCGATGGCGTGTACGGCGGGTCGGTTTTACATGGCGGCGCGGGTAGCGCCGCAGTCAGCCCAGGTGCCTGATGGTGGATCAGCCGTTGGCGTAGACCACCTTGGCCTTGCGCGCTTCCACCTGCAGGCGGGTGAAAATGTTCTGCACTGCGGCGATGACGCGCTTCACGTCGTCGGCAAAGCCAAGGCTCTGGGTGCCGAGCTCGCGCTCGATCAGGTCGCGTTCGAGTTGATCGGTCAGCTTGATGTCGGATTGGGTGTTCATGGCGTCCTTCCTTGAGGGATTACCCTTATGGGGTTTCCACTAATTGTAGCAGAACGATTGTCGCATTGCAGCATTAGGTAATAGTGCGTACGCGGGGACGCCACAGTAGATTTGTGGGGAAATCACAAGGCCGCGAACGCCATCACCCCAACGCCCGCACCGAACTGCTCACCGCCCGCGCGCATTGCAGCAGCGGCGGTGCCAGCCGGAGCTCCGCCTCCTCGATCGTCCATCGGCTGGTGGGCGCCACCACGTGCACGGCGGCAATCGGCCGGCCATTGCCACCAACCACCGGCGCGGCAATCGTCATGTCACCCAGGAACAGCTCCTCCCGATTGATCGCATAGCCACGCTGGCGCGTGGCTGCCAGTTCGGCGACGATCTCGGCCACGCCGGTCTGCGTGCGGATGGTATGCGCCACGCGTGCCGACCCTTCGATGATCGCCAGCGCCTCCGCCTCGGGCAGCGCGCTCAGGTAGGCGCGCCCGGACCCCGTGCAATACATCGGAATGCGGCTGCCGATCGGCATATGTACCGGCATGGAATGCGCGCTGACAAAGCGCGCCACATAGACCATGTCCGCGCCATCGGGCTCGGTCAGGCACGAGGTCTCCGTCGTGACCTTGGTCAGTTCGGACAGGAACGAGTTGGCCACATCGATCACGGGATTCGCTGCAAGATAGTTGAAGCCGATATCCATCACGCGCGGGGTCAACTGGTACCGGCGCGTGCGCGGATGCTTGCGCAGCAATTGCAACTGCTCCAGCGTAAAGACCATCCGTTGCGCCGAACTCTTGTTGATGCCCACCGCCTCGGCCACTTCGGCAATCGTCATCGTGCGCCGCTCGGCACTGAACGCGCGCAGCACGGCAATGCCCTTCTCCAGCGACTGGTTGAACAACGGGCTTTGGGATTCCCCGGCATCGGGAACAGAAGCAGGAACAGGCATGGCGTGAGCCCTCTGGATCAGATGGGGCGAAGAATCGCATATCGATTCTTAAATGGCAATATACGCACCAACCATCCGCATTGAAATCGCATATCGATTCATATGGTGCAATTACTGGTTAGCACTTATTGAATCTTGATTTGGATAGTACAAATATTGGCACACTCGTTGCATGTTAGCCGGCAGCTTCCGCGTTTCCCCCCGTGAATCTCTTTTTGCCAGGAGTGTGTCCATGTCTTTCGCCAATTTCTTTCGCCGCATCGCACTGGCCTTGTGCATGGCGGGCACCGCCTCGATGGCTGCTGCACAGGCGCCTGCACCAACCTACAACGTCGGCGCCACCGCCACAGGCGTGCCATTCACATTCCTGGATGTGAAGACCAATTCCATCCAGGGGATGATGATCGATACCGTCGCGGCGATTGGCCGGGCGGGCGGCTTCAACGTCAACGTGCAGCAGACCGTGTTCTCCGCGCTGATTCCGTCCCTGACCTCGAACAAGATCGACATCATCTCCGCGGCGATGCTGAAGACCCCGGCGCGCCAGCAGGTGGTGGACTTCAGCGACCCGGTCTATTCCTATGGCGAGGGCCTGCTGGTCAAGAGCGACGATGCCAAGGCGTACGCCACGCTCGACGACCTGAAGGGCGAGGTGGTCGGCGCGCAGGTGGGCACCGTGTTCCTGGACATGCTCAACAAGAAGGGCATCTACAAGGAGGTGCGCAGCTATGACTCCATCGCGGACATGACGCGCGACCTGTCGCTGGGCCGCATCAAGGCCGGCCTGGGCGACCAGCCGATCATCGCGTACCAGTTGCGCCAGAACACCTTCCAGGGCGTGAAGCTGGTGCCGACCTATAAACCGGTGAACGTGGGCGATGTCTGCCTGGTGGTGCGCAAGGGCGACACCGAGACCCTGGCGCGCGTGAACAAGGCCATCGCGGCCATCAAGGCGGATGGCACGCTGGCAAAGATCGTGCAGAAGTGGGGCATGTAAGCGAGGAGGCGCGCCGATGCAAGTTGCAACCTTCCTCCAGCACGCCAGTGACTTCCTGCCCATTCTGTTGAAGGGCGCCGTTGTCACGATTCAGGTGACCGTGCTGTCCTTCCTGCTCAGCAGCGTGCTGGGCCTGGCCCTGGCGCTGATGAGGCTGTCGCCGATCCGCGCGCTGGCGTGGACCGGCGGCACCATCATCAACGTGATTCGCGGGCTGCCGATCATCGTGCAGCTGTTCTATATCTACTTTGTGCTGCCGGACCTCGGCATCCAGCTCACCGCGCTCCAGGCGGGCGTGATCGGGCTCGGCATCGCGTATTCCGCGTACCAGGCCGAGAACTTCCGCGGGGGCATCGAGGCCGTGGATGCCGGCCAGCGCGAAGCCGCGCAAGCCATGGGCATGCGCGGCGCGCTGATCATGCGGCGCGTGATCCTGCCGCAGGCGTTCCGCATCGCATTGCCGCCGTATGGCAACACGCTGGTGATGATGCTCAAGGACTCGTCGCTGGTGTCCACCATCACCGTGGCCGAGATGACGCGCGCCGGCCAGCTGATTGCCTCATCCACGTTCCAGAACATGACCGTCTACACGCTGGTCGCGTTGCTTTACCTCGTCATGAGCCTGCCGCTGGTCTATGGCCTGCGCCGGCTGGAAGCGCGCTTCGGCGCGGGCAGGAGGCGGTCATGATCGATATCCGCAACCTGCAGAAGCATTTTGGCGATCATCACGTGTTGCGCGGCGTGACGCTGCATGTCGATGCGGGCGAGGTGGTCTGCCTGATCGGCCCGTCCGGCTCGGGCAAGTCCACGGTCCTGCGTTGCATCAACGGGCTGGAGTCATACGACGGTGGCGATATCGATGCGTTTGGCCAGCGCGTGGATTGCGAGGGCAAGGGCATTCATCGCCTGCGCAGCCGTATGGGCATGGTGTTCCAGCGCTTCAACCTGTTTCCGCATCGCACCGTATTGGAGAATGTGATGGAGGGACCGGTGTACGTGAAGCACGAACGCCGCGAACACGCCCGCACCGAGGCCCTGGCGCTGCTGCAGAAGGTGGGCCTGGCCGAGAAGGCCGAAGCGTATCCGGCACAGCTCTCGGGTGGCCAGCAACAGCGCGTTGCCATCGCGCGGGCGCTGGCGATGAAACCGGAGGCGATGCTGTTCGACGAACCAACCTCGGCCCTCGACCCGGAACTCGTGGGCGATGTGCTCGACGTAATGCGCAACCTGGCGCGAGAAGGCATGACGATGATCGTTGTGACGCATGAAATGGGCTTTGCCCGCGAGGTGGCCGACCGGGTGTGTTTTCTGCACAGCGGCACCATCGTGGAGGCGGGACCGGCCGCGCAGGTGCTGGGCGCGCCGCGGCACGCGCGCACGCAGGACTTCCTGCGCCGCGTGTTGCACAAGCCCGTGGAAGGGGCGGCGCAATGATGAGCAGGCGCTTTCACGCAGGGCAAGGCGCGACGATGCCAACACCGGCGCCGCTGCCGTTGCCGCCGTCGCTGTGGGCGGCCACCGCGCCGCCCGCTCCCTCCACGCCGGCGCTCGATGAGTCGGTGCACGCCGATGTTCTCGTCATCGGGGCCGGCTACACGGGGTTGTCCACCGCGCTGCATCTGGCCGGGCAAGGCGCCAACGTGCGGGTGCTCGAAGCGAACGAACCGGGCTGGGGCGCCTCGGGCCGCAATGGCGGGCAGGTCAACCCGACCCTCAAGCACGATCCAGACGAGCTGGTCCGGCTGCTCGGCGCCGAGCGCGCCGAGCCGCTGACCGAAGCCATCTCGCGCTCGGCCGATCTGGTCTTTGATCTCATCGCCAAACACAGCATCGATTGCCAGCCGGTACGCGCGGGCTGGCTCCAGCTTGCCTACTCGCAGCAGGCGCTGGCCGGCATGCATGCGCGCGCGCGGCAGTGGGCAGCGCGCGGCATCCACGTGGAGATGCTGGGCAAGAGCGATGTGGAGCGCCGTGTGGGCACGGAGGCATTCGCGGGAGGATGGCTCGACGGGCGGGCCGGCGCGATCCAGCCGCTGGCCTATGCGCGCGGGCTGGTGGGCGCCGCGCAGCGGGCGGGTGCCACCGTGCATGGCGCATCGCCGGTGGTGGATCTTGCGCGTGCCGGCGCAAACTGGGTTGGCACCACGGCCAGCGGCGCACGCGTGACCGCGCAGCGCGTGGTGATCGCCACCAACGGCTACACGAGCGGGTTGTGGCCGGGGCTGGCGCAGACGGTGCTGTCGGCCAACAGCTTCATCGTGGCCACGCGCCCGCTGCAAGGCGCTGCGGCAGACGCGATCCTGGCGCGCGGCGAGACCGCGTCCACCTCGCAACGGTTGCTGCTGTACTTCCGCAAGGACGCCACCGGCCGGCTGCTGATGGGCGGGCGGGGCATGTTTGCCGATCCAACCCGGCCCGAGGACTTTGCGCATCTGGAGCGCTCGCTGGCATTGCTGTTTCCGCAGTTGGGGCCGCTCGAGTACGAATACCGCTGGGCCGGCCGCATCGCGGTAACGCGGGACTTCATGCCGCATATCCATGAACCCGCGCCGGGCGTAACGGCGGTGCTCGGTTGCAACGGGCGGGGCATCGCGCTGTGCACCAGCATCGGCAAGCATCTGGCAGCGCGGATGAGCGGCGATGCGGCGGCCTTTCCGTATCCGATCGCCCCGATCACGCCGATCCCGTTGCATGGGTTGCAGCGGCTCTACATTGCGGCCGGCGTAGCGTGGTACAGCCTGCTCGACCGCTTCGCCTGAGCCCTGTCCTATACGTTATCTGTACATCACATAATGCACTAAGGGATGACGCCGGCCGGGAAATGCGGCGTAAGGCGGGCGCCCGGCTCGCCCCTTGGACAATCACTCGGTCGCGCTGATATATTGCATGGCCGACACTTCTCCACATTCCATGGCACGCTTGCTCGCACTCGCCGCATTGGCTGCCTCGCTTGAGGGTTGCGCCGGCGCCCCGTCCTTCGGCCTGTTCGGCGCCTACTTTCCGCTTTGGTTATTAAGCGCCCTGATCGGTATTGCCGGCGCAGTGGTTTCCCATCGGATCTTTGTCAAGACGGGCTGGGCGGAAGTTGTCCGCTTGCAGCTTCTGGTCAACACGGCGATCGGTGTCATGATCGCCGAAATCGTCTGGTTAATCGGCACGGGGCATATCCTATGAAAATGGCCGGCGTTCGCAACAGCCCGCTGCGCGGCAAATGGATGGCGCTGGCCATTGCCCTGCTGGCCGTTCTGCTTTCCGTTTACGCCTACCATCGCACCACGCGTTTTCCGTCAACAGACGACGCCTCGCTGGACGCGGACATGGTTCACGTGGCATCGCCAGTCGGTGGCCGGATAGCCGCCATCCGCGTGACCGAAAACCAGCAGGTGGCAAAGGGCGACGTGCTGTTCGAGATCGATCCGGTGCCCTATCGGCTGGCCGTGGCGCAGGCGCGTGCCGATCTGGAGCTGGCGCAGGCCGCGCTGGGCACGCGGCGGCGCACGATTGCCACCGAGCAGGGTACGGCGACCGTCGCGTCGGAGCAAACCACCCGGGCCGAGCAGAACTACGCGCTGACAGCGCGCACGGTTGAGCGGCTGCGGCCGCTGGCGGCAGACGGCTACGTGCCGAGGCAGCAGCTTGACCAGGCCCAGGTGGCCCAGCACGATGCCGCCGTGTCGCTGAAGCAGGCCAAAGTGCAGCGCGCCACCACGACCCAGGCGGTCGGCAATGAGGACGATGCCACGGCCACCGTGCACGCGCGCGAGGCAGCCCTGGCGATTGCGCAGCGCGCGCTGGACGATACCGTGGTGCGCGCCCCGCACGATGGCCGCGTAAGCGGCCTGACGGTGCTGTCGGGCGAAGTCGTGATTCCCAACCAGTCCCTGTTCGTGCTGGTGCATACCGGTGAATGGTTCGCGGTGGCGAATTTCCGCGAAACGTCGCTGGCCGACATCCACATCGGCGATTGCGCCACGGTCTATTCGATGATCGACCGGCGCCATGCCATCCGCGGCAAGGTGGAAGGCATCGGCGTCGGCATTACCGATACCGACCGCCTGAACCTGCCGCGTTCCCTGCCCTATGTGCAGCCGTCCGTGAACTGGGTACGCGTGGCCAGGCGGTTTCCGGTGCGGATCAGGCTGGAAGAGCCGCCAGAGGCGTTGGCCAGGGTGGGCGCGAGCGCAACCGTCGAGATCCGGCATGGCGCAAGCTGCAGCTGACAAGTTGCGCCTGGGCCTGGCGGATATCGGCGCGCTGCTGGCGCCGTTTCCGGGCCGCGCGGCGGCCACCACCCGCATCACGGTGGCGTGCGCGCTGACGGTACTGGTGACCAGCATCTATGGCACGCCGGAAGCCGCTATTTCCGCCTATGTCATCTTCTTCATCAACCGGCCCGACCGCACGACCAGCATCATCATGAGCGTGGCGGCGCTGGTGCTGGTCAGCCTGATCATCGGCCTGATGATATGGCTGGCCGATTTCAGCATCGATGATCCGCTGCGGCGTGTGGCATGCATGGCCGTATTGTCGGCCGCCCTGCTCTTCCTGACCTCGGCCAGCAAGCTGCGCCCGGTGGGCGCCATCGTCGCAATGATCATCGGCTTCGGACTGGACGAACTTGGACTCGTGCCCGCAGGCGAAGTCGCCACGCGTGGCCTGCTCTATGTGTGGCTGATGGTGGCAATTCCCATCGGCGTCAACGTTGTCGTCAATCTGCTGATTGGCCCGTCGCCGCGCCGGCTGGCTACCGATCGCCTGGCGCATTGCCTGCGCCTTGCCGCGCGCTGCCTGCGCGACCCCGATGGCGATCCGGAATCGTTGCAAGCCGCGTTGCGCGACGGCGTCCAGCCCGTGGCGGGCTGGCTGAAGCTGGCGAAGGTCGAAGGTACCGTCAACGCGCAGGATCTGGCGGCACTTCGGCAGGCCACGGCATCAACCATGGCGATCCTGCTGGCAGCCGATGTCGCGCACCGGCAACCCGGGGCCCAGCCACCGGCCCCGGTGGCCGCGCCCATTGCCGACACGCTCGACCAGATGGCGCGCATGCTCGAAGCCGGCGGCTATCCGGTGGAGATCGGCCTGAGCGTTCCCGCGCCCGATGGCTTGTCTGCGCCGCAGGAGGCAGTCGTCAGGGAACTGGTGACGGCCACCCTGCGCTTCGCCGAACCGGACGATACGGCGCCGGCCGATGAGGCAAAGCCGGCGCAAGGCGGCTTCCTGGCTGCCGACGCCCGCGCGAATCCGGACCACGTCCGCTACGCGCTCAAGACCACGGGCGCGGCCATGTTCTGCTACGTCCTGTACCAGCAGTTGAACTGGCCGGGCATCCATACCTGCTTCATCACGTGCTATCTGGTATCGCTCGGCACCGCGGCGGAATCCGTGGAAAAGCTCACGCTGCGCCTGGCCGGCTGCATGATTGGCGCGGCGATCGGCACGGCAGCCCTCGTCTACGTCGTGCCGTCCTTGTCGTCCGTTGGCGGGCTGATGTTGCTGGTCTTTGCGGGGTCGTGGATCTCGGCATGGATCGCGCAGGGCTCGCCACGCATTGCGTATGCGGGCTTTCAGGTGGCGTTTGCCTTCTACCTGTGCGTGGTGCAGGGCGCAGCGCCGGGCTTCGATCTGACCATCGCGCGCGACCGGGTCATCGGCGTGATGCTGGGCAATCTGGTCGTGTACCTGGTGTTCACGCGGATCTGGCCCGTCAGTATCGCCGGCCGCATTGAACAAGCGCTCGCGGCACTGGTCGGGCAATGGCAGCAACTGGTGGATGCGCGACAGCCCGAAACACGCCGCCGCCACGCCGCGGCCGCCATGGCGCTGCATGGCGGCATCACGCAGGACCTGATCCTGGCTCACTATGAACCGGCTTCCGTAGGGCCCGCACAGGATTGGGTCGACGACCGGCGCCAGCGTCTGGCCACCCTCGATGCGATGGCAGGCCCCGTGTTCCTGCTTGCAGAACGCTTCCCGGGCGATCCGGAAATCACACGCCGGCTGCACCAACTGCGGGCCACTGACACGTCTTCCCCACCGCTGCCCATACACCCTGCCCCGTCCGCCGTCCTTGACAGCCAGGATGCACAGGCGCGTGCCGCCCTGCTGGCTATCGTTGACCGGCGCCTGGCCGAGTCCCCCGTCAAGGCACCAGAGGCGACCTCCCCGACTTCCATTCATGCGCAAACCTGAATCACTGGCCATTCCGCTGACGCTGGCCGCCATGACGCTGGCCGGCTGCGCCACGTCGTCACTGGAGCTCGCGCCGCCGGAACCCGACCGGCCCTGGCTGCCGGCCGCAACGGCGTCGGGCGAGATCGTGCCAGGTGCCGCCAGCAAGCCCGCATCGGCGATCAGGTCTTCCGACTACACGTTGCCAGCCAATTCCGCCCTGGCGTCCATTCCGCCAGCGGCAGCGCTCGACGCCGGGCATGCCTACGCGCTGCCGGAGCTGATCGACATGGCGGAGTCCACCAATCCGCTGACGCGCATTGCCTGGAACGACGCCCGCAACGCCGCCCTGGCCGCCGGTATTGCCAGGAGCAGCTACCTGCCCTATATCTCGGCCGCGGCGATGGGCGGATACCAGAACGGCCACGGCTCCACGTCGACGCCGCTTGGTTCACTGGGGACGAATGCGTCCACGCATGGCGCGGTCTCGGTGCTGTCCCTGCAATGGCTGCTGTTCGATTTTGGCGAGCGCAGCGGGATTGTCGATGCCGCCGAACAGATGTCGATCGCCGCGAATATCGCCTTCAGCGCGGTACACCAGAAGATCGTCCACGACGTCAGTGTTGCGTTCTATCGCTATCAGGCGGCGCGCTCGCGCGCGGGTACCGTGCAGCAGGCCATGCGCAACGCCGATGCGGTGCTGGCCGCCGCCACGGCGCGCTACCAGCGCGGCATCGGCACCGTGGTGGAGGTGGCCCAGGCCACCCAGAACCGCGCGCAGACCAACCTGGCCATGGTGCAGGCGCAAGGTGCCGAGACCGATGCCTATCTGGCCCTGGTCAACGCCATCGGCATTTCGCCGCTGTCCAGGCCGCAGATCGCGCAGATGCCGCAGCGCCCCCTATCGCCGGCGCTGCGCAGTTCCATCGAGCAGATCGTCGAGGCGGCAATCGCGCGGCGGCCCGACGTGCTGGGCGCCTACGCGGTGGAACGCGCCAACCAGGCAAAGGTGAAGGCGGCCGAGGCCGGCTTCATGCCGAAGGTGTTCCTGTCAGCGTTCACGTCGTACGCATCGGGTGGCTCGTCGATTACGGCGATCCCGCCGATCGGCCAGCAGCCGCCGACGGTCAACCTGAATGGCTACCGCTATGGCGCCAGCGCGTTCCTGGGGGTGACGGTGCCGATTTACGACGGCGGGCTGCGTTCCGCCGTGCTGGCGCAGGCGCGCAACGATGCCGACAGTGCGTCGGCCAGGCTGACCCGTGCCAAGGAGGAATCGGTGCGGCAGATCGTGGTCAGCCAAAGCGCGCTGGAATCGAGCCTGGCCGCCTATGACGCGGCCAGGGCGCTGGCCCAAGCCTCGCAGACCACCTACGACGCGGCGTTCGCGGCGTACCGCAAGGGTGTGGGATCGGTCACCGAGGCCAATCTGGCGCAGAACCAGCTGCTGCTGGCGCAGAACGCTTCGGCCGATGCCTACAGCGGCGCATTGTCCGCGGCAGCGGCATTGGCGCTGGCCACGGGCGCGATCGGTTCCGCGCGCGATGGTTCGGAGTGGCCCGCACGGTAGCGCATTGGTACCGGGTCCAATCTCACAGGATGACTGCGTCCACCGCGCGCCGAGGCGAAAAAGGCAGAACTGGTCCGTAGCCGAAGCGCATGACGATGTCCGGCCGCTTGCCTTTTTCGCCGAGAAGACCTGCAAGTTCCGGACGCAATCCGGCAACCTCGACGGGCTGATTGATGAAGGCGTGCTTCAGACCAAGGCTGGTCGCCGTCAAAGCGAAGCGCTGGCAGGCACGCCCAACCTGGATCCAATGCGTTCTGTCCTCATGCTCCGCGACGAAAATCGCGATTCCCGCCGACGAATCCATAGCGCGTGCGTATTTGTCGTTTTCGGCCCCTGCCATGAAGAACTGGTCGAAGGCGAGGTTGCCGAGCACGTTCGGCAGCACGGGATTGCCACTGGCGGCAGAGAATAGTCCGTCGCCCAATGCCATGGCGCTGCGCGGATTGAATCGCAGCCAGTCCTTCAGTTCGCGCATGAAAGCCGGGTCGGCCATCTGTGCGCTATTGCCGGCGATAACCAGATCACGCACCTGATCGATCCGCGCCCGTTCCAACCAAAGAAACACACGGACCCCCGGTACGCCAGCAGCCTGTCTGAGCTTTTCGATATCGGCGGCAGGCACCGGGCGTCCATCGTACTCGGCGCGGGTGGATTGCCGCGCGGTGATGGCGGCAAGCAGCGGGCCGGGCCGAGCCGGCCCCTTGGAAAACGCATAGCGCACGCCGTTGCCTCCGGCCTCGATTTCCAGTTCTCCCGGCCGTCCCGTCGCCATGGCGGCGATGGCGAGGTTCTCGGCGGCGCATCCGAGGCTGACGAAGAGATGGTGATCGTCTGGATCGACAGCGGGCGTCGCGCGCGAAAGATCGGGCAGGATACCGATCGCGTCGTCCCCCAGCCGGAACTTCCAGGGCTGGGTATTGTGGCTGTTTGCGGCGAGCGTCGCGTAGCGGACAAGATCAACAATCTCTGGATTCTGCGGAAGTCGGGCGCGCAGGCGCGCCGCATAGGCCTCATAGTCGGTCATCGATCCGACCGACGCATCCCAGCCAAGAACTCCCGCGCCAGCCAGCAAGACCACTCCGCTCGCACCGAGAAGCACATGCCGCCTGTTCATAGAATTCTCCTAGTTCACCACGAGTCGAGGCTCAAGCTGGGACACGGCAAATGCGCGGGTGTGGGCAACGAAGGACTTGAGCAGAATAGACGGCGCCCGTTGGGCGGAGAATAAGACCGAGAAGTCCGTCGTGAGCATCGGCTCGAACATCCGGAAGCAGACGCCCGCACTCTTGTACTCGAGCGCGGTGATCGGATCGATCAACGCGACGCCCAGCCCCGCCTCCACAAATGCGCAGATGCTCCAGGACACCTGCGTTTCCACCTGAAGCTTGCGCTCAAGGCCATGGGACGCGAACAAGGCATCGATCTGCAACCGGGAATCGAGCACGCGCGGATGGGAGACGAAGCGCTCGTCCGCCAGGTCATGCGGCCGGATCACTTCCCTGCTGGCCAGACGGTGCCCCGCCGGCAACGCACACACCATGCGCGTCGTGATCAGGCGCTCGCCGTGCGTGCTGGGATGATTCATCGACAGGATGGCGAATCCCACATCGCAGCGCTGCTCCGACACCATGTTCACCACCGTGCGCGACGAATGCGCGAGCATGGTGATATGTGTCTGCGCGTGCTCCTGCATGAACGCCGCAATGGCGCGTGGCAGGAACGACAAGGCCAGCGCGGGTGCGGCGGCAATCCGCAGTGATCCGCGCTGCATGTCGCGGATTTCCAACGCGGTCTGCGCGATCCGGTCGATGCCGACCAGTGATCGCTGCACTTCCTCGAACAGGGCCTGCGCTTCGGCGGTAGGGTGAAGCCGGCCTCGCGCGCGCTCGAACAGCGTAAACCCTATGCCCTCCTCCAGGTCCGCGATCAGGCGCGTGGTGGCAGGCTGGGAGATGTGCAACATCTCGGCGGCGCGTGTGACGGTCTGGCAAAGCATCACGGCCCGGAAGGCTTCCAGTTGGCGGATCTTCATGCGCCAAGTCTATAACATGACATTATCAACGGCACATAAAAAAGAATTTTTCTAAGCCATAACATCCTTCTAATCTATTCCGACACCGCATTTCTCAGCCACTTTTTCATTGCGGTGCAACCATAACCATTCTGCATGGTTTTGGTGATTGACTGCATGTTGATGGTGCACACCTAGGGAGAGAGAAACATGAAGCAGCAAGTTCTGGCCGCCGCTGTCCTGGCGTTGTGCGGTGCATCCGCCGCGATGGCGCAGCAGCCCACGCTGTACGTCGGCTCATACGGCGGCTCCACCGAGAAAGCGTTCAAGGAAAAGATCATTCCCGCGTTCGAGGCCAAGAACAAGGTCAAGGTGGTGTACGTGGCGGGCAATTCCACCGACACGCTGGCCAAGCTGCAGGCGCAGAAGGCCAAGCAGGAACTCGACGTGGTGCTGCTGGACGATGGCCCGATGTACCAGGCGGTGCAGTTCGGCTTCTGCGAAACCCTCAAGGACGCGCCGGTCTACAAAGACCTCTACCCCATCGCGAAAATTGGCGACGGCAAGGCGACCGCCATTGGCGTGGTGGCGACCGGGCTGGTCTACAACACCGAAGCCTTCAGGAAGGCCGGCCTGCCCAGGCCAGATTCGTGGGAGGCGCTGGCCGACAAGAAATACCGCCAGAAGATTGCCATTCCGCCGATCAGCAACACCTACGGCCTGCAGACGCTGATCGTGTTTGCAAAGATGCGCAAAGGCAGTGACCAGAACATCGACCCCGGCTTCACCGCGCTGACCAAGGAAGTCGGTCCGAATGTGCTGGCCTGGGAGCCATCGCCGGGCAAGATGGCCGAGCTATTCCAGAACGGCGATGTCACCCTGGCCGTATGGGGCAGCGGGCGCGTGCAGAGCCTGAAGGACACGGGCTTCCCGGTGGAATTCGTCTATCCCAAGGAAGGCGCCCCCGCCCTGCTGACCGCCGCCTGCCCCGTGGTGCAGAGCGATGTGGCCGAGCAATCACAGGCCTTCGTCCAGTACCTGCTCACGCCGGAAGTGCAGGCCGTCCTGGCCGACAGCCAGGGCTGGGGCCCGATCAACAGCAAAGTCAGGCTCGACTCGAAGGTGGCCGCCAAGGTGCCTTACGGCAAGGAGCAGATCGACAAGCTGCTGCCCACGAACTGGACCCTGGTCAACGAAAAGCGCGCCGAGTGGACCAACCGCTGGAACCGCACGGTGGAACGCTAGTCCGTCACGCCACGAAGACCGCCCCCACGACTGCCCCCGTATAGCCATGAGCTTCCTCACACTGAGCGGCCTCGCAAAGGCCTTCGGCAGCTTTCTTGCTGTCGAGAACCTGAGCCTCGAAGTCCAGCGCGGCGAATTCCTGTCGCTGCTCGGCCCTTCGGGATGCGGCAAGACAACCACGTTGCAGATGATCGCCGGCTTTGCCGAACCCACGCGCGGCCGCATCGTGCTCGATGGGCGCGACATCACCGCGCTGCGCCCTGAAAAACGCGGCATGGGCGTGGTGTTCCAGAGCTACGCGCTGTTTCCGCACATGACCGTGGCCGGCAATATCGGCTTCGGGCTGGAAATGCGCGGCGTGGCGGCAACCGAGCGCGCACGAAGGACTGACGAGGCGCTCGACCTCGTGCGCCTGGACGGTCTCGGCAAGCGCTATCCGAAGGAACTGTCCGGCGGGCAGCGCCAGCGCGTGGCCATTGCCCGCGCGCTGGCCATCCGGCCCGAAGTGCTGCTGCTGGACGAACCGATGTCGAACCTGGACGCCAAGCTGCGCGAGGACATGCACATCGAACTGCGCGCCATCCAGCGGCACCTGGGCATCACCACGATCCTGGTCACGCACGACCAGGTCGAGGCGATGACCATGAGCGACCGCATCGCCGTCATGCATGGCGGGCGCATCGTCCAGCTCGCCACGCCGTTCGAGGCCTATGAGCGTCCGCAGTCGGCTTTCGCGTCGGGCTTTCTCGGCAAGACCAACAGCATGCGCGGCGTGGTCGAGACGACCAACCCACGGTGCTGCGAGGTGCGTCTGGGCGAAACGCTCGCGCACGTGCCCCATGAAGGCCGCGAGGTGGGCCACGACGTGCACGTCTACGTCCGCCCCGAAAAGATCCGGCTCGGCCAGGCCGGCGATGGCGGCATTCCCGCCACGGTGCAGACGCGCCTGTTCCTTGGCAATCACTGGATGCTCGAGGTGGACAGCGCGCTGGGACGCCTCCGCGTCAGCCAGCCAAACCTTGGCGATGCGCCTCCGGCAGAGGGCACCGCGGTAAGCGTGCGCTGGTCCGACCAGGATCTGCGCGTGCTGGCCACGGAGTCTCGACATGGCTGACACCGCAACCCCCGGCCTGGCCGGCACGCCGGCATCGGCGCCCTCGCCAGGCAAGCCGTTCGCCGGCGCGGCGCCGTGGCTGCTGTCCGGCCCTGCCCTGCTGCTGTTCTGCGCCATGCTGCTGATCCCGCTGGCCCTCACGGCGTTGCTGTCGTTCCACGCCTTCGACGGCACGCGCGGCGTGCTGCCGGCGATGACCGTTGGCAACTACCTCGAGGTTCTGGGCGACAGCTATTACCACGAGATCTTCCTGCGCACGGCCGGCATGGCGCTGGCGGTCACCGTGCTGTCGATCGTGTTCGGCGTGCCCGAGACCATCATCCTGTCGCGCATGCGCAGCCCCTGGCGCGGCCTGTTCCTGATCGTCATCCTCGGCCCGCTGTTGATCTCGGTGGTGGTGCGCACGCTGGGGTGGGCCATCCTGATGGGCAACAACGGCCTGATCAATGAAGCGCTGCAATGGCTGGGCGTGGTCGACTCGCCGCTGAAGCTCGTCTTCACGCAGACCGGCGTGGTCGTTGCGCTGACGCACGTGATGATGCCGTTCATGGTGATTTCAGTGTGGGCGTCGCTGCAGAAGCTCGACCCGCAGGTCGAGCAGGCGGGCCAGGCGTTCGGTGCGCCGCCGTTCACCGTGTTCCGCCGCGTGATCCTGCCGCAGATCCTGCCGGGCATCCTGTCTGGCAGCATCATCGTCTTTGCGCTGTCGGCATCGGCATTTGCCACCCCGGCCATCCTCGGCGGCCGCCGGCTCAAGGTCGTCGCCACCGCCGCCTACGACGAATTCCTGAACACGCTGAACTGGCCGCTTGGCGCGTCGATCGCCGTGCTGCTGCTGATTGCCAACGTGATCGTCATCGTCGGCTGCAACCGGCTGGTGGAGCGTCGCTTCCGCCAGGTCTTCGAAGGGTAAGGAGCCAACATCATGCGCAAGAATGGTCCACTTTCCCTGCTGTATCACGCCCTGTTCATCGCCTTCATGGTGGCACCGCTGCTGGTGATTGTGGCGGTGTCCTTCACCGGCAAAGGCTATATCTCCATGCCCACCGACGGCCTCTCGCTGCGCTGGTTCCGGGCGATCGCCGATGCGCACGAGATCATCGACGCATTCTGGCTTTCCCTGACCCTGGGCCTCGTCAGCGCCACCATCGCGGTGGCGCTGGCTGTGCCGGCCGCGCTGGCGCTCGTTCGCCATCGCTTTCCCGGCCGCGGCGCGCTGATGGCGTTCTTCATGTCGCCCCTGATGATTCCACACGTGGTGCTGGGTGTGGCGTTCCTGCGCTTCTTCACCACACTGGGCGTGTCCGGCTCGTTCTTCTGGCTCGCGCTCACGCATGTGGTGGTGGTCATGCCCTATGCCTTGCGATTGGTGCTGGCCGCCGCAACCGGCCTGGACCGCGACGCCGAACGCGCGGCGCTGTCGCTCGGCGCCAACCGCCTCACGGCATTCCGCCGCGTGGTGCTGCCGCTGATCCTGCCCGGCGTGGTGGGCGGATGGATGCTCGCGTTCATCCAGAGCTTCGACGAGCTGACCATGACTGTGTTCGTGGCCACGCCCGGCACCACCACGCTGCCGGTGGCGATGTACAACCAGATTGCACAGACCATCGATCCGCTGGTGGCATCGGTGTCCACGGTGCTGATCGTCGGCACGCTCGTACTGATGGTGCTGCTGGACCGCATTGTCGGGCTCGACCGTGTACTGATCGGCAAGAACTGAACCTTCGATTGACATGACTTCAACCGATCTCATCGTGATTGGCGGCGGGCTCGTTGGCACCGCCATCGCCTACGGCGCCGCCAGCAAGGGCGCACGCGTGACCGTGCTGGACGAGGGCGACGACGCCTTCCGGGCCTCGCGGGGCAACTTCGGCCTGGTCTGGGTCCAGGGCAAGGGCTTTGGCATGGCGCCCTACGCGCGCTGGACCATGGACTCCGCCCGCCTGTGGCCCCAACTGCGCGACGCCCTGCGCGACGAAACCGGCATCGACGTGCAGCTCAAGCAGCCGGGCGGCTTTCACCTGTGCTTTTCGGAGCAGGACATGGAAGCACGCCAGCAGCGGCTGCAAAGCATTCGGGATGCGCTGCACGGCGACTATCCGTTCGTGATGATGGCGCACCGGGGGCTCGTGCAACGGCTGCCCGGCATCGGGCCAACCGTGGCCGGCGCCAGCTATACGCCGATGGATGGCCACGCCAACCCGCTCAAGCTGCTGCGCGCGTTGCACACGGCCTGCCGGCAGCGCGGTGTTCGCATTCTGAGCGGGCACGGTGCGCAAACGATCCTGCCGGAACAGGGCGGATTCACGGTCCATGCGGGCGAAGGCGGCAAGGCGCGCTTTTCGGCGCCGCGCGTGGTGCTGGCCGCCGGACTCGGCAACCGCGAGCTGGCCGCACAGGTGGGCCTGCACGCGCCGGTGGCGCCGAACCGCGGCCAGGTGCTGATCGGCGAACGCGTCACGCACTGCCTCGACTACCCGACCACTTATGTCCGCCAGACCGACGAAGGCACGATCCAGCTGGGCGATTCGATGGAGGATGTCGGCTTCGACGACGGCACCACCGTAGACGTGCTCTCCCACATCGCCCAGCGCGGCGTGCGCAGCTTTCCGGCGCTGGCCGGCCTCAAGCTCGTGCGCGCCTGGGGCGCGTTGCGTGTGATGAGCCCTGACGGATTCCCGATCTACCAGGAAAGCCCGGGCTATCCGGGCGCCTTCGTCACGACCTGCCATAGCGGCGTCACGCTGGCCGCCGCGCATGCGCTGCGGGTGGCGCCCTGGGTGGCCGGCGGAGATCGGCCGCAGGGCATCGACGGATTCGCCGGCGACCGCTTCCTGAACCCCAACCAGACCTTCAATCATGCCCACTGATCGCTTGTTCCAACGGATCGCCGAGCCTGCCGGCAGCGCCGGCGCAGACACGGTCACTATCGAATTCAACGGCGCCCCGCTCCAGGTGCCCGCCCAGTGCAGCGTTGCCGCCGCGTTGCTGGCCAGCGGCGTGACGCGCTTTCGCAATTCGCCGGTCAGCGGCGAGCCGCGCGCGCCGTACTGCATGATGGGCGTCTGCTTTGAATGCCTGATGGAAATCGACGGACAACCCAGCCGCCAAAGCTGCCTGGTGACCGTGCGCGAAGGCATGCGCGTGCGCACGCAGGATGGCGCCCGTACGCTACCCCTGCCACCCGCGGTGGAAGCCGGCCGCACCGAGGAGGTGGAACATGGCTGACATGGACGTCGATATCGCCATCATTGGCGCCGGCCCGGCCGGCATGGCCGCGGCGGTGGCCGCCGCCGCGACCGGCGCCCGCGTGGCCGTGCTCGACGAGCAGGATGCCTGTGGCGGCCAGATCTATCGGGCCATCCAGCGCGCCACGCCGGAACGCCTGCGCATTCTCGGCCCCGACTACGCGGCGGGCCGTGCGCTGGCTGACCGCTTTGCCGCCAGCGGCGCACAACACATCACCGGCGCCGCGGTCTGGCAGGTCACGCGCGAGCACGCGGTGCACTACTTGCGCAACGGTAGCGTGGCCAGCCTGCAGGCGCGGCAGGTGATCCTGTGCACCGGCGCCATGGAGCGCCCATTCCCGATCCCCGGATGGACGTTGCCGGGTGTGCTCACCGCCGGCGCCGCGCAGATCCTGCTCAAGAGCGCCAACGTGGTGCCCGCCGAACCCGTGGTGCTGGCCGGCTGCGGTCCGCTGCTCTATCTGCTTGGCTGGCAATACGTGCGCGCCGGGGTGCCGATTCGCGCGATTGTCGATACGACGGACGGCACTGACTACCAGCGCGCACTCGCCCACCTTGGCGGCGCACTGGCCGGCTGGCGCTATCTGAAGAAGGGGCTCGCGCTGATGCGCGCCCTGAAGCGCGGCGGCGTGCCGTTCTACAAGGGCGCCACGGCGCTGTCGGTGGAAGGCACCGACGCCGTGCGCGCACTGCGCTTCACCAGTCGCGGCCAGCCGCAGCGCATCGAAACGCGCGCCGTGCTGCTGCACCAGGGCGTGGTGCCCAACACCCAGTTCAGCTGGGCCCTGCGGGCGGCCCACCGCTGGGACGACACCCAGTTGTGCTGGCAGCCCGTGGTCGATGAATGGGGCATGCTCGATGTGCCGGGCATCCTGGTGGCCGGCGACGGCCGGGGCATCGGCGGTGCCGTGGCCGCTGCCCTGCAAGGCGAGTTGGCCGGCCTGGCCGCCGCGCACAACGTTGGCAAACTCGATGGCGCGCAACGGGACCGCATGGCCGCGCCCCTGCGCACCGCGCTGCGCTCGCACCTGAGCATCCGCCCGTTTCTCGATGCACTGTATCGCCCCAAGCCGGCCAATCGCGTACCGGCCGACGATGTCGTGGTGTGCCGCTGCGAGGAAGTGACCGCCGGCGATATCCGCAGCTTCGTGGCGCTTGGCTGCAGCGGGCCCAACCAGGCCAAGTCCTTCGGGCGCTGTGGCATGGGGCCGTGCCAGGGCCGGCAATGTGGGCTGACTGTGACCGAAATCATCGCCGATGCGCGCGGCGTGCCGCCGCAGGAGGTGGGCTACTACCGCATCCGGCCGCCCATCAAGCCGGTCACGCTTGGAGAACTGGCCCGTGAAAGCTGACAACGGAGCCGATGCCGACGTCATCGTCATCGGCGGCGGACTGCACGGCACGTCCAGCGCACTCCATCTGGCACGCGCCGGCCTGCGCGTCACGCTGCTGGAAGCGGACTATTGCGGCCGGCACGCGTCGGGCGTCAATGCGGGCGGCGTGCGCACGCTGGGCCGCCACGTCGCCGAAATTCCGCTCGCGCTGGCCTCGCGCAACCTGTGGCATCGCCTGGCCGACCTGACCGGCGACGATGCCGGCTTCGTGCCCAGCGGCCAGCTCAAGGTGGCGGAGACCGATGCCGAGCTCGATGTCCTGCGCCAGCGCGTGGCCGAGCTGGAGGCCCTGGGCTTCACCCACGAGACGATGGTCGATACGCAAACCGTCAGGGAACTCGTGCCCGCCATCGCGCCTCATGTGACAGGCGCGATCTGGGTCCGTGAGGATGGACATGCCTTGCCATACCGCGCGGTCACGGCATTTCGCCTGGCTGCCGCCAAGGCCGGCGCGGTGATTCACGAAACCACGCCCGCACAGCGTGTGGAGCAGGCCGGCACGCGATGGAAAGTGCATACACCGCGCGGCGTGTTTCATGCTGACCGGCTCGTCAACGCCGCCGGCGCATGGGCCGGCGAGTTCGCGGCGCAGATCGGTGAGCCGGTGCCTGTGGAAGCCGGCGGCTTGATGCTGATGATCACGCACCGCGTGGCGCCGTTCGTGAAGCCCGTGCTGGGCGCCACCGGGCGCGCGCTGTCATTCAAGCAGTATGCCAACGGCACCGTGATGATCGGTGGCGGCCTGCGCTGCCCGGCCGATGCCCAGGCGCGTCATGGCGAAGTGGACATGCTCAGGCTTGGCACCAGCGCGCAGACCGTGACGGCGCTGTTTCCGCACCTCGGCCCGCTGGGCATCAATCGCGCATGGGCCGGCGTGGAGGCGTTCATGCCCGACCAGATCCCCGTCATCGGCCCCAGCAAGGCGGCCCCTGGCGTTGTGCACGCGTTCGGGTTCTCCGCGCATGGCTTCGAACTCGGGCCCATCGTCGGCCAGATCGTGGCCGAACTGGTTACCGAAGGGCACGCCAGCCTGCCTATCGATGCCTTCGCCGTCGACCGCTTCAACCAGCCCCGTGGCGCCGTGGCCGGCGCGCTACGGGACTAGATTCACGCCGGCCCGCCACCCCTTTCAGGAAATACGAATGAGCAATATCCAGCGCTTTCAGTCCACCAAACGTCTCTCACGTCTCGTCGTGCACAACGGCGTGGTCCACGTGGCCGGTGTCACGGCCGGCGATACGTCCGGCGACATCGGCGCCCAGACGCGCGATGTCCTGGAGAAGATCGAGGGCTACCTGGCCACCGTCGGCAGCGACAAGACCAAGCTGCTTTCCGCCCAGATCTGGCTCAAGGACATCGACAAGGACTTTGCCGGCATGAACGCCGCCTGGGAAGCATGGATTCCGGAAGACGCCGTGCCCACGCGCGCCACCTGCGAGGCCAGGCTCGCCCGGCCGGAACTGCTGGTGGAGATCATCGTTACCGCCGCTGCCTGAACCAAAGCGTTGACGCCGCGCAAGGTGTGCTTGCCACGCAGTCCTAGGATGAGTATCAACAGCATACGCATTCGAGGAGACCTGACCGTGGATGACAAGGCACTGGCCACCGCGCTGACGCAGCCTGACGCCTATCCCCACCCGGCGGACCAGATCAGCGTGATCGAGACGCACATCTCGCGGGTCTTCCTCGCCGGCGCCTTCGCCTACAAGCTGCGCAAGCCGGTCAGGTTCTCCTTTGTCGACTTCTCCACCCTGGCCGCACGCCGTGCCGACTGCGAGACCGAGCTGCGCCTGAACCGCCGGCTCGCCCCCAGCCTCTACCTCGACGTGGTGCCGATCGTCGCGGGCGGCAGCGCCGGCGCGGTGCGCGTGGATGCCGAGGGAGATCCGCTCGAATACGCCGTCAGGATGCGGCGCTTCGAACAACAGGACTTGCTCAGCGCGATGGCCGAATCAGACCGGCTTACGACGGCGCATATCGACGCGCTGGCGTCCGGCATCGCGGACTTTCACCGGTTGCAGCCATGCGCCGTTGCCACGGACGGCTTTGGCACCCCGGCGAGAATCGCCGCGACCCTCCGCGAATGCCTGGGCGGCCTGAGCGGCCTGGCGGGGGGAAGCTGGCTGGTCGAACGCGTTGCCTTGGTACTTCGCAGCCGGGCCGCCGCGCTGGAGAGTGCCTTCCGGGCACGGCTGGCCAGCGGCCACGTGCGCGAATGCCATGGCGACCTGCACCTCGGCAACATCGTGCTGCTGGACGGCACGCCGACCCCATTTGATTGCATCGAGTTCGATCCTGGCCTGCGCTGGATCGACACCATCAGCGACCTCGCGTTCCCGTTCATGGACCTGCTCCACCGCGATCGCCAGGCGCTGGCCTACCGTCTGCTCAACGTTTACCTGGAGCGCAGCGGCGACTACGCCGGCCTGACCCTGCTGCCGTTCTACGTGGCCATGCGCGCGCTGGTGCGCGCACGCGTGCGGCTGGAGCGCGCGCGCCAGCAGCTTGAATCCGACGGCCAGCCGATGGCCGCGGTACATGCGGAATGCCAGGCGCTGCTGATGCTGGCCCTGCGCTTCCTGACCCGGCGCCCGGGCGGCATGGTGCTGATGCATGGGCTGTCCGGCAGCGGCAAATCCACGGTGGCCGCGCAACTTGGCGAATCCGGCGCGATGGTGCGGGTACGCGCCGACGTTGAACGCAAGCGCCGTCACCACGGCATCGAACCGGCGGCCGGCTGGTACGCGGGCGATGAAACCAACCGCACCTATCAACGCATGCTCGCGATCTGCCGGATTGGCGCCAAGGCGGGCTTTCCGATGATTGCCGATGCCACATTCCTCGCCCGCCGCCAGCGCGACCGCTTTGCCGCGCAAGCGCGCCGCCTGCGCGTGCCGCTATCGATTGTCGACTGCGCGGCGAGCCTTGCCACCTTGCGGGCGCGCATCGAAGCACGCGCGCATGCCCGGCAGGACCCATCCGACGCGGATCTTGCCGTGCTGGAGCGGCAGCTGCGCACGCAGGAGCCACTGAGTGCCAGCGAGCAAGCCTGTGTTATCGCAGCCGCCCGACTGGGCACGCCGACGTGCCCAGTCCCTGCCCGCCCTAGCGGCGGCTGACGGCCAGCGCCACCAACGCGCCGGCCACTGCGGCAATGGCCGCAACGGAGCCCATGCTCTGCCACGGATGGTCATGGACATAGCGGTCGGTCGAGTCGGTCCATTGCGAGACCCGCGTACGGGCCACCTGGCGTTGTGCTTCCAGGCGTTCCTGGAGCGCACGCAGGCGCTCGCCAAGCTGCGCGCGCGCCTCGCTGGACTTGACGCCGGCTTCGTCGGCAACATCGCGCAACAACGCCTGCACATCCAGCAGCAACGCATTGGCATCGCGGACCAGCGCTTCCTTATGTACCGAGAGATCCGCTCGGATATCGTTCATCTCATTCTCCTTTTCATGCTGTCATCGCCGCGCCTCGCACGGCACCAGGGAAAACGCCTCAGTCAGCCCGGCAGGCTCACATTGATAAGCTAGGCGCCCGTGCCAGGTTTGACTTGGGCTGGATCAAAGAATATCCAGACACCGGCCAGACACTTGCGGGGCCACCCCCCTGCCACGCGCCGTCATCGACCTTGCGATACGTCAACCCCCGGCAGGCCGGTCCGCCTATCCTTGTCTTCGCCTGCGCACCCCGGGCAGGCCAGACCAGCACTTTTCCAGGAGCCATGCCATGCCAGACCAGACAGACCCCACCTTCGAACTGGTGCGCTGTGCCCAGCAGTCCGCCCTGCGCACCTGGTTGCAATGGGAAGAATCGCGCCAGAAGCTGCTCCAGCTCAGGCTCAAGGCCCTGGAAGAGGATGTCAAGGGAGCCCGGCAGGCACTCGCGCGCGTCGGCGACGCGCCAGACTGGAACACCTTCCATGGGCTGCCAACCCAGATCGCCGCCGAGCAAATGGAACGCAACGCCGCGCATGCACGCGACTTCGGCGCCCTTTGCGTGAATATGGCCTCCACATACATGGAGCACCTGCGCGAGTCGGCCGAATCCTGGCAGAACTACCAGCAGAAGGTCATGGTGGGGGGTGGCGGCTACGCGCCGTTTGCCGAGTCCGCCCGCGAAATGTTCAACAACGTCGGCCGCCTGATGGCGGTTCCCACCTCAGGCGCGCAGCCCGCCGCGCGCCCGGCTGCCGCCACGGCACGGAGCTGACCCATGACCGGACAACGCATTGCCCTGGTAACGGGCGGCATGGGCGGCCTCGGCGAAGCCATTGCCGTGCGGCTGCTGGCCGACGGCGTCCGCGTCGTGGTCACGCACTCCGCGCACAACGACCACGTGGCCCGGTGGCTCGGCACGCAACGCGACGCCGGCCGCGAGTTCGCGGCGTTCCCGGTGGACGTCACGGACTTCGCCTCCTGCCAGCGCTGCGTATCGCAGGTGCGCAGCGAGATTGGCGACATCGACATCCTGATCAACGATGCCGGGGTCACACGCGACAAGACCTTCCGCAAGATGGAAAAGGCCGACTGGGACTTCGTGCTGCGCACGGACCTGGACTCGCTCTTCCATATGACGCGCCCGCTGATCGAGCCGATGGTGACGCGCGGCTGGGGCCGGATCGTCAATATCTCCTCGGTCAATGCCTCGCGGGGCGCCTTCGGCCAGACCAACTATGCGGCGGCCAAGGCGGGGGTGCATGGATTCACCAAGGCGCTGGCGCTGGAAGTCGCGCGCAAGGGCATCACTGTCAACACGGTTTCGCCGGGCTATCTGGACACGCACATGGTGACGGACATGCCCGCCGAGATCCTCGAGCGGGATGTGCTGCCGACCATCCCGGTGGGCCGGCTCGGCAAGCCGGCCGAGGTCGCGGCGCTGATCGCCTACCTGTGCGGCGAAGACGGGGCCTTCGTTACCGGCGCCAACTTTGCCATCAACGGCGGACAGCACCTGCAATGAAAATCGATGACAGGACGTCGCCGGCCAGCCGGCCGGCCGCGCAGGAATGTGCCCCGCATCCAGCCGTGCCGGCCCATGTCACGCTGGACAAGCAGATCCGCGCCGGGCTGGCCCACGCCACCGGCGGCCTGTCGGTGCTCTCGGCAAGCCTGGCCGGGCTCGACTGGGCGCTGCAGCTCGGCATCTCGCCGGCAAAGGTCGCGCAGGCCTGGCAGGAATGGCTGCAGCGCGGCATCGAGGATTCGGCGCGGCTGTTGCCGACGGTGGCCAAGCCGCCATCCGTCGACGCCAGCGACCAGCGCTTTGCCGATCCCGGCTGGCAGGATTGGCCCTATCGTTGCTGGCGCGATGCGTTCATGCGCAACGCCGCCTTCGCGGAGTCTCTGACGCAGGATGTCGACGGCCTGTCGGACCATCACCAGCAGATCGTGGCCTTCGGCGCGCGGCAATGGCTCGACCTGTTCGCGCCGGGCAATGTCTGGTGGATGAACCCCACGGTGGCCAGCGCCACCTCGCTGAACTTCGGCGCCAACCTTATGCAGGGGGCTCACCACTGGCTGCAGGACGTTCAGGAGCTCTTCACCACGCTGCCCGGGCTGCCCCCTGGCCGCCCGGCGCTGGAATACGTGCCGGGGCGCGACGTGGCGCTGACGCCCGGCAAGGTGGTCTTCCGCAATGCCCTGCTCGAACTGATCGAGTATGCGCCCGCCCCCGGCACCGATACGGTATGGCGCGAGCCCGTGCTGATCGTGCCGTCATGGATCATGCGGTATTACATCCTCGACCTCACGCCCGCCGATTCGCTGGTGCGCTACATGGTCGCGGGCGGCCATACCGTGTACATGGTTTCGTGGAAAAACCCGGACGCGGCCGCGCGCGATCGTGGGCTGGATACCTACCTGGAGGCCCTTCTGGCGGCGGTGGATACCGTGTATGCGCGCTGCGACGGCGCGCGGATCCATGCCGCCGGGTATTGCCTGGGGGGCACCCTGCTCGCCATCGCCGCAGCCAAGCTGGACCGCGATGCCGCCGGCGGCCCGCTGGCCAGCATGACGCTCTTTGCCGCCGAAACCGATTTCTCGGAACCGGGCGAACTGGGGCTCTTCATCGACAAGAGCTCGCTCGCCACGCTGGACGCCCTGATGTGGACCCAGGGCCACCTGGACGGGCCGCAGATGAAATCGGCCTTCCAGATGCTCAATGCGCAGGACCAGATCTGGTCGCGCGCGATGAGCGAATACCTGCTCGGCCAACGGCTGCGCGCGAACGACCTGGTTTCCTGGAACCGCGACACGACCCGCCTGCCGTATCGCCTGCATTCGGAATGCCTGCACAAGCTGTTCCTGGACAATGAACTGGCCACCGGCAAGCTCTGCGTCGGGGGCTGCCCGATCGCCTTGTCGGACCTCGACCTGCCGATCTTCGTGGTCGGCACCGAGCACGACCACGTGTCGCCGTGGCGCTCCGTCTACAAGCTGCACCTGCTGACCTCGGCCGAACTCACCTTCGTCCTGACTTCCGGCGGCCACAATGCGGGCATCGTGTCGGAGCCGGGCCATCCGCGCCGGCGCTATCGGCTCCATACGCGCCTGCCCGCCGCACCCTACCTGAGCCCGGAGCAGTTCCTCGCCAAGGCTGTACGCCACGAAGGCTCATGGTGGCCGGCGTGGCATGACTGGCTGGAGGCGCATTCCACCGGGCGCTGCACCCGGCAGGCAGCGGAGCATGGCCTCGCGGACGCGCCGGGCACATACGTGCTGGAGCCCTAGCCGGCGGGGTTGCGTGGCCGGTACACGGGCGCAGTCCACCGCGCGGGTGTTTGACGCAAAGCAAACCTAATCGGGCCCCGCTTGCCAAAGTAGTAAGCAGCCGACGCACTGTGCGCCGCCATCCCAGGAGACCATGATGAGCAACATCAAGCGTTATGACCCGTTCTCGATCGAACCGATGAGCGACATGCTGCAGAGCATGCTGCGCAACTGGCGGATGACACCGGATGCCGATATGCCGTTCAAGGTCGACGTCACCGAGTCCGACACCAGCTACACCATTACCGCCGACCTGCCGGGCGCGAAGAAGGAAGACATCGACGTGAGCGTGGACCGCGGCACCGTGATGATCTCGGCCAAGCTCGAGAAGCATTCCGAGGTGAAGGAAGGCGACCGTGTGATCCGCCAGGAACGCTACAGCGGCTCGATGCAGCGCGCCTTCACGCTGGACGCCAACATCGACATGGAGAAGATCGATGCCAGCTTCCAGGACGGCGTGCTTCGCGTGGTGCTGCCCAAGAAGGAAGCGTCGCAGCAGCAGCGCGTGACCGTGCGTTGATCCCCGGCCCCGCAAAGGCGCTCGCGCGCAGGTTGCGGAATTCGACCGAACAAATGAAAAAAACGACTTAAAGTTCGACGTTTAATTCATAACAGGAATGCGTACGACTGGCTACACTCCGTTCCGTACCGAGCGCACATCACGCACCCGGTACTGAAAAGAGGCGAAAACTGACGACATGCGGGTCGCGCCCACGCCTTATTCCCGCTCCACACAAGTGGAAAGTGCTGCCAACATCAGGACCAGTAGTCACCATGAACAAAAAGCTCTTCAAGACCCTCATCTCCACCGCCGCGCTTGGTCTTTGCATCACCGCATCGACCCAGGCCGGTGCGCAGGGTCAGAAAGATAGTGTCAATGCGGCGGCCGCCTCGTACGGCTATGCGCTGCACAACGGAAGTCGCGATCCGTACACCGACGGCGCACGTTCGGTGCAGGAACCGCGCAACCCCTACGCCGACGGCGCCCGTTCCGTGCAGGAACCGCGCAGCCCGTACACCGACGGCGCCCGCGGCGCCGCCGTGCTTGACCTTGCCGGCCGTGATCTGACCGGCGTGTCGGCGCCCCCCTCCCGCAGCGGCACTGCAGCAAGCGACCGCGCCGCCTGATCGGCGGCTGGCAGGTCTTGCCCCGGGAATCCCCCAGGCCTGGAAACAGGCCGATTCCGGGGCATCCGCCGGCGCGCCGATGTCTGGCGCGCCGCGCCCACGGTTCCCAGCACTCCCCTATATATATAAGACGAAGAAAATGAAGCCCATCACCCTCCTCCCCCTTGCCGCCGCCCTGCTCGCCTCGGTCCTCGCCGGTGCGGCGCACGCCGCCGACGTTGGCAAGTCGAATCATTCCTTGACGCGCCAGGAAGTGCGTGCGGACCTGGAGGCCTGGCAGCGCGCGGGCCTGGCGGAAGCATGGCGGGGAGACGCCACGCCGGACATCTACAGCAACGCGTATCAGAAGCGGTTCGCCAACTATGAACGCCTGAGAGCGGCCCCGGCTGCCGCGGCGCGTTGAGTTTCAACCCGGCTCCCGCCGGCAGACGGCCGGAATGGCATCCCGTGCTGGGCCGGCAGGCGTCGCGCCGCGCTCGGCAAAGCGCGCATATTCCTCGGGCGGGACGAACAGGCCGCCAGTCGTCCAGACCAGGTGCGTGGCCTGCGCCATCACGGCGTCCAGGCCATGCCGCCGCAGATAAGTGCGCCCGGCGTCGCTCTGCGTCAGCATGTGCGGCCCGCTGAACCCGGCGGCGGCGGAAGGTTCGATGCGCAGCCCTTCCGATTCCCGCAGCCGGTGCAGGTCCAGGAACAGCGTATCGTCCGCCACCGTGCAGACGCCCGCCAGCAGCGGCGCCATCGCCTCGGCCGCCAGCTCGGACGCCTGCGGCACCGCCAACCCGTCGGCCTCGGTGCGATTGGTCAGGCCGAAGTCATAGACCGACGCGCCATGCACCAGCATTTCAACGAGAAAACACGGCGATTGGGTCGGCTCCGCAAAGAAGGCGTGGACGTGCGGCCCGTATAGCTGCCGCAACCCGAACGCGATGCCGGCCGGCGCGCCGCCCACACCGCATGGCAGGTAGACGAAGAGCGGATGCGTCGCATCGACGCGCACGGCGGCCGCCTCGAACTGGTCCCGCAAGTGCAGCGCCGCCGCGCTGTAGCCCAGCATGAGCGACATCGACCGCTCGTCGTCGACGAAATGACAGGTCGGGTCGGCCTCCGCCTCGCGCCGCCCGGCGGCCACCGCCGCGGCATAGTCGCCCGCATGCTCGATCACTGCCACCCCGCGCGCGCGCAACCGCGCTTTCTTCCACGCCTTGGCGTCGGCCGACATATGCACGGCGGCACGAAAGCCGAGCGCCGACGCCATCACGCCAATGCTCAATCCGAGATTGCCGGTGGAGCCCACGGCCACCTGATAGCGGCCGAACAGCGCCCGCGCCGGCGCATCGGCCAGCACGCCGTAGTCGCCATCGCGCGTCACCAGGCCGTGTTCGAGCGCGAGCGATTCGGCAAACTCCAAGACTTCATGAATGCCGCCGCGTGCCTTGATCGACCCGGCCACCGGCAGGCCGTGATCGGCCTTGATCCACAACGTGCCGTGCGCCGGGGCCAGGCCCAGCGCCCGCTGCATGTGCGGGGCCGCCAGCAGCGGCGACTCGATGCGGCCGCCGTCATCCCGCAGTTCAGGAAACAGCCGCGCCAGCAACGGCCTGAAGCGGTCAAACCGCGCCTGCGCGCCACGGACATCAGCTAGACTAATGGCCCGGCCGTCCACCACGGTCTGGACCCCGGCTTGCGCGCTACGGTGCGGATTGGCCCACAGTACCGGCCTGGCGGCCCGCAGCTCGGCGAGCAGGTGCGGTGAAACGGAAGACAAATCGATCGTCATTGGGATGATGGAACGGAAGCCACGGATGGGAGGACGTCCATTCTTGTGGGTCCGGCCTCCCGTGACAAACGATTCTTACTGATCCATGCATTAGTTTCACTAATGACCAATACACTGTCCGCATCATTGCTCGGCTGGCTGCGCTGTTTCGAGGCCGCGGCCCGCCACTGCAGCTTCACGCAGGCCGCGAGGGAGCTGTGCGTGACCCAGGGCGCGGTCAGCCAGCAGGTCAAGCAGCTGGAACAGTGGCTCGATCGCCCGCTGTTCCAGCGCACGCCGCGCGCGCTCGTGCTGACGCCGGAAGGCGAGCGGCTGCGCCAGGTGGTGGGGGAATCGTTCCAGTCCATCGGCAGCACGCTGACGCAGTTGCGCAAGCCCCGCGACAGGCAACCGGTCGCGCTGTCCTGCTCGCCGTCGTTTGCGATGGTCTGGCTCACCCCGCGCCTGGGCAGCTTCTTCCGCCAGCACCCCGACATCGGCCTGCGCGTCCATGGTGAATTCCACGCGCTCGACCGCGCGCGCATGCTGCGCGACGGCACCGAGGCCGCCGTGCGCTTCGACCCCGGCCACTACCCTGACCTCGAGGCGCGCATGTTCCTGGAGGAATGGCTGCTTCCGGTGGCCAGTCCCGCCTACCTGGCGGCGCACCCCGCGCTGCGCTCGCCCGGCGGGCTACGCGCCGCCATGCTGCTGCACGATGCCAGCCCGTGGGACGGCGCCAGCGAAACCCACGAATGGCAATGCTGGCTGCGGCATGCGGGCGTGACCCTGCCCGATGCGTCGGATGGGCAGCGCTTCAACCTGTCGCAGCTGGCCATCAACGCCGCGCTGGCCGGACAAGGCGTGGCCATGGGACGCACGGCGCTGGTGCTCGACGACCTCGCCGCCGGCCGGCTGGTGGACCTGTGGGGCATCCACGCACGCGCCGAAGCGGCCTATTACATCGTCCATGCGCATGGCCACGCCGCGCAGGTGGCGAACGTGGAGGCATGGCTCGTGGCGGAAGGCATCGCGTTCGATGCCGCACGCCGGCAGTTGCTGGGCAGCGGGCCGCAAACCAAGGGTAAACCCCTATCCGCGCACGATGGGCGTGCCTCCCGGCTCTCCTAGACTGGAAGCTTTCGCCACTCGACAGGAAGGGACCACCAAATGGCCGCGATCGAAGTGAAGGTGCCGCAACTCTCCGAATCCGTTTCAGAGGCCACGCTGATCCAGTGGAAAAAGAGGGCCGGCGAGGCCGTGATGCGCGACGAGATCCTGGTGGAACTGGAGACCGACAAGGTCACGCTCGAGGTGCCGGCGCCGGCCGGCGGCGTGCTGGCCAAGATCATGCAGCCGGACGGCGCGATCGTGCATGCCGACGAAGTCATCGCCGTGATCGATACCGACGGCGCCGCGGTTGGCGTGGCACCGCCGGCCGCGGCGGCCCCCGCGCCAAAACCGGCGGCGGCGCCCGCCGCCACACCCGCCCCCGTCACGGCACAGGGCGGCGCCGGTGCCGACGCTTCCGCCGCCGCGGACTTCGACGTGATCGTGATCGGCGCCGGCCCCGGCGGCTATATCGCGGCGATCCGTGCCGCCCAACTGGGCAAGACGGTCGCCTGCATCGAGGAATGGAAGGACCCGGCGGGCAAGCCCAGGCTGGGCGGTACCTGCCTGAATGTCGGCTGCATTCCGTCGAAGGCGCTGCTGGCCTCGTCCGAAAATTTCGAGCACGCCCTGCACGGCCTGGCCGATCATGGCGTGCAGGTGAAAGGCGTGACGCTGGACCTGGCGAAGATGATCGCGCGCAAGGCCGCCATCGTCGACAAGTTCACGGGCGGCGTGGAGTTCCTGTTCCGCAAGAACAAGATCACCTGGATCAAGGGCCACGGCAAATTCCAGAGGCGCGCGGCCAATGGCGTGATGACCGTGGAAGCCAGCGAGGGCGGCGCCGGCAAGCCGTACACGGCCCGCAACGTCATCATCGCCACCGGCTCGAAGGCGCGCCACCTGCCTGGCGTGCCCGTGGACAACACCATCGTCTCCGACAACGAGGGCGCGCTGGCCTTCGATACCGTGCCCAAGACGCTCGCGGTGATCGGCGCGGGCGTGGTGGGCCTGGAACTGGGCTCGGTCTGGCGCCGGCTTGGCGCGGAGGTCACCATCCTCGAGGCGCTGCCCACGTTCCTCGGCGCGCTTGACGAAGCCGTGGCCAGGGAGGCGGCCAAGCTGTTCAAGAAGCAGGGGCTGACCATTCACCTGGGCGTGAACATCGGCGAGGTCAAGCGCGGCGGCAAGGGCGTCAGCATCGCGTACCAGGACAAGGACGGCGCCGCGCAGACGCTGAACGCGGACCGGCTGATCGTCTCCATCGGGCGCGTGCCCAACACCGACAATCTCGGCCTCGATGCCGTGGGGCTGGCCGCCGACGCGCGCGGCTTCATTCCCGTGGACGACCACTGCAAGACAGCGGTGCCCGGCATCTACGCCATCGGCGACGTGGTGCGCGGGCCCATGCTCGCGCACAAGGCCGAGGACGAGGGCGTGATGGTGGCCGAGCTCATCGACGGCCAGAAGCCGCACATCGACTACAACTGCATTCCGTGGGTGATCTACACCGAGCCGGAAATTGCCTGGGTAGGCAAGTCCGAGGCGCAACTGAAGGCCGAGGGGCGCGAGATCCGCACCGGCCAGTTCCCGATGATGGCCAACGGCCGCGCGCTGGGCATGGGCCGGCCCGACGGCTTCGTCAAGATGATTGCCGATGCCCGGACCGATGAATTGCTGGGTGTGCATATCATCTCGGCCAATGCGTCGGACCTGATCGCCGAGGCCGTGGTGGCGCTGGAATTCAAGGCCGCGTCCGAGGATATCGGCATGATCAGCCACCCGCATCCGTCGTTGTCCGAGGTCATGCGCGAGGCGGCGCTGGCGGTGCAGAAGCGCGCGCTGAACATGTAGCCGCCCGGCGTCCGGTGGCGCTCAGAGGTATCGGCGCACCACCTCGCGCAGCGTCTCGAAGCTGACCGGCTTGGAAAGCACCGTGTCGACACCGGCGCGCAGGCAGTCCAGGCGCTCCTCGGGGCCGGCCGTGGCCGTGATGACCACGATGGGCAGACGCGCCGCGCCGTGCCGTGCCTCGGCGGCGCGCACGGCGCGGACCACCTCCAGGCCGTCCATGCCGGGCAGGCTCAGGTCCGTCAGCAGCAGCGCGGCCGGCGCGCGCTGGACGGCCTCCCACGCCTCGGTGCCGGACCGGCACACCTCGACCGCGCATCCGCCGATGCCGGCCAACTGATCCTCCAGCACCAGCAGGCTGACCGGATGGTCCTCGGCCACGACGATGCGCGGCAGCGCGGACGGCGCCGAGACGCGAGACATCATGGAACTCGCGGAGAAGGCGGAGAAGGCAGACAAGGCGGGGAAGGCGGACACGGCAGGCAACGCGGCGGGCAGCGCCGTGGCAGGTGATGGAAGATGCCTCATCTTGCCTGCCGAAATGACCGCCGGGATGCGGAAATTTCCGCAAATGCCTGCGGAAATTTCCGAAGATGTTGTCCGATTTGTTACGGAACTACGTTGCGCAGCGGTGACTGCGCGATCCAGCGCCGCAGGTTGTCCAGGAAGATATCGGCCACACGCGCCGCGTTGCCGTCGGAGAAGCCCGCGCTATGCGGCGTGGCGATGACGTTGGGCAGCGTCCAGATTGGCGAGTCAGCCGGCAGGGGCTCGTGGGCGTATACATCTAGATAGGCACCGGCCAGCCGGCCCGCGCGCAGCGCGGCCACCAGCGCGGGCTCGTCCACCACCTCGCCGCGCGACACGTTGAGCAGCCGCGCCCCCTCGGGCAGGCTGTCCAGCGCGGCGGCATCGACCAGCCCGCGCGTCTGGTCCGTCAGCGGACACGCCAGGATCAGCCAGTCGGTACGCGGCAACACCGCCGGCAGGTCGGCGAACGTCACGGCCTCGAACCCCTCGCCGGCTGACGTGGCGCGCTGGCGCACCACCACCACCGACAGCCCCAGCAGCCGCAGCACGGCGCCCAGTTGCTGGCCGATCGGCCCCCAGCCGGCGATGGTGGCGGTCTGGCCGTGCAGGTCGCGCGGCATGCCGGCCCCCAGCAGCGGTGCCCAGCGCCGCTCGCGTTGCGCGTCGAGCATCTGCGGAAGATGCCGCGCCAGCGCCAGCAGTCCGGCCAGCGCGGTCTGGGCCACCACGCCCGCATTGGCGCCCGACGACGTGGTCACCGCGACCCCGCGCGCGCGCAACTGGCCGAACACGGGGCGATCCGCGCCAGCCGAGTGTGTGTGCGTCCAGCGTAGCGACGGGGCCTCGCGCATCGCCATATAGAAGCGTTGCGTGGCGGGCTGGAGTTCGTGCTTGGTCGAGCGCCCGGTCACATCCCGTGAGACGAATGCGATATCGGCATCGATGGCGCGCGGGTCCGCCACCTCGGGAGGCGCCACGCGCAACCAGCGGCGCGCCCCCAATGCGGCGGAAATCGCCGCGCCATGGTCGCGCAGCGCCGGTTCGGACAGCAGGATGCGCAGCGGCGCTGCGTCGGACATCGATTCAGGCATGGCCCTCGGTCACGGTGGTCAAAAATCAATCAATCGTAGCGCCGGAAGCTTTCACGACGCTCTTCCACTTCACGTATTCCTTGCGCGTGAACTGCCCGAACTGCTCGGGCGAGCCGCCCACGGGGTCGGCGCCCTCGCGGATCATCTGCGCCTGCAGCAACGGCAGCGCCGCGTTCACCGCCTCGTTCACCTGCCGGATCACGGGCTTGGGCGTGCCCTTGGGCGCGAAGATGCCGAACCAGGAGCCCGCCTCGAAGCCCGGAAAGCCCTGCTCCGCCACCGTGGGCAGGTCGGGCAGCGAGCGCGACCGCCTGGCGCTGGTCACCGCCAGCGCGCGCAGCTTGCCGGCCTGGATATGCGCCATCACCGAAGGAATCGTCGCGAACATGAACTGGATACGGCCGGAAAGCAGGTCGTTCAGCGCGTCGGCGCCCTTGTATGGGACGTGCGTGGCCGGCGCGCCGATACGTTCGGTCAGCATGAAGCCGGACAGGTGCGACGACGTGCCCACGCCCGTGGAACTGTAGTTGAGCTTGCCCGGATTGGCCTTCAGGTAGGCCACGAACTCATCGAACGTCCTGGCGGGCAGCGACGGATGCACCACCAGCACGTTCGGCACATCGGCAATCTGCACCACCGGCACCAGGTCGGTCAGCGGATCGTAGTTGAGCTTCTTGTAGAGCGTCTGGTTGATCGAGATCGGGCCGACCGAGTTCACCAGCAGCGTGTAGCCGTCAGACGGGGCGCGCACCACGTACTCGGTGCCGATGTTGCCGCCCGCGCCGGGACGGTTCTCCACCACGAACGACTGCTTGAAGCGCTGGCTCAGCTGCTGGCTCACGCTGCGCGCCAGCATGTCGGTGGTGCCGCCGGCGGTAAAGGCCACCACCACGCGCACGGGCTTGGCGGGATACTCGTCGGCAGCCCGCGCCGGCGCGGTCATGGCGATGCCGGCGGCCAGCGCCAGGCTGGCGCTCAGGCAGCAGCGCAGATTACGGGGCAACCATCGACCGGGGGCGAATCGATGCATGGTGTGTCTCCTGTGTCATGCGGCGGTCCGTCTTCGCGGCCGCCGTCGAATAATCAAGAACTACCGTCTTAGTCGCGGTAGCTGGGGTCCAGCCGGTCGAGCTTGCGTAACAGCGCCGGCCACTCCATCAGGCCATACGGACGGCGCGTGCCGGGCTGGTAGTTGTTCCAGGTTTCCTGCAGCACCTCGGCCGGCACGTCGCGCAGCGGCGTGCCGCACGACATGGCCGCCAGCTGCGCGCGGCAGGACAGCTCCAGGCGGTGCATCCAGTTGAATGCCTCGCCCACCGTGTTGCCCACCGTCAGCGCGCCGTGGTTGCGCAGGATCAGCGCCTCGCCGGTGCCCAGGTCCGCGATCAGCGATGCCTGCTCGGCGGTGTCGAGCACCACGCCCTGGTACTCGTGATAGCCAATCTTCAGGAAGCGCATGGCGGTCTGCGTGATCGGCAGCAGCCCGCAATCGAGCGCGGAGACCGCCATCGACGCCCAGCTGTGCGTATGGATGACGCAGGCCACTTCCGGCCTGGCGTCGTGCACCGCGCTGTGGATCACGTAGCCGGCCTTGTTGATGCCGTAGTTCAGCGCGCCGAAGTCCGGCCTGGCGAGGATCGTGCCATCGTGGTCCACCTTGATCAGGCTGGACGCGGTGATCTCCTCGTACATCATGCCGTAGGCATTGATCAGGAACGCGTTCTCCTCGCCCGGCACGCGTACCGAGATGTGGTTGGCCATCATGTCCGCCATGCCGTACAGCTCCACAAGGCGGTAACAGGCGGCCAGGTCCACGCGGGCCTGCCATTCCGCCTCGCTGCACTGGTCGCGCATCGACGGAATGTTCAGCACACCTGGTTTGGTCATGGTGAGTCTCCTTTGGGGATACAGCAATATCAGGGGGCGCTTGGGCAATCAGTCCGAGCCGAGGGCCAGCTCGCTCAGCCGGCGCTTCTCGATATTCCACTTCAGCAAGGCCGCGCTGCGATAGATGCCATGCGCGAACTTGCCATACGGCAGCGTGAGGAACAGCGCCATCACGATGCCCAGGTGCACCGCCAGCAGCGCGGCCATGGCCGGCGCGTCGCGCCAGGCCAGCAGCGCCAGGCCGCTGGCGCTGGTCAGGAACAGCAGCGCAATGAAGCCGCGATCCATCGGCCGCTGGCTGGCGTCGCCCGTGTTCGGGTCCCGGCGCAGGTTCAGCCACAGCAGCCCGGCCGGGCCGATCAGCAGCCCGATGCCGCCCGCGATGCCGAGCAGCACCGGCAGGCTGGCCACCGGATACGGCGCGTGCAGGTCCAGCAGGTAGTGGTACAGCGTGGCCACCGTGGTGGCGGCAAAGCACAGCATGAAGCCGTAGAACGTGAAATGGTGGAAGCGGCGCCGCGCCAGCGTGAACGCATCGTCGGCGTTGTTGCAGCCCTTGCCGTGGCCGCCGCCCAGGTACCTGAGCCGCAGCGCATCGTGCGCCGCGCCGCCCACGGCGGCCCCGCGCGCCTCGCCGGGCCGCGTGCCCGGCGACACCTGCCGCCAGAAGCGCGTCACGCCCATGCCAAGCGCCCCGATGGCGAACAGGAACACCACGCCGAACATCGCCGCCAGCAGGTTGTGGGGGAAGATCGCATAGAAATTGCCGGCCAGCGGGGCGTGCAGCAGGCTGCCGCGCATCGCCAGCACCATCAGCAGGAACAGCGCCAGGCCGCCGGCCAGCGCCAGCGCCGTGGTCAGCCCCGCGCGGCGGTACAACCCGCCCAGCGCGGCGGGATACGCGTAGTCGCCATACGTCTGCACGCGCACCTTGGCCATGGCCTGCGGGATGTTCACCGCGAACTCGTGCGGCGGCGCGTACTGGCAGGCGTGGTAGCAGGCGCCGCAGTTGTGGCACAGGTTGGCCAGGTAGTGGATGTCGGCCTTGTGGAACTCCAGCCGGCGCGTCATGGCCGGAAAGACGGCGCAGAAGCCCTCGCAGTAGCGGCAGGCGTTGCAGATCTGCAGGGTGCGGGCGACTTCGCCCTCGTCGGCGGTCAGCGGCAGCGCGCCCTGTGCCAGCGCCGCCGCTTCGCGCGTCAGCGCTTCAAGATGTTGCATGTTCGGTTTCCTGTGATGCACGGGCGGTCGTTGCGTCCATTGCGGCCCTGGCGGCCTGCGTGCCGGCGATGCGGCCGAACGCCGTGCCGATGGCCATGCCCACGCCGGCGGTATAGCCCTTGCCGAGCACGTTGCCGGCCATCATCTCGCCCGCCACGAACAGGTTGTCGCTGGGCTTGCCGCCAAAATGCACGGCCGATGCCTCGTTGACCTTCAGGCCCAGGTAGGTAAAGGTGATGCCGGGCCGCAATGCGTAGCCGTAGAACGGCGCGGTGTCGATGGGCCGGGCCCAGTGGGTCTTGGCCGGGGCCACGCCCTCCGTGTGGCAGTCGTCCAGCACCGTGTGATCGAACTTGCCCACGCGGCACGCGGCGTTGTAGTCGCCGATCGTGCGCAGGAACGTGGCCTCGTCCAGGCCGAGCTTGCGCGCGAGTTCGGGCAGCGTGTCGGCGCGCACGCCCGGGAACACCGGCGGCATGAAGCGCCCCACGGCCTTGGCGTCGATGATCGAATAGCCGATCTGCCGCGGCTGCTGCGCCACCAGGCGGCCCCAGATCGCATAGCGCTTGGGCCAAAAGTCCTCGCCTTCGTCATAAAAGCGCTCGGCGTTGGCATTCAGCACCACGCCCAGCGACACGCAATCGATCCGCGTGCAGATGCCACCGTCATAAAGCGGCGCGCGCGCGTCGATGGCCACGCAGTGTGACTGCGACGGATCGCCGATGGCGTCGGCGCCGGCCTCGATCATGTGCTTCAGCAGCACGCCCATGTTGAAGCGCGTGCCGCGGATCAGGAAGTTGTCGGCCGGCCATTCGCCGCGCGCGTTCTGGCCCCACGCCTCGCGCAGCCATTCGCGGTTCGATTCGAAGCCGCCCGCCGCCAGCACGCAGGCGCGGGCCTCGATCCGCTCGCCGCCGATCCGCGCGGCCACGAAGCGCCCGCCATCGAGCTCGATCGCATCGACCGGCGCGTTGTAGCGGACCTGCACGCCCAGCTGCCCGGCGCTGCGGTAGTACGCGTTGACCAGTGCCTTGCCGCCGCCCATGAAGAAGGCGTTGGTGCGCGCCACGTGCAGCGCGCCGGACAGCGGCGGCTGGAAGTGAACGCCATGGCTGCGCATCCAGTCGCGGCAGGTGGACGACGCGCGGATGGCCAGCCGGGCCAGGCGCTCGTCGGTCAGGCCGCCGGTGACCTTCAGCAGATCCTGCCAGTATTCCTCTTCGGGGTAGGCATCCACGAGCACGTCTTGCGGGGCGTCGTGCATGCAGCGCAGGTTGCGGGTGTGCTGCGAGTTGCCGCCGCGCCATTCGCGCGGCGCGGCCTCGAGCAGCAGCACGCTGGCGCCCGCCTCGCGGGCCATCAGGGCGGCGCACAGGGCGGCGTTGCCGCCGCCAATCACCAGGACGTCGATCATGGCCGGGCGTCCTGCCTGGGGAAGGTTTGGGTGGGGATGGACACGAATTCTCTAAGCATCGGGAGTCTGTGCGGCACTGTATCCGGACGCCGATGCGTTGCTAAGCCCTTGACCGGCATGGGGGCATCACGATTCGTGATGGGGCTTGGCGCATTTTCAGAGGTGTCTCATAGGCAAGGGGCTTGCGGTGGACCAAAGTTGCGTAAGCGGCACCGAGCGGTCGGTGCCCGGTTTCCAACCACATCGGAGTCGAAAACCATGAGCGAACCATCCATCCGGCGGGAAATCGTCCCGCAACGGCCCACGCCACTGAAGATTGAGGACATGAGCGACATCGTCGCCCAGGCGGTCGTCGAGTCGGTGTTCCGGAAACTCGAAAGTGGGTTCCACGGGGAAGATACCGGCCGCGAGGCGCCTGACGTCAGCGACCCGCCAGCGGGCCAGGCCTCCACATGCCCTCACCTGCGGGCCTTGAAGGGTTGCATCGCCAATCCCGAGCAGTTGTTCGTGGGCATGCCCGGCGGGCCGGACGATGAGGACGACGACGAGCCCTGCAGCCCCGAGTTCGTTGCGGAACTGGAGACACGACTGGAAATGGTCCTGAAAAGGCATGCGGCGGAGGGCGTCCTATGATCGGCCTCGATACATGCGTACTGGTCCGGTACTTCGCCCAGGATGACAGCCGCCAGACCCGCCTTGCCACCGGCGTCATCGAATCACTTACTTACGCTCGCCGCGGCTTCGTCCCGCTGGCCGCGCTCGTGGAACTGATTTGGGTGCTCAAGCGGCGCTACGCCTTCACGCGCAAACGCCTCTCGGCCGTGCTGGTGACGTTCGTCGCATCCCGGTGGGTCACTGTCGAGTCGCTCGTGACGGTGTGCCGGGCCATTGCCCTCTACGCGACAACCCGCATCGACTTCGGGGATTGCGTGATCCTGCGCACCTGCCAGCGGCAGGGGTGCGATGTCACCTATACGTTCGATGCGCAAGCCTCGCGGGTGCCGGGCTTTCGCGCCGTACCGGAATGGTGACGCGGGGTCGCATGCAGCCCGTGTCACACCTCGATCAGCCGCGCCCCGCGCCAGCCGCCGGACTTGACCAGCCCGCGCGCCGTATCGGCCATCACCACGCGCAGCGCCAGCGCGGCCGGCGACAATTCGTCGTCGGACAGGCTGCACAGCAGGTTCCGCCGGCCAACGCTCGGATCGTCGATCTGGGCCAGGTGGAAACGCGACTCGGCATCGGGATAGCGGCCCACCGCCGCCCATGGCTGCAGTGTGGCGCCAAAGCCCATGTCCACCGCCTCCATCAGCATCGCCAGCGAATCCACCTCCTGGATCACGCGCGGGGCAACCTTGGCGCGGGCGAACGCCGCGTCCAGCGTGCTGCGCAGCCCGTGCACGCCGGTCGGCATGATCAGCGGCACCTCGGCCAGGTCGGCCAGGCCCAGCTGCGAGGGCGGCTCGGCCTTGCCCTGCGGCAACGCCTGCCGGGACTGGATCAGGAACAGCGTCTCCTCGAGCAGCGGCACCACCGTCCAGCGCCGCGCGGCATGGGTGTCGAACAGCACGGCGAGGTCAAGCTGGCGCGCGTTGAGCATGGCGGTCAGGTGGCCGGACAGGCTTTCGACGATATGGAGCCTTACATCGGGATACCGTTCCCGCATCGCGCGGATCAGCGGCACGCCGATCACCGATGCCGTGGTTGGCGCCAGCCCCACGCTGACGGTTCCGGACAGCCGCGCCTGATGGGCCGCGCGCCGTGCCTGCTCGGCATGGCGCAGCGTCAGCTGGGCTTCATGGAAAAAGGCCAGGCCGGCCTCGGTGGGGGTCACGCCCTGCGGCGTGCGCCGCAGCAGGCGGGTGGAGAGCTCGCCTTCGAGCCGGCTGATCTGCTGGCTTACCGCGGACTGCACCATGTCGAGCTCGAGCGCGGCGCGGCTCATGCTGCCCAGCTCGACCACCCGCACGAAATACTGAAGCTGGCGCAATTCCATCTGTCTCCCCCGTTCCCGCAAACCCACGCCACGCCGGCGAGGTTCGACCTGTTGTTCCGGGGTCTTATACCAGATGTGCCGGGGCGCTGTTGCCGATCCTGGCGCGCTTCACCGGCTATTTCTGGTCCGGATAAGCGAAGCGGCAGGTTTTCTCCCCTCGCCCGCTTGCGGGAGAGGGGCCGGGGGAGAGGGATTGAGCGGAATGTGCGATAGCGCTTCGTAGCACCGCCTGCCCTCTCCCCCGCCCCTCTCCCAGAGGGAGAGGGGAGAAAACCAGCGGCATTTGATACGCCCGCTGTTAATAGCTCAAGGCCGCTGCGAGAACGTGCGCTCGAATACCGATTCCGCGATCCGGTTCTTGAGGATCTCGATGGACCCGCCCGCGATCATCCAGCCCCGGCAGCGGCGCTGGCAGTACTCGACCAGTTCCTCCTGGCTGTAGCCCATGCCGCCCATCACCTGCAGCGCCTCGTTGGCGATGTCGAAGCCGGCCTGGTTGCAGAACGCCTTGGCAATCGCGGTTTCCTCGGCGGACGGGATGCCGCCGTCGGCGTTGGCCGCGGCACGGTACAACAACAGCTGGCCCGCATCGAGCTTCATCTTCATCTCGGCGAACTTCCATTGCAGGCCCTGGAACTCGCACAGCAGGCGGCCGAACTGCTTGCGCTGCATGGCCCACTGGCGCGCCACCTCGTACGCATAACGGCCCAGCGCCAGCGAGCGTGCCGTATTGCCCATGCGCTCGACGTTGAAGCCCGCGATCTGCTTCTTGAAGCCCCCCTCGCCCAGCAGCACGTCGCCGGGCGCCACATAGACGTCCTCGAAGTAGATCTGCGCCCATTCCTCGCCCGACATGAAGCGCGAACGCTGGCCAATCCGCACGCCGGGAGCCTTGGTGTCGATCAGCACGGAGCCGATGCCGCCCACGCCCGGACCAAAGCGCACGTAGGCCAGGATTACGTCGGCGTGCGGGCCGTGCGTGGTGAAGATCTTGCTGCCGCTGATGCGAAAACCCTCGCCGTCAGGCGTGGCGCTGGTCTTCAGCTCGGTCACGGCGGAGCCGGCCTCCGGCTCGGTCATGCCCACCGAGATCAGCGCATCGCCCTGCAGCAGCGGCGTCAGCCACCTGGCCTTTTGCGCGGCCGAGCCGTACTCGGCCAGCACGCGGATCGCGCCGAAGTTGCCGGCCTGGATCACATCGGCGCTGCGCGGGCAGTGGGCCGCCACGGCCTGGATGGCGAGGATCGCATCCATCAGCGTGCCGCCCTGGCCGCCATCGGCTTCGGCAATCGTGATGCCCAGCAGGCCCTGCGCCGCCATCTTCTTCGCCACGTCCCACGGGTAGTCATCGGTATGGGCGCGCTCGCGCGCACCGGGGCGCAGCGCCTTCTCGGCAAAGCGGCTGACGGCGTCCTGGAATGCCTGTTGTTCCGGCGTGAGGGTGAAATGCATGATGGTCTCCGAATCCTTGGTTTCTCGATCTGGGTTCTCGATCTGGGTTCTCAAACGGCGCCCAGGCGCAGCACGCAGTCGACACCGACCACGCCGTCGGCGCGTACAAACAGGGGATTGATCTCGGCCTCGTCAATTCTCACGCCCTGCACGGTGGCCAGCCGCGAGAAATCGGCAATGGCGCGCGCCAGTGCGTCCACGTCGCCACGCGGCAGGCCACGGAAGCCGCGGATCAGGCGGGTGGAACGCACCTCGCCGATCATCTCGTGCGCCTCGGCCACGCTGACCGGCGCCGGCCGCAGGCTGACGTCGCGGTGCAGCTCCGCCGTGATGCCGCCCGCGCTCAGCATGACCATCGGCCCCACCAGCGGATCGTGGCGATAGCCCAGCATCAGCTCGAGCAGGCGGTGCTCCATGCGCTGGACCAGAATGCCGTCGATCCGGGCCTCGGGCGCGGCCCGGGCAACGTTGCCGAGCAGCCGCGCCGCCGCGCGCGCGAGTTCCTCGTTGTCGCGCACGCCCACCTCCACGCCGCCAACCTCGGTCTTGTGCAGGATGTCGCGCGAACAAATCTTGGCGACCACCGGATACGGCACCGCGTGCCGCAGCGCCTGCGCCCCCACCAGCGCCATCGGGGCAATCGGCACACCAAGCGCCGCAAACGCGGCGGCGGCCTCGAACTCGGACAGGTCGCCATGCGTGGGCAGCGGCGCCGGCCATGCCACGGGCTCGGGTGCGGCCATGGCGTCATCGCGCGTGGGCGCGGCACGGAACAGGCAGGCCAGCGCATCGGCACATGACTCCGGCGTGCGGAATGCCGGCACGCCCGCCTCCTGCAGCAGCGCCAGCGACTGCGTGGCCTCCGGGGCCAGGAATGCCAGCAGCGGCTTGCCCTGCACCGCCGACGCCTCGATGATCGGCCGCACGGCCAGTTGCGGATGGAACTGCGCCGAAGACCCCGCCACGCAGAGCACCGCGTCGCACCAGTCGCTTTGCAGCATCTGCTCCACCAGGTCGCGGTACTGGGCGCCGGTGGCGGCCAGCGTCAGGTCGATGATCGGCGTCTGGCGGATCTTCACGCCGCGCGCGGCCATGTGCGCGATAAACGCCGTGGGCGGCGCCACGGCCTCCACGTCGGCCAGCCCCAGCCGATCCACCACCGTGGCCGCCCCGCCGCCCGTGGTGGTCACCACGGCGATGCGCGGATGGCGGTCCAGCGACGGGATAGCTGCCGCGTAGCGCCGGGCCAGCGGCGCGGCCTCGAGCAGGGTTTCCAGCATCTCCACGCGCATCGCGCCATGCTTGCGCAGGAAGGCGTCCACGGCGGCATCGTTGCCGGCCAGCGCGCCGGTGTGCGATTGCGCCAGCGCCTCGCCCTGGGCGGAGCGCCCGAGCTTGTAGACCAGCACCGGCTTGCCGGCGGCACGCGCGCGGCGCAGCGCCGGGCCCAGCACGGCGGCGTCGCGGAGGGTCTCGAGGAACAGCAGGATCACCTCGGTGGCGCTGTCGTCCACCAGCAGGTCAACCAGTTCGCCCACGGCGATGTCGGCCTCGTTGCCCACGGATACCAGCTTGGCGAAACCCAGCCCGCGCGCCGCGCCGCGCGAGAGCAGCGCGCCCAGCATCGACCCGCTCTGCGAGATCACGCTGATGCCGCCCGCGTGCAGGGTGTCCGCCTCCAGCACCGCATTCACGGACAGGATCGCGCCGCTGTGCACGTCCACCACGCCGATGCTGTTGGGGCCCAGCAGCCGCACCCCGAGCGCCCTTGCCCGCGCCGCCAGCGCCTGCTGCGCGGCCATGCCCGCCTCGCCCAGTTCGGCAAACCCGTCTGAGAACACCGTGACCACGCTGGCGCCGCGCGCCGCGCATTGCTCCAGCACCTCGGGCACATGGTGGCCCGGCACCATCACGAAGGCATGGTCGATGGTCTCGGGCAGCGCGGCCACGCTCGGGTAGGCGGGCAGGCCCATCACTTCGGCGCGGCCCGGGTTGATCGGGAAGATATGGCCCCGATAACCATGCTTGCGCATGAAGCGCAGCGGCCGCGCGGTGTTCTTGCCTTCGTCGGCGGAGGCGCCCACCAGCGCCACGGCGGCCGGCGTGAACAGCGCCCGCGCCAGCGCGCGGCCCGTGGCGCGCGCCACGCGTTCCTCCGCTTTTTCCACGTTCCCGGCGTTCTCCGCCACGATTTCGTCCACGCTCGTCATAGGTGTTGTCTTCCTGATCAGGTCGGATGCCATGCGCATCATCAGCCGGCGCGCAGTGCGCCCAGGCCCAGCGCGCGCACTGGCCGGTCATCGAGTTGCCAGAGCGCGTCGAGCAGCCGCGCGGCCGGGCCGGCGCCTAGCACCGGCGCGCCAAGCTCCATGAACTTGTCGGCCAGCATCGCGTCGTCCAGCGGCGCCTCGGGATCGCCCCGGCGGTACGGCGCAAAGTGGGCATGCCGGCTGCCGTCGGCCATCTCTATCTCCACGCGCGCGGCGCGCTGGCGCGGAAACGCGGCCGTCAGCGCCGCGTCGGCGGTCAGCGAGACCCTGGCCATCAACGCGCGGATGTCGGCATCGGCCAGCCGGTCCGGCCCGAATGCATCCAGCCGCACGGCGCCGCGCAGGATGCCGTGCGCCACCACGTATGGCAGGCTGAACCGTGCCTCGAACGCCGTGGCGGGCCGGAAGTTCCCGGTGACGTCCAGCGCCACCTGGTAGGTCGCCACGCGCACCGCGGCGATGCGCGCCGGATCGAGCCGGTGATCGCGCACGACCTGCATGGCGGCGTCGATGGGCGCGAAGGTATGGCCGCAGCAGCCGTGGTTCTTCTGCGTGATGCGCGTGATGTTGTAGTCGGTGCCCAGGCCGGCGGTCACATCGCACCAGTCGGGCTTGCCGCACAGCGCGGCCCCGAAGCCGGCGTCGCCCTCCAGGATGTCATGCACGCCGTTCACGCCGTGCGCGGCGGCCTGTGCCGCCTGCACGCCAACCTGCGCGGCATGGCCGGCGTGCAGGGCCTTGGTCATCGCGTCGGACCGGAATGCCTGCTGGAGCCCCGACGCGAACGTGGCCGCCGTGGCCATGGCATCGGCAGCCGCACGCGCATCGCCCGGCGACAGCAGCAGCGCGCCGGCCGCCGCCGCGCCGAAGCAGCCCACGGTGCCGGTGGTATGGAAGTAGCGGTAGTGGGCGGGCTGGATCGCGGCGCCGATGCGCGTGGATACCTCGTAGCCGGCAATCACCGCGCGCAGGAAGTCCGTGCCGCTGGCATCGGCCTGTTCCGCCAGCGCCAGCGCCGCCGCAATGGTCGGGCAGCCGGGGTGGTACACGGCGTCGCGGAAGATGTCGTCGAACTCGGCCGCGTGCGACGTGCTGCCGTTGATCCACGCGGCCAGCCCCGGGAACGCCGTGGTGCCATGGCCAACGACCGTGGACCGGCCCACGCCGAGTTCGGCCTGGTGCGCCCGGACCAATGGCTGCCCCGGGGCCATCGGCACGCCGGCCAGCAGCGCGGCGAACCAGTCGACCACCGCGCGGCGCGCGTGGTGCAGGACCGGGGCGGGCAAGGCCGTCGTGGCGGCACGGCCCACGTAGGTGGCGAATTCGTCTATCAGCATGGGGGCGTCTCCTGTTTGGCGTTTTCGGGGGTTCCTCCTCGGGAATGCTTCACATGGTAGGGACGCCCCATGGGCGAGCTTTGACATTTGGAGAACGCTCCCGCGCCGGCGCGCCTATTCCGATGCCGGCGGGGCCGGTGCATACTCCGCAGGCGCGCCTTGTGCGCCGGCCATGCGATTGCGGGAAAACCCGCATCGCCCCGGAGCCGGCAAGCCCGCGCGCACCGGATCGCCTTTCCCGTTGGAGAACGCCCGCGCCCATGGACATGGATATTCCCTCGCTCGCCATCCTGATTGCCGCCGTGGAGGAGAAAAGCCTCTCGCGCGCGGCCGAACGCGAAAACCTGGTCACTTCCGCCGCCAGCAAACGCATCGCGGAGCTGGAGCGGCGCGCCGGCACGGCATTGCTGCGCCGCCACGGACGCGGCGTGGAGCCCACGCCGGCCGGCGCCATGCTCTACCAGCGCGCCAAGGCCATCGTGCGCAGCGTGCAGCTTGCGCAGGACGCGCTGGCCGCCTATTCCACGGACGGCATCGCCAAGATCCGGCTGGCCTCCAACCGCTCCACGGTGCTGCAGTTCCTGCCGACCGACATCAGCGGCTTTCTCAAGCACGCCCCCGAGGCGCGGATCGACCTCGTGGAGTCGTTCAGCGTGGATATTCCGCGCATGGTCTCCAATGGCGACGCGGACATCGGCATCTACCACGCGCGCAGCCCCAGCCCCGGCGTGTACTCGCTGCCGTACCGCAAGGACCGCGTGGGGCTGGTGGTGCCGCGCGGCCATCCGCTGGAGGCCAAGGGGGCGTTGCTGCTGGAAGAGGCGCTCGACTACGACTTCCTCGGCTACTTTCCGCGCCATACCTTCGATGCGTTCCTGGCGCTGGTATCGGGCACCATCTCGCGGCCGCTCACGGTGAAGACGCAGGTGTCCAACTTCGAGGCGCGCTGCCGCATGGTGCGCGAGGGGCTTGGCATCGCCGTGGTGCCCGAGGGGATCGCCAGGAACTACCTGTCAATGATGGGCCTGTCGCTGCTGACGCTGAACGATGCGTGGGCCGTGCGGGACTTCTATGTCTGCGTGCGCGACAAGGACAGCCTGCCGGTGGGCGTGGGGCGGCTGCTGGAGTACCTGAGCCGCTGCGCGGCCATGGAGCAGCACTTCCAGAAGCCCCGATAGCGGCGGGTGGCGGCGGGATCAGGGTTTTCCGCCATGCGAAACAAGAATGCAGCGTTGCCATTCTTTCAAAGCTGGCGCCGGATCGCTTTCTAACATGTGCTGAACGCGTGCGGATTCCTGCAATACGCACGACGACGATAACAACGTGATTGGAGACAGCCATGAAAACGATCCTGCGGCGCACGGCCGCCGGCCTGCTGCTGTGCGCAGCCGCCACAGCGGGCGCCCAGCAACCCTACCCTGCCAGGCCGGTGCGCGTGGTGGTGGCATTCACCGCGGGCGGCACCACCGACATCCTGGCGCGCGAGGTTGCCCAGCAGCTTGGCCAGACCCTGGGCCAGAGCGTGGTGGTGGAGAACCGGCCCGGCGCCGGCGGCAACATCGGTACGGACTTCGTGGGCCGCAGCGATCCCGATGGCTACACGCTGCTGGCCACGTCGGTGGGTCCCGTGGCGATCAATCCCACGCTCTACAGCAAGCTCAAGGTCAATCCGCAGACGGACCTCGCGCCCGTGGCGCCGATTGCCGATGTGCCCAACGTGCTGGTGGTCAGTCCTGCCCTGCCCGTGAAGTCCGTGCAGGAACTGGTGGCTTATGCCCGCGCGCACCCGAACACGCTGAACTTCAGCTCCACGGGGGTGGGCACCGCCGCGCACCTGTCGGGCGTGCTGTTCAATGAGCGCACCGGCGTCAAGACCACCCACGTGCCATACAAGGGCGCCGATGCGCTCAATGACCTGCTGGCCGGGCGCGTGCAGTTCATGTTCGCGACCATTCCGTCGGTGATCGCGCACGTTCGCGGCGGCGGCCTGCGCGCCCTGGCGGTGACCTCGCGCAAGCGCTCGGCGGCACTGCCGGACATTCCCACCATGGCCGAGGCCGGCGTGCCGAACCTGGTGACCGGCGCGTGGTTCGGGATGTTCGCGCCCAAGGGCACGCCGCGCGCGATCGTCGCCACGCTGAACAAGGCCATTGGCGATGCGGTGAACAAGCCGGAAGTGCGCGCGCGGATGTCGCAGCAAGGCGCCGAGCCGATGCGGCTGGCGCCCGAGGCGTTCGGCAAGTTCGTGGTGGCCGAGTATGAGCAGTGGAAACCCGTGGTGATCAGCTCGGGCGCGCGGATCGACTGACCGGGGTGGTGGCTTGACTGGCGGGACTGGATATGCCGGCCCTCTCCCCCGGCCCCTCTCCCGGAGGGAGAGGGGAGAGAACAAGCGGTCATTCAAATGCTGCCGGTTTGCTCCCCTCGCCCGCTTGCGGGAGAGGGGTCGGGGGAGAGGGCCGGCGCCTGAAGCACCTACCCCCTCAACCCGCCACCTTCACCAGCCCATCCGCCCGGAACATCGCCTTGATGCCGCGCACCGCCTGGCGGATCCGCGATTCGTTCTCGATCAGCGCAAAGCGCACGTACTCGTCGCCATAGTCGCCAAACCCGATCCCCGGCGACACCGACACCTTGGCCTTCGCCAGCAGCTGCTTGGCGAACTCCAGCGATCCCAGCGCCTGGTACGGCTCGGGAATGCGTGCCCAGATATACATCGACGCCTTCGGAATCTCCACGGGCCAGCCCGATTCGATCAGCCCCTTCGCCAGCACGTCGCGCCGCGACTGGTACTGCGCCGCGATCTCCTTCACGCACTGCTGGTCGCCTTCCAGCGCGGCAATCGCCGCCACCTGCAGCGGCGTGAACGTGCCGTAGTCGTGATAGCTCTTGATGCGCGCGAGCGCGGCCACCAGGTCCGGGTTGCCGACCATGAAGCCAATGCGCCAGCCCGCCATGTTGTAGCTCTTGGACAGCGTGAAGAACTCCACCGCGATGTCCTTGGCGCCGGGCACCTGCATGATCGAGGGCGCGCACCAGCCATCGAACACGATATCGGCATAGGCCAGGTCGTGCACCACGAAGATGTCGTGCTTGCGCGCCAGCGCGATCACGCGCTCGAAGAAATCCAGCTCCACGCAGGCCGCCGTCGGGTTCGACGGAAATCCCAGCACGATCATCTTCGGCTTGGGGTAGCTGCCGCGAATGGCCCGCTCCAGCTCGGCAAAGAAATCGATGCCGGGCGTCAGCGGCACCGAGCGGATGTCGGCGCCGGCAATCACCGCGCCGTAGATATGGATCGGATAGCTCGGGTCCGGCACCAGCACCGTGTCGCCACGGTCCAGCGTGGCCAGCATCAGGTGCGCCAGCCCCTCCTTCGAGCCGATCGTGACAATGGCTTCCTTGTCCGGATCGATGTCAACGTCATACCGCTGGCGATACCAGTGCGAAATGGCGCGGCGCAGGCGCGGAATGCCCTTCGACGCCGAATAGCCATGCGTATCGGGCCGTTGCGCGGCTTCGACCAGCTTGGCCACGATATGCGGCGGCGTGGCGCCATCGGGATTGCCCATGCTCATGTCGACGATGTCCTCGCCACGGCGGCGGGCGGCCATCTTGAGCTCGGCGGTGATATTGAAAACGTACGGGGGAAGGCGATCGATGCGCGCAAAGCGGCGCTTGCCGGATTCGGCAGTCATGGCGGGAGTCCTCTACGTAAGCGCCCGGAACCGTCCGAGCGACGTCGGCGGCCGCTGTCTCGGCCACCAGGCACTGATCTTAGCCAGCCGCGCGCCATTGCACAACAGGAATTCTCAAAGCATGCTGCCGGGCACCTTGGTGGGCCGATCCGCCGGCAGATGCCGCACGATGCAGTCCAGCGCCGCCGCATTGGGCTTGTCGCCGCCCATCGCGCCGGCGATGGACGACCGGTACTGCGGCACGCTGATGCGCTGGTAGTAGAGCCGCGAGGTCTGGTCGAGCCAGTACACGTAGTTGCTGTCGCTGTCGTCGCCACCGCTGCGCAGCCAGTCGCCCAGCGGACGCGAGCCCAGCCGCGTGTTGGCGCAGGCGTGCTGAATCGTGTCGAGATAGCTGTTGAATCCCTTGGCCTGGCGGTTGCGCACCGCATCGGGCGCGCAGGCGGCGGTGGCCAGGACGGTGGCCACCGCCATCGACATCAGGCAAAGACGCTTCGGCGACATGGCGGATTCCGTGGCGGTGGGCATGGCAACCAGTGTAGCCGGCACCGGCCGCCACGGGCAATGCGCTGGCTGCCTAGGCCGCCAGCCGGAACACGGTCACGGCTGCCGCAAGCTGGTTGGCCTGCGATTCGAGCGAATCGGCCGCCGCCGCGGCCTGCTCCACCAGCGCGGCATTCTGCTGGTTGACCTGTTCCATCTGCGACACCGCCTCGCTGACCTGCGCAATGCCGGTGGATTGCTCCTGCGAGGCGGCCGAGATCTCGTTCACCGTATCGGCCAGCCGCCGCACGGCGCCCACGATCTCGCCGATGGTGCTGCCGGCGTGTTCCACCTGGGCGCTGCCGGCGTCCACGCGTTCCACCGACGAATCGATCAGCGTCTTGATCTCCTTAGCCGCACCGGCGCTGCGCTGCGCCAGCGCGCGCACCTCGCCGGCCACCACGGCGAAGCCACGGCCCTGCTCGCCCGCGCGCGCCGCTTCCACGGCCGCGTTCAGCGCCAGGATGTTGGTCTGGAACGCAATGCCGTCGATCACGCCGATGATGTCGACGATCTTCTGCGAACTGGTGTTGATGTCGCTCATCGTCTGCACCACACCGCGCACCACGTCGCCCCCGCGCTGAGCCAGGTCGGCCGCATCACGGGCCAGTGCGCTGGCGCGCGACGCGCTCTCGGCGTTGTTGCCCACCGTGGAGGTCAGCTGCTCCATGCTGGCCGCGGTTTGCTCCAGCGCGGACGACTGCTGCTCGGTCCGCGAGGACAGGTCGGTATTGCCGGCGGCGATCTCGCGCGCACCGATGGTCACGGCGTCGGAACCCGCGCGCACCTTCGTCACGGTCTCCGTCAGCCCCTCGCGCATGCGTGCCAGCGCGGCCAGCAGTTGGCCGATCTCGTTCTTGCCGGCCGGCGGGACGGTCATGGTCAGGTCGCCATCGGCCACCCGCATGATCAGCTGGCACGCCTCGTTCAGCGGCGCCACCACCAGGCGGCGCAGCGCCAGGTGCACGGCCACGATCAGCAGCACCGAGGCCGCCAGGCCCACGCCCACCAGCACCACCACGATATTGAAGCGGTGGTTGCCGGTGACCAGCGCGTCGGCATTGAGCTTTTCCGCCAGTTGCTGGAGACGCTCCACGCCGGCCGAGTACTTGGCGCCGGACGCGGTGACGTCCTTGTCGTTGATCGCCGCGTAAGCCGCCGTGTCATTGTTCCGCAATGCCTCCAGCGCACGCTGCACGGCGTCCGCGTGGGCGCGGCCCGCGCTGGCGATATCCTCGCGCGTGCTGGTGTCCTGGCCTTCGAACAGTTCCGCCTTCTCGAATGCGGCCAACGCGTCGGCAGACTTGCGGATCCATTTCCCGGCGCTGGCGATGGCATCGGTATCGACCGCGCCGGACTCCTTGGCGGAACTGTAGGCACGGGCCAGCGCCGAACGCGCGCGCGTCATCTCCTTGTAGGCATCGTTGATCTGCAACGCACGCGTGGCCACGGCGTGGATGCGCTCGGAAGCGACGCTTGCGGCACGCAGCTCGCTGACGCCAAGCGCGGCGCCAAACAGGATCATCAGTCCGAAGACCACCAGGGTGGCCAGCAGGCCATGGCGAATACTGAGGTTGTTCATGGGGCAGTTTGATCGAATGGTTCCGATCAGGCTTAACGACCCGTCCTTGTGAACCTTGAGCCCCGGCATGCACGCGATTTGCGTTACGTCAATTTATCGAGGCCGGGCAAGACGCCATGCGGCGCCGGCGCCGCCCGTGCTACGCTCTCCGCTCCCTTTGTTGCCACGCACACCGCCATGCCGATTTCCTTCAATCTGCCGCCCGCCGCCCGGCCCGGCCAGCCCGCCGATACCATCGACACGCCCTCGCTGGTGCTGGACCTCGACACGTTCACGCGCAATGTGGAACGCATGCAGGCGGCGGCCGACCACGCCGGCGTGAAGCTGCGCCCCCACGCCAAGGCGCACAAGTGCCCGGACATCGCGCTGGCACAGGTGGCGCGCGGCGCCGTGGGCATCTGCTGCCAGAAGGTCAGCGAGGCCGTGCCGTTCGTGCGGGCCGGCATTGCCGATATCCATATCAGCAACGAGATCGCGGGCCCCGCCAAGGCCAGCCTGCTGGCCCAACTGGCGCGGCACGCCCGCATCAGCGTTTGCGTGGATGATGCATCACAAATCGACGCACTGGCCGCGGCGGCAAAGGCGGCCGGCAGCCGGCTGGACGTGTTCGTCGAGGTGGACGTGGGCCAGAACCGCTGCGGCGTGGCCGGTGCACCGGCCGTGCTGAAGCTGGTGGAGCGCATCGCGGCCCACGCATCGCTGGCGTTGCGGGGGCTGCAGGCCTACCACGGCGGCATCCAGCACCTGCGCGGCTGGGCGGCGCGGCGCGAGGCCGCGGCGCGCACCGCCGAGCGCACCGGCGCCGTGATCGCCCGGCTGGAGGCAGCGGGCGTGCGCTGCGATGTAGTCACCGGGGGCGGCAGCGGCAGCGTGGAATTCGACCTCGGCAGCGGCGTGTACACCGAGATCCAGCCGGGCTCGTACGTCTTCATGGACGCCGACTATGGCAGCAACGACTACGCCGGCACGCTGCGCTTCGAACACAGCCTGTTCATCGCCACCACGGTGATGAGCGTGGCGGCCGGGGATCGCGTGGTGCTCGATGCCGGGCTGAAGTCGATGGCGGTGGATTCCGGACTGCCGTGGATCTGGGCCGATGGCGCGGCATCGGCCACGCTGGACTACGTGGCCGCCAACGATGAACACGGTATCGTCAAACCCCGGCAGGCGGGCCAGGTGGCGGCGCTGCCGGCGCTGGGCAGCCGCGTGATGCTGGTGCCGGGCCATTGCGACCCGACACTGAATCTCTACGATGAGATCGTGGGCGTGCGCGGGGGTGTGGTGGAAGCGGTGTGGCCGGTGGCCGCGCGCGGCCTGAGCCGCTGAATCGCCGCGCGGCCTGGCCGGGCGGCAAGCCAGGCCAGTGTCCAGGCCAACTTCCAGGCTAACTTCTAGGCTAACTGCGCGGCCAGTTCGGTGAGGTCGGCGGTTATCCATTCGCGGCCGGTCCACGCCTCGAAGCGCAGGTCGGACAGCGGAATCTCTGACAGCGTGCCCACCCAGTCGGTGGGCGCGGCGCCGCAGCGCAGGCCGGCGGCCACCATCGCCATGGCGTCGGGCACCTCGATGTCGGCCACGCGCGTAACCGTGGGCCACGGCAGCAGGCGCGCATCGGTGCAGGCAATGCCAAAGCGGTAAAGCCCGAATCGCGCATGCAGCGCCGCACGCGAGAGTCCGTGGCGCGCGTCGCCCAGGCTCTCGTCCTGGGTGGCGGACGGGTCCCACTGCTGGTTGCGCGAGAACCAGAGGATGTCATGCTCCCCGGCTCGCGCGGGCCGGCCCTGGGCCACTGCGGGCCTGAGCCGTCCCGACCGCGCAATCGCGGCCAGCGGCGTACCCACGGTGTAATGCCAGACGTAACGTGATTCGGCGTTCATGTATCGCTCCTGCAAGCACCCTTCCGCTATCGCGAATGGGGGCGGATAGCCTTGCCAACAAACAAGGTCATGCCACGTTGCAAGTGCAACAAAAGTAGGTGAATGGGGGACCGTCAAGCGCTCCGCCCTCGCGGGGCGATATTGGCGCGGCTCTCGGGAGTCCTGCAGTCTGACAGGTAAACCAATAAACCAACGCGATGTGCGGTCAGATTGGAGGAAACCTTCCAGAACCATAGCACATGGCCTGGTGCGACGCAGCAATTCAACCCTTGCTGCTGGCCGGAAGTGCTGCCTGCGCCCCTGCGGCGCAAAAATCGGCGAATGTCCGTATCAGGATTCTTTGCCCATATGTCATTTCGGTGACAGCGTGGATACGTACGCTGCGAAGCGCATCGTGCGCCACGCGAGCCAGTTCCGCGGCGCGTGACGCACCCGCCCTTCCCCCGCAAGAGACCCCAATCATGCATGACGACATTCGCACCATTGCCCGTGCCCGGCCGCTGGGCGCCCTGAGCGCCCCACGCGTGCTGGCCGCCCTGCTGCTGTGCGCGGCGCTGACCGCCTGTGGCGGCAGTGACGACAATCCCCCGCCCGCCAATGGCGGCAGCCCGGCCCAGCCGGAGCAGCCATCCGCAAAGCCCCAGATGAAGTGCGCGCCCTGAACCGCCGCGCGAATCAAGCCTCCTCTCACAGACCGCTCAGGGCAGAACCCGACATGAATTCCAGCAGCCGACGTAATTTTCTGAAGATGGCAGGTGGCAGCGCCGCCGCAACCGCCGCGCTCGCCGCGTTTCCGCCGGCCATCCGCCGCGCGCTGGCCATCCCGGCCAACAACGCGACCAAATCGATCCGGGACGTGCAGTACGTGGTGATCCTGATGCAGGAGAACCGCTCGTTCGACAACTACTTCGGCACGCTCAAGGGCGTGCGCGGCTTTGGCGACCGCTTTCCGATCCCGCTGCCGGGCGGGCGCAACGTGTTCCAGCAGACGTACGCCAACGGCAACATCAACCGCGTGGTGCTGCCGTACCACCTGGACAGCACCGCCGGCAACGCGCAACGCGTGAGCGGCACGCCGCACAGCCAGCCCGATGCCCAGGCCGCTTGGGACCTCGGCCGCATGAGCGCTTGGCCCACCGCCAAGAAAACCCAGTCGATGGGCTACTACACGCAGCAGGAACTGGGCTTCCAGTTCGCGCTGGCCGATGCCTTCACGCTGTGCGATGCCTATTATTGCGGCTTCCACGGCGGCACCAACACGAACCGCCTGTTCCACTGGACCGGCACCAACGACCCGCTCGGCCAGAAGGGCGGGCCGGTGATCGACAACAGCGGCGATTCGCTCGATGCCACCGGCATCAACTACACGTGGACCACCTATCCCGAACGCCTGCAGGCCGCCGGCGTGAGCTGGAAGGTCTACCAGAACATGCCGGACAACTTCACGGACAATCCGCTGGCCGGCTTTGCCCAGTATCGCGCGGCCAATGCCGCGCTGGGCAACGCCGCCAACGGCGCGCCCTACCCCGCCTACACGGCGGCCAACGATACCGTGAACCCGCTGTTCAAGGGCATCGCCAACACCATGCCCGACGGCGGCTTCCTGCAGGCGCTGCGCGACGACATCGCCGCCGGCACGCTGCCGCAGATCTCGTGGATCGTGGCGCCGGCCACGTACTCCGAGCACCCGGGGCCGTCGAGCCCGGTACAGGGCGCCTGGTACACGCAGGAGGTGCTCAACGCGCTGACCGCCAATCCGGACGTCTGGAGCAAGACGGTCCTGCTGATCAACTTCGATGAGAACGACGGCTTCTTCGACCACGTGCCGCCGCCGTGCGCGCCGGCACTCGACGGCGCCGGCAAGCCGATCGGCGCGACCACGATGGACGCCGCCCCCGAGTACTACAGCGTGGACCACACGCCGTTCGGCCCCGGCCCGCGGGTGCCGATGTACGTGGTATCGCCGTGGAGCCGCGGCGGCTGGGTCAACTCGCAGGTCTTCGATCACACCTCGGTGCTGCGCTTCCTGGAGCAGCGCTTCGGCGTGGCGGAACCCAACATCAGCGCGTACCGGCGCGCCGTGATGGGCGACATGATGACCGCGTTCGACTTCGTCAACCCGAACGGCACCACCTCGATCTCTTTCGCCGCGCTCGACAAGACCGGCGCGGACACGACGCGGGCGCAGCAAGAGGCACTCGCGCAGATTCCCGCGCCCTCGGTGACGGCGCAGGCCATGCCGAAGCAGGCCGGCGGCACGCGGCCGTCGCGCGCGCTGCCGTACACGCTGCACACCAGCGGCCTGGAAGACCCGGTCAATCGCGCCATGATCCTGAAGTTCCGCAACGACGGCACGCAGGCCGCCGTGTTCCACGTCTACGACCGCCTGCACCTTGGCGACGTGCCGCGCCGCTATGCGCTGGAACCGGGCAAGGAGATCGACGCCAAATGGGATGTGTTCACCGCCGACGGCGGCCGGTACGACCTCTGGGTGCTCGGCCCGAATGGCTACCATCGCGCCTTCTCGGGTGACGTGAGCGCGCAGCAGAAGGCGGGCGGCGGCGCCGCGCCCGAGATCCGCGTCTGCTACGACGAGGCCAACGCCGACATCTGGCTGACGATGATCAATCGCGGCTCGGCGGCCTGCACGTTCACGGTCACGCCCAATGCGTACCGTGCGGACGGTCCGTGGACGTACGAGATACCGGCGGGCAAGGAGCTGGACCAGCATTGGCCGGTGAAATCGCAGGGCAACTGGTACGACTTCACCGTCACCACGACGCAGGGCGACTTCTCGCGGCGGTTTGCGGGACGCCTGGAGAACGGCACGCACACGATCTCCGACCCGGCAATGGGCGGCTAAGCGGGCAACCGCGCCGTTTGCTCCCCTCTCCCGCAAGCGGGAGAGGGGAGTTGGCATGCACGGCCCCACCACTGTCATATTCATGCGCTAGCCTCGCGGGTCGTCCTGATTTCGAACGGAGTCCCATGCTTGGCGATCTGCTGATGACGTTCTACGAGGTGGCAAGGCAAGGCAGCATCACGAGCGCCGCGCGCCACTTGCGCATCAGCCAGCCCACGGTCACCGGCCGCATCCGCCAGCTCGAGGTGCTCTACGGCGTGGAGCTGTTCCACCGCCGCGCCAGCCGCCTGGACCTCAGCGACGTGGGCGTGGCCCTGATGCCCCTGGCCGAGCAGATGATGCAGCAGGAGGGCAACGCCGACTTCCTGCTGCGCAACGCCGGCAACTTGCGCCTGGGCAGCCTGCGCATCGGCGCCACCGGCCCCTATTACATCCTGCGCAGCGTGGCCGCGTTCCGGCAACGCTATCCGGCCATCGAGATCAGCATCGAGATCGGCAACTCCCGGCGGATGCTCGACGCGCTGTTCGAATACCGCCTCGACGCCGCGGTATCGTCGCACGCGGTGGACGACGCGCGCCTGTCCCGCATCATGCTGGCCGCGGACCCGATGGTGCTCGTCACGCACCCCGTGCACCCGCTCGCGCGCCGCCCACGCGTGGAGCTGGCCGAACTGGCCACGTGCCACCTGCTGGTGCGCGAACAGGGCTCGATGACGCGCGAGGCCACCGAGGCGGCGCTGCGCGCGGCGGGTGCCGAACTGCCGCCGCACACGGTGATCGGCAGCCGCGAGGCCATCTGCGAAGCCATCCGCCATAACCTCGGCGCCAGCGTGATGCCCGTGGGCGAGGTGCCGCGCGACCCGGCGCTCTGCGTGGTGCCATTCGCCAGCCAGGCGCCGGTGATCCATGAATATCTCTACAGCCTGAAGATCCGCAGCGACACCCGCCTGGTGCGCGCGCTGCTGGACTGCCTCGTGCTGCCCGGCAGCGCCGCGCAACGCCATTGCGATGCCCCGCAGCCAGCACCTATATTGAACTGAGCCAAGACACTATCGCCCCAAAATCGCCCCCATTCCGCCGATGACCGACCCGGGCCGCCCCAGCTTTCCCGAGTACGACCAGTTGCTGACGCTGCTGGAACTGGGCGCCCCATGGTTCCGGACGCGCGTGGCCTGCGAGGTGGCCACGCAGGACCGCTCGTTCGCGGTGCACGTGGCAACGCTGGGCACCAACGCGCCCGATGCGCCGGCCATCGGCATATTCGGCGGCATTCACGGGCTGGAGCGCATTGGCACGCAGCTGGTGCTCGACTACATGCGCTCGCTGCTGTGCCGGCTGCAATGGGATGCGCTGCTGCATCGCGAACTGGAGACCGTGCGCCTGGTGTTCATGCCGATCGTGAACCCGGGCGGCATGTACGCCGCCACGCGCGCCAATCCCAATGGCGTGGACCTGATGCGCAACGGGCCGCAGAATGCCGATGCCCATGTGCCGTTCCTGGCCGGCGGGCAGCGCATCGGCGCGTGGCTGCCCTGGTATCGCGGCCGCGCCGGCGCGCCGATGGAGGCCGAGGCCGCCGCGCTGCTGCGCGTGGTGGAGGCCGAGCTGCTGGGCCGTCCGCTGAGCTTTGCCGTGGATTGCCATTCCGGCTATGGCTGGCGCGACAGCATCTGGTTTCCGTACGCGCGCACGCACACGCCAATGGCCCATCTGCCCGAGATGTACCTGCTCAAGACGATGTTCGAGCAGGCGCATCCGCATCATGGCTACACTTTCGAACCGCAAAGCCATCAGTACCTGCTGCACGGCGACCTGTGGGACTACGCCTATGACCGGGCGCCGAAGGGCACGCTGTTCCTGCCGATGACGCTGGAGCTCGGTTCCTGGCTCTGGATCAAGAAGAATCCCCGGCAGGTATTCTCGCGCGCCGGCATCTTCAACCCCATCAAGGCGCACCGCACGGCGCGCGTGCTGCGGCGGCACGTCAGCCTGTTCGATTTCCTGGGACGTATCGCGTTTGCGCCCGAGCGCTGGCTGCCGCATGGCGAACTCCGGCAGAAATTGCTGGTCCAGGCGAGCGCGCACTGGCAAGACAGCTCACCCGCGCCATGAGCCCGTGGATCTTCCTGCGCGGCCTCACGCGCGAGTCGCGACACTGGGGCGACCTGCCCGCGATGTGGGCCGCGCGCGGCCTGGGCCAGCCAATCCTGATCGACCTGCCGGGCAACGGATCGGCTCGCGGCGCCGCCGTGCCGGCCGACGTGCGCGGCATGATGGAAGCGGTGCGCGCCTCGGCCCGCCATGCCGACGCGGCGCTGCCCTGCCGCATCCTGGCCATGTCGCTCGGCGCGATGGTGGCCACCGACTGGGCGCAAACCTATCCGGCGGAAGTGGCCGGGCTGGTGCTGGTCAATACGAGCATGCGTCCGTTCAGCACGATGGCCCAGCGGCTGCGCCCACAGAACTGGGTGGCGCTGCTGGGCATGGCGAGCCATTGGCACGACCGGCCGCGCTGCGAGCGCACGGTGCACCGGCTGACCTGCGAGCGGATGGATACGCGCGAGGCGGATCTGGCGGCATGGGTCGCCATCGGCCAGAGCGCACCCGTGACGCGCGCGGCGGCGCTGCGGCAGTTGCTGGCCGCGGCCCGGTATCGGGCGCGAGGTTCCGCGCCGGCGTGCGCGACGCTGATTGTGTCATCGGACGCCGACCGGCTGGTCAATCCGGTATGCTCCGCGCGGATCGCGGCGGCATGGCGGACGCAAAATGTGCAGCATCCGTGGGCAGGGCATGACCTGCCCCATGACGACGGCGCGTGGCTGTGCGGGAAAGTGGCCGAGTCTGGCCTGGGCTGGCCGGTTGGTTAGCCCACCGCGATTTTTACCGGCTTGCCGATGCGGCTGAGCATTTCGACCAGCGTGTCGATCGTGAATTTCGCCGTTTTCTGGTTCACCACGTCCGACACCCGTGGCCGGGACACCATCAGGATCTCGGCGGCGTCGGCCTGGCGCAGCTTGTGTTCGGCTATCCAGGCCGACAGCTCGCCCATCAATTGCTGCTTCAGCAGGCGGGTGTCGTTGATCTGGTTGCGGGATGCGGCATGCAGCCGTTCTGCCTCCTCTGGCGCAAAACCCAGTTCGAGAAACAGGTTCGCACCGGGCTTGGTTACGTGTCGAATCTCGGTATCTATCGTCATGATCGGCTTCTCCATGCTGTGGCGAGAGCGCGATACCGCGCTCTCGCAATGTCCCGGTCCTGCATGCTGGTTTCCTGACTTTTCTTCTGGAAGCAATGCAGCACGTACACCGCCTCGTCGAACCTGGCAACGTACATCACCCGGTATGCGCCCGTTTCATCGCGAATCCTCAATTCGCGCGTTCCAGGCCCTACCACACTGAATGGCTTCCAATCGGAAGGATCCAGTCCGGCTTGTATCTTCTCCAGTTGGAAACCCGCCTGCCGCCGTACCTCCTTCGGAAATGCAAGCAAGTCCGTATAGGACGACCCCACCCAGCGAATCTCTCTCTCGCGGTCCATTTACCCTCATTCCGTATAAAATTTTATACCATGACAGGCCGGACCACAACTGTGCTGAGATACGCGGCTGCCCGTGAGCGCACAGATTTAGCGCGATGCAACGCCAACCAAATTGAGCGGCGTCAGAGGGCGCGCCGAATTGACATATCCGAAACAAAAAAACCGCCGGATGGCCCTGAAGCCGTCCGGCGGTTTTTCTCGTGAAGCCTTTGTCAGGCGCAGCTCTTGCCCAGCAGCGCAGCCGCCCGCTTGTTGCACAGCGCTCCGAGCAGCGTTTCGGCCGCGGCCTCCAGCCGCTCCTGCGTGCCAAACAGCCGTGCTGCAATCAATCCACTTTGAAGTGCCCCATAAATCACCTGAGCCAGCATCTCCGGCGGCACCGGGTATGGCGTCTCGCGCGTCTTCTGGCCACGCTCCAGCAGCTTGGCCAGCCACGCTTCATTGATGTAATAGAAATCCTTGAGCACCTGGTGCACGGGCTCGGGCAGGCACAGCACCTCGGTGGAGAGCATGCCGGCCAGGCAGATCTGGTCCGATCCACAAGTGGCGCGCAGCGGCTCCAGGTACTGGCGGGCCTGTTCCAGCACCGGCAGTTCAGGATCGATATTGCGCAGACGCTCCACGATGCGGGCGCTGTACTCCTTCACCGCCTCCAGGACCAGGTCGTCCTTGGACGGAAAGTAATAGTGGATGCTGGAGGTCTTGACCCCCACCAGCTCGGCCAGGTCGCGGTAACTGAAGCCGTTGAAGCCTCGACGGCGGATCAGTACCAGCGTGTGTTCGAGCAACTGCTCGCGGACGGGTTGGGTTTTCATGGTGCGAAGTTTATCTACACGAAGATAGATACTCAACCGGGACTTTCCCGAAGTCAACGCGGGAGCGGCCGGAATCCTCCAGGGATTCCGGCCGCATGCCACATCGGTACCGCGATCCGCGCGTGGCGATATCAGGCATTGGCGCCATCGGTGTACGGGTCGAACTTGCGCGACGGCTCAGCCGACACGCCGGTGCGATCCAGGCCAGCCACGATGCGCGCGCCCTCAGTGTACGGGTCGAACTTGCCGGCACGGGCACCGTCGGTGAAGGCGCTACGCGGCTCATTCACGGCACGCGCACCGTCGGCAAACGGGCTGCGCTGGTCGTTCACGCGATAGCCGTAACCGTAGGCTTCACCGGTCTTGTTGTTGCTGGGAGCGGCCTGCGCGGCGCCGGTCACGAAAGCGGCGGCAAGGGCGGCTGCGGTCAGGATGGTCTTGGCGTTCATGGTGAGGCTCCTTATCTTGGCGGTACTGCATTCAGAGGGGGCGATTTTTCGTCACCGCTATCTATGACTAGATAGATACACAGTGCCAAAAAAAGACCGCCTGTCGGATGTTGCCCGGAAGCCGCCTGGTTTGTTCAGCGGCGTCCATGTGTTGAATATTATCTACTGATAGATAGATAAGCAAGACCAATTTCGATCTTTGTCGAGAATCTTATGGATCGGCCCGATAGGCTGCATTCATGGTGCAGGAGCGCCACAGCCCATGGGCGCCGGGTGCTACGCTTGGCACATCCCAGCGCGCCGCCCCCGCCATGCCGACTTCAACGCCCCCTGCCGGTCCCCGTTCACTCGTGCGCTGGCTTGCCGGCGCGGCCGGGCTTGCGCTGGCCGCAACCCTTGGCCGCTGGCTGATATTCCGCGCGATGGAGCGCGATGCGTTTGTCACCGGCCCGCTGGGCGACCTCACCCCGGACCATCTGGGCGTGGCCTCGCGCCAGACCACCTTCCCGAGCGGCACCCGCACGCTGCACGGCTCGTTCGTCGCCGCGCCGGAGCGGGCCGCGCCAACCCTCTGCGTGTTCCACGGCGACCAGGAGTCCCTGTCAGACTGGGCGCCGGTGCAGGCCATGCTCCATGCCGCCGGCATCGGGTCGTTTGTGTTCGATTACAGCGGCTATGGCGACAGCACCGGGCGTCCCACGGTGCGCAACCTGCGCCAGGACGCGCTGGCGGCCTATATGCAGTTCCTGGCCGCCACGCCCGATGCGGTGCGCCGCTATGTCATGGGCTATTCGCTGGGCAGCGGGATTCTGCTCGATATCGTCGGCCAGCTGCGGCCAGCCCCGGACGGCGCCGTGATCGGCGCGGGGTTCCGCTCCGCGCGCGCGGCGGCCGTGGTCACGGGGCGCGTGCCGGCGTGGCTGGCGTGGATGCTGCCGGAGCCGTGGAACAACGCAGCGCGCATCCGCAAGCTGCGGATGCCCGTGCTGCTGATCCACAGCCGCCAGGACCAGACCATCCCGTTCAGCCATGGCGAGCACCTGGCCCGCATGGCGCGTGCGCCAAGCCGGCTCGAGATCTTCGAAGACCTGCCCCACAACGCCGCCATCGAGCCCACCTATGCGGCGGCGTTCTGGGCGCCCGTGATCGCCTACCTGCAGACCGGCGACCTGGGCGTGGCGGCCAATCCGTAAGGAGGCGCGCAGCGGTCAGGCGCGCGCCAGTTGCGCCTGATGCGCCAGCGCATGGCGCGCCGCCGGACGCGCCGGCTCGTCGGCATCGAGCTTGAACTCGCCCACCACCTGCTGCAACTGCTGGGCCTGCTCGGCCAGCGCCGCCGATGCGGCGGCGGCCTGCTCCACCAGCGCGGCATTCTGCTGCGTCACCTCGTCCATCTGCATCACGGCCTCGTTGACCTGCTCGATGCTGCCGCCCTGGTGCTCGGATGCCTCGGCAATCTCGCCAAGGATCTGCCTCACCTGCCGCACCGATTGCACGATCTCGTCCATGGTCTGGCCGGCCTGGCCGACCAGCGCCGAACCGGACGCCACCTGGCGCACGGAGTCGCTGATCAGCACGTCGATCTCCTTGGCCGCCGCCGCGCTGCGTTGCGCCAGCGTGCGGACCTCGCCGGCCACCACGGCAAAGCCGCGGCCCTGCTCGCCCGCGCGTGCCGCCTCCACAGCCGCGTTCAGCGCCAGGATATTGGTCTGGAACGCGATGCCCTCGATCACGGCGATGATGTCCGTCACCTTGCTCGAACTGGTGCTGATGGCCTGCATGGTCGCCACCACGTCGCCAACGATGGCGCCGCCGCGCTCGGCAATGCCCGACGCCGACGATGCCAGCCCGTTGGCCGCGCGCGCACGTTCGGTGTTCTGCCTCACCATCGACGTCAGTTCGCTCATGCTCGACGCCGTTTCCTCCAGCGTGGCGGCCTGCTCCTCGGTGCGCTGCGAAAGATCGGTGTTGCCGGCCGCGATCTGGTGCGAGGCCGACGAGATCGAGTCGCTGGAAGCCTTGATGCGCGTGACCAGGTCGGTCAGCATGTCCTCCATCTCGCCCAGGCCGCCCAGCAGGCGGCCGAAGTCGCCGCCGCGCTCGGTCTCGAATTCCTTGCTGAGGTCGCCCGCCGCCACGGTCTCGGCGATGAACTCGGCTTCCTTGAGCGGCACCTCGATCGCCCGCGAGAGACGGAACCAGCACGCCACGCTGGCCAGCAGCACCGCGCCGCCCAGGCCCCAGATCCATCCGCGCGTGTGGTCATCGCCGGCCGGCTGCGCCTGGGCGGTGGCCGCGGGCTTGTCCGGTGCCGTTGCCGCGCGCGCCTCCAGCGTGCCGATGCGCCCGAGCGCCAGTGTCATCATGACCGCCACCAACAGCACGACCACCCCAAATGCCGCGCCCAGACGGGTGCGCATACTCAAGTTATCCCAAGCCATGATGCATTCCGCTCCTCGTAGTGCCCCGTTTCCTCGTCACTGCGCGCTTTGGGGCTATCGGTGGGCTAACGGCCAGGCAGGCGCCGGACTTTAGCCCCACTGAAGCGGGATGCAACGATAACGTCACGCGGGTGTTGCATCGCGCCGACGCACACTGTTGTTTTTTTCATTCGGGGTGCGATGGGCGGCCCGCTGGCACATTTCGCCATGACTGGCAAGAACGTCACAAACCCATTGGTAGAAAACACAAAACAAGGTAGGCGGCGCCGTACGAAACGCCTGTTTGGCGGCAAAGGATCACCCGGAACGGGCGGCTGGACGCCAATGGGCGGTCAATCTACTCCAGCGCGCAAGTGGCGGCAATCATTCTTGTGGGCGAGCCCACATCGACGATGGTGACCCATCGTGTACCTCACGCCGTATCGTCTATATTTCACGCATGGCGCGCACATCCGACTCACCCAGCCGTAGACAGCCCTGGAGGTAACTGCCATGCGTTCGCTTGCAAACTTGTTCAGTCCGCCGACGCCCGAGAGAATCGCCGAGAAGGAACTGCAAGACATGAGGCTGACGCTCTTTCAGGCAGAACGTCGCCTGTTGGAAGCGCAGATGCAGGTCGACTACTACCGCAACATGATCGCGTTCCTGGAGGAAGTGGGCGCGACCGGCGTGGAAGGCGTGGCCGACCGCCGCCACGCGGTAGCCACCCCGGCCCATGAGACCCCGGCCCTGCCGCCCGCCGCGCAGCCCGCGCGCTCCGGCCTGACCACCGTGCCGATCGTGCCGTCGGCCGCCTGACCGCTCACCGCAACACCCGTGCACGGCCGGACCACCCGGCTGTGCGATACTCGCCGCGTCCGACACCATGCCGCCACGTCATCGGGGCGGCATGCGTGCGTCTGCACCAAGACTCCAAGCACCCGGCCCATGAGCAACCCTTCCCTTCTCCCCGCGATTGAAATTGAAACCGCGCCAAACCCCACGCACAGCGTGATCTGGATGCACGGCCTGGGCGCCGACGGCAGCGACTTCGTGCCCGTGGTGCCCGAACTGGGCCTGCCCGGCACGCTCGCCGTCCGCTTCATCTTTCCGCATGCCCCGTCGATCCCCGTCACCTGCAACGCCGGCTACGTCATGCCGGCCTGGTACGACATCTACGCGCTGGACGAAGCGGGCCGCCGCGCCGACGAGGCCGGCATCCGCGCCTCGCGCGAGGCCATCCGCGCGCTGATTGCCCGCGAGAACGCGCGCGGCGTGACGTCGGACCGCATCGTGCTGGCGGGCTTCTCGCAGGGCGGCGCGATCGCCTACACCACCGCGCTGACACACCCCGAGGCGCTGGCCGGCGTGGTGGCGCTCTCCACCTATATGCCGTCCACCGGCCTGATTGCCGGCGAGGCCACGCCCGCCAACGCCGCCACGCCGGTCTTCGCCGCGCACGGCACCGATGACGACGTGGTGCCGCTGGCGCTGGGCACGCGCGCGCGCGACTTCCTCATCGCGCGCGGCCAGCCGGTGGCATGGCACACGTACCGCATGCCCCATTCGGTCTGCCTGGAAGAGATCGCCGACATCGGCGGCTGGCTGCGCGAGCGAATCGAGGGTGACGTGCAATGATTCCCGCCACGCCGCCGCCCCGCATCGATTTCAACACCCGCAAGGCGCTGCTCTTTGCGCTGACGGCCGAGCGGCTGTCGGCCTTCTACGAACACCGCAAATGGATGACCGACGCGCAGGGCGCCACGCTGGCCGGGATGTGGCTGTCGCGCTCGAAGCTGCAGCTGGCGCTGTCGGAACGGCGCCTGCTGTCAGAGCTCAGCGACCAGTTCGCGCGCCAGCTGGCCGATTCGCTCTCGCGCGAAGCCGGCCTCTACGCGGCGCACGAGATGACCGAGGCGCTGGACCCGAACTACCAGTCCGCATTCGCCCATGACATGCTGGACGAATGCGAGCGGCTGCTGCACGAGAACGGCGTGACCGAGTAACGCCTACGGCGGCGGCGCATTGGCCGCGTGCCGCACCGGATTGAGGGCCGCGCCATCGAGGCGCCGGAACACCAGCGCCGACAGCAGCGTGATGATGCCCACCGCCAGGAACGCCAGCCGGTACGCGGGCGCGGCCACCCCGAGCGTCTCGGAGAACAGGCTGACCAGCCCCCCGCCAATCGTCACGCCCAGGCCAATCGCCAGCATCTGCACCATCGAGAACAGGCTGTTGCCGCTGCCGGCGTCCTCGCGCGACAGCCCCTTGAGCGTCACGCTGTTCATCGCCGCGAACTGCATGGAATTGGCGGCGCCGAAGATCGCCAGTTGCAGGATCGACAAGGCCAGCGGCCAGCCCGGCGACATCGCCGCGAACGACGCAATCGATATCCCCACGATCAGCGTGTTCACCAGCAGGAAGTTGTCGTAGCCATAGCGGCCAACCAGCGGCACGATCCAGCGCTTGGACAGCGCCCCGGCCATGGCCACGGGCAGCAGCATCAGCCCCGAATGGAATGGCGAGTAGCCCAGTTGCAACTGCATCAGCAGCGGTAGCAGGAAGGGCACAGCGCCCGAGCCGATGCGGCAGACCAGGTTGCCCACCAGGCCCACGCTGAAGTTGGGCTCGCGGAACAGCGCCAGCCGGAACAGCGGCGTCCGGTGCCGGCGCGCATGGGGAATGTAGAGCAGCGCGGCGGCGATGCTGACGGCCACCAGCGCCGTGCTCCAGGCCAGCGCGTGGGCCGCGCCATGCGGCACGTCCAGCGCCAGCGAGAACGTCACCATGCAGAGCGAGAGCAGGCCGCCGCCAATCCAGTCGAACGGCGGCGCCACGCCGGCCTCGCCGGCCGGCAGGTAGCGCCGCACCGCCAGCAGGCCCACCAGCCCCACCGGCACGTTGATCAGGAAGATCCAGTGCCACGAGGCGCTCTGCACCAGCCAGCCTCCCAGCACCGGCCCGAAGATCGGGCCCACCTGGCCGGCAATCGAGACGAAGGTCAGCGCCGCGATGTACTGCTCGCCGGGAATATTGCGCAGCACGGCCAGCCGCCCGACCGGCAGCAGCATCGACCCGCCCACGCCCTGCAGCACGCGGGCGATCACCAGTTGCGTGAGCGTATGGGCCGTGGCGCAGAACACCGAGCCGAGCACGAAGATCAGGATGGCGCAGAAGTACACGCGCCGCGTGCCGAACTTGTCGGCCAGCCAGCCCGACGCGGGCGTCAGCATCGCCATCGTGAGCGTGTAGGCCACCACCACGAGTTTCAGGTTGAGCGGCTGCTCGCCAAGGCTGCGCGCCATCGACGGCAACGCCGTGTTGACGATGGTGGTGTCCAGCGTCTGCATGAAGAAGCCGGCGAAGACGATCCACAGCATGGCCTTCTGCGGAATCTGCGAGACAGCCTGCGTGGCGGAGGGTGAAGCGGTGTGCATGGGGAATTCTTGGGGGCGACGCCCTGGCCGGCAGTGGCCAGGACATGCGGCCAATAGTAAACACCGGGCCGCCCATCGGGAACCCCTCTGGAATTATTGACTGTGATCGGAAATCCCGATGACAATGGGCCGATGCTCAATCCCGTCTGGATTCAAACCTTCGCCACGGTGGCCACGGCCCGGAGCTTTACCGATGCCGGCCGCCAACTGGGCCTCTCGCAATCGTCGGTCAGCGACCATATCCGCAGGCTGGAAGAGAGCGTGGGCCGGCGGCTGTTCATCCGCGACACCCACTCGCTGGCGCTCACGGCAGACGGCGAGGCGCTGCTGGTGCATGCGCGCCTGATCCTCGAATCGCTGGCGCGCGCGGAATCGCAGTTCAGCGCCCCCAGACTGCAGGGGCGCGTGCGGCTGGGCACCTCCGACGACCTCGCGCAGGGGCCGCTGCCCAATGTGCTGGCCGCCTTCCGCGACACCCACCCCGATGTGGAGCTGGAGATCACCATCGGCATGACGGGAAAGCTCTATGAACTGGCGGATGCGGGCCTGCTGGACCTGATGATCGGCAAGCGCCGCGAGGGCGACCGCCGTGGCGTGCCGCTGTTCCGTGGGCAACTGGAGTGGCTGGCGCGGCCCGGCACGGTGATCGACGTGCGCCAGCCGCTGCCGCTGATCCTGGTGATCGAGCCCAGCGTCACGCGCTCGATCGTGCTGGACACGCTGGCCAAGGCAGGCTGGCGCTGGCGCGTGGTCTGCGCCAGCAGCAGCCACTCTGGCTGCATCGCCGCCGCGCGCGGCGGGCTCGGCATCACGGTGCGCGCGCAGAACCTGCACGGGCGCGGCCTCGTGCCGCCCGTCAACAGCCAGGAACTGCCCGCGCTGCCCGAAGTGGAGTTCATTTCGCTGGCGGCCGGGCGGCTGTCGGAGCCGGCCGAGACCCTGCTGACCCTGCTGCGCAAGAGCGATCTGCGGGCCTCGCGGACCGATTAAGCGCGCGAACTACGTGTTGCACGAATCACTTAAACGCGCGCAGCGCCTGATAGGCGGTCAGCAAGTGATACGGCGTGGTCGAGGGCATTTCCGCGCGTACCACCGCGCCGTCGGGCGCCACGCACTCGTGCCAGCCGCCGGCATGCAGGAACCGGCTGCGGAAGCCGTCGATCCACTGTTCCAGCTCCACCAGCGGCGCCGGGTTTTGTTCGACGATGCCTTTCACGGCCAGCGCGCGGGCAAACTCGGTCTGCGCCCAGATGCGCTGCGTGCCGTCCTGCAAGACGCCCCCCAGGTCCAGCGCCGCGCACACGCCCAGCGTGCCGTCCGCCACGCCATGCCGCCGCGCAAAGTCGAACGCGCGGCGCAACGATACCGGCAGCGGCGTATCGGCAAACAGCGCCGGCGCCATCATGACCAGCGAATACCATTCGAACTGATGACCGGGTTCGATCCGGTTGCCCGGCGTGCCTTGCGGCAGTTCCGCCACGCAGCCATTGGCCGGGTCCACGAAACTCTGCGCGACCGCCCGGGCCATGGCTGGCAGGCGCTCGGCAAACCACTTGTCGCCGGTCACCTCGAGCGCGGCGAGGTACGCCTCGGTCAGATGCATGATCGGATTCTGGAGCACGCCGGCGCCGTTTACCGCAAAGTTGGGCGCCAATGCCGCGTGATAAAGGCCGTTGCCATCGCCAAAGCGGGCCTCGATCACATCCACCGTCTTGCGCAAGGTCTCGAGCGCCGCCACGCTCCCGCCCGCGCGATGGTAATGCGCGCAGGCGAATACCACGAACGCATGGGTATAAAGGTCGCGCATGGTGTCTTGCGGCGCACCGACCGCATCGACGCTATAGATCCAGCCGCCCGCCCCATTGCCGAAGTAGCGCCCGAGCGACCCGAACAGCGTATCGGCATGCGCGAGGTTGCCCGAGGTGGCGAATACATACAGCTGGCGCGCGCAGGCCATGGCCCGGTAGCGCTTGTCGGGCAGCGGGCGGCAGGTGGCGCCGTCCAGCGCCTCATGGGCCAGTTGCATGGCCGCATGCCAGCCGGGGCCGGTCCAGGCGGGCAGGATGGCGGTGTCGAAATGAGCGGCCAGCGAGGCAATGCGCTCGGAGAGCGTCGGGGAAACGGTAAGAGAAGCGGTAGGAAAAGCGGGCATGGAAAGGCCGGATTCGGGTGCCGCCACGCCGCGCGGCGGCTGCCCAGGCGACACAAGATACTGGAAATGCCGGGGCGGCGGAAGGCGCGATGCGCAGCACGCGCCGCACTGCAGCAGATCGGGGTGGCAAAGCCGCGCGGCAGTGCTATGTTGAAAGTCCACCGGTCCGTGACCCTGCCCCGGGAGACCCGCCATGTCCGCACAGCCCATGACCCTGTCCGACCACCGCCGCACGCTGGTGATGCACGTGCTGGAAGACCCGCCGGGGCGCTACACGTGGCGCATCGTCGTGGAAGAGAAATGCGGCGGCGCCGATTGCGACAGCACCATCGAGGCCTCGACGGACTATCCGTCGCAAATCGAGGCCGAGGCCGCTTGCTGGGCAGCCGGCAACAGCATGCTCGAGGGCCAGCGGGCCACGAGCGAACTGCCCGCCACGCGCCCGCAACATATGCATCATTAGGCGCTTTCAGCGGTATCCCCCAGCCCGGCCCAGGGAGTTACAAGCGATGGACAAGCCCACTGTCAGCCCCAGCCGCTTTGTCGAACTCATGAATGAGCGGCTTGCCAAGCACCCTCTCTATCGCGAGGGGATGCACGTCTACGCCATCCCGCCTCATTCGGACCATCCGCGCAGCCTGGTCTGCGTGGGCCCGCGCGGCACCGAAGGCATCTGCGCCACGATCGAGAACATCGTGCGTGGCGAGTGCGATGTCTTCCCCGACATTCCGCCGGAGGCGCATCGCCGCCCGGGCCCGGAGTCGCGCGTCCGCTGACGGGCAATCCGATGTCTGATCCGGGCCACGGCATGTGGCCCGCCGCGGGCCTTTGCCTGCGATCTTTGCGCGCGCTGGATACAATGGCTCCCGCATCCCCTGCCCGGAGCGCCAATGAAAAGAACATTCGAAGCGGATGGCGACCTTGCCACCGTGGTTGCGGCCACCGCCCGTATGACAGTGGCGCAGGCGGACCACGCCATGCGCCACTGGACCGACCCCACGCCGGGGCGGCTCCGCATCGGCTCGCCCCAGCACCTGCGCATGTTCTGCAACCTGCTGCTGCAGACCCACAACCCCTACAAGCCGTCCATCATCGACTGGCCGCGCCTGCCGCCCGACGCGCTGCGGCGCGTGACCTCGCTGCCGATCTGGGACATTGCCGTGCAGACCGAGGGCCGCGCATCGATCCGCGTACAAAGCTACGCCCGCACCGTGCGCGACCCGCTGCTGCGCAGCGCGCTGGAAATGGACGCCGACGAGGAAGCCCGCCACAAGGTCGTGCTCGCCAAGCTGGTGGAGGCATACGGCATCACGCTGGCGCCCGAGCCCGATTACCTGCCCCCGGCCGACCCCGAGTGGGGCTGGCTGGTGACCGGCTACAGCGAGTGCATCGACAGCTTCGCCGCGTTCGGGCTGTTTGCCGCCGCCAAGGATTCGGGCTTCTTCCCGGCCGAGCTGGTGGAGACATTTGAGCCCGTGATCCAGGAAGAAGGCCGCCATATCCTGTTTTTTGCCAACTGGGTGGCGTGGTATCGGGCCAGCCTGCCGTGGTGGCGCCGGCCGGCCTTCGCGCTCAAGGTCTGGCGCGTCTGGTTCTTCCTGGTCCGCGAGCGCATCGGCATTGCCCGGGGCATCGACGTCGATGTCGAAGGCGCCGCGCAGGATGCGAACTTTCCGATGAATGCGGCCGATACGCTCGGGCAGACGCTGTCTGCCGGCGCCATGATCGACCTGTGCCTGGCCGAGAACGACCGCCGCATGGCGGGGTATGATGCGCGGCTTGTGCGTCCGACCACCGTGCCCCGGCTGGCCAGCCTGGTCCGGCGCTTTCTGAAATGACACCTGTCAGATAACCCTGGAATCGACGCGCACCATGGCGTTTGAATTAGCGTTTGGATTGTCCCTGCTGACCCTTGTGGCCTGGTGCGTGCTGGTGTTCGCGCGCGCCGGTTTCTGGCGCGTGCGCAAGCCGGCGCCCTCCCCCCGTCCCGCCGGGTGGCCGCCCGTGGCGAGCATCATTCCCGCCCGCGACGAGGCCGATGTGATCGGCCGCGCCGTGACCGGCGTGCTGGGCCAGCACTACGCCGGCCGCCTGCACCTGGTGGTGGTGGATGACCACAGCACCGATGGCACGGCCGATATCGCGCGCGCCGCCGCGTTGGCCATCGGCAAGGCCGATCAGCTCACCGTGGTGGCGGCGCGCGACCTGCCTGCCGGCTGGAGCGGCAAGGTCTGGGCCCAATCGGAAGGGCTGGCCGCGGCCGATGCGCAGATGCCCGACGCCGCGTTTGCGTGGCTGACCGACGCCGATATCTGGCACGGTCCGGACACCCTCGCGGAACTGGTGGCGCGCGCCGAGCACGAGCGTCGCGACCTGGTCTCGCTGATGGTGCGCCTGCGCTGCGAATCGGCCTGGGAACGCATGATCGTGCCGGCATTTGTCTTCTACTTCGCCAAACTCTACCCGTTCGCGCGGGTGGCCGACCCCTCCAGCCGCGTTGCCGCCGCCGCCGGCGGCTGCATGCTGGCGCGCCGGTCGGCGCTGGCGCGTATCGGCGGTTTCGACGCCATTCGGGGGGAATTGATCGACGATTGCAGCCTGGCGGCGCAAATCAAGGCGGGGGGCGCCATTCGGCTCGACCTGGCCGATGACAGCGTCTCGCTGCGGCCGTATGACGACTGGCAGAGCCTGTGGAACATGATCGCGCGCAGCGCCTACACGCAATTGCACTACTCGCCGTGGTTGCTGGCCGGCGCCACGCTGGGCATGATCCTGACCTACCTGGCCCCGCCCGTGCTGGCCCTGGCCGGCGGCGCGGCGCTGTGGCCCGCCTGGCTGGCGTGGATTCTGATGGCGGTGAGCTATCGGCCCATGCTGCGTGAGTACCGCCAGCCGGCATGGCTGGCGCCATTGCTGCCGGTCACGGCGCTGTTCTACCTCGGGGCGACACTCGACTCCGCGCGGCGCTACTGGCTGCGCCGCGGCGGCCAGTGGAAAGGCCGCGCGCAGGCGCCGATCCGCTCCTGACCCTTATTTGAGGTAGCCCGCCTCGCGGAACCAGTCCAGCGCGTCGCGCAGCCCTTCCTGATAGGGGCGCGGCGCATAGCCAAGCTCCCGGCGCGCCTTGTCCGATGTGAAGAACATCCGGTATTGCGACATCTTCAGGCCGTCAACGGTCACGAACGGCTCCTTTCCGGTCACGCGGGCAACAGCCTCGGCCACCCGCGCCAGCGGGTACAGCGGCCAGCGCGGCAGTTGCACAGTCGGGGGCTTGCGGCCGGTCATGCCGGCAATATCGTGCAACATCTGCTGCAGGGTCACGTCCTGCCCGCCGAGGATATAGCGCTCGCCGATCCGGCCCCGGTCCAGTGCCAGGAAGTGCCCGGTAGCCACGTCGTCCACATGCGCCAGGTTCAGCCCGGTGTCCACGAACGCCGGAATCTTGCCGGTGGCGGCCTCGACGATGATCCGCCCGGTGGGCGTTGGCCGCACGTCGCGCGGGCCGATCGGGGTGGACGGGTTGACGATCACCGCCGGCAGCCCCTCGGCCACCATGCGCTCCACCTCGCGCTCGGCCAGCACCTTGCTGCGCTTGTAGGCGCCAATGGCCTCGTGGCCGGCCATGGCCGCCGTCTCGTCCACCGGCGCGGTGGCGCCCGCCACGCGCAGCGTCGCCACGCTGCTGGTATAGATAATGCGCTCCACGCCGGCCTGGCGGGCAGCCTCCATGACTTTGACCGTGCCGTCGACGTTGGACCGCACGATCTCCTCGGGGTCCGGCGCCCAGAGCCGGTAATCGGCCGCCACGTGGAACAGGTAGCGGACACCGGCCATCGCGCGGGTCATCGACGCCGCGTCGCGCATGTCGCCTTCCACCACTTCCACGGGCAGGCCGGCCAGGTTGGCGCGCGGGCTGGTCGCCCGCACCAGCACCCGGACCTGAAACCCGCGCTGGAGCGCTTGCCGCATCACAGAAGATCCAAGAAATCCGGACGCGCCTGTCACCAAAATGCAATTGTTAATTTCAGTTCCCCTGTCTTCAGATCGCCATTTCTGGCCGTTAATGGCTGCATCGTAGAGATTTTGGCCCCAATTGTGGCCCGAAAGCCCGTGTTGGCCGCAGCCAACGCGCCAGACAGAAAATTCGTCACCGGTATATAGTAACCACCGTGAACCGGAAAGTGATGCCGGCATACCAAGACAAATATGGTGAAATTTCGAAAGAGGGTCGGGGAGCCGTCTCTATGCAGGTAATACTCGCCCAGCCCCGGGGCTTCTGCGCCGGGGTGGTCCGCGCGATCGAGATCGTCGACCGCGCCCTCATCAAGCACGGCGCCCCCGTGTACGTCCGGCACGAAATCGTCCACAACAAGCATGTGGTGGAAGGGTTGCGGCAGAAAGGTGCCCGGTTCGTGGAAGAACTGGATGAAGTGCCGAGTGACGCGGTCACCATATTCAGCGCGCACGGCGTGTCGCGCGAGGTGGTGGCTGACGCCCGGCGGCGTGAACTGCACGCCATCGACGCCACCTGCCCCCTGGTCATCAAGGTCCATACGCAGGGCCGCCAGTATGCAGCCGCGGGCCGCCACGTGATCCTGATCGGGCACGCCGGCCACCCGGAGGTGGAAGGCACGATGGGGCAGATCCCGGGCGAGGTGATCCTGGTCCAGAACGAGGCCGACGTCGGGAAACTGGACCTGCCGGCCGACGCCCCGGTAGCCTACATTACCCAGACCACGTTGTCCGTGGACGATACCCGTAATATCATTGCGGCTCTCGGCGCGCGCTTCACCAATCTGGTGGGGCCGAGTACGCGCGACATCTGCTATGCAACGCAGAATCGCCAGAGCGCGGTGCGCGAGATGTCGTCGCGCGTGGATGTGATCCTGGTAATTGGGGCGACCAACAGCTCCAATTCCAACCGGCTGCGCGAGATCGGCACGGAAAGTGGCGTACCGAGCTATCTGATCGCCGACGGCAGCGAACTGAACCCCGCCTGGGTGCGGGATGCCGATGTCGTGGGCATTACCGCGGGCGCCTCGGCGCCCGAGGCGATGGTGGAAGATGTGATCGCGGCGTTGCGCCGACTCGGGCCGGTCGAGGTGTCGACCATGGAAGGCATCGAGGAGCACGCTGAATTCCGCCTGCCGGCCGAACTGGCCGATGCAGCACTGGCCCAATCCGCCAGCAAGACAACCGAAAAGCGCGAGTCGCGCCTGGCCGACCAGACGGCGGCAGGCTGATTCGCAACGCTGAACCCTCACAGGAAGCACCCCTTGGCCATTCCGTTTCTGCAGGTCGCCCGCGTTGGCGCCTATATCGCACGCAAGCACCTGTCCGGGCAAAAGCGCTACCCGCTCGCCCTGATGCTGGAACCCCTGTTCCGCTGCAACCTGGCCTGCTCGGGCTGCGGCAAGATCGACTATCCGGACCCCATCCTGAACCAGCGCCTCTCTGTGGCGGAATGCCTGGAGGCCGTGGACGAGTGCGGCGCCCCCGTGGTGTCGATCGCCGGCGGCGAGCCGCTGCTGCACAAGGACATGCCCGAGATCGTGCGCGGCATCATCGCCCGCAAGCGCTTTGTCTACCTGTGCACCAACGCGCTGCTGATGGAGAAGAAGATCGACCAGTACGAGCCGAGCCCGTACTTCGTCTGGTCCATCCACCTGGACGGCGACCGCGAGATGCACGACCACTCGGTGAACCAGGAAGGCGTGTACGACCGCTGCGTGGACGCCATCCGCATGGCCAAGGAGCGCGGCTTCCGCGTGAACATCAACTGCACGCTGTTCAACGACGCCAAGCCCGATCGCGTGGCCAAGTTCTTCGATTCGGTGAAGGCGATGGGCGTGGACGGCATCACGGTGTCGCCCGGCTATGCCTACGAGCGCGCGCCGGACCAGCAGCACTTCCTGAACCGCAACAAGACCAAGCAGCTGTTCCGCGACATCCTGTCGCGCGGCCGCGCGGGCAAGAACTGGGCGTTCAGCCAGTCCACGATGTTCCTGGACTTCCTGGCCGGCAACCAGACCTACAAGTGCACGCCGTGGGGCAACCCCGCGCGCACGGTGTTTGGCTGGCAGCGTCCGTGCTACCTGCTGGGCGAAGGTTACGTGAAGACCTTCAAGGAACTGATGGAAGACACCGACTGGGACGCCTATGGCGTGGGCCACTATGAAAAGTGCGCCGACTGCATGGTCCACAGCGGCTTCGAGGCCACGGCCGTGGCCGACACCTTCGCCCATCCGATCAAGGCGCTGGGCGTGAGCCTGCGCGGCGTGCGCACGAGCGGCGCGATGGCGCCGGATATCTCGCTGGACGAGCAGCGCCCGGCCGACTACGTGTTCTCGCGCCATGTGGAGATCAAGCTGACCGAGATCGGCAACCTGAAAAAGGCCCAGGGCAGCCGAGCCGAGGCCGTGCAGGCCCAGGCGACGCATTGAGCCTACGGGGCCACGGCAGACCGTGCGTGGCCCCCGCCGGGAAGGGAAGCCGATCCGGCTACGTTGGTAGCCGGATCGGCTTCATTTCATTTGGCGCCTACCCTGCCGCCCGCGCATTGTGACTGGTCAGGTACTTCACCAATCCGTCCACGCCATCCCGGGCCACGATGTCCGAGAACTGCTTGCGGTACACCTCGATCAGCCACGCGCCCATCATATTGATATCGTAGATTTTCCAGCCGTCGGCACCGCGCTGCAGCCGGTAGTCGATCAGCATCTCGTCGCCGTTGTTGAGCACGCGCGTGGCCACCACGGCATCGTTGGCGCCGCTGCCGGTCTTGGCGGGCTTGAAGGTAAACTTGGGGTTCTGGTCGCGCAGCTGCGACAGCGAGACCGCGTAGCTGCGCACCAGCAGTGCCGTGAATTGCTCCTGCAGTACTTTTTGCTGCTCCGGGGTCGCCTGCTTCCAGGCGCCGCCCAGCGCCAGCCGCGTGGTGCGGCCGAAGTCCGTGTAAGGCAGGAACTCGCGGCGCACGACGACGGTAATTTTTGCCAGATCGCCGCTGCGGGTCTCCGGATCGGCCTTGATCTTGGTGATCACGCCCTCCACGGCGGACTGCACGAGCTTGTCGGGCGTTGCCTGGGCATGCGCGGTGCCAATCATCGCCACGACGGCAATCGGGGCAATGACGGGGGCGATGACTGCGGCGGGAAAAAGTCGGTTCATGAGGTTCTGAGGCAAAGATATCGACCACAAGGCCAGTCGGGCCAGTATATAGCGGATCGCGACGCGCGCCGGATCGCGGGGTGCCACGGCGCACCGCGGGCAACCTGCCGCCAGCGGCTATACTCCGGGCTGCCGCCCCCCGCGCGTCACGGCCGCGCCGGGCGCTAGAACTCCACACCCATGATCAGATCGCTGCTGACCCGCATCGTCAAGTTTTCCACCCTCCGCCCCTGGACCGTGATCGGCATTGCATTGCTGCTCACCGCCATCAGCGGCGTGTATGTGGCGCGCAATTTCGCCATCAATACCGATATCAGCCGCCTGCTGGAATCCAACGCCCCCTGGGCGACGAACGACGCGGCCATCAGCGCCGCGTTTCCGCAGCGCGACAAGATGATCCTGGCCGTGGTGCAGGCCCCGGCCAAGGAACTGGCCGATGCCGCCGCCAACGAACTGGCCGACGCCCTGCGCCAGCAGCCCGATCGCTTCCACGCCGTGGGCCAGCCCGGCGCGGGCGCGTTCTTCGAGCGCAACGGCCTGCTGTTTGCCGACACCGCGTCGGTCAACGACATGGCCGGCAAGCTCACGCAGGCGCGTCCGCTGATCAACAACCTGGCCCATGATCCCACGCTGCGGGGCCTGTCGGACCTGCTGACCACCACGCTGACCCTGCCGCTGCAACTGGGGCAGATCAAACTGGCCGACATGGAGAAGCTGCTGGCGGCCAGCGCCACCACCATCGATGGCGTGCTGGCCAACAAGCCCGTGGCGCTGTCGTGGGCCGGACTGGTCGACGACAGCCTGAAGCCCAACCCCGATGGCCGCGTGTTCAGCTTCATCACGCTGTCGCCGGTGCTCGATTTCAGCGACCTCAAGGCCGGCTCGGGTGCCAGCGACGCCATCCGCCGCGCGGCCGCGACCCTCAAGCTCGCCGAGCGCTACGGCGCCGAGGTGCGGCTGACCGGCCCGCAGCCGCTGGCCGACGACGAATTCGCGTCCGTGAGCGAGGGCGCCGCGCTGAACGGCATCTTCACGCTGGTCGTGGTCATGGGCATCCTCTGGATGGCGCTGCGTTCCGCGCGGCTGATCGTCTCGGTGCTCGCCAGCCTGGTGGCGGGCCTGCTGATCACCGCCGCGCTGGGGCTGGCGATGGTGGGCGCGCTGAACATGATCTCGGTGGCCTTTGCCGTGCTGTTCGTCGGGCTGGGGGTGGACTTCGGCATCCAGTTCGGCGTGCGCTACCGCGCCGAGCGGCATGAGCAGGAAAACCTCGATGACGCGCTGGCGCTGACCGCGCGCGACGTGGGCACGCCGCTGACGCTGGCCGCCGCCGCCACCGCCGCCGCATTCTTCTGCTTCCTGCCCACCGACTACCGAGGCGTGGCGGAACTGGGCAAGATTGCCGGCGTGGGCATGTTCGTGGCCTATGCCACCACGTTCACCCTGCTGCCGGCGCTGATCCGCGTGCTGCGCCCGAAGGGCGAGACGGAAGTGCCCGGCTTTGCCTGGCTGGCTCCCGCCGATGCGTTCTTCGAGCGCCACCGCAAGGGCGTGCTGGTGGGCGTGCTGCTGGTGATCTTCGGGGGCGCCCCGCTGCTGCCGCACCTGCGTTTCGACTTCGATCCGCTGCACCTGAAGGACCCGGAATCGGAGTCGATGTCCACGCTGCTCGCGCTCAAGGACGCGCCCCAGGCCGGCACCGACGATGTGAAGGTGCTGGCCCCGTCGCTGGCATCCGCGCAGCAGACCGCGGACAAGCTCAGGGCGCTGCCCGAGGTGGAGCGCGTGGTGACGCTCCGGACGTTCATTCCGGACGACCAGGCACCGAAGCTGGCCGCCATCGCGGGACTGGCCCGGACGATGATGCCGGCGCTCACGCAAACGCCGTCCGCGCCGGCCGACGACACGCTCCGCGTGGCCTCCATGCGCCGCGCGTCGCGCCAGCTGGCGCTGGCCGCCGAGGATCATCCCGGCCCGGGCGCCGCGGCCGCGGCGCACCTGTCCCGCTCGCTCAAGCAACTGTCCGACGCCGATGCCGCCACGCGCGACCGCGCCGAGCGCGCGATCGCGCTGCCGCTGCGGCTGGCGCTGGCCACGCTGCAACGCGCGCTGCAGCCCGAGCCGGTCTCGCAGCAGACGCTGCCGCCGGGACTGGTGCGCGACTGGCTGGCCCCTGACGGCAGCACGCTGCTCAATGTGACGCCAAAGCTGCCGCCGCCCGGCGCGAAGAACGAAGCCGCGCGCGCGGCCGCGCTCGACCGCTTCGTGGACGTGATGGCGCGCGTGCAGCCCGACGCCACCGGCGGCCCTATCGCCATCCGTGGCTCGGCGAACACGATCATGACGGCCTTCGCCCATGCCGGCCTGTGGGCCGTGCTGTCGATCACCGTGCTGCTCTGGATCACGCTGCGCCGCGTGGGCGATGTGCTGCGCACGCTGATCCCGCTGCTGGTGTCGGGCATCGTCACGCTGGAACTCTGCGTGGTGTTCGGCATCGCGCTGAACTTCGCCAACGTGATCGCGCTGCCGCTGCTGCTGGGCATCGGCGTGGCGTTCAAGATCTACTATGTGATTGCGTGGCGGCACGGCAAGACCAAGCTGCTGCAATCGAGCCTGACGCATGCCGTGCTGTTCAGCGCCGCGACCACGGCCACGGCGTTCGGCAGCCTCTGGCTGTCGCACCACCCGGGCACCGCCAGCATGGGCAAGCTGCTGGCGCTGGCGCTGACCTGCACGCTGGCGGGCGCGGTGTTCTTCCAGCCGATCCTGATGGGCCGGCCCCGCAAGGCGGCATCGGGGCGGGCCGACCCCCTCGGTCCGTCGCTCCCCCCCTTGACGGTGGCTACGACAATGGCCAGTTCCGCCGATAACCATCATGGACAGGACAACGGAAATGCCAGGCGGTAATCCACCGCAACGCCGTATCGTCGTGCCCTGCAACGCTTGAAGTACTGGGCGGCCGGCCCCATAACAACACACCAAAAGACCAACCGTCTCACCATGCTCTCCCGTTTTTCGCTCAAGTCCGGCGCCCGCCCGCGCCGCTCACGCATGGCCGGCCTCCTGGCCGCCACCGCCGCCTGCGCGCTGGCCGCGGGCTGCGCCACCGGCCCGCAGGCCAATCCCGACGACCCGCTCGAGCCGATGAACCGCGTGGTGTTCAAGGTCAACGACACGGTGGACGAGTATGTGGCGGTGCCTGTTGCCAAGGGCTACAAGGCGATCACGCCCGAGCCCGTGCGCATCGCGGTGACCAACTTCTACTCGAACCTCGCCGACGTGGGCAACTTTGCCAATAACGTGCTGCAAGGCAAGGGGACGGAAGCGGCGGAGAGCCTGATGCGGGTGGCGATCAACTCGGTGCTCGGCATCGGCGGCCTGATCGACATCGCCACGCCGGCCGGCCTGCAGCGCCATTCGCAGGACCTGGGGCTGACGCTGGGCGTCTGGGGATTCCCGTCGGGGCCGTACCTGGTGCTGCCGCTGTTCGGGCCCAGTTCGATCCGGGACGGCATCGGCCTGGCCGGCAACTTCTACCTGGACCCTTCGCACTACCTCGATCCCGCGTGGCGCAACTCGCTGTTCGCGCTCAACGTGGTGAGCGTGCGGACCAACCTGCTGGGCGCCACCGACCTGCTCACGCAAGCCGCGTTGGACAAGTATTCGTTCGTGCGCGATGGCTACCTGCAGCGGCGCCGCTATCTGCTGGGGCAAAGTGGCGAAGCGCTGCCGACGTATGACGAGGAAGAGGAATCCGCGCCGTCATCGCCGGGGCAGCCCTCGGCGCCCGCGATGCCCGATGCGCCGGGCAAGCCCGATACGTCGGGTGCCAGGGCCGAACCCGCTCCGCCGGTCCCGGCCGCCACGCCGGCGCCCGCACCGGGCACGGCCAAGTAAGGCGTGGCCTGGGCATGGCAAAAAAGCCGTGCCCACGCCGAGACCGGCGCAGACACGAAAGCCACGGATGCGGTGTCCGCAGCCGGACACATCGTATGCAATTTTTGCAACGCCGATTGCCAACAATTGTGTCGGCGCGCGGCATCGCCTGAGCATCGTCAGCCGGCGCGCCGCCGCAGCGGCAACAGCAGCGTAAACGTGGCGCCCGCCCCGGCATCGCTGTCCACCATGATGCGGCCGCCGTGCCGCTCCGCCACGGTCTTCACGAACACCAGTCCCAGCCCGCTACCGGCCGGCGCGTCAGCGCCCGGCGCGTGCACGCGGCTGAATGGCTCGAACAGGCGCGCCTGTCCTTCGTAGGAAATCCCGGGGCCGGAATCGGACACCGCAATGGCCATGTATTGCCCCATGCGCTGCAGCCGCACCGACACCGGCTGGCCCGGCGGCCCGAACTTGATGGCGTTGCTCACCAGATTGGCGATCGCCCGCACCAGCAGCGCGGGCGCGGCGCGCAGCGTCACGCCTTCGGCCTCCAGGTGCAATTGCAGCTCGATGCCGCGCGCCTTCGCCAGCGCCCAGAGTTCGTCGGTGGCATCGAGCACGAGCCCGGTCACCTCCACCTCGGCGAATTCGAGCCGCTGCGAATCGGCCTGGGCCAGCCGGATGAAGTCATCGGCCAGCGCCAGCGTGGAGCGCGCATGCTCTTCGATCCGGGCCAGCAGCACGTCTTGCGGCAGCGCCCGGTCCGGGCGCGACTGCATGTCGATCAGCGCCAGGATCGATGCCTGCGGCGAGCGCATGTCGTGCGACAGGAAATGCAGCATCTGCGCGCGCTGGCGTTCGGCGCGGCGCACCGTGGTGATGTCGACCAGGCTGACGATGGCGCACGCCGGGCGGCCGGCCTCGCCATGCAGCGGCGCGCCCTGCAGCAGGTAGCGGCGGTCGTCCTCGGTGGCCAGTTCCACGCCCTGCGAATCGTCCGACGACATGACCGGCGCGCCGGCCTCGAACACGGCGCAGAGCGCGTCCCAATAGGCCAGGCCGGGGCCCGCCACGGGGAACAGCGCCTCGATCAGGTCTGGCAGCCCCGGCGGCGCGAGGCCGCCATAGGCGTCGGCACCGGATACGTCGCCGCTGCCGCGCCGGGCCGCAACGCCCTGGATGCCGGACAGCATGGCCGGCGCAAGGGCCACCGCGCGGCGGTTGGCCACGAGGATGCCGCCGTCGAGATCGCAGATCAGGGTGGCCTCGGGCAGGTTCTCCAGCCCGCCGGACAACTGGGGCATCCGCGCCCGCCTGCCCTCAGGCATCGGACTGCCCCGATGCCGCGACACCGGCCTCCTCGAACCGATAGCCGTGCGAGTAAACCGACATCAGCCGCACGCCGTTGTCAGGCCGCAACGCCAGCTTGATGCGCAGCCGCGAGATATGCGTGTCCAGCGTGCGCGAGCCGGCCTCCATGGCGCGGCCCCATACGGCCTGCTCGATCACCTCGCGCGAGAGCAGTCGGCCGATATTGCGGAACAGAAACAGCGCCAGATCGAACTCACGTGGCGACAACTCCACATCCAATCCGGAAATCGAGATCTTGCGGCGGCGCGCGTCCACCACGTAGCAGCCCTGGCGCATCAACTGGTCGTCATGCGGGGCGCTCGGATAGGCGCGCCGCAGCACCGCCCGCACGCGCGCCACGAACTCGGCGGGCCGCACCGGCTTGGCAAGGTAATCGTCGGCACCCACGGCCAGGCCGGCCACGATGTCGGCCTCGTCCGCGCGGCTGGTCAGGAACAGGATGGGCGGCAGCCGCCCGGCATGCTGGCGCACCCAGCTGACCACCTCGTAGCCGCTCACGTCCGGAAGCTGCCAGTCGATGATCAGCAGGTCGAAGGCATGCTCGCGCAACGCGCGCAGGAAATCAGACCCGGCGGCAAAGCTCGTGCATATGAAGCCGGCCTCCTCGAGCAGTTGGCAAATCTGCGCGGCCTGGCTGGGGTCGTCCTCCACGGAGGCAATTCTCATACATCCCTCTGATGACTGCGGCCTGTGTCTGGCACCGCCGCGTCATGTTACCCAAACGCGCGGCGATGCGTCGAGGCCACATTCGGGGGGGGATATGTGGAGGCTGTCCGGCCTTGCGGGCGTAACCGTTCCTTGCTGCCGGAAAGCGATGAGGCGCGCGTTACTGAAGCATGTAGGTCTCGTACTCGAGACGGTCGAGCTTGCGGTCCAGCAGGTACAGCGACAGCGCCACCACGATCAGCAGCGACACCGCGAAGCCATAGCCGTACCAGGCCGGGCCCAGCGCCAGCGTGAGCCGGGTCAGCACGAAGTTCAGCACCACGAACGTCCCGGTCAGCAGCAGCACCTCGCGCCGGCGGTCCAGGTAGAAGTAGATGTTGAGCACGCCGAGCAGCACCACCTGCAGGCTCGCGCCGATCACGTCCACGTAGAGCAGCGGCAGGTACAACTCCGATATGCCCAGCAGCCGCAGCACCCACGGCCCCACCACGAACAGCAGCAGCGCCGCGATGGCCTGCACCTTCACGATCTCGTACAGCCCCAGGCGAATGGTCTGGACCATGGTGTTGCGCATGTCCTCGATGTGCTCGAGCGAACTGCCGCCGCGCACCGCGTTGTAGAACGCGTCGTAGTACTCGACGAAGTCCGTCTCGATCCGCACCAGGAACACCGCCATGCCGGGAATGATCGCCAGGTAGGCCAGGAACACCGGGATATCGTAGATGATGGACGCGTGCAGCGGCCCGATCACCTGCTGGCCCGTGGACGGCGCGTACCAGAACATGAACTTGTCCAGCCAGATGCCCAGGTTGTAGAACAGGCCGATGGCCACCAGGCTCGGAAACGCATACCGCTTCTGGAACACCTCGAACGACATGAAGCGATGGCTGGTGTAGTTGCGGTAGATCAGCGTGATCATGCCCACCAGCAGGCACAGCTGCCCCGCCACGAAGCCGGCCAGCAGGCCCTCCAGCCCGTGCGAGCGCAACGCCAGCGCGCCCAGCACGGTGATCGTGTAGCCGACGAAGAACGTCCACAAGATGGCCTTGTACTGCTTCATGCCAGACAGGAAGATGGCTGCGATCCAGATATTGCTGATGATCACGAAGCCCGCGATCATCAGCAGCCGGTACAGCACCGACTGCGCCGGGAACGCCCAGACCGCGCAGGCCACGCCGATGGCGCCGGCCAGCAGCGTGGAGAACAGCGCCACGGCATGGTAGTTGGAGAGCACCAGGTGGTCGCGCTGCTCGAACAGGCGGTCGGACGTGAAGCGCGTGAACGACAGCTGCATCGGCCCGGTCAGGATCAGGCTGCACGCGATGAGATAGGTCACCGAGACCTGGAACTGTGTGATCAGCAGCCCCGGGATGACAAAGCCGATGCTCAGCAGGCCGATCAGCAGGATGCCGAGGATGGACAGCACCCACGGGCCCGAGCTGATCACGCCGGCGTAGGCATAGGCGCTCAGCATGCCCGACAGGCTGTCCCGCCGGAGCATCTTGCGCAGTTCGAAACCAATGCCGGCCATGTCAGCGTCCTCCGTGCACGGGGCACCTGGCGGGGTTGACGGCGGGATTGCCGCCCGGATTGCCGCCCGATGCGCCGGCGCCGTCGCGCCGCGCGTGGTCCGGCTTGTCCGCAAGCGTTGCATACAGGGTGCGATAGCTGCCCACCATCTGCTCCTGGGAGTAGTAGCGTTCCACGCGCGCGATGCCCGCCGCCTGCGCGGCCCGCCAGCGCGGCAGGTCGGCCAGCAGCGTCAGCGCCGCGCTGGCCAGCGCGGCCGGGTCGGCAATGCGCACCACCTCGCCCGCCGCGCCCAGCGCCGCATCGTCGCCGGGCAGGCCGAAGACCAGTTCGCGGCACGCGCCCACGTCGGTCGTCACGCACGGCACGCCCGCCGCAAAGCCCTCGAGCACCACCAGCGGCAGCGCCTCGGAAATCGAGCTCAGCACCAGCACGCCCACCTTGGGCAGCAGTTCGTCGATCTTCTGGAAGCCGAGGAACTTCACCTTCCCGCCCAGCCCCAGGCTCTCGGCCAGGCTGCGGCATTCCTGCGCGTATTCGGGGTCCTCGTCCTCGGGCCCGGCGATCCAGCCTTCGGCGCCGGGATACTCGCGCTCCACGGTCAGCATCGCGCGGATGAAGGTCTTGATGTCCTTGATGGGCACCACGCGGCCGATCAGGCACAGCACCGGCGGCACGCCCGGCGCGCGCTTCTCGTGCAGCGCCGCCAGCCGCGGCAGGTTGATGCCGTTCGGGATACTGCGCGTGCGCGCTTCCTGCGCGCCGTCGGCCACTTGGCGGCGCCGGTTGCCCTCGTACAGCGCGACGATCTCGTCGCCGGCGTCGTAGCAGACGCGCCCTAGCGTTTCGAAGAAGCGCACCCACAGCTCGCGGAAATAGCTGATCTGGGAAATGTCGCGCTCGAAGACGTTGCGGTTATCGCGGATCCATTGGCTCTGGAACAGGTCGATCTTGCGTTCCTTGGTATAGATGCCGTGCTCCGAGACCAGCAGCGGCCGCCCGGTGCGGTGGCGCAGCATCGCGCCCAGGAAGCCCGCATAGCCGGTGGACACCGTGTGGTACATCCTGGCCGGGATCAGCGCATCGGCAATCCGCACCAGCTGCCACAGCGGCTTGTGCATGATGCGGATGGTCCAGAAGTAATCGGTGAACGACGGGTCAGTGCAGAACCTGCGGTACTGGTCGGTGATGGTCTGCCACGCGCGGCGGCTGTAGAGGAACGCATCCTCGGACAGCGCCCCGCCCTCGCGCAGCGCCGGCATCAGCGCGCGCATCAGCTCGCCCGCCTCCTGCTCCTTGCCCGGCTCGCGCAGCATCTCGTGCAGCGCGTCGGACTGCGCGAACGCGCGGGCGTCGCCGGCGGTGCCATGCACCATCGGCGGCGGCGGAAAGTCGTACAGGAAATGCGTCTCCAGGTGCACCACGTTGTCGGGCAGCGCGTAGACCATCTCGCCATAGTCCTGCCGGCGGCTGCCGATGAAGACGATGCCGAAGCGGATGTCCGGGAACGCACGGATCATCTGGTTGACCCAGCTGGACACGCCCCCGCTCACATACGGGAACGTGCCTTCCAACAGCAGCATGACGTCGGCCGACGCGCCCTTTACCAGTATTTCGCTCATGATTGCCAGTACCGCAGCAGGGGCCGCACCAGCGGGAGCGGCGAAGGACTGTCGAAAGCCGCCATCAGGCGATGCACGGCGGCGTAGTCGCGTT
>Ga0255338_1000526_pt1 | contig 116080 bp, 78 predicted proteins | sample MeOH1_35cm_T4_19_FD_203715 | JGI IMG/M metagenome (GOLD analysis project Ga0255338, IMG submission 203715) | Sandy soil microbial communities from University of British Columbia, Vancouver, Canada - MeOH1_35cm_T4_195 | ecosystem: Engineered > Artificial ecosystem > Sand microcosm > Unclassified... | reverse complement strand
CAACCTGGTAAGTACCTGCATTGGTGGGTGCGGTTGAGCTGGCACTGTAAACCGTTGGGCTTACACCTGAATAGCTATAAGTAACCCCTCCTGTTGAACCGGTAACTGTTGACGTTGCCGGACCTTGAGCTGAAGCTGTATAAGTATAGCTTGTTATTCCGGTTGCAGTGATAGTAGAACCAGCTTTGTTAATGGTAAATGCTAATACATCAGATGTTGCCCCATCATAGTTTCCATCGGCAGCAACACTCGCCACAACCTGGTAAGTACCTGCATTGGTGGGTGCGGTTGAGCTGGCACTGTAAACCGTTGGGCTTACACCTGAATAGCTATAAGTAACCCCTCCTGTTGAACCGGTAACTGTTGACATTGCCGGACCTTGGGCTGAAGCTGTATAAGTATAGCTTGTCGTTCCGGTGGCTACAATGCTTGAAACAGCTTTGTTGATTGTAAAGCTAGCGCCAGCGTTAGTGATTGTGTAATTATTTAAAGCATTAGCAACAGAAGAAGTCAAACTTGCGGTAATTGTATAAGATCCTCCGGCAACAGTTTCACCTGCTACACGAGTGTAAGTCGCACTTACCCCGTCGGCCTCCAGGAAGCTTCCATACCCGGTTGTCAGCGGATTAGGGTCAGTATTGCCATAAGTCTTACTATTATTATTGGTTGTCCAGATTGCCGGGCGTTTGTCAACAGCAAATGTAGCCGGGTTATCCACAATTTTCAGGCTGTAATTTGAACCTGCCGTAAGTGAACCCAGCGTAAAGGCATACGTTCCGGCATTTTCACCAGCAACACGGCCAAGAGAACCAGTAATGGCATCAGTTCCGATAAGCGCCGGCAAAAAAGTGTAGGTCAGCGATGGATCTGGTTCTCCATAAACCTTATGCTGACCACTGCTCGGGGTGATGATAATCTCTTTACCCAGAATATTAGCTGTTGTGGAGGAAGTCGGGGCAATAGTATAATACACAGCATCAGTGCCACTTAGGGTAACATCGGCTGTTACTGTTTTGTTCGACCCTACCTCTTTTGTATCAAACCTAGCATTACTTACTGCTACATTAACATTCTGACCACTGACCACTCCCTGAGCAGTCACTGTCTCACTGGGAACTGTGGCTAATATATCACCATCGTAAATCTTATTATCAGCGCCAAATGTAATAGTAAGTTCAGTTTTACCCGATAATTTGACAAATACTGATCCTTCAGCAACAAAAGTAGGAGTATAATCATTTCCTGCACTATTTTTTATAATAGCTGTTATTTCCTTTCCCGTATTATTATTCCAACTATTGTCCCAATATTTTAGAGTTATAGGATGGCCTTCGGTATAACCATTGCCACTACCCGCAGGTTCTGCTTTAGAAGCTGCAATGGATAAAGTGGTATAGGAGGCGGTTATCTTGACTACACCCACGCAGAGAGATCCGTCAAAAGCAGCTATTTCGTCACCTGCTTCAAGGCTAACACCACTTAATTTGGCTTCCAGAATGTTAATATTACAATGGCTATATCCTGATCCAGTCCAAACAGTTGTAAAATGTTGTGCTATACCTGGTATAGTTACCAACATAAATATGAAAATAAATATCTTTTTCATCTGTTATAATTTGTTTTTCATTTTTCCGAAGAAACTCGCCAATAATCATTCCTCTGATTAAAAAGTAATTCTTATGGCTTGTTTCTTCGGAGTAAATATTAAATTATCTTTTAATTATTCCATTAAATGTTAATCCATTACAGCGCAGATAATAGATGCCAGGTCTGACCACTGTTCTCCCATCGCTGGTTCCATCCCATTTGAGAATCTGTGAACCTTCAATTGAACCTTTGTAAAGAGATCGGATTTTACGGCCTAATGTGTCATAAATTATAATATCTACCGGCCTTTCTACTGATGAGTTAATTTCAATAGAAAGAACATCAGTAAATGGATTTGGATAGAACTTAACATCTAGCATCTGATTCAATTCGCCGATTCCGGTAGCAACATCGGTACTTACTTTCAGGAAGAGCGATTCTCCCTTCCTGAATACAGCCGAGATATTATTCAGAATTTCAGTCCTAAGCAATGATTCAGTGCCATCACGATACAATTTAATGCTAACCGGATTACCAACAATAAAACCATTAACTGTTTCAGAAAGTCCATCGTTGGCTGAGACCGGGATGCTAATAGTACCCGAAATCATCTGATCGGCACCAATCTTAGAAGCACCTACACAAACTGTTCCGTCGAATATTCCAATTTCATCACCCTGTCTGATGCCAGATTTTTGAAGATCAGTTAAATTGATGCTCATGTGATCAACTCCATTTCCGGCAAATACCGTTTTAAAATGGCTCGAAGCAATTAATTCAGGAGTAATGGTTGCAGCCTTATTGAGTACTTCGTTAATAGTCAGCGTGCAATTAGCATTAACTTTTACCAGATATCCTTTACCCGGAACAAAATCGCCTATATTATTCTGCCACCCAAAACCATAGGCCGACCAATCTTCAATTGCATGTCCCTCTTCATCCATCACTTTCACCAGTTTTCCGGCGTCAATCAACGCTTGGACAACCGACTTTGCATTTTGGTTGGCGGATGCAGGGTATGAAATAATGTTCCATCCTGTAGTTAATGGAATTGTTAACGGAAGAGAAACTGAACTTCCTGACACATTAAGTGTACAAGCTGAGTTTACTTTAACCTTATAACCTTCTGTGGACAAAATATTTCCAATTGGATTCTGCCAGCCAATTGACGGACCCCAATCTTCGGAGGCCTTACCACTTTCGTTCATTATTTTGATCAGTTTTGACCCTTGAATGAGTGTGTTAAAGACGGTCAGCATGTCGGCGTTTGGATTTGCGGGGATAACTCCGGATGAGATAATGTTCCAACCTGCTATCAGCGATATAGACTGTGTATTACGCGTAATAGCAAATGTTGCCGGTGATGTGGTCATTACCAAAGTGTAATTCGGTCCTGCTGAAAGTGTACCCAGAGTATAGCTGTAATTGCCCACATTCGGTGTTATGGTTCCCGGATTACGCCCCAATGCGCCTGTAAAGCTATCGCCCGAATAAAGCGAAGGTGAACTGGTAAAAGTAAATGTTGGATCCGCAGCACCCACCAGTTTGCCTTGACCTGCATCAGGTGAAATCATAATGGTTTTTGCTGTGATGTTGGCCGTTGTTGATGCCGTTGCAGCAATGCTATAATTTAACGCATCCGTGCCGCTCAACGAAATTCCGGTAACATTAATAGGTTTTTCGTCGCCAACATTCTTGTCATTAAACCTGGCCGTATAATTTACTGTAAATACATCGCCAGTGACTCTGTTATCGCTGAAGGTAACCTCAGCAGCATCAGTATTGTCGTATTCCTTGCTAACCCCAGTGGCCGTTAAAGTAAGCAACCGTGCAGTAATATTGGCATTGGCTACACCAGTTGTAGTAACCAGATTATAATTGTCCTTGTCGGCACCTTCAAAAATGACAATATCTTTGTAATTTACTGTTCTGGCACCAACGTTTTTTGAATCAAATTCAGCGATCCATTCGAACGACAATTGGTCACTTCCGAGACGATTGTCCTGAAAGCCAATACCTGTAGCTATTTTGTTGCCATTGTAAACTTTACTGTTTGCAGCGAAGTTTGTCAGAGTCAGGTCTCTTGTCGTAATTGTCGCCGTTGTAGTTGCAACGCTGGTGAGGTTGTAGTTACCAGCAGTTGTACCTGTCAAAGTATATTCCGTCAAACTAACCAGTTTATTTGTACCAACATTTTTATTGTCATACCTAGCAATACCGCCAAACAATGAGACATCATCAGGTGAAATCACTCCATTCAAAGTCCTTGACGTTACGGTTGAAGACGTGGTACCGTCGTAAACTTTTGAGGCATCTACCGTGAAATTACCGGTAATGTCAAGTTTGTTAATGGTTAACAAAGCCGGAGTATAGCTGAGGGTATAGTTAGCGTTAGCCACGGAACCTTGTGTAATTGTGTACGTTCCAACATTTTCACCTAAATCACGCGTTAAAGTTCCGGTGAAACTAATTAAACTACCATTTGACAATTCTGAACCCACAGCGGGTGTAGAGGTAAATGTTAACGCAGGATCCGATTGTCCATAAGTTTTGCTCTTAGCTTCGGCAGCTACAGCCACATTCAATTTATTAATGGTAAAGTTGTCTCCTACATAATTCAATGTATAATCAGAAATTACACTATTACCCTGATTATCGTTTATTGACAGGCTATTCTGTGTGATTGCGTAAGTTCCAACATTTTCGCCTGATGTTCTCGAAAGAGTACCAACAAATACATCATTATAACCCAAGGAAACATTTGAACTATATCCTAATACACCAAGATCTAAATCACCATAGGTTTTAGATTGTCCTGAAGTAGCTGTAACGGTGACCGTTTTGGCCGTGATACTAAAATCGCTTGCAGTATAAGTAATGGAATAGTTATCACCAGCAGTTAAAGTACCTAAATTAATCGGATAAGCTCCAACGTGAATTCCGGATTCCCGACTTAATCTTCCGGACATAATACCTATCGTCTCAGAATTAACAAATCCTGAAGGTGTGTAAGTTAATACAGGATCACTATCTCCATAAATTTTAGACTGACCGGCATTTGCCGCAATAGACAACTCTTTCTTATTTACGGTAAGAGTTCCTGTAGAATAAGTAACATCATAATTTGATTCCAAAAATCCTCCCGAACCTGTAGCATTGCTTGCTGTAACCGAATAGGTACCCGCCGGGGCAGTGTTAATTGCTCCTGCGCTGGTTAGGGTCACCGAAGTTACAGTTTCTGTTCCACCAGCAGCCAAAGTCCCGGAAGTCAATGCGAATTCTGTTGTACCTAAACCTAATGTTTCACCATAAATTTTAGATCGGTCGTTAGCCAAAAGTGTGATTGGTCGTTTGGTAATTTCAAAGTCTGCTCCGACAAAAGTTACCGCATAATTGACTTCCTTATTGGTTGAACCTTCCACTATGGTCAGAGTTCCTTTTCCAACGGCATACGTTCCGGCCGATTCACCTGAAGCTCTCGAAATTGTTCCGGTAAATGTATCGCCATTAGCAAGGCTTCCGCTGGTTACACTATAAGTATAGGAACCTGGATTGGCATCACCGTAAACCTTGGTCTGGCCTGCAGTTACTGAGATCGTAATCGAGCGTGTTGAAATCGTCCCTAGATTTGACGACACATAGCTAATAACGTAGTTGTTCCCTGAGTTTCCATCAGCAATTACAGTACCCGATGCTGTCAAGGCCTTTCCTGTACCTACGGTCTCATTGTCGTAGGTTTGAGTACCCGTAGTGGTTAGAATATCACCTATCTGTAAAGCATCAACCACCGGAATTTTATCCGAACTCGTATTTCCATCATAAACCTTGGTGTCAGTCTGTGCGGTAACATTGATATGGCGTTGAATAATCGTCGCACTGGTTGTGCCTGACCAGCTCAAAGTTGAACCACTGGCATTGGGTACCGCTGATGAGAAAATATAGTTCCCTGCCTGTGCACCGCCGGTGATGGCCACGCTGTAGCTTACAGTTTTGGCAGTAGCAACATTGTTGCTCCAGTTCACGTTTTTATCACTGAAATCTGCTGTTTTGCTAAAGGTAATCGCATCAGCTACAATCGGACGGTTGTCGCTGAATGTTAGCATTGCATCATCATTACCATCGTAAGTTTTATCGGCTGCACTGATGTTGCTTAAAACTAGAGGCCATGGGGTGATCGAAAAATCGTTGCTCACAAAAGTGATGTCGTAATTTGAAATTTTATCTGTAGCCCCATTAACAATCTGAAGACCGGTCTGATTAATGGTATATGTACTTGATACAGTCTCACCTGTTGCCCTTGTTAAAGCACCTGCAAAAGTATCTCCATTCACTAATGCATTGTATGGCGAGGCCGACGTGATACTGTAAGTAAAGCTTGGATCGACAGTACTATATACTTTATGCTGATTTGCAGTTGCAGTAATAGTTATTGGGCGCTGATTTACAGTTAATGCTCCATTTGCATACGACACATCGTAATTGGCAATATCAAAACCATTAATTCCTGTCAGAATTGTTGGAAGGATGTTGTAATTACCGACTATTGCAGTCGTAGGGATACCATCATTGCAAGTAAATGCTGCAGCGGTTACTTTCTCAGAATTGCAATATACCGCCGGATTTGGATTTGCCACTAGATAAGGGGCATCAACTGTAGCAAAATTATTTACTACAGTAAACTCAACCTGACCCAAATCAGCTATATCACCATAGATTTTCGATTGCGGTTTGGCTGTCACTAAAATTGGTCTTTTCTTTACGTAAATCTTAGTCTGCGAACCGTATTTCGATGGTTGTGCCATATCCACAACCGATACCCACCATTCTACTACAGCAGGTGCATCAGGGTGTTTATATGATGGTTTCAATATCAGTGAAGCAGGGAAAGTATGGATACCATTATCACCTCCTACACCCATAGTAAAAGTATAATCGGCCGGATAATCAACTCCTCTTACTGATTCGACATCCGTAACATTGAAGGTTATAGTTCCGGTATAGTTTATTTTCCTATTCCCGAAAATATCAATGGCTTCAACGGTAATAGTCTGCTTGTCGCCATAATACGATTCATAATACCCGGTGCTTTGGTTAAAGATTCCGACTCCGGAAACTATAAAGTGACTTAATGCAGCAGGTTTTACTTCAAGCGTTGTTACAGCATCATCGATATTTGTATCTCCGTCAGGTGGAGCAGTTGTTTTGTCAGAAGCTGTAATTGTGTGCACCCCTTCATTAGTGCTGAAGTACCAGAACGAAGCTGTTGTGGCATTGTTAGCAATATTTACCGAAGTAGTGGTACTGCCACCGGTTAATGAATTGTTAAAGCTGCTGATATAAGGATTAGTAGCTATACCACTGGTATATAAATACACCGGTTCGGCGGTTGTGGCATCGGTGCCATCACCATTCACCACATTGTTTACCAGGTTATCGTAGGCATCGTAACGTGTTACAACATAAGCGCCACGTTGCCCGCCGGCATAAATAAACGATGGAACAGTTGTAAACGCATACTGTGCAGTGGCATTGTGGTCAACTACAATGTTGTTGGATGTAACTGTTGTTAAAGCAGGGTTGGAAACGAAATCGAGGGTGATAGTTTCCATCAGTTCGTAATTCAAATCTGTATAAGTAACAACGCCATCAACTGCGGTTCTGGTAACAGTCCCTTTTAGTGTTTCACTTGCAGTTCCGGCATTGCGGCTGGCAGTGATAGTAGTTATATCGTCTGTTGTAACAATGTTACCAAAGGCATCACGTATGCTAACAACCGGCTGAACAACAAGAGCATTACCTGCACGCACATAAGCCGAAGGCTGGGTGTCAAGTCGCAGGTTGGTGGCGCTATTGGGCATTACGTTCACTGCCAGTTCTAAACCAGTTGCTGTTTGTCTACTATTGGTTACATTAATCAGTCCGTCTTGTGTGGAGTGCGAGGCATCATATAATGTCATAGAAATATTTGATGCTATTCCTGATACAAAAGTTACAGTTGTAGCATTGCCAAATGCAGTGCTTCCAATCGTCGGACTATTTGGATAGAAAGAAGCCAAAGCCCCAGAGAATGTTAGCGATTTGTCGCCAGTATAACTTGTAGCGATGTTATTGTAAGCATCGTACATGGTAATAGTAATACTTTGTGTTTCACCGGCAACCTGAGTTGATGAACCGGTTACAGCAAAGTAGTTTTCTGTTGCATGATTAACTGCAACTTCTAAATCATAAGTGTCAGAAGTATTGATGGTTCCATCGCTTGCTTTAACGTTTGCTGTCTCCACATTGACCAGTACCATTGGTCCTGAAGCTACACCCGCTGTAAAAGTCAGGACTGTAGGTACGCCAAAGGCTGTTAAAGCAACGTATGGAGTGTACTGCGTTTTAGGTGTATTGGGCGAATGCGATGCACCACTGAAGGTGATATTCTTTGTCCCGGTATATCCTGTGGCCACGTTGTTCCACAAATCATAAGCAGTTACAGTAACACCCTGACCGATACCTGCTGTTTGTGTAGCTGTTCCAGTTACAGCAAAGTAACTTGCAGCGGCCGAAGTAACTTCCACTGGTAATTTGTACACGTAGGTGGTTTGCCCAACAGTGTTGTCAGCAGGGGTTGTAATGCCAGCAGAACCGGATGTCCAGTCGGTTGCTGTTATTATTGCATTTTCCGATTTGTAAAGCGATATAGAGGAACTAGCCACACCATTCGCAAATGTTAGTTCAGTGTCGGTACCAAAATCTGTATTGCCAGCTGTTGGCTTAGTGGAAGGTGCATTGGAGATATTCGCTCCGCCAAAACGAATTTTTTTTGTTCCGTTATAATATGTCGCTACGTTATTGTAGGCATCATAAGCCATAACTGTTATAGTTTGTGATGTACCCGCTACTTGTGTAACTGAACCTGTGATGGCCAGATAAGCCGCTTGTGCCTGGCTTACAACAACTGATAATCCATTTGGATTCGCAGCAGCAATACTCAGGGCAGTTGCTCCGGTGTAGGTGTCACTGTATGAAGCATCGGCATGAGCAGCAACTACATAAGCAGTCTCTTCTTTGTATAATTTCATATCAGCACTCGCCACTCCATCGGTAAATATGAGATTAGTGCCTGTGCCAAATGCGGTATTGGCCACTGTGGGGTTATAAGGCGGAGCGGGTGAAGTTCCGGCGCCGTTAAACAGTATTGATCTTGCCCCATCAAAACGATCGGCAATGTTTCCATAAGCATCATAAACTTTTAAAGTAACTATTTGGGATTCGCCGGAAGTTTGTGTTGAAGTACCTCCTAAAGCCATATAGGAAGGAACATGGTGAACTATAACTAACGTATTGGATGTTACTGCTGTGAGTGTGCCGGTAGTAAACAACATATTCACATTTTCCGATTTCCGGTAATTCAAGTCGCTAAAGGTGGCAATACCATCGGTTACAGTGGCTGTCAACGTACCCATCAATACATCTGTTCCAACAGAACCTCTTTCGGCAGTAATAATGCTGACATCATCATCTGTAGTGATATTACCCCACTGATCCTGCACGCTTACCTTTGGTTGAGTACTGAAAACCACTCCGGCAATGGCCTGGGTGGTTGTATGGGCTGGCTGGGTGTACATGGCCAGTTTGGTGGCCGCACCCGGTGTAACTGTCACAGTAGCATTGTCAGATATCGCTGTTCCAGAGAATGTACCGGTAATAGTAGCTGTTCCCACACCAAAAGCATTCAGTTTGAAGGAAGCCATGTAAGCGCCGTTTGTTTGATAAATTGCCGTAATATATGAACCACCGGTATTGGTTCCATTATCAATTACTCCAATTGGAGTTACCGACAGTGAAATAGTTCCTCTATTGTTAACAATTAAATTACCAAACTGATCCTTTAGCTGAACTGTAACAGTTGTACTTCCATCGGCGGTAATCGAGGCATTGGCTACGCTAATGTCAATTTTGGTCACATCCGGAATACCTTCGCCAATAACAACCTGTTCAACAGTATTCGCTGGAGTTGATGCGCCATTATTCAAATATCCTGAAACACTACTTCCAGCAAATTGTGCTGTCAGATCTGCTGTTCCAACACCATTAACTGGTAAATTCTGTGTGCCGTACAAGGTTGCAGTATAAACTCCTGACGCGGTATAAGTAGCGGTAATAGATGCATTACCTGCATTGCTTCCCAATGTTCCCAAAGTAGTGTACAAAGTGATTGCTCCACGATCATTTTGTATCTGGTTACCCAAATGATCTTTTAATTGAACCGAAATAATCGAAGTCTCATCTGTAGAAATCTGATGATCGCTGGCGGTAATCGTACTTCTAACCAGATTAGGCAGACCTTCAGTGATATTCACTGTTGGTTGTACCGTGAAACTGCCGTCGGTATGGGTTGCATCAGTAAAATCAGCCGCAGTTGTTATTGTTGCTACACCAACGCCGTGCGTGCTGGCATTGTAACTGGCATAAAGCGTGGCCGTATAAGTTCCATTTCCGGCATAAGCCGCCACATAACCTATCGCTGTACCGTTGTTGGCTCCAAAACCACCTTCGGTAGAACTGAAAGTAATAGTACCATCGTTGGTAGTACGGTTGTTGCCAAATTGGTCTTTCAGCTGCAACGTAACCAGCGTATTTTCGTCAGTCGTAATGCTTGCCGTTGCTCGGGTAATTGTTGAAACAATTAAAGAGGGTTTATCGGGTACAGTAATACCAACCTGAAGTGTTGTGCTAACTGTGGTTCCGTTTATACTGGCTGTTATCTGATTGGTTTGCAACATATCTGTAACCCGCACCAATGCAGTGTATGATCCATCGTGATTATCGGTAACCGGAATCGTTACTAAAGCCGGAATGCCATTAACAGCAGTCCCATTTCTGTGCTGATCGGTACCATTGAGTTTGACAACAACCGACTGACAATCACAAAGCAGGTTGCTTCCAATATCTCTCGGCCTGATGGTGACCGGAATAAAATCTCCCGCTACAACAGAGGCTGGATAAGTAGTTGCATTGGTGTAATTGGTGAAAAGTAATTCAGATGTATTGTCAACCTGTACTCCGGGCCCAATTACAATATTCTGTAATTCGCCGGTTTTAAAAGCATCAGGAGAATCGCCTACGCGTAACCAATAAGCATCGGCCTTATTAATGGTTATTGCAGATGTGAATGTTTTGACACCGGCATTAGCGGACACAAATTGCTGTAATCCGGTAGGAAACTGAACCAAATTATCGTTCGACGATTTAAAATTGATGCGTCCGGTATAATCACGCTTAATGTTATTATATCGGTCGCGTGCAGTTACCATTACAGTAAACGGGATGCCTGCAGTTTCGCGAACACCGCCGATTGCATGACTTTGATTGGGTTGCTGTACCTTAAAGTTATGCAATACCTCAGGCCATACGGTTAACGAAGGAGTTGTACCAGCACTTCCGGTCAGAGTCTCTCTGATGGTAATGGTCGGAGTTTCCTGCGCATTATACAAAGTAAAGCCTGATATGGTGGCGACACCTGCGGTAAATGTCCTCACGCCTGCCGAAGGAATGACAATGGTATTTCCTAATGGCGAAGGCGAGGCATTGCTTGTAAATGTCACATCCAGATTTCCGGTAAAGTCTTCCTTCAGGTTACCAAATTCATCATAAAGATACGCTGTAACCGTGAATGCTGTTCCGGCAAGTATGTTATTATCCACATTATGAGTCGGATAATTTGAATTGGCCTTGATGGTATAAAAATTCAACTCGGCTGATCTTACTGAAATGTCGCTTTGCTGACCAACAGCTGAAGTAACAGTTACATCATTTACTTTTACCCAGTAAACACCTCCGTATTGTTTCAGGCTAACACCGTTTGTAAATGTTTTTATCCCTTTATCACTTGCCGTAAACGTATAATCAGCCGGTAGTACAGTCGGTTTATTCACGTTTACACTGGCATTGTTCGTTGTAAAATGAACCGTACCTGAATAATCGTATTTTATGTTATCGAATGCATCGTAAGCCGTCACTTTGGGGCTGGTTGTTTCACCTGCCTCATGCGGGTCGGCAATACCTGCAACCGTAAAGTAATTAACCACTGCGCCCGGAATAATGTCGAAATCGGACGAGATCGGCATTGTAGTAACAGGAGATGCTGCTGAAACCTTCAAGGTATAATCCAATCCGGTTTTATCAATGCTTAACCCACTGAAGGTAGCCACTCCATTAACTGGTGTAACCGTAGTCGTACCGCTCAAAACACCAGCATTACTTACAGAAGGATTATTCTGAATAGCAATGGTGATAGGCTCATTGTAACTCGTCATCGTATTGCCATAGGTATCGGTATAACGTACCTGGAATGACGCAATGCTTGCCCCTGCCCTTGTTTCGTTGGGCTGGCTTACAAATGCCAGACGGTTGGGTGCAAAATTAGCGGTAAGCGTAGCACTTGTCATTACATCCAAATCAGTGCGTGGATTAGCAGTGCTTCCGTCACTCCAGTTCACAAAATTATAGCCAGCATCGGGAACGGCATAAATTGCTGTTCCATCAGCCAAATATGCTGAATATTGAGTTATAGAAGCATCAGTTCCTGAAGAGGTGGTACCTACTTTCCCATTATTTCCTGCCACATAAATCCGTTCATTGTTTGTCCTGAATATATCCGAACGTTTGTAAACTGATGTACCGCAACTGTTCGATGCTTTTACTGCCAGATAATACCCCGTACTTTTAGTTAATCCCGTGGCAATAGCAGTTATCGTTGGGTTTGTTATTGTACCGCGTGTAGTGTAGCCTGTTTCATAAGAAACTGTGCTGGTAGGGCCAACTGCCCAGGAGTAGGTAATAGTACCATCACCTGTTGACTGCCCCCAACTCAAATTTACCGATGTAAGCCCATCAGCATTAGCCGGAACTGCCACGCTTGCCGTGGCTGGCTGAGAGGCCGGTTGATTAACAGTTATAGCAATTGAAGTGTAACCAGTACTGTAACTTCCGTTATAATTAAAGGCATAATAAGTAGTAGTGATCGATGGATTTACCGAACGTGGATTACCTGTTCCCACGAAATTGGTGCGACCAGCATCGGTGAACCAATACACTGTTCCTTGTGCAGTGGATACGCTTAAATTTGTATAAGCTCCACTGCAAATTGTATTACCTGCAGATGAGCTTGGACTAGTTGGATTGGCCGGCAAAGTGGTAAACGAAATTTGCGAACCGTATCCTGTACCTGTTGGACTAGTTGCATACGCCCTGGCATAATAGGTAGTATTTGCAGCGAGCCCGGTTAGGTTAACGGAGAATGCATCTGTTCCTGTACCTCCGGAAGCCGTGCTATTTGATGTAGTTGGATTTTGGGTGGTTGCATAAGCCACCCCTTTGGCTGTAATAGTTTCGCCGTTAGCTGTTAATGCGCTACCTCCTGTTGAAACAGAATTAACTCCCAGATTGCTATAGTCGGTTGTACTGATGGTTGGCGCAGGATTGGAAACCGCCTGGACCCAACCCAGCATAGCATACATAAAACGAGTCATTTGGGGTTGTGGTTGCCAGGAAGCTACCGTGATAAACCAAGGCAAAGTTAATCCCCCAACCAACATACGACCACTCCCGATCACTTTTTCTGCCAAAGTATATTGAGATGTTTGGCCAGAGACTGTAAAAATAGAATTCAATCCTGATCCGGTAATCACATTATGTGCGACATAATTTCCGTAATAGTTTCCACTATAATATGCATCCCCTGTTACACCATTAATCGTTACATTAGTCCTTAATAAAGGGTGAACATTCGATGCCGTATTCGGATAGGTTGAAGCACTCGAATAAGCTACCATATTATTGGTTAAAATCCTTTCTGAATACACACCGGATGTACCAATCTGAAATTTACCAATGCTTTCATTGGTTGCCGCACTAACTATCAAAGTACGGCCACCACTAATCCAGGTATTAATTGTTGACCAGTTTGCATCGAGAAAGGTTTTCATTGCTGTGGTATTACTATTACCACCTTCAATAAAAACCAGCGAACGGGTGGATGAAAAGATATTACTCACATTTCCGTTAGCATCGGTTCCATAAATGTACTTATTCCAACCTGAGGATCCATAAACTGCATTGAGCGCAGAAATATTGCTTGTCTGGCCCCAAGGTTCGCTCGATGTGGTAATATATGCAGCAGCCGTTCCATGACCGGAAGCTTGCCCCATAACCATTACAGGTAATAGGCCAAACAGAGCTATTATAAGAATTGCGTAAAACTTTTTCATAGCTGAACGATTTTAAGGTTTTGAATGATATAGTCACTCACGCCTATCTGGATCGTGGTTACATAGTTATTTGGGTTTATTTTCATATCGCCGGCCGAACAATCTCCGCCAATAGTTTCCTTCGCTGCCACTACATATTGCTTCGGCAAATTAATGGGCAGAATACTTCCTGATAAATTAAAAGCCGAGTTAAAACTTACTGCAACCGGAATACTATTGGAGTTCTCAACCCTAAGCATTACAGCCAGGTCACCGTTACAGGTACTGTACGAGCGGTAAATTTTTACATTGTTCTGATCTCCGATCAGTATCCAAGGCCCCATATTGCTTTGCCCCCAGGCTAACCCCACCAAAGCGATTAATGCAGTTATCAATACTATTTTTTTCATATTTTCTTGTTTTTTTTACATTTTGCGTAATTAAATATTATGTCACCTCAAGTTAGGGATTTGCGGCCTCTTGTCCTAAAATCATAACAGGTGAAGCCGAACCCGATATAGTGACCCCTGCCATGGCATGAATTGTAACCGAGGTATAGTTGGCACTTCCAACTCCACTGTCGTTGAGTGTGGCTGTGTTAGTTTCTGTGGTATTAGCATACACTTTCACCTCAATCGCCCCTTTGTGAGTTCCCGCGTTGATGGCGTCATACGCTGCTTTGATGGTATTGTAACCAGCCTTCAAAGAAGTTCCTTCAGTTGCCACTACAATGACTTCGTAAATGGTCATTGAGCCTTTAGCATAAGTAATCGAGTAATTGCTCAAACCTGTTCCCTGAGCTGCCGCTGGTTCAATGGTAGAAGTATATGTTCCAACCGCCTTAGCAGCTGTTTCAACACTATTCAGATACGTAATTGTAACGCTGCTTACGTCATCTACACTCATTAGCTGCCCTGCTCCAACTGTAAATGCAGTGCTGCCCGTGGTTGTCGAACTCAATGTTTCGCCATAACCTTTAAATCCATCGCTGGCAGTAATTGTAAGTGTCGCTGCGGTAATTGTTCCAGTAGCGCTTCCACTGTCAAGAGAGTAGTTTGTTGCAAGGCCTCCGTTAGCACCATTTACAAGCGTGTAGGTTACAACTACATCGTTGTATGTACCAACATTAGCACTGCTGTAAACGGCAGCTACTGCTGTTGCTGTTACTGTTTCTGTACCAGCAAAACCAGATAATGTGCCAACAGTCACAGCTCCTGCGGTAGTTGTTCCGTCGTAAACTTTTGACGCAATTGATGGTGAAGTAATCGATAGTGGTGCTGCGGTAACGACACCTGTTGCCGTTCCGTCTGCAAGCGAATAGTTTGTTGCAAGGCCTCCATTGGTGCCATCAGTTAGCGTGTAGGTGATGGCAACATTATTGTATGTTCCGGCATTGGCACTCGTGTAAGCCGCAGCAACAGCCGTAGCTGTTACGGTCTCTGAACTTACAAATCCCGATAGAGTTCCTATTGTTATAACCCCTGCCGTTGTTGTTCTGTCGTAAACCTTTGAGGCAATAGCCGGAGAACTAATCGAAAGTGATTTGGTAGTAATCACTCCGGCATTTACTGTTATATAGGTAATATTGTAGTTACCAGTCATGTCATTATTCGAACCATCTTTAATTGTCAGACCGGACGGTGTCATTACATGTGTGGTTCCAACATTTTTATTGTCGTACACCTGTGTTGGCTGAACATTGATAATATCTCCTGAAATCAACGTTCCAACCGTCGGTATTTGTGATGAAGTGACCGAACCATCATAAGTTTTTGAGTCAGTCACTGCTGTTACCGCAAGGTTAGCTTGAGTAATTGTACCCGTTGCGCTTCCGCTGGCAAGGGAATAGTTTGTTGCAAGGCCTCCATTAGCACCATTTAAAAGCGTGTAGTTAACTACTACATTGTTATAAGTTCCAACATTTGCACTGTTGTAGGCTTCGGCAACGGCCGTAGCAGTTACAGTTTCAGAGCTGACAAAGCCCGATAAGGTTCCGGTTGTCACGGCACCTGCCGTTGTTGTTCTGTCGTAAACTTTTGAAGCGATTACCGGTGAAGTTATTGAAAGTACTTTGGCTGTTATTTCACCTGTATTTATAGAATAGTCAACCGGTTTGGTATAGTTACCGGCTGCGGCTCCAGTTATTGTATAAACTACCGTAATCGTTTTACCTGTGCCAACGTTGGAATCGTCATAGTTGGCACCAGCATTTACCGTTACATCATCAGAACCCACTTTATTGGTGAAGCTTCCTGCGGTAACAACAGCTGTGGTAGTGCCATCATATACTTTGCTTGTGGTCAATGTAGGATCGGCAATGGTTAAAAGCAGAGAATTGATATCACCCGTTGCTGAAATACCGGCCATGCTGTAATTAGTTGCAAGTCCCCCGGTTCCGTTTGACAGAGAATAAGATATAGTAGTAGTTTTTCCGTCAGCCACATTGGCATCGGTAAAATTTTCAGCCGAAGGAGTTATCGTAAGACTTTCTGTTCCCACCAGATTACTCACGGTGCCCAGGTTCACTGTTCCTGTTGTAGCCAAGCCGTCGTAAGTTTTATCCCAAATGGTGCTGTTAGCAGTTAATGGCCTTTGGTTAATGGTTACAGTTACCAAAGTTCTGGCTGTACTTATACATCCTGTTGTGGGTGCTACTGCTTGAGCATACGCTGTATAAGTTCCAACATTGGTGCCTGACGGTGCGCTTATCTCGTTTCCACCAGTTGCTGCATCGTACCAAATAATATTGGCAGCTTGTGATCCTCCTGCAATAAGTGGAACGGTTGAACTTGCTGAGCCGGTATGGGACTGTCCGTCGTAGGTAACGGTAACATCTGTAGCAGTTGGTATTGCCGGAACCGGGTTTGTAGTAATTGTAATTGTAGCTTCGGGCGAAGAGGAGCATCCACTGCTGGCTTTCACTTTCAAGGTAGAAACGCCATACCAGTCAGGGCTCCAGGTTATATCATTCTGGAAAGAGAAAGATACGTTGCCACCTGCAATACTGGTATCGTCTAAGATATAGGTATAGTTGAAATTTGCATTAACATTTGATAGCGTGTAGGCAATATTCTCAGCCCCCTGACAACGAGTTGAAGTTGCCCCAAAAGTAAATGTTGGTGTATCAAGCGCACCCGACTGGTTCGTTGTTACCGTATGGATTGCTGTTTTTGGTTGTGCGCAAGTCGCTGATGCTGTTACTGTAATCTCGGTAGTGCCTGACCAAGTTCCGACCCATGTAACAGCGCCGGTTGCTGCATCGATAGTGTTTCCACCTGTTAAACTTGCAGCATCCAATGCGTAGCTGTAAGTGATATTATTGCTACCTGTTGAAGTTGCTCCGTAAATATTCAAAATTTCAGCAGCCTGACAGCGCGAAGTTGTTAGTCCAGCATTAAATATCGGTGAGCTAATAACAATTTCAGGAGTAATGGTAATGGTTGTTGATTCCTGGACCTGTACACATCCATCAGCTGCCGACACAGTATTGTATATGGTGTAGGAATTTGGCGCACTTTCGTCGAGATTAATGCCTCCATCAGCAAGGAAAACTACACCGATTGGGTTTGAAGTGTAAATACCATGTTCAGCTCCTGTTGCCAAAGTTACAATTGGGTCGGTATCTAACTGACAATAGGAAGCATTGGCATAGCTAAACCCGGCTAGTGGTAAAGGAGCAATAGTAACCGAAGCATTTGCCGTTACTACCGAACAACCACCTGCTGAAGCAATAGTGTTGGTAATATTATAAGTTCCGGGAGTACTTGCCGAAATATCAATGACACCTGTTGCATCGTCAGCAAAAACCAATCCGGCAGTTGAGCTGAAAGTCCCGGCCACTCCACCTGCGAGGAATGTTGGCGAGGGATCAGAATCATTTGAACAATAGGGAGATCCTGAATATTCGAGTGTAGCTAGCTGTGGCGATGTTACAGTAATTATCACATTTGGTTCAGCTCCCGAACTAAATGTTTGGTTGCTTCCATTGGCATCGGTTACACCTGTTATGCGATACGTGTAAGTACCTGCAACCAGTGTTGGGTGATTTACGGTAACAGTTGTACTTCCATTTGCTGAAGCAACATCCAGACTACCTCCGTTATTAATAGTGTAATTAAAGGTATATGGCGCTGTTCCACCCGAACCGGTAAACGTGAGTACCGGTTCTGTTGAATTTTGACAAATCTGACTGACATTTACAGCTAAACTGGCTGTTGACATACCAAAAATAGTTACCGAAGTGGTTGCAACCAGATTATCGGCACACGGACTCACCGCAGTTTTTGTGTAAGTTACCGTATATGTTCCGGCTGTTGAAGTAGCGGGTGCGATGGTACCAGTGGAGGCATCTATGGTGAGGCCTGCACCGGCACTAAAAATACCACCCATATAATCATCTGTTCCGGTTAAAGTAACCAATTGGCTCCCTTGGTTTTGAGTGTACGAAGATGCGGTATAACTGATAGCCGCTGTTGGAAGTTTTAAAATAGAAACTGTAGCTGTTCCCACAACCGGGGTACAACCTCCATTTCCGGGTACGGTATAACTAACAGTGTAATTTCCCGTGATGCTGCTGGCAGGTGTAATTTCACCGGAAGTTGCGTTAATCGACAAACCCGTAGGATAGGCAGTATAAGTTCCATCAGAAGCTCCTGCTGAGCGTGTTACACTCACTGCACTTGCCGAAGAGCAGTAGCTGGCAAGTGGATAACTGATTACAGGGTCAACCAATGCCTGAGTAATGGTTACCCCTGTGCTTACCGGGGCCGAATTACAACCAATCACCTGTACAGGTGTAAATGTAATTGTGTAAGAACCAAGCGTTGCTCCCTGAGGATTGAAAACACCGGTTGAACTATTTACCGCTAACCCAGAAGAAGGACTAACAGCAAAAGTACCGTTACTAGCCCCAACAATAGTTGGTGTAAAATTCTGATCTATATTGTTACACACTTTCAGGCTACTATACGAAATCTGTGGGTCGATGGCATTGTCGTTGATCACCGCCCTGACCAGTAAACGGTTACACTGACTACAACCTCCATCGCCAATATAATCGACGTAAAAAGTTTTGGTTTGTTCAATGTAACCTGTACTGTATGTCAAACCAGTGGCAATTGGAGTACCGTAAAAAGGCACGGTGTACCACTTGACCTTGTTAATATCAAGTGCGGTACCCGACCAGGTTACGGCAAGTGACAACTCCCCTGCACCACAACGTACGGCATCGGTGCCCGTTATGGGAAGGTTATAAGTCTGCGCATTTAAGGAATTACTTCCCCAAAGCAGAACCCCCATTAAAAATACGGCCTTTATGAGCGTATTTTTCAGAAGTTGATAATTGTAATTCTTCTTCATTGATGTATGGATTTATTGTTTTTCTATATATTTTCTCGAATATCTTTTCCTTTGTTAATACGGCTATGGAGTTGTTCCCGTCATTTTTATTCCTGAATTAACCGAAGGTGAGTACGTTCCGTTTATAGTCAGCTTTCCGCCTGTGTCTAGGGTTATTTGCTTACCTGTCGCATTATGGGTCAGGTTCTTTACTGCCGCATTGGTACCATTGCTAACTACCGGGTAATTAGTCAATCCTGAGGGAATGGTGGCATCAAAGACCGAAGTTGGAACCACGGTGGGGTTCCAATTCGTGGCGGTATTCCAGTCGGTACTGGTGGCCCCGGTCCAGGTAACAGCTGTAATTTCAAGTCCTGGCAATGGATTTACTTCGGGTGTTGTTCCGGGGGTGTCGTAGGTGTAAGCCCGTAAATAGGGATAAGACCTGGGGCTGCCGCTTTGAATGTTCCAGATCGTACTTAAATCCCAACTGACAACAGTGAAGGTGGAGGATGTTCTCATCAGGTCGTTTGTAATCGCGGTGCCTGCAGCACTGGTAGCATTGCCCGACGATTCGGTGTTCCAAAACGAGTTGGATATGGTAACATTGGTGGTACCTTTTCTACCAACCAGTCCTCCTAAATTGGAATTTCCGGAAACAGTCCCTGAACTATAACAGTTCAATACCGTTGTCTCTTGGCCTAAATAACCTACTAATCCACCAAGATTATAGTTTCCGCTTACATTTGAGGTACTGTAACAGTTGGTTATTTTAGCCACTAAGCTTGAAGCTCCCGTAAATTCACCAACCAAACCTCCAGCATTATAGGTAGTGCTTGCACCACTTACATTTCCGGCGCTGAAACAATTGTTGAGATTTAGTTCATACTGAGCAACTCCGATCAAACCACCTAGCATTCCGCCAGTTCCTGTTACAGCACAAAGGCTATAACTGTTAGTTATGCTAGCTCTATCATTATAACCAATTAGTCCTCCAACAAAATCTTTCCCGGTTACAACTCCTGTACTGTAACAGTTTTCAACAGATAAATCAGCAGGATAAGTTTGTATATATCCAGCCAATGCACCTGTGGCATAATTATAACCACCTGTAACATTAACATTCTCCAGTCGAATATTTTTCAATCTTCCGGTTACGCCAACAAAACCAAACAGGCCTACATCATGCGGATCAGCAGTGGGTGGAGTGGCAGTGTAAACCAGACGGATGTATAGATTCTTAATCTTAAAATTTCCACCATCGTATTGGCCTAAAAAATGTGAGGGGGCGCCATACGAACCAACGCCTATAGGAGTGAATCCCAATTGATCGGCGGCATCCCAGTTTGCTGAACCATCATTATCCCAATCAACTAAAATTTTATTGCTGTTAAAAACTATGTCGGCTGTTTGCAGAAAATACTCACCATCCCAATCAGTTTTGGTTTTCGACAAGGTAATTAAATCGGCCACCGTTACTATTTGGTAAGGATCGGCGGGGGTTCCGGCGCCACCAGAGTATGCTGCTTGTACCGATAATGTAAAGGCGCTTTGGAAAATCAAAAGCGCCGAAAGTAACTGGTAATGTTTCATCAGACCACATGTTTTAGTTATTGTTAATGACTTCTTTTCGTTTGTCATGCTATTCCATTTTAATTTACTGTCCAAGCGCTTTTATTTCTGCTCCATTTACCGCGGTGCAACTCCTATTCACAGTCAGCTTTCCGCTGCCATTTACTTTTATTTGTTTACCCGCCGCATTATGGGTCAGGTTCTTTACCGCTGCATTGGTGCCATTGCCAACTACCGGGTAATTGGTTAAGCCTGTAGGTATGGTGGCATCCATTTCAGCCGTTGGTACTACTGCAGGGTTCCAATTCGTGGCGGTATTCCAGTCGGTACTAGTGGCACCGGTCCAGGAAACTGAGCTGGCAACGGTTATTTGTACCATGTTCGATTCGAGCCAGGCGCTTTCGCAATCGACTTTAACCAGGCGTTTGTACCAAATGGTTTGGGTGAGTGCAACAGGTTGATAGTTTGATGATGTTGCGCCTGAAATATCGGAAAAGCCAACAGTAGCGCTGGTGGTTGACGATTGCCATTTGAATTGCAGCGTGCCAACCGCTGTTCCGGAAGGGGCAACTATCTGGGTCAATTCGGCAGGTACACTACCCGGAGCCATGGCCGAGGCTGTGCCAATGGTTCCACCCTCGGTGGGGTTGGTGCAAGAAGAAGCGAATGGAGATGCAATAAAATTGGAAGTTGCACCTGTTAATGCAAAGCCTGATAAGGTAGCCGTGCTATTGTTTCCGGAAGCATCGCTGAGCGAAGTAATTCCTGTATTTGTTCCGCCAGCAACACCTTCGTTCATTTTATAATAAGCCTTTAATCCGGTTTGGCTGGTGGGATTAGAAAGTTCTGATAAATAATTATTAGCGATTTCAGTGGCTGTGCGGGCTACGCTCCAGATACGAACCTCATCGATACCACCAATCCATCCCTCTGATCCGCCATTTCTACTCAGATAAAAACCTGTGAGATAATAAGGTGATTTACCTGGATAGTTAAACTGCGGGGTGGTGCCCAGGGCAGTTCCATTGTAATAGAGGGTATATATACCATTATAAACTAAAGCGATATGACTCCATGTATTTGTTGGAATACTTTGGTTGGACTCACTGTTTGAGGTTGATCCCTCAATCATATAAGTCAGTCTTCCATTCGACGAAGCACCAAGCGTGGTATGGCCTGCCTGAACCACCCAATTATAAGATAAAAAACTTCCAGGATTTACCCAGGCTTCCAATGTAAAATAACTACCGTCGGCAATTGTTCCCGAAGATGCCGACACGTAATCATTAACTCCATCGAAATTTAATGCCTGGGCAGCAGCAGTATGGCCGCTACAAATAACAGCAACGGTAATACTTGTAAAAACTAGAAATATATTGAAGTATGCTTTATACATTTATAACTGGTTCTATATTTTATTTAATTCAATGTAACACTGGATGGAGCATCAAGAGTGGACAATACAGTGTTGGTGTTTCACAGCCTGACGATCTCTCCTAAATACAGAATGGCACCTTAATATTTAAGTTATCACAAATGAAACCGACCCTTCGGCTCCTAAAGTGCTGTAAAAGCTACATTAATGTTAGTTTCATTAAAAAATAACTTATAATTCAATATTACATTATCAAAAAAAAACACCATCACTTAAAGCTGTTTAACAACTGGTTTTGAGCCATATAAAAAAAGAAAAGCACCTTCCAATTGAACTTTGAATTCCTTTAAATACAAGCAATCTAATTTAGATGCAAGTTACGGCAGGAGTATGTTTGACAGTTATTTAGTGAGTAGACAATACGTAGAATGAAGTTTGAAGGTATGAAGTCAGTATAGCCAGGAGGTGGGTATTATTTAGTTTTCTTGTTCGTTTCGGAACATAAGTCCGGTTAAATTTGTAAAAACAGGTATATGTTCTGCACAATCCACCACCTGCCAGTCCAATAAAGTAAGAAAAACAATCCAAAGCTTATTCAGTATTTCTGCCGAATTATTTTTTCGAATCTAAAATTGCTAAACCGGTTTCAGAACTGAATCAGAAAATTTTCAGGCCAGTAATAAGAACAATTTATTGTCGTATTGTACGAACAACTATTTAATAGCCATCCTTACATATTATCTACATTTTGACTACGTGAAAAAGTAATCATCTTAGTATTTAAGTTTTAGATTTACCATGGTAAAATTCCCAAGCCGATTTCAGGCGGTTCCTGATGTGTTCTTGCAAATCCAATAGAAAAAGGGAGCTCTGATGTTGATCGGAGCTTTTTTTATAACCCTTTTTCTCGTAAGGGTCTGTAAACTTAGCACACTCTAACCTCTTACCGGAGGTCTTCCCTTTTGGTCTTAATACTATTGGCTATGCCTGAAAAACCCGCTTATTTAATCTTTCGATATGTTGTTTTGTATTAGTTTTGTTTTAAACCTTTTCGAAAAATCGACCTATTTTTACCCGCAGACCTAAAGGGAAAAGCCGAATATTACTCCTTCTTCCTTTTATGGCAGGGATAAAGCCAGAGAAAAATAATGAGGCATTTCAATCTGTTAAAATTGAATTAGTTCACAAATAAAGAAGAAGTCTTATCAATAGTCATAGAATTGAAGGACATGAGTACAACAAGACAGCATCTACTAGCGGGACCTAAATTTGAATAGCCGCAAGTTTCACTTACGGCTATTAAAATTTTACCCCTTTCGGCGTATTAAACAAAAGATATTCATTAATAACAAATGCTCATAAAATTAAATCGTCAACCAATCAAAGAGTCACAAGACATTGATTATCAAACAAAAATAAGCCATTGTAGCTTAACTGGAAATCGTAATCACCGAATTCTTGTGCCTGAGTTATCTGAATATTTCCCAAAAGCCAAACGAAAGCTAATGTCCCGACTATTTTAAACCAATGGAAATAACGCTTTATCATTCTGTTTTTCTTTAATGTTTACTCTTTTACAATTGTCCCACCGGTATTTTGTTCTAAAATCAATTGCCCGCTCACAGTGAGTTTTCCGCTGGCCTTCAGCGTTAATTTTCCTGTATTTTTTATTTCCAGATTCGGAATGCTGATGCTGGCGCCGCTGATTTCCATGAGGTGTTCGGCCTGAATTGTTACTATCGGATTACTGCAACTGTTTGTGATTTCGCCGGGATACTTGGTGGCAGTCACCCACGCCGAGCCGTTGTATTGTTCCCAGTTGGTGGTGGTGGTCCAGCTGCCGGTTTGCTTGCTACGATAGATAAGCGGCGGCACCACGCTAATTTCTTTTGAAACACAATCGGCGCTGTAGCTGCCGCCTATTTCGGTTTTGGCATAATACGTTGTGGTTGCCGTGGGCGAAACGGTTAATACTTCTTTGTAAGTACCTGACAGACCTGTTGTAATTTCGGTACCACCGCAGCTGGCAGTGTACCAGTGCACGGTGCAACCGGTTAAAGTTCCGGCAGCCGTTAAGGTGATTGATGTCCCTGCACAAGGGCTTGCCTCGGAAGCTGTTATGCTGGTGATGGCACCCATAAGGCCTGCATCCGTTATGGTCCAGCTGTAAGTACCGGTAAGTGTTTGGCGTGCTGCCGCCGCCGCCGAAGTATAATAAGGTCCTTTACTCATTGTTACTGCTGATTTTAAATTGGGAGCCAGTGCAGCCCAACCATTTAAAAGGGCATCGTAATTGGTTGTAGTCAGTCCGGAAAAATTAAACATTTGGCTCATATTGGTGACATTACCTATGTTCCAACTGCCCAGGTTTTGGTTAAACAGTGAAGCCTGGTAAAACATCCAGCTCATATTGGTTACCTTGCTCACATTCCACAAACCAATATTCTGATTGAATTTAGCAGCCCACGAAAACATTCCACTCATGTCAGTTACATTTCCAACATTCCAGCTACCTATGGACTGGTTAAAGTTCCATGCCTCATAAAACATATTCGACATGTTGGTTACATTAGCTACATTCCAGGAAGTGATATCCTGATTGAAAGCATTATCCGTCGCAAACATTTGGTACATGTTTAGTACATTGCTTACATCCCAACTGCCGATGGGCTGGTTAAAAATAAGCGCGCCAAAGAATAACCCCGACATATCGGTCACCTGGCTCACATTCCATGAGCAAATGTCTGCATCGTTTATTTTTGTGGCATATTGGAAGGTGCAACTCAGCGAAGTGACTGACGCAGGCAAGGTGACGGGGACATCGGTCAGATTCGAAGCTCCCTTAAATGCTCCGGCGAGCGAGCTTAATCCGATTGATCCGAAACTCGTTACAGAAGTTAAAAACTCCGGATGAGAATAGCCTGGAAGTACTCCATCGCCAAAATGAGTAAGAGTACCTGAAATTTTTACCGCATAGGTTCCGGCATTGGTATAGGTGTGGTATATAAAACCTACCGCATTTACTGTTTCTGCAGAACTTCCGTCACCCCAATCTATACTTACATTTACAGTTCCGTACAACGGAAGGCCGATTGCTGCCCCGGCTGTCACGGTGTAACTTAAAATCATGCGTGTGTCTTCCAAACCCGGAATCGGAATGACTGCGGGAGTTGAGCCTGGTGTATCGTAGCTAAAGCCCTGCAGGTAAGGATAAGAAATATACTCGCCACTTTTTATTGCCCATTTACCCGTTCCGGCAGTAAAATCCCAGTTGGTAAATGCACCCATTACCTTCATTTGTGCAGTGATTTTGCCTGTTCCACCTGCACTTGTAGACTTACCTGATGTTTGCGTGTCCCAGAAGGAATTGGTGACTGTACTACTACCGTCTTTAATTCCAATTAATCCACCCGATGTACCAGTAGCCGTGACCAAACCTGCGCTGTAGCAGTTGGATACCTGAGACACCGCATAAAAAGCCCCAACCAGGCCACCAATATTGCTTGATCCAACGACATTAGCCAGGCTGTAACAGTTATTGATAACTGACTGACTATATAGCTGTCCGATCAGTCCCCCGACATTGTTAACACCACTTACTGCACCCGTACTGTAACAATTATTAAAGGTTGAAATTAAACCAACAGAAGAATTACCAGCCAATATACCTGTATCGAACCCACCGGTCAATGCAGCATCAATCAAACCCACATTACTGATCGTTGAGCCGTTGGTCTGACCAAATAAACCGGTGGTTTCTCCTGTTCCGGGAACGTTGATAAATAAGTTCCTGATGGTGTGCCCTGTTCCATTATAGTTTCCGGTAAAGTTAGTTGTACTGTTTCCAATCGGCGAAAAACCGGCTGTTCCGCTTCCATCGGCAGATCCGTCATTATTCCAGTCAACCTGGGTTTCGTCGGCATTAAAAACGATATCAGCAGTTTGAGTAAAATACTTGTTCCAGTCCTCACTATGACGAGATAGATAAATCAGGTCTGTCGTTGAGGCAATTTGGTATGGATCTCCCAATGTTCCTATACCTCCTGAATAAGTTTGGGCTTTTACTCCAACAGCTATTAATAGTAAAAAGAAGAAATTAAATAATATTTTTTTCATTGTATTTGGTTTTTTATCGATCAAGTCGAATAGCTCCTAAGGAGTTTTGCTCCATATTTACTATGCCGGTTACAGAAAGTCTGGCACCTGACTTTATTATTGTCTTGCCTGTTCCCTTAAATTCTATATTTGGAATAGTGATGGTACCCGTTTCAATTTCAAGGGAATGTCCGTTTTGAATGGTTATCAATGGAGCAGGGCAATCGTTAGTTATTTCACCGGGGTAACTCGTAGCAGCAACCCATGTCATACCATTGTATTGTTCCCAGTTGGCAGTATTAGTCCAGGTCCCGGTTTGCTTGCTCCTAAATTGCTGCAATGGATTAACAGTAATTTCAACCACATTCGATTCAACCCAGGAAATTGCACAATCTACCTTTGCAAGTCTCTTAAACCAGGTAGTCGTTACCAGTTCTCCGGATGTGTATGTGGGAGAGTCGGATGAGGATATGTCGGAAAATCCTTCCGTACTGTTGGTGGTTGATTTTTGCCATTTGTATTCCAAAGTTCCGTTGTAGCCGGTTGGTAAAGATGTGCTTGTAAATGCCGCCGGAATGTATCCTGAACAAACGGTTTGATTTCCTGAGATTTGACCCCCTGATGTCGGGTTGGCATTTACAGTAACACTTGCCTCGTTACTCGTAATCGATGTCGTGCCACTGTCGGTTGCTATTACCTTGTAATAGGTGGTGCCTGATGATGTTGTTGGTGCTTCATATATTGCATTGGTTTCACCACTGATATCGCTAAAAGTTCCTCCTGAAGTTGTGCTGCTTTGCCATTGATAACTAACCGTACCAATAGCATTTGCCACAGAACAAGACAAGATCGTTGTGGTTCCAAGACACTCGGTTTTATTTGTCGGTTGCGACAAAAATGAAAATGAATTGGACAGAGTAACACTGGCTTCGTTACTGGTTAACTGAGAGTATCCACTTTTTGAATCGTTAATAAGAACCCGATAGTAAACGATCCCGCTACTTCCGGTCGGAACAGAATAACTTGAGCTTGTGCCTCCACTTGCTACGTTACTGAAATCCCCTCCTGAGGTTGCCGATTGCTGCCATTGATAAGTAAAACTTCCGGAGCCTCCGGTTCCTGATACTGATAGGGTGACAGAACTTCCAACTGCTGCAGCAATGCTTGCCGGTTGCGTCGATATCGAAGGGTTGGAGTAAACAGAAAGTTCGTTCAACGAATTATCGACAAGCGTGTATCCATTTGTATTGGTAATAATAGCCGATACATTGTAATTTCCTGCTGAAAACCCGGTGTTGGGAATGGTCAGTGTCCAGGATGTACCGGCTAGAGTCAAAACTGACCCGTCGACGGAATATGATTTTCCGTTTAATAACACAGATAATGATTCGCCAGCAATTAGGGTAGCCGAGCCGGTAACGACAACACTAGCCGATGCCTGAAATACATGGGCTGCTACTACTGAAACTGGTCCTTGTGGTTTGCTTGCGTTAACTATGTTCAGATAGGTATTTAATTCATCGAGCATCGATGTTACCTGCGCCGCATTTCCCGACACAGAACTTCCATCGTTGTAACTCAAAACAGCTCCAACTTTCTTCAAAACAATATTGCTTCCATTATCGATACCAATCAAACCGTATATGGAATAATTTGTACTGTTATAGGAATAACTAACCGAACTTCCTGCTGCCGGAATGATTCCGAATGCCAGAATGTTATTTCCACTGGCCACTCGCCAGGTTAGCGATCCCGGAATTTGCAAAACCGATCCACTCAATAATTCAACTTTCAGAATAATGCTGACATCGTTCCCCTGGATTTCAAATTGTCCGGAATTACTCAACTGGGTGAGAAAAACACGCTTGATTCCCATCGTGGCAAACGATTTAACAGCGGTGGCTTGTTGGGTATTAGCACCCACAGCTCCAATCCATCCTTCCGGGAAAGGAACGCTAATTTCGGTTTGTGCCAACACGTCTGCTGGATTTGTCCAGACCAGCATAGTCAAACCCAAAAAGAAAAGCAACTCGTAATATTTTTTTTTCATTGTATCCTATTCATTTTGATAATAAAAAAGTAAACCTTCTTTTCTCACGATGATTTTAGTTTGCTATTCTTCTTGATAAATCGGCTTCTTAATATTTAAGCATTGGTTTAATGTTCACTTAAATTATTAGCAAAAAAGTGTCATCAATTCAATTCTTGGTTGAAGACCTGTCCTCAGTCCAATTTGGCAAACTAAAACTATTTACCATTCGTTGTTGGCACCAATTAATTTATAACACACATATAATTATAAACCAAATACATAACTCCAATTTGTGATTTATATAGCTATTTATCGTTCTGTGGGGTTTACAATAATCTTAATTCTCGTACAATTTTAATTGTATATAACTTAGGAACGGTTTTATTAGCATGGACAAAACATAGAATGACATTTCACGATTCTTTTGTCCAAATGGTTTAGAAAGTGTTTAGCAACCTGATTTTTTAAAAGGCAAAAGCAGCATGAGATGACCAGAAGTAGTCCCTGATTTTTCTGAAAGGCTAATGAGATAGTAGTTGGGTACGAGTGTAATAATTTAATTTACAGTTAAATCCCAAAAATAGTATTCAATCATAAACTCATGAGAATAACCCACAACCACAAATAACACGATTTTATATAATTGATTGTCAAACAATAAACTCAAACAGATATTAGATACTTTGCATAATAGCTTCATTTAATCTCCTTTAACAACCACACCCTGGCTATTTTTTTCAATGTGCAATTGGCTCTTTATTTTTATCCGGTATCCCTTGTTTAAAATGACTAATCCGCTAATGACCGACAGATTATCAACCGTAATATTTGCTGAACTGATAGTGGAAGTTCCTTCAATGATGGCCGTTCCTCCAGTTAAAGGCACACCGGCACTCCAATTGGCATCAGAGCCCCAATCCGTGTCTCCTGTGAAAGTTGAACTGGAAGCTGTTGTGAACGAACCTGCGGTGCCATAACTGATTCCTTCTGAATTAATAGCATAACTGGCATAATAATACTTCGTTCCGGCTATCAAACCAGTAACCGGTACAGTAAAACTTCCTGTTCCTGTTCCATTTACCTCTCGATTAGCCCCTTCTGCAACAGTTGGCGTATTATCCGTCAGGGAATACACGATACCTTGTTCGGTGACCGACAAACCGCCATTATCAGTAACCTCTCCCCCAATTATAACCGAATGAATTTTAACCGAACTGGCAACAGCAGTTGTGAGGGCTGGAAAATCTTTGGTTGTAAATGTTACCGAACTGCCATATATTGTTCCATCGACATTGGTTGCGTATGCACAAACATAATAAGTGGTTCCACGCGAAAGTCCAGAGACAGATACGCTGAAAGCGCCCATTCCTGTCATTCCGTTGACGTTCTTGGTCACACCAGTTTCGCCAATGGTCGGTGTGGCATCACTGCTGGAATATACCACTCCCCGCTCGGTAACCGACACTCCGCCGTCGGCCGTAACATTGCCGCCCATTGTTGCCGAAACACCATCATAAGTGGAAATTGCTGCTGTTGTAACTGTTGGTTGTGTCTTGGTTGTAAAGGTTTGTACACTGCCATAGGCTGTTCCTTTGGCGTTGATGGCATAGGCCCGTACATAATAAAGTGTACCATTGACAAGATTCGATATTGATTTGCTGAATGCGCCCGTTCCGATTGTGCCGTTGACATCATTTGTAACGCCTGCTGTGCCTATGGTTGGTATCGCCACAGTCGAAGAGTAAACCACACCGCGCTCTGTAACGGTGGTACTTCCGTCAGCGGTAACATCACCTCCCAGTGTTGCCGAAGTTCCATCGAAAATGGTAACAGCGCTTGTTGAAACTGTTGGCAAACTGGTCGCTACAACAGAAACCGATGAATTAATGAAAAGTGAAGCCGAATTACTTCCGCCATTGGCCGTTCCGCCATCATCTTTCAGACTCTGTATCCTGAAAAGACGGTTCATATTGGTTGATGGTGAATTGCTGCTGTTGTAATAACTCAGGTTGTTCAGAACCGTTTGCAGGCTTGCAGCGGTTAGGGAGCCACCGGTAATTGTGACGCTCGCAATTGAATTGCTAACCGAAACACTGTAAGTCAGGCTGTTTGTTGCAGTTGTACCGGCTGTACCGTGGGTAAGTACCACGTATGTCCCGTCAATGACCACCTGCTCAGAGGCTCCGTTGCTTAAATTGCTCATTTTAATAGAGAAGTTTGTGAACGTCTGTCCGGGCTCAACCGTTGAAGCTGTTGCTCCTGAATAGACTTTTACCGGCAATCCGTGCTCGGTAAAGGTTGGATAAGCCCCTGTAATTGTCAAAGTTGGCGCATCATTCACTGCAAGGGCAGTGATTGAAACTGTTGAAATATCACTTATGAAAGCAGTGGCATTTATAAGGGTGACCTGAACAGTACGACTTCCCAATTCAGTTTCTGAATCGTTGAAATAAGTTATATTTTGAATCAGTATTGATAATAGATCAATTGTAGCATTGGCATTAAGTGTTACCACCAGGTCGTGGCCGGTTTTCCCGTCCTTGCCCGTGGCGATTGTTCCGATAACTGTTCCGCTGATTGAAACTGTACTGCCTTCATTCATTCCGTTGCTCAAAACAACTGTCGCTGAAGTTTTAATGGCAATAGTCTCCGTTGACGATGCCGAACTGATTGAAACGGTGAGGTTGCCACCATAAAAACCTGACACTGAATGATTGATTACAATAGCATTACCACCAATATCAATTAACAGCGGACTGTCACCCTCTTTGAAAGTGCCCGAATCACCATTCAGGTTAGAGATAACCGGTTTTCCTGAAAAGACGGAAACGGATGAAGCTATAGCTAATTCGGCAATATCGTCTCCGCCATGTGCAGTTCCTCCATTGTCTTTCAATGTAGAGATTGTCACCACTCGATTTGCCTCAGTTGGATTGCTTTTGCTGTTGGAATATTTTAGTGAGTTGACCAATGTTTCCAATTCTGCAGCAGAAAGCGAAGCACCAGTAATGCTTACAATAGCTGTTGTTCCGGTTACGGAAACACTATATGGCAGACTGTTTACACTGCTGGTCCCTGTTGTACCGTTTGTGAGTGATATAGAGCTTCCATCAAGCAACAACTGTTCAAAACTGCCATCGGTTACATTCGAAATTTCGAGTGTTAAAGCCGTAAATACCTGAGAGGATTCAACCGTTGAAGCGGAGGCATTCGAAAACAATGCAACGGAGGAATTACCTTCGATAAATGTTGGGTTAATCGCAGTAGCAGTTAAAGTGGGTGCATCATTAGCAACATATGTAGAAATAGTAACAATTGCAGCATCATTTATCAATCCCAATGAATTTTTAAGCATAAAATAAATATTGCGTGTTCCATTTGAAGTTTCGGCAACATTGTGATATTTGATATGATGGAGCAGTTTTCCGATGAGTTGGTCAGTTGCGTTAGCATTGAAAGAAACTACTAAATCAAGTCCATTCTGACCAGTCTTTCCTATAGGAATACTCCCAATTACAGTTCCGTCAATCGTTATCGTGCTTCCGGAAAGCATTCCATTACTGAGAACCAGACTTTCAGAAGGACTAATTGACGTGTATTCATTATTCACAATTGCACCGGAAACAGTGAGTTTTCCACCGTCAAAATTTGACTCAGGATTACTTACAGTGGCATCACCACCACGGTCAAGAGCTAATGGTGCATCTCCTTCTGTATAAGTTCCACTATCGCTGTTAAGGTTCGAAATGACAGGTTTACCTGATCCAGTCGTAAACGACTGAACACTTCCATAAGCTGTACCAACTGGGTTGGTAGCATAAGTCCGCACATAATAGGTTGTTCCTCTCAATAAGCCTGTGACTGATTGCGAAAATGAACCTGTACCGCTACCTATCTGAACCTTGGTATCAGAAATATCAGGTGTCCCCGACAAGGAATAAACCACACCGCGTTCGGTTACAGCAGCGCCACCGTCGGAAGTAACATTACCTCCCAACGTGGCAGAGGTGCTGTTGAATGTAGCAATGGCTGTTGTTATTGTCGTCGGTTTTGCTACCATCAAAACATTATATTCAAACGCCCCAATATCAGTTGTCCCGTTCCTTGAAAACCCACGTTGGTCGGTTGTTGGCGCCCCGGTATTTGTACCGGCATTTATTACAAAACTATTAGGCGAAACAGGCAATGTTGGTGTTCTATTTATAGAACTGTTATCAGTAAAATTGATTGCAAGGTCAAGGGTTTGGTTAACCATTGCCGTATTGTTTTTAGTCCATTGGGTGCTTGATGATCCGGCTGCAGTGTAGTTGTATAAGATATCATTGGCATGGGTAAAACGCCAATCTCCGCTGGAAGTTGCAGGATAAATGGATTGATTTTCAATCACATTAAACCCATTATCTGTTAATGAAACATTGCTTTGGACACTATAATCTTTGGCACTGTTTTTTTGCCAGGATGCTGTTCATGATTGTAATAGATCCCCAATAAGTCCATATCCCATCGCCGGTATTTTCAGCAACTGTACAATTTAAGAGGTTCAAGGTACCGGCTTCACAGTATATACCACCGCCTTGGCTTCCAATCCGTGCGTTTTTTGCGATGGTTGTATTAGTTACTGCGGCAGTTCCAAGGTATAATGATAAACCATGACCTGTATTTTCATGAATCGTGCAGTTTTCGATTGAAACAGAACCTTGTTCTGACACATAAATGGCGCCTCCCAATGTATGTGTTGCAGTATTTCCATAAATATCCAGATTAATTAGTTTCGAGTTGTCGCCACCACAGTAAATTCCACTGCCATAATCGGCTTTCCCATAGCGTACGGTAAGGTTTTTTATTGTAACATTATTAGCAAATGCCAACCAAAAAATCGTGCCAGAGTCAGTTCCCTGAGAACTTGCTCCCTGAACAATGGTTTTGCCGGGGCCCTGCCCCTGAATAGTTATATCGTCTACAACACGAATATAGGGATCATATCTATATCCCACATCCAAATTATATTCGGTAAATGTTTCGGCAGCCAGATTGATGATATCACCATTCCCGCAAACTTCCAAAGCTTCGGCGATGGTAGTATAATCGCCTGAAGAACCAACATTGATGATTTGCCTGAAGTTAACCGATAAGTTACTATTATTATAGCCAATGACCATTGACGCGGTTATACCACTGAATGCTCCATTATTAAAGGTAAAAGTCAGGTTTGTGATATCGTTGGCGTTGCTGTGAAAAGTGGCCGTTCCGGTGAGTACAGCCAGCAGGCTTAGGTTGCCTGTTTTCAGAATCCGGGCGGTAAGCCCGGCCGGAAGGTTGGTTACCGATACATTTCCCAAAGCCACGAAATCATCTCCAATGTTTCCTTTAAACGAGTATCCGGAGGTATTGCTGAAAGTAATAACAATGGTATTGTCAATGGTACCATCGTCTTCGGGTGATTCGGTGAATACTGTTTTACTATAGCTGATTTGATTTACCGCCATCAGGCTGTTACTAAAAGCCAACAGGACAAGCAGCATTGTTAGTTGATGTATTTTTTTCATATAGAGTTCTTTGGCTGTTTAGTCGCAGGTTTTTACCAACCCGCCTTTAAAACATCACTAGATACATTCATTTCGAAATGTTGATAACGATCTCTTTTTCCAGTATTAGTCAATTTGGTTCCGAACAGCACGTACGAAGATATTTCCTTTTTGTACTGCCAATTTACAGCTGTCAACTGCTGGAAAATACAAATAGAACTTCAAGGCAATAACCATGGGTCGCATTAATCACTTTAAAAAATTAGAAAATTTGAATAATAATAATTCAGAATTGGCCATATTTAAATAATGTAATTACACACTTTTACCCACAAAAGCATTAATTCAGATAATATTGGTGTAAGCTTTATGCAAATTTCAACACAAGAATAGTGGCAAAACAATTATTCCGTCATTTCAACATATGGACAGAATGTAGATACTCTCGTTTTCTTACAACGATTCTCTTGATAATTATCTAGATGTAAAAAACATAGACCAACCTTATTTTATAGTGGCTGTAAAAGAATGATCCAAATATGGTTTAAAATAACTTGGCGAATAAAAGAAGCAACTATGATGGGCCCATTCTTTAGTGAAACTGTTGAATAAAAACACTAAGATCTTCTTCTTTAGACAGCCCTATTTTCTGTTTTATCCTGTACTTATACTTCCTAACGCTGGGTGGTTTAATATTTAATATTACAGATAATTGATATGAATTTAGCTTAGTGTAAATCGCTGAAACAATAACTCTCTCCTGTTGCGTTAAATTCGGGAAACGCTCAAGCAATATAGATGTAAAATGGGGGTATGTTTGATCAAATTTTAGCTGAAAAATAGTCCAGTTATTCAAAAGCACAGACCTTTTCCTAATCTTATTTCTTAAATCAGAAATAATTTTTTTCTGCTCTTCGGTTATCCTGGATTTTTGCAATTCTTGGGTTAGTTGTTTCGCAATACCCTGCATCGTAGAATTTATTTCAATAGCTTTTAATGCTTCATGCATTAGCTGTGCTTGTTTTTCGTTTAATTGCTCAACAAGCTGCTCATTTGTGATTGAGATATCCTCAACAATGTTCTTTTGATTTTCATTTTGCTTAGTTAGCCGATCAACCCTCTCTGCAAGTTCACTTTCTATCCGGTCGTATTGCAGCTTTATCTTATTTTCGATTGAATTATGTTTTTCCAGGCGAGTAGCTATGGCGCGTAAAAGCTCGCTGGCGCTAAATGGTTTGGTTAAATAGTCATCAGCGCCTAAGTCCATTCCAGTCCTCACATTCGTTCGTTCTGCCAATGCCGAAATAAATATAAAAGGTACCGTGTTTTGCTGGTCCTCCGCTTTTAGAATTTCTAATACTTCCAGGCCTGAAAGCTCTGGCATAACAATGTCACACAGGATTAGATCAGGCAAAAACTCTTTAGCTACTTCAATTCCAGTTTTTCCATTATCGGCATGCAGTACCTCGTATCCTTGTAATTCCATTGCATCAGCCAGATTCTCTCTTAACTTGTCGGTGTCTTCTATTATAAGTATTTTAGTCATAGCTATTTAATTTATAAAAATGGCAATGTCCGATAATCTTGACTTAGATAGTTGATCAGGTAAATCTATGTAATTTTCAGTTGTTTTCGATTAAGATTGATAATGGAAAATGTAAAGTAAATATTGTTCCTTCCCCAAAAACACTATTAAAAGTAACTTTTCCGCCATGCATTACCACCGATTCCTGAACAATACATAGACCAAGGCCGTTGCCCTGAATTGTTGAAACGTTTCCTGCCCTAAAAAATGGGTTGAATAGATGCTTCTGGTCTTCTTCCGGAATACCAATTCCATTATCCTTTATACTTATGGTTATTTCTTCGTTGTCCTGATTAATTTTCACCGAAATGTCAGGTTCGGCCCCTGAATATTTAATGGCATTGCTAATCAGGTTATTAATTGCCTGAGTTATTAACTTAGACTCAACCATCACGTTGAGAATATTCTTTGAACAAACAAACTTTATTATGCTCTTTGCAAAAATAGTTTCGTTAAACCCATCAATTATATTTTTGCACAACAAGATGAGATCTTCTTCTTTTGGGTTGAATCCAATTTTCCCTTCCTGCATTTTTGAAAGTTGTAGAACATCGTTCACAATTTCAGTCAACAACATCACATGATCTTTTATTTTTGCTAGTCTATTAGAAATTTGTTGATTATCCATCTTATGCTGAAATAATATCAACGTATCGCTAATCATCAATATGGATGCAAGCGGAGTCCTGAATTCGTGGGAGGTAGTAGCCACGAACCTTGATTTCAAATCGTTAAGTTCTTTTTCTTTATTTATCGATTTTCGGAGTTGGCTTTCAATCGCTTTTTGCGAAGTAATGTCGGTATGTGTTCCAATTATTCTAACCGGTTTCCCATCTGGAGCCCATTCCAAAACTTTACCCCTGTCAAGAATCCACTTATAACTCCCGTCCTTGCACCTCATGCGATGTTCATTTTCATAAATCGTAGTTTCGCCATTGAGATGTTTATCGAGATCTGAAAGACATTTAGGAAGATCATCTGGGTGGATAAGCTTTTTACATTCTTCAAGCGAGTTCGCTATCTCTGATTCGGTATAACCCAACATGGTTTTCCATTGGGTCGAAAAATATACTTCAGTGGTCTTAAGGTTCCAGTCCCAAACACCATCACCCGATCCTTCAAGAGCAAAGTGCCATCGGGCTTCGCTTTCTTTCAGCGTTTCTTCAGCTTTTAGCCGTTCCGAAATATCTCTTGACATCCCGTAAAGAGCATCTACTCCATCCCATTTTCCCAACACAACCTTCGTTTCAACTGGTATAAACTCCCCATTTTTCTTGCATAACGGAACCGGGCAAATATCCAATCTTCCGGCCAACATCTCGCTAACTATATTTGCCGCTTCTTCTCTCCTTTCTGGTGGATGAACCTGCAATACCGACATTCCGAGAAGTTCTTCCGGTGTATACCCAAGCCTACGCGAAACAATGGGGTTTGTTTTAATAATTCGTCCTTCAATATCTAAGATGAACATAAAATCATCAATCGTATCAAACATTAATTTAAAATTTCGCTGACTTAATTTCAACTCATTTTCCGCATCTATTCTTGCAAGCGTTCCTCCAATCTGGGCTGAGATCATTTCTAGCGAGAGCTGAGCTGCATAGGAGAACCGCTCTAAAGATCTGGACGCAATATTAACAGAACCAATCACCTTTCCCTCGTGTTTAATCGGTATTATCCCAATTTGTTTTAGCTTCTCAGATGCAAATAATTCCGAATTTGGGAAGATCTCATCATAAAACCCATAAATTGGTTCGCCTTTTCGAACAATCTGAGACCGAATATGAGACTTATCGTAACTTTTTACCTGGTCAATAAACTCCAAAGAAAAACCTTTGTGTACAATCAATTCAAGCTCTTCTTTTGGATGATGAATATAATAAACACCGACAGCATGTATTCCTTCGATGCTGAATGTTGCCTGAAGTACCAGGTTTAAAGCCTGATCAATGGAACTAGTAGCAGCCAGACCAAAACCAAGCTCACGTTGAAGAATGGCATATTGCTCGTTGAGTTTTCTATCCGTAATATCCCTATACTGCCAAAGGTGACCAATTAAACTATTATCGTATAGAACAGGTATATAATCCCTTTCAAAAACACGCCCATCTTCGAGGATCAATTCATCGTTAATGACAGTTTTCCCAATTTTTAAAATTTCATTTATTCGCTCAATAAATTGATCAGGTTCCCGCATCAGGTATTTACTTGTTTCCGAGGCTGCTGCACAGTCAAATCCTACCAGCGCTTCAGGAGGCATATTTATTCCAAACAGATCGCAGAACGATTGGTTAACCATGTTTATTTTCCGTCGATGATCTTCAAACAAGGTACCAGCCCGCAAATTCTGAATTAAAATTGTTAAGTTTTGAGTAGTGTTCCTTAATGATTCTTCAATCTTTTTCCGTTCCGTTATATCTCTTATTATAGAAAGGGCTTCAACATCGGAAATAGCAATAATCCTGTTTTCATAAAAATTAAGCTCATTATTCAAGAAAAGAGAATAATCGTATTGAACTACTTTTCTGGTTGTAAAAGATTCGTCAAGCGCGTCCATCGATTTTTGAGCTAAATCACCGGGCAATATATCTTGAATCGACTTGCCAATAAACACATTAGGATCGGCCAATAGCAATTGATTGGCCGAATTTTTATAATCTAAATATATACCCTCCCGGTTTAATTTGAAAAATATATCTGGAACAGTATCTATAATTGCTTTATTTTCAGATTCACTTTTCCGAAGTTGTTCTTCAGCCATTTTCTTACTTGTTATATCAATGGCTACTCCAACAAAACCAGTCGTATCTCCATTGGCATTTGTAAGCTTACTTACAGTCAGTAAAACATTAATTTTTTGTCCCTCTTTTGTTACATAAACCCATTCTGAGCCCTCACTAGAATTATTTTCTTTCAGCTCAAGCCTTGAAAGCAAATGAAAATCAGAAAACTGGCGTAGTTCTTCTGTCGAAAAATGTTTCTTTTTGAAAAATAATTCCGATTGATCATGAAAAATCATAGGGGTAAATTGGCCTACTACTTCGCTGGCCGTGTATCCAAGCTTTTTCTCAGCAAACGGGTTGATTGACTTTATGGTCCCATTCTCATCAGTTGAAATAACCATTAACCCAACATTATCAACGATAGCCCGGTTTAGTTCAAGCAAATTAATCACATCTTTGGTTTTTTCCTCTACTTTTTTTTCAAGATGTGCATTTAGCTGAATCAGTTGTTCGTTATGTTTTAAATGGCCGAAACCATTGCCAATGATTTCGCCCAACATACCGAGCAACAAAATATCTTCGTCCTGCCACTTTTTTAAGGTTGACACCGAGTCAAACCCCAGAAATCCGATTAGCCCATCAGAGTTTACCAAAGGAATTACCAGCAATGATTGAACGCTTTGAGCTTCGAGTATTTCTTTTTCGGCATTAGCTTCCTGAGGGAGATTGCTAACCAGTGGAATATGGATCGTTTCATATTTTTTTAATTTATCCATCCACCATGGCAATAAAGATATCGGAATACCTTGAAGATTGTCAATTTGCGGTTCGATTCCAACCGAACACCATTCATGCGAATTATTACAAAACAATCCGTCTTCAGTAAAAAGGAAAATGTAGCTGCGGTCAACTTCAGCAAAACTTCCAATTTTCCGGATAGCCCTATTTACCGAATGATCCATGTATTCTTTTCTCAGATGCACAAAATCATTCGAAATTTCAGAGATTATCAGCTCAAGCTTTAATCGGCGGTGAATCTCTCTTTCACGGATTTTCGTCTGAGTAATGTCAGTAAATGTTGCCAGAGTACCGGCAAACTCACCCTGTTGATTATAATATGGCGCTCCTGAAACGAATATAAATCTTTGCTCACCGGATGCTGTAACTATTTCCAGTTCATATTTCGATTTTATTCCTTCTCTTCTTTTTTTCGATTGCTCTATAATGGTTTCAACATGTTTATTGTTCAAAAAGTCCCACAAATTCCTGTTAGTTAAGCCCCCTGCCTGAACATTAAAGATTTCCTCCCCTGCCTTATTTGAATAAATGAATGTTTCATTTAGATCGACAATAGCTACCCCCACATTTAAACTATTTAATAGATTCTGATATTTCCTTTCACCATCCAAAATCTGATCTAATAACTTAATTCTGCCGATAATATCAACCACATCAATAAGATATCCCTCTCCGTTTGCTAAAGCAACACCTTCAAAGTGAACGTTGACTGATGTATTGGTTGGGGTTTTTACAGCCAAACTGCAACTCTTTTTCTCAAACGATTGACTCATTTCTGACAAAAAAATCTCAAATAATTTTATTGAATCTTCATCAATAAAATCAGAAAGACGCTTCCCGATTAACAAGTGCAAATCAATCCAAAAAAATGTGGCAGCACTTTGATTTGCGTAAGTAATTTTACCCTCCTTGTCAATTGTTAAATAACCTGATGGCGCCAAGTCATAAAAAGCAATATGTTGTTGGTAAAGCTTCACAGCCAGGTCTTTTTCCTTTTTAAGCTTGGCAATCTCATACCGAAGCCTTGCCTTTAACGCAATGGTTGACGCCATATTTTTATACTGCTTTCTTTTTTTATTCTTTGCAATAGCCATAAGATACATTGAAATTTTATAGACAAAGTCTTGCTAATTATGTTGGCAAAAATTTAAAAACGTAAAAATATCGAATTCTTTTATCATTAGTTTGCTTCGAGTGGAAGCTTCAGATACACAACTGTGCCTGATTTATCATTTTTGATAAGTATTGAGCCCTTGTATCGCTGCGCTATCAACATTGAAGTAATAAGTCCCAGGCCAGCTCCCTGTTGTTCCTGCGTTTTCCGGTTAAACTGATTGAAAGCTCCAATTTCAGACATATTTTCAAGTGGAAAACCCATGCCATTATCTGTTATAACAAGTTCCATATTTCCATTTGCAAAGGAATTCATTACACCAACAATAGTGTCTTTTTTAGAAAATTTAAATGCATTATCCACTAATTCCCTAATCATAAATTCAAAATCATCTAATTCAATTTGTATCGGCACATCCTCAATTTTGATAACCAGATCCTCAATTCGATTGTATTTACTGGCTACTTTGGAAGTTACTTCTTCAATAATTTTATGTATTTTGCATATTTGTACAAAATTAGATTTATCGTCATTTCTTAATGACTGAGATACATATCGAAGATAGTTGTTAATCAAATCGTGTAACCTGGTACCGCTCACTTCAATTGAAGAAACCAAATCGTTAATTTCCTGTCGGGTAAGCGACTGAGCATTTTCAAGAATAATATTAGAGAATCCGAGAATTCCATGCAATGGCGTTAGCATTTCATGGGGAAGCAAATGAAATACCTTATTTCTTAATTCATCTAATCTTGTCTTAACCAAGCTATTAATTTCTTCAGATTTTTGTAGTCTCGAATGAATAGCCTTAACCAAAGTTTCTAGGCGAACAGGTTTTACCAGATAGTCATCTGCACCAACTTCCATCCCCCTTCTCAGGTCCGCCTGATCTGCCTGGGCAGTCAAAAAAATAAATGGGATTAATGAGGTAACCGGATCACTTTTCAGATATTTAATTACATCATATCCATTCAGCTCAGGCATCATTATGTCGCACAATATCAAATCTGGTTTCTGCACTTTAATTGCACCTAAAGCATCTTTAGCATTATCAGCCCCAGTGGCAAGAAATCCATGTAGTTCTAGTGCTTCAACAGTTGCGGTTAGTAAATCTCTATTATCATCGATAAATAAAATTTTTTTCATGATATGGTCTGTTAAGAATTAATTATTAGAAAATCAGTTTTTTAAGTTTCGCGATACCTTATCACGTAGATTTTAAAACAATAGCAAAGTAGAATTTATAAACTCATTTATTAAAGAATCAACCGTGGTCAAAACGTAGAATATAGTTAGATCAAAAAAATTATAAATACCTATTGATAAAGAATATTGCAAAAATTATATCAGAATACGAGTGATTAAACTGTCCACGGCTTAATTTGATTAATGTTTCAATTCTGAGAATAAAGTTGATTATGAATCTATTTTTTGTCCACTATAAAATAATTACAAGCTAATTAACTATGTCTATCTTGCTTAAACTTTAAACAAAAACTAGAGATGAATACAACCCCTAAAAGCCAGAAAGAGTGGCTAACAGCAAATCATAATTCATTGAAATATTTTGCCACCAATAATTTTATACAGAACCTGTCATATCACAATTCGCTAAGAGTTAAGCGACTATCAACAATTGACATTTTGTTTTTAGATGAACTAAAATTAGGGGTTAATTCGGAAAGTGTTATTGAACTGCTGGGAGAACCATTTTTCATATACACTAATTTCGTTCACCGAGATCAAATTCAGGTATATAGTTATGGGTTAAAATCAGGTCGAAATAATTTGAAAGTCAGGTTTCATTTTTTAAATAATACTTTCGACTTCGGGACTATTGAATATAGCAATACCTTTTTAAAACACGATGATATTAACGCTTCCTTTGGTAGAAAATATGATTTAACTGATTTTATTTTTTTTCGGGATATTATCGTTGATTCTGAAGGAAACTCTTTATCATTTCATAAAGAACAGGATACACTTATAGTCCTGTATTCAAAACTGACTATTTAACACCCTCAATTATTGGGCGAAGCGCCTCCCAATTATCAATCTACGTTTTGTCTAAACCGATAATGGCTTGCAAACAAGTTATTGATGTAATTTTAATCTTAAAATTCGTAAGGTAAGCTTCATTCAACATGAAAACAAAGTTCGTTTTTCTTTCAATAATAGTACTTTTTACATTTGGCGCTTGTAAAAAAGCAGAAAACGTGGAGTTTTTAGGTAAATGGGGATTTTCGCCAAATGGAGATGGATTAAATGATTTGTTTATCCTCGCTCAAAATGATGGCCTCAACATGAAGAAGATGGATATTCTTTTTGATACGACAAAAATTAATTGGATGACAATTATTGAAACAGGTACTAATAAGGTTGTTTATAAGGTCTCACAATATCACCATAACTGGTGGAACGGACAGAAGAACAATAATGGCAGCCTTGTTCCAATTGGAGTATATGATTTTTATCTGGAACTGGAAAATGAAAAAACATATCTTGGAAATGTATATGTAAAATATTAATGTATGAATGTTGCTTTACCTGAATGAATAAACAATACTTTGTTTTAAAGAGTGGACATAGTATTGATTTATTTGATTACTTTTTTTAGTGTGATAACGGGAATATTGGAATAGTTACCACAAAAAAGAAATTAGGATTTAGAGTATAAATAATTAGGTAAAACCCAAATAAGATGTGTGTTATGGCAAGAAAAAGATTTTCGGAATCACTGATTTATAAAGTTCTGAATGAAAATAAAAGTGGAACCAAAATTCCGGCTCTTGTAAAACAATATGGAATATGCCAGGCTACTATCTATAATTGGAAAAAGAAATATGGTGAAATAAGTGAATTTGATAGAATAAGATTTTCAAAATTAGAAAAAGAGAATGAAAGATTAAAAGCAGCGTTTATTGAATTAAGTCTTGAAAACTTAAGCTTAAAAATAAAATTGGAAGAAAATATGCTTGTAAGCGTTTAATCCGCCACATGAAAAAATGTAAGGCTCAAAAATACTGATTGTTAATCCCACCGACTTCAGACGGTAGCTCTGATGCGTTCAATTGCAAATCCAAAAATAAAATACCTTAAAGATTTTTGAGGTATTTTTTGTTTAATAAAGTTTTTGCCTGGTTATATTTTTCTCTACGAATAGAGTATTTTGTTACTTTCGAAATCACAATAATGAAAATAAGGAGAATACAAGCATTCCATCTAATATTTCTTGTTATTAAATAAATGAATATCCATTCACTGTTTACTTCAGTTGAATTAGTTTTATCGGACTTGATTGCAACATATTATCTATTAACATCTCCGTTGATTTTCCTTCCGTTTTTTCTATTGGTTTCAACGAAAGCTGAATCTGCCGTTCAAGGTTATTTAGCTCAGATTTCAGTCCTTTCAGGTCATCCTCTTTTCGCCAGACAGCACCAACCACTTCTTTTAGAACAGGAATATCTGTTGATAATCTCTCATTGTCTGCTTTATACTTTTCCAGTAATCTGGGCATAGAATCCAGTGCATGGATAAAGTTTTGGGCCGCAATCTTTGGATCAGAAGCCATCAACCCATTATTGTAATTATACAGGATTTCACCTGCACCTTTTATAAAAAACCTATTCTGAGTTATGTCTGAACCATCTTTTAATGTGGTCTCTGTTTTTACCAAAAGCGTGAAACCGTACAATGAACCAATCGGTTCATGAGCCCCATTAGTATTGGCCTTGGCACATATCTCGTTCAGTTTAAGACCTACTTCTTTTGGGGTGCTACCCTGTAATCCATCCAGCATAACCGGATTAAGTCTCGTTCCGTCCGGCGCAGTTTGAACCCGGGAATTAAACGTTTCAATATCTTTCGAAATACGCCCAATCAGGTCTGTGTTTCTTTCCACACTCTGGACAATGGTTTCTAACTTGTAACGCGACGATGATTTACCCCGAATAAATGCCTGTCGTTCGCTTTCCAGAGCAGCAATTTTCTTTTCCAGCCTAGCTTTCTCCAACAATTCAGTATTTCCTGAAAGAATTGCCACATATTCCGAAAAACTCATTCCTCCTTTTTCGTCTAAGCTGCCTTCATCAATGGTGCGGCAACCCAGTGAATTGGTTTTTAGTTGACGGATAAACAACTGCTTGTTGTGCAGCAATCCAAATTTATAGGCATCCAGTGATTTTTCTACAGCATACAAAATAACATCAACCTTATTATCTGCATGTAGTTTGGCTATTTCATTCCCTTTACGGATACCACGGCCATCCCGCTGCTCCAGGTCAGATGGTCGCCACGGGCAGTCAAGGTGATGAATAGCCACACACCGCTTCTGTGCATTCACTCCGGTACCCAACATTTCAGTACTGCCAAACAATACCCTTATTTTTCCTTCATTCATCCCGGTAATCAAGGCCTTTCTAGCTTTCTCTGTTTGGGCTTCCTGTATAAAACGCACCTCGTGTGCAGGTATTCCATGATCTTCCGCCAACTTTCGTTTGATCTCGCTGTACACATTCCATTGGCCGGGCCGATATGTCCCCAGGTCAGAAAAGACAAACTGCGTTCCTTTGTGCCTGTCGTAATCCCGGTAATAACCAGCTATCCGGTGAGCCACATGACTGGCCTTGTTGTCAATATGGTCGTCATACCGTTCCGGCGCTATCATACGCATATCCAGAGACATTTTCCGGGCATAATCGGTTGCAATCAGCATTTTTGCCGTCTTTTCACTATCAGAAAGTGGACCCCGGAATAGAAGTGTGGCATCGCCGCTTTTGGCAAAGGCTACCAGTCGCCCGATAAAATCCTGCTGATCGGGAGTTGGCGGTATATTGTGCAGAATTTCATTCTTTACCGGGCGGTCAATACCTATGTCCGCCGCTGTCCGGAAGTCTGTAATTTCAGCATAAAATGCGGCTAGTTCAGGCACTTTGATAAAATACCGGAACCGTTCTTTTTGAACTATTTCATTGGTAACCGAAAATTCGTAATCAATACTTTTCTTGGCAAAGATGGCTGCCCAGGCATCAAAAGTGTTAATTCCCTGCCGTCCCAGTTCATTTGGTCGAAGGTACTTGAACAACAAGTATAGTTCAGTCAATGAATTGGAGATGGTTGTTCCAGATAAGAATGTTGCCCCCAAATCTTTGCCGGTACGCTCCTGAATGGTCCGCAAGGCAAACAGCATGTTCAGCGCCCGCTGCGAACCATCGGCATTGCCTAATCCTGCCACCCGGTCGTGACGGGTAGTAAAGGTTAGGTTTTTAAATTTATGGCTTTCATCAACAAACAAGTGGTCGATTCCCATCAGGCGAAAATCAACGGTATCATCTTTTCGGTTCTCTATCTGGTAAGCAATGTTCTTTAATTTGGCTTCCAGGTTCTGTTGACGTTTCAAGCACCCCTTCAGCATAGCTCTCGAAACATCTTTTCCCTGACTGCGCAAAACATCCAGGTTTTCTTCCACACTATCCAGCTCCTTTTGCAAAATGTTACGTTGTATTTCAGGGGACTGTGGGATCATCCCGAACTGTTCATGAGTCAGGATGACGGTATCCCAATTGTTGTTTTTGATCTGGCTAAAGATTTTCATCCGGTTGTTTGGGGTAAAATCCTCTTTGCCTGGATACAATATCCGGGCATTGGGATAAGCAGTACAAAAGGTTTGTGCGATTTCATGGATGTTGGCTTTTAATCCGACGATCATTGGTTTGTTGACCAGTCCGAGCCGTTTCATTTCCATAGCTGCACAGCACATGATCAGTGTTTTGCCACCACCTACTTCATGGTCGCAAATACCACCGCCATTCAGCTTCTGCATCCAGATAGCATCTTTCTGGCTTTTATACAGATCATCTATACCCAAGCCTTTCAAATCCAGTCCCGGAAAATTCTGGTGCGAACCATCATAAGCAGGACGGACAAAGCAGTTAAACGTTCGGTTATAAAGGCCTGACAGACGGTCTTTAAATTCCGGTGATTGCTCACGCAGCCAATCCGAAAACCCCTTTCGCATCTCATCAATCTTTGAGTTGGCCAACTGGATGGCATCCGAATCACGGACTTTGACTTCTTCACCGTCCACCATAATCTTTTTGGTGATGTCCGGCGAAGTATTGTGCAAGGCGTGTTTGATCAAATTAACACCATCGAATGTCCGGCTTTGCGCTTTAACGGCATACTGATCCGAAATTTTGGCATTGTGCCTGAATGCCGAAACGCTGTACTCATCGCGGCTTTGTGCATAATGGATGTTCACATTGGTTTCAAACAGCCAGGAAGCGTATTTCTCATAGATGCCCGTTGGAATCCAGCGTTCCCCCAGGTTGAAGTCCAGATCATCAAAAGCAATCGGTTTCGGTATTGATTTTTGCAAAGCTTCGAGGGAAGTTCCTGCTGCTTCGTGCCCCGGATTACGTTCCAGAAATTGTTCCACTGCTTCCGCTTTTTCGATGACATTGCCTGCAATGAATTTATCGGCAACCTCATAAACTCCGGCCATTGGATTAAAATACACGACACCTTTTAGTTCTTCCAACACCTGTTCCTGATTACTTCCGGTCAGGGAAGCCATATAATCCAGGTTCACGCCTGCGTATTTATTCAGCGAAGCAGCCAGCGCTTCATGGGCATTGTCGGAGTGGGTGATCTCATCGGGATTAAAAGCCACCGGACGGTTGAAAATATCCGCTTTTACCGACTGTCCCTCAATGTAGCGTTCCAGGGAAAGGATTTCCCTTCCGCCAGCATCCATTTTAATCAGTCCAAGGTTTTTGGCATCATTCAGGTTACCGAAGCGTTTGGAAAAGTCATCATACAGACGGTTGAGCATCTCGCGAAGCGCAGGATTGGCCTGAAGACGCTCTGCTTCATTGGTATATAAATGATGATAAGTGTCCCTGATCTCGATATAAAGCGAAGCTTTTTGTTTTTGGGTTGGGGGAAGATCCAGCGGGTGAAACATGGGTTGCAAACCATCCAGATCGCGCAAATAACCGACCCGGTTATCAGCCCCTGATACCAATGATCCTTCCCGGTAATGATTCAAACGTTCAAATGTAAAGGGAACGGGACTAATATCGTTAAGCTTTGGATTTGGCTCTGCCTTTTCCGAACCGTTACTTTTCGCTGGTTTTTCTGTCGAAGGTTCCGATGGAGAAACTGAATTTCGAAGTTGTAACACCTCGCGCCAATCCAAGGGTGCCTGCTCTACAGGTTTGAATTGCCTCTCCTTTGATTTAGGCTTTTTGACCTGTGAGCGTTCAGCATCTGAAAAGCCAAAAAGATCGTACAGGGAAATTAGCGGCTGCTGAGAGACTGAGAGTGGCGCTTCTTTTTTGGTTACAATCTCTTGGTTGATTGTTCGAATTTGGGTATTTGCTTGTTCCTCTGCGTCGAACAGAGTTCTTACCTTATCTCCAGAAGAATCAGCCTGTTTTGATTCAGGCTTTTCCGTTGTCATCCGAATAATTGATCCCGTTGGCGTATCCAGAGATAGAACCGACTGAGAAACAATTTGTTGGGGTTGATCCGATAGTGCCGGAGCATGTGAACGGTAATGCGCGACATCCAGATGCTTATCAAAATCTTTCAAAAGCATGTTTTTTAGTGTGTCAGCCATGCCGTTTACTCCGCCATCGTGCAGAAAGACAAGGGCAGGTTTGCCATATGGGTCAGTATCGACCTTTGAAGAGGTATGTACCACCCTGTCAAAAGCTTGAAAAAGGTTGTTGACCCTAATGCCGTTCGACAACTGGCGGGATTCAATAAAATCCTGACTACGCTGGGATAAATTGTTATCAGGAGCCTTTTTCTGAAGAACAATCAGGTCGCTGCCTGCTTCTGTTCCGGCATAATCTGTAAATAGGTTATTCGGCAGACGAACCGCAGAAACCGGCTCGCAGCGCTGCATCAGCCACTCACGCACCGGGCGGTTTTGCTCTGCATTGAGCACTCCCTGGGAGGTAATAAAAGCAACAATTCCTCCATCGCGAACCATGTCAACCGATTTCAGAAAGAAATAGTTATAAACTGAACGGGCGGCCATACGCCTTATAGGATCACTGTTGGCTGTAAAAAGAGGGTCATACACCGCTACATCTCCAAAGGGAATGTTAGAGGTGATCATGTCATAGTGGTTGGCGTAACGGCTTTCAATGTTTTCAAAACCCTCTTTCCGTATTTTGTCCTGCGGATAAAGTTGCGAAAGTATTTTGCCTGTCAGCAAATCTTTTTCAAAACAGGTGTTTTCACATCCGGGGAATTGTTTACTGAATGCCGATGTAAAAGCGCCCATACCTGCAGATGGATCAAGCAGTCTAATTGGAACAACACCCTGGACTTTCATTGCTTCAGCAAGGGAGTTAACAATCTCTGGTGGCGTATAAAAAGCGGTAAGAATAGAATTTTTCAGCGAACCAAGGTATTGTTTGTAATGCGCTTCATTGCCGGAGCCTTCGCGCAGGACCTCATGCAGTTCAGTAACTAAAGGGAAAAGGTCAAGGTCACTTTTGGTCCAATATTGCTGGTCATTGGAATGTCCAACCGGGTTCAGTACCGCTTTAATCCCGCCAAATCCTGAATATTTTTCCAGTACAGTCTTTTCCTCCGGGCTGGCTGTACGGTTTTCCTTTTCCAGTTGAAAAGCTGTTTTTATCGCATCAATGTTATCCCGGAGATGCGCGCGTTTATTGTAGGCCATCTTCGAGAAGGATTTGAATGGAACCTGTCAGTTCGGTATAAAGCCGATCATACTCCGGAGTCGTATCGAAATCGTCCGACCGCTCGTATTTGCTAAAAACATCTTTTAGCTCTGGTAATAATCCAATGGCAACCTCTTTTGCAAGCGTTGGGGGAACCTCTTTTTCAAACTCTTCCAACAGGATTTTAACGATCGTTCGGTAAGGGGAAAACAGCAGTCCTGCATACAGAACTTCGTTGGCGGCTTCAGCAGCCTGATCATGGCTTTGACCATTTTTTATCGCGGCGCTATAGGCATTGGCGGCAGCATCGCCGCGCGTAGCGATAAGATTACTATCATTTACTAAATCTGGATGGCTGTCCCTGAGAAAGGATAAAAGCGATAATCTGAAGTATGAAAGTTCTTGTGGCATAATATTGTATCATTTATAGAGGTAAGAAAAAAGCGCCCGGGTATCCCTCCCGGACGCTGCCACCAAAAATTCATCATCATCCGATTGTACGAGTAAACAATCTTCTGCAACAGAAACTTTCAGTGGTAAATATAATGTAATTAATTCAAGAAGTTTAACTCTTGAGTTTTGAGCAAAACGGAATGCAGACATGTTTCTGCTATTAATCAAACTTATAGTGATTATATTTTCCGTTGATTTACTTTATTGACCTGACGATGCTGTTCTTCCGTTGGCTGGTTTTGACCTTGTTTCAAAGGTTCATTTACTTTTTTAGTTGCCTCGTTGGTTTTTCCATCAGAATTAACTGCCACTTGTGCCTGACTTTCGCTGGCAGGTGTATTTTCGGCTCCCTGTTTCCTGGCTTTGTCGGGATTGAACTTATAAAAATCGAGTTTCCCTTGCTCGTGATTGATTTTGATGTATGCATTAAACGGCTGGTCCTGCCCGTCTTTTACCATCCCCTTGACGTAAATGGTCTTGTCTGCCCGAAGGTCTTCCTGCTGCTTGGCTGTAAGATCAACGCCTAATAGTTTCTGAGGAATACGGATATTAGCAGGTTCATTCGTATGGCCTTGCTGTTTCTGATTCTCATGTTGATTATTCTTTTGTTCCAATCCGCCGTAATTGAAATCGAAACTGCCTTTGGCTGCATTGAACTGGATATAAGCATCGAACTTTTTAGGGTTATCTGTTTCCTGACTCTTTTTGGTGGTCATCCCTTCGACCAGTATCGCTTTCCCCTCTTTTAAGTCTTTCATTTGGTCAGGCGTAAAATCAACTCCTTTAAGCGATTGCGGAATATTGAGTTTCTCAACGGGAATAGCTTCAAGTCGGTTGGTAACTTTGTCCAGTGAAACAAGTGCAGGGATTTTTTGTCCTAATGTTGGTTCCAGTTCAATTACTCTTCCTGCATTACCCGATGCTAGAAGGTTCTCTTTATCCTTCTCGGAAAGCATAGCGCCCAGAAAAGGTTTATCCAATTCAGGTGATTTGAGGAAACTATGGGGCTGAATGTTGTAGGTTCCGTCCGGCATTTCTTTCAGGGAAAGTCGCGCTTGGGTATCAAAGGTAACTCCTTCGATTGTAAAAGTCAGGTGATTCAAAGCTGGTGATTTGTGACCATAGAGCATCGCTTTAAGTTGTCCGGCTTCTTCTAACGACTGCCGGGAAACTCCCATGCTGGCTGCTTGCGCCCAGTTGATCTTATTTTCGTCAATCGGTTGAAAATCGTTTTTTGGAGCTGAATACGAGTTAGCCGGTTCCTGTACCTGCCCTTGTTTTTGAGCCTGTCGTTGATCCAAAAACTGTTGTGGATCGACACGGTAAGGTTCCAGTGTTTGGGCGTTAACTGGTTGCATCCCGATGATTTTTTCCAACACATTTTGGGTCATCAGGAAGAAACCAGTATGTGCGGGGTTTTGGTTTTGTTCCAAAAACTTCTTAAAAAAGTTCTCAAGTGCATTGCCATTATTGTCTATTGCCAGAAAACTCGCGAGGTTTGTTTTGTCAGGGTTAACGGTTTGTGGATTCCCATGATTATCTATCCCGGAAACAGCTTTTAACGCCTGCGGATTAGCGGCATCGGTCATAAGCAGCACTTGCTTTGAGCTGCCTGTTAACTTTTCATCCATACTTTAAGGATTTAAAATTTAGTGCATCACTATTAATGCAGGGCTGAAAATATGGATAAAGGAAAGGTAATTAGCGGAATTTTAAAGCGTTGGTAGCCTGTGGCACTTACCTGACAGCCTGTGGCTAAATTAGCCGATACTTTGGGACTCGGGAGTCAGGATGCACCCTGTAAAAAAACACGTTCAAATAAAACTCAACTCTGCTTGATATGCAGAATGGATTTTATTTGAACAGTTTCTTTTGGTTTGAATGAACTTTATTAAATAATACTACCAAATGTAGCTCCTATTAATAGTACATCTAGTTAACCAGTTCATTAAAAAATCCTTAGATGACAAATGAGCCATAGACATAACCACCATTGTCATTAGAGAAAGTGATTGTGTAGGTGCCTGCAGCCCATCCCTGAATGTCGATGTTCAATTGTCCCCCTGAAACCGGATTTTCCACACTGTTATAAAACGTTTGACCCGACTCATCTTTGATTTCTACAGTGATATTAGTCAGACTGCTCAGGTAAGAAATATCAATCGATGTTGAGCTCTTCCAAACCTCAAAGGGGATAATGCCTAAAGACTTGATCATACCTGTTTCAAGGGTCCCGGCCAATAAAACTTCCTCTTTTTTGTCAGTACTACTAACTTTAACCAAGCCGATATTTGAAAGATTATCAGCTGTTGTGATTGTAACGGCAGAGCAGCCGATGAAGAAAAACAAGAAAAATAATTTTGCTTTCATAAATGAATAAATTTTTAGTGTGATTATTACTCGCGGCAAATGTAAAATCACGGATATTATTCATTAGGCAAGCTGGGGTGTCAGACAGATTTTCATGATCAACAAATAGTACAACTATCTAATTTAATGATTATTGACAATTAGTTAAGGCAGATTTATTCATGGGATTGGCCGATAGTACACCATCGGAATTGCGAATCAAAAGATGAAAAGATTACCCGGAAATGGAGAAATCACCAGAAGTATTTTTGCTGTTTTGTTTTTAGGATGCCTGACTTTTATTTACGATTTGATCCAATTGTTTGATAAAGTTTTCCTGCTCCTTCATGTCTGTTTTTTGCCTGATAACCGATTTTCGCTTTTGCACAGCATTTTGAGTCGTTTTTATCAACAAGGAAATCTCCATATTATTCAGTCCGATTTTTGAAAGGCAGCAAATAAGAAGTTCCGTTTCCGATAAATTGGGGAACAAATTATGCAAGCGATCAAGGTAATTATCATACAAGGCATTGGCCATTTCGTTGAAAACGCTCCAATTATAATCTTCCTGACCATAGATAATTTCATTTACTTTTCTGAGGACTTCTTTTCCTTTGATTTTCTCCTCACCCTTCAAATAGCTTTCAATCAATGAAATTTTCTTAACAATATCCAATTGCTTAATTAGAGTCTTACGTAATTCGTTGTTTTTCAAATTCGAACCAACCCTATTATTGACTATCTCTTTGAGCTGGAAGATGTGTTGTTCGGCAATGAGCATTGCTTCGCGGTTTTTAGCTCGATTATAATAAAATACCCAACAAACAGCGGCCCCGACTAGAAAAAGACAGATAAAAATCCGTTGTCTTTCAATCAAGAGCCGACTATTGGCATTTTCGAGCAACTCAAAATTGTATTTCTTTTGAATATCCAGAATGCCGATATCTTCTTTGTCCTCCAGCACTTTGGCTAAATATTTCGTGTACAGTTCATTGTACGACATGGCCTGCTGATAATTTCCAGCCGTCGCTTCAATCTTTGAAAATAATCGATAGATATTGGCAAGTAAAGAAGCATTATTATCCGCCAGTTTTACCGAATGATTTAAATAAAACAAAGCTGAATCTTTTGAGCCCTCCCTGTAATAAACATCTGCTATGTTTAAGTATGCTTTCGCTTTCTGTGATTCAGTGGAACTTAATGTAAGTGCCATTTTTAGCGACTCTTTTGCCTGCTTGGCATTACCCAATTTCAGGTAAGCAACACCCATATTTTGTATGATTTGTAGTTCGTTTGCAGAGTCATTGTATTGTTTTGCTACAAACAGGCCTTTGTTGTAGTAAAAGAAAGCGCTGTCTGGTAACTGTTTCAATAAAAAGCTATTACCAATATAATTGTAGGTTACGACCTGATTTTTATATTTTCCTTCAGCTTGTGAAAAATTTAAAGTGGCTTCCTTCAAGTGCACGATAGCTTCATCAAACAGGTGTTGGTCATAATCCAATAAGCCACAAAAGAATTCAGATAGCCCAATTAATCCTTTGTTATTTAAGCCTTTGGCGATAGATCCGGCTTTCAGGTAAGCCTTTATCGCCTCATTGCGTTTTCCTTTGGTCTGGAATACCCTACCGCAATAAAACTCAGCAAACGCTAACTCATTAATCTGGTTCTTAATTTTGAAGTAATCTCTTGCCGGAAAAATCAAAGTGTCAGACGATATATCCTGATCACATTTGTCTTTAGCCTGTACTGAGCGTAAAATGTATTTGGCGTGTTGCTCTTTGGTCAGCAGATAAGGATTTCTAATTGTCTCCAGTAATGACAAAGCGCTGTCAGGCTTCGGCTCTACAATGCTCTCAACTCTTTGGAGGATTTCCTCCGACTTTTTGAAGTCCCTCTTGCATGAGAACATTATCAAAGTAATCGAAACAATCCGAATTGTTAAAATTATTGGTTTAGATACTCGCACTACAAAACAAATTAGTCAAAATAAACACATTAACATCCCGTCTTTTGTAGGTAATACAAGTACTTTGAATTCCAATTTTACTAGATCAGTGTGAAAAATGTGGGTCGCAATATTATGAATAACTATTGTTGAGAACAAATTTTCATTCACAGTATCAAGGTATTTTTCTATTGTTTCCCATTTAAATATGCCTAAGGTCACGCATTGAAACTCTCAATACTATGATAATTAAAAATTTACATTTCATGCCTAATACATAAATATGCCCAAAATTTTCATTTTATCATATTGTTTTAGGTGAATATTTTTTATTAAGAATTTGGCAGCCAATTCTTAATAACATTTTATTTCTTATGAAAAAATTTATTGAAACCCCTTTTTTTTATACTGGCTTCTCCCGAAACTGATTCGGTTAGTTATGAGAAAAATCTATCCGAAGCATATCGGAGCTTTGCACAATCAGTTGTAAAAGTATGTACCGAAAATGTAACAGGAATACCTGCTTTTTTCAGTCTTAACTACGTCCGTATTGAATTTATTCAATTGAAACAACAAAAATCCTCTGACAAAACAGAAATTAGTCGGCTTACTGACAGCTATTTGAACAAAGGGATTCAAATCATTGATTGTGCTTTAGAATGGCTTGATAAAAGCAATGATCAAACAGAAGCAATCAATAAGAAAAACTCTTCTTATTCATTACGTTGGACCGGGAAAACAGTGGATTTAATTGAATTGGCCATGGCTGTGCACGAATCCGGTTCAGTTAATAATGGAGAAGTAACAGTAAAGGCAGTCGTAAATTTCTTTTGTGAATCATTGGGTGTAAATCCAGGTAATTTCTCAGCAACGTATGGGATAATGCGTTCGCGTGCAAATAGCCGAACCTTATTCCTTGACAAGCTAAAGCGAGTCTTTGAGAATAAAATGGATCAGGATGCTGAAAAAAAACTAAGTAGAAAAGACAACAGGCAAAATTCACTAACAAAATAACTTTTAGCGGTTATTTTGATTCTGCGCTGGTAACAGATGCATCAGGGCCGGATCATTTTTTATCCGTTCCAGCTCTTCAATTACAATTTGCCGGGATTCCGATTTTATCCGATTGTAATTTTCCTGAATCATTTCTTTCATCCGGTCGTTGCCATTTTCATCTGTGAAATTGGTAATGACCGGTATCTTTTTGTAGGATTTAGCTTCACTTTCCACCTTTGCCGTATCAACTACTATTTCAGCATGGAAAATTTTTTGCTCAATTCGTTCATCAAAATTGTCGGCTACCGCGCCTACAAACATGCCTTGAGTCAGCGTCGATATTTTGCTGGGCGGAATCAATGAGTCCATTTGTGTGCTTATGGAGGTTGATTTTTCGCGCTGGTTAATGGTCATCGACTGTCGTTTCTGCAGTACTTTCCCAAAACGCTCGCTCAAAGTTTTAGCCGTCTCCCCTACTACCTGACCACTGAAAATATTTCCAACGGTATTCATCACTACAGCGGCTTCCTTATCTCCATAGTCACGTTTTAGCTGCGAGAAATCCTGAAAACCCAACAAAACAGCCACCTTATTACTGCGGGCGGTGGCAATCAGGTTATCCAACCCTTTAAAGTAAATCGTTGGCAACTCGTCGATAATGATGCTGCTTTTTAACTGTCCCTTTTTATTGACCAGCTTCACGATACGCGAATTGTACAGCCCCAGCGCAGCACCATAAATATTCTGGCGGTCAGGATTATTGCCAACTACCAGCACTTTTGGATCTTCAGGGTTGTTGATGTCCAGGGTAAATTCATCAGCGCTCATTACCCAGTATAGCTGTGGGCTTATCATTCTGGATAATGGGATTTTGGCACTGGCTATCTGTCCCTGCAATTGGTCCTGTGCCCCACCCAACCAGGCATCCATAAATGGCGAAAGGTAGTTTTCAAGTTCAGGATATGAAGTCAGGATCGGGAAAATATCCTCATAGCGCTTGTTCAGAAATTCGATGGCATGTGGAAACGTACAGTATTGGCCATCCTTGTAAATACGCAAATACCAGATAATCGCGGCGAACAGGATAATTGGCGATTCCACAAAGAAATCTCCTTGTTTTTGCACCCAGGTTTTGTTCAGATTAAGCATGATCGTGTAAGCGCTTTCGTAAGCATCGGATATGTCGGTCATAAATGATGGGTTGATCGGGTTACACCGGTGCGAGCGCGAAGGATCATCAAAATTAATGACATAGAATTTAGGCAATTTTTTGTAGCCTTTTCGGTGATTTCTCAGGTGATTGTATGCGATGGTTGATAGATCAGGAAATTTGAAATCGTAGATGTACATTGAAAAACCTTTTTCGACCTGCTGTTTGATAAACTGGTTGACTACCGCGTAGCTTTTTCCGGAGCCCGGCGTACCCAATACGATCGATGCCCGAAAAGGATTCACGACGTTTACCCATCCGTCGTTCCATTTTTTACGATAATAGAAACGGGTTGGCAGGTTGACCGAATACTCATTTTTGATTAAGCGGATTTCCTGCATAAACGATTCGTTCTCGGTGTTGAAAACATCCTCCATCAGGTTGTTCTTCAACAGACGCGATATCCACGAACCGGCTGTCAACAGGAAGATATACCCAATGCTTAACGTCAGCATATAAAAAGAAGTAACTACTATCGCAGGCAAAGGCAGTCCAAGCAGCCACCAATTCAGGAAAAAAAGGACAAACCCAACACTTACGAAAATTGATATCTTAAACCAAGTGATCTTTTCCTCTTTTATTCCTTTAGTTCCCAGACAAGATAATGCAAGAAACACCAACGAAAGGAGTTTTGTCCAAAGGATAGAGGAAAACAGTCCGGTTGTTCGGTTGAAATTCAATAGAATCTTATTGATTACGCTAATATTTATTTTCCACTCCTGAACGGACGGGTAGCAATACCAGTAAATGTGAATAATCACCAGCAAAATGCTGATAGCCCGCATAAACTCCATGACCTTGGCCAATCCTCTTAAATCGTCTTCCTGCTGCATAAACGTTCTGTTTTTATCGTTTGGATTGCTAAAATACTGGATGGACATTGGCCGCTGCGACTTAATGTTTACCTGGTAGCTTCTGGCTTGGGAATGTAAGCTTTTGACCTATTCAGCAGATAAAATACTACACTCAATCATTTTCTGTCTTGATAGAATGCATTTTAATCGAAGGGACAATATTGATCGTTGATTTCACCATCTGTTGCAATTTGAAAAGTGCTGGCTGGCATATAAACAAACCGCAATTCAATTTTATATCACAAATTTGGCAAAGAGTCCGATCTATTGCCGAAATTGTGATATATTTGATTGAACATTAATTTCACATGGTTACAACTAACGACATTTTAAATTTTGCGGCCAATCACAAAGTATTTTCCAGAAAAGAACTGATTGCCAATCTGAAATCTCAAAATCAGCTCGAAAATCCAGCCTCACTTTCGGAGCAATTGAATCGTCTTTTAAAATCAGGTCAATTAATTCGGCTTGAGCATGGAGTTTATACCCTGCCGAATAAGATTAAGAAAGACTTTTCGATTGTCGGTTCCGAAGAAATGAAAAAACTAAATCAGCAATTAAAAACTCAGTTTCCTTTTGCTGACTATTGCATTTGGCCGGGATCAACTTTGTTACCATACATGCACCATATACCTAGTTTAAGTTTTGTGCTTGTTGATGTTGAACGCGAAGTGGCTGAATCTGTTTTCAATCTTTTAAATTCAGATAGCACCAAGAGGGTTTACCTTATGCCGTCATCTACCGATTTCGAACGATACATTAATACCAATGAGGCAATTATCATCCGTCCGTTAATATCTGAATCTCCATTACAGATGATTGATGGCATTAAAACTCCCACGATTGAGAAGATTTTGGTAGATATTGTCGGAGATGTAGAGTTTTCTTTTTTGCAGGGAATAGAAATAAACTATGTTTATAATACTATATTTGAAAAACACAATGTTAATAAAAACAAAATGCTGCGCTATGCTTCCCGGCGCGGAAGAAAGCAGGCAGTAGAAGAACTGATAAAGACCAATAAACTATGATTCACCCCGATAGTCGGAAGATTGAATGGATGAAGCAGGTAGCTGCCGAAAATAAATTTTCCGACATTGTACTTATTGAAAAATCGATCAGAGCGTTTTCATTACTGGAATCGCTCGTTTTATCCGGTTGCCCTTTTGTTTTTAAAGGAGGAACAGCCTTAATGCTCCACCTGGATAGCGCGAAAAGACTTTCCATCGATATTGACATTATCTGTCCGCCGGGAACGGACCTGGAGAAATACCTGCACAAGTATGCTCACGAATACGGATTTGGTAATGTAAAACTGGTTGAGCGAATTAATGCGAATAATGTGCCCAAAACACATGCAAAATTCTTTTACCTGGTATCTTACGTTACCAATACTGAAACTGAATTTATCCTCCTTGATGTATTGTTTGAGGACATCCATTATCACGAAATAGAAGAAGTGCCTATTCAAAGTCTTTTTCTCAAAATGGAAGGAGAACCGGTAAAGGTAAAAGTCCCGAGCAAGGCTGATATGTTAGCAGATAAGTTGACCGCTTTTGCACCAAACACGACCGGGATTCCATATCTCAAAAAGGGAAAAGATTGTTCAATGGAAATCATCAAACAACTTTTTGACGTTGCTTCGCTGTTCGATGTGACAGCCAACCTGAGCGTAACTTCCAAAACTTTTAAAGAATTTGCGAAGGTTGAGCTGCAATACAGGAATCTTGATCCTGAAAATATTGTTCAGGTCCTCGACGACGTCTACCAGACCTCGCTTTGCATTTGCTTAAAAGGCCAGGTACAATCTGATAATTTCAAAATACTTCAGGCTGGAATAAAAAGAATACAAAGCTTTATCCACAGCGAAAAATACAATATTGATAGCGCTATTACCAATGCTTCAAAAGCGGCTTATCTTTCCGTATTAATTGCAAATGAGGCAACCGAAATATCTCGTTTTGATTCCCAGAATGTGGAACACTTGCATGAAGCGTTAATTCGTGCGCCTTTACCTACGAAACTTAACAAACTTAAAAAGACCAATGTGGAAGCTTTCTTCTATTGGAATGAGATTGGAAAAATTTTAAACCAGTAAATCCAGTTAACTATGATTAAAAAATCTCGTTTTCTCGCATTATTACACTCATTTTAAAAAAGATAATAAATCTATTAGTTAATGCAGTTAATGCTCATTATGAGAAACGTACAAACATGAGAGATACTTTATTCATAAGCCACGCAACACCTGAAGACAATGATTTTGCTATTTGGTTAGCGTCACGACTTGAAATGTTGGGCTATAAAACTTGGATCGATAAGGACGGTTTGATTGGTGGAGAAAAGTTTTGGGAAACAATTCAAAACGTTATGAAAGATAAAGCAGCAAAAGTACTATTTGTCTACTCAACTAAAATTTGCGATGTAAGTGGCAATTTTAAAAATGGCATCTACAAAGAGTGGTCTTATGCTGAAAGTATTGCTAGTCAATATAACATAGATGATTTTATAATCCCATTACATATTGAGGCTGATGCTCCTTACAATGTATTCATAGGAGCCAACATGATTAATCATATTCCTTTTGATACCAATTGGGCTGAAGGTTTAAAACAGTTGTTGAGAAAATTAGAAAAAGATGGCGTTCCAAAAAATAGCACTATTGAGGAATCTTCTTTTTCAGAATGGTATGAAAATGAGTATATTTCAAATTGCTCAATTATTAACAAAGCAGAATTGTATTATACTTCCTGGTGGCAAGTTGGTCAAATGCCACAATTTTTTTTTATGCACCAATTTCATAATGAACTACAAGCAAAAGAAATATTAAAAATTAATGAAAGCATTCCAATAAGCAGACAAGCAAATATCTTATCTTCCTTTAGTGAAAGACTGAATTATACTTTAACAGACGAAAATGGATCTTTTGAGGTTTTACCTGAAACAACACATTCTTTCACACTCACTGATATTTTGAATGGATTTGATTCAGATTCGTTTCCGCACCATAAAGAAGTGGAAAACCACTTTAAAAGATTGCTCAGCCATATAATATTTCAGTTGTTCAGAAAAAAGGGTTTATGGAAAACAGAATTGTCAAGCAAAAAGCCTGCTTTCTATCTGCCTTCATATAACAATTTAAAACCGGTTAAATTTCGATATCCGTATTCTTCCCCAACCAAACCTCCAAAGAAAAAGTCTATTGGGGGTAAATTTGAAAATATAGGTAATTGGCATTATGCTGTTTCTCCGCAAACTACGTTATCTCCATTTGTCGGATTTTCGCTAAAATCACATTTAATTTTTACCGAAGATGGATTTAAGGTAGTTTCTGATACTAAAAAGGCACATAGCTACAGGAGAAGAAAGGGCAAACGTTTCTTTAATGAAGAATGGCGAGATATGTTATTAGCTTTTATTCAAGGATTAAAAGATGAAAATGGGGAAATAAAAATAAAAGTAACTGAGAACGAGGAATATTTGCGAATGGAAGAATGGCCAGAAATGTTTTGGAGTGAGGTAGGCTATTATGAACCAAAATCTGTAATGAATATAGATAAAGTTGAAAACTACGTCAATGAAATAGAGGAGGAAGTCGAATGATAGAACCAATTCTGAAATATATTGATGAGCCCTATTTGACGTTTGCTAATGGTCAAAAAGCAATCGATCCAAGAGATGGGTTAATGCTTTTTGGTGCATTTGATCACAGAAAAGTTCAGGGGCAAAAAACAATAGGAATAATTGGCACTGCCCCCTTAAGACAAATTCTTATGGGTTATTTAAAAAAAATACATTCGCCAATAATTAATTCTGAAAAATCTATTGCAAGACCTAATTTCCCTGGGTTAGAGACAGTTTTTGGCATATCAGTGAACTTCCAAAATATTCCTCAAATAAATATTAACGAAAAAGATATAGAAAAATATCTAAAATATTCAGATTCATACCAGCGAGTACATAATTGGGTAAATCTTTATGTCGAAAAATTGAATGCGTATACAAACACTGAAGAAGTTCCCGTTGACATGTGGTTGGTTATAATACCACAATGTATTTTTCAATATGGCAGACCTAATTCTAAAATTCAAAAAGATGAAAGTAACATATCAGTAGGTCTCAAACCAAAAGATCGAAATTCTGATACATTACTTCTGTTTCCTGATATGCAGGAAGAGCTAGATAGGCTAAATGAAGCGTATCAATTTGAGATAAATTTTCACAATCAATTAAAGGCCAGAATTTTATCATCAAAAATCATTACACAAATCATCAGGGAGGACAAAATAAACTATGAAAATATATTTTCAGACGAAAAAAAGATAGCTGAAGAAAGGAAATTTGATACCGCAAAAGCCTGGAATATATCAACGACAATGTATTACAAACTTGGAGGATTACCTTGGAAACTTGGTACCGTTAGAAAAAATGTTTGTTACGTAGGATTGGTATATAAAAAAACAGAAACAGATTCGAAAAATAAAAATGCTTGTTGTGCTGCACAGATGTTTTTAGATTCGGGAGATGGCATGGTGTTTCGGGGAAATGTTGGTCCTTGGTGGAACAAAGAAACTGGAGAATTTCATTTACCCCAACAAGATGCTTTTAAGTTAATTTCTCAGTCTATGGAAGCATTCTTTGATAGATTCAAATTTTACCCAGCTGAAATATTTATACATGCTAAAACCTATTTTAACGATAAAGAGTGGGCCGGTTTTGAGGAAGCTACAACAGGTAAATCAAATATTATAGGAATTAGAATAAGAGAAAATAATTCTTTCAAAATATACAGGCAGTTTCAATATTGTGTACCAAGAGGAACAATGCTGCAATATGATGAAAATAAGGCTTATCTGTGGACAAAAGGATTTATCCCTCGTTTCCAAACTCAAATTGGATTGGAAACACCAAACCCCTTGGAAATTGCCATCACTAGAGGAACTGCAAGCATTGATACCGTTTGTGAAGACATTCTTGGATTAACCAAATTAAACTATAATGCCTGCATTTATGGTGATGGTGTCCCGGTCACATTAAAATTTGCCGAGTCTGTTGGAGAGATATTAACGGCAGGGAGAGATATTCAGGCAGGCGTATTACCTTTTAAACATTACATATAGAACAATTTTCACAAAACCACCATAATTTAAAATTCAAAGTACCAATGAGAGAGCTTTGTTCTTTAGCTACCACCTTGCCTTCCATATCGTCTTTTCTTCTTCCGTTTCTTTTTCCGAAAGTTGCTATAATCGTCAGTATTTAACGCCGGTTCGGGAGTCAGCAAATCAAATAGGCCCCCCACCGTATCGCTGATATGAGGAGTTCTTGTTTGTTCAATTTGATTAAGATTACCTGGCTGCTCTGTTGGCTGTTGCTTGGTCTCGGGTTCCGACTGTTGATTGAACCGCTCATTAAACGCATTAGCAGAAAACTCCTTTCCAATCCGAGAACCGTTAAAAACACATTGGTTGTTGTGATCGATAAACGTTACCCCGTAGATTCGGTTCTGATCATTTCGGCGAATCACCAGGTCAATGTTCGAAGCCTTCAACTGCTCTTGTAATTCGGATTCGCTATGAAAAGTAGATACCGCGCGAGCAATTGTCTTCCTAGCTTGTTCCCGAAGACCTTGTTGTTTGATCACTTCACCAGATTTAGCCATTCGTTTTTCCAGTTCCTCAAAGCCAGCATACTTACCAAACAATGATGATTTTAGTGGCGTACCAACCTTGTCTCCGTCCTTATCGAATACCGAATAAACCAATCCCCGGTAGGATTTTCCAGACACTTCACCTTTTACTTCTTCCAAACCGATATTATACAGCGAAAGCAAAGCCCGGTATTCGCCCAATGTCTGGAATTTATAAGTATTTACTAAGGGTTTTATTACCGACGAAATCTGCTTTTTCTGGTTTCCTTGCGTTACATCGACCGGATTAAACTGACCTTGCTCCGTATGCTCCTGTCCTTCTGCCGGGCTAAGGCCATATTTCTTTTCCAACAGTTCAGTAATCTCTTTGCTGCGCTTATGCTCGAAACTGTTTTTTATAAGCTTTCCCTCACAATCAACACGAAGTGAAACAATATGAATATGGTCACGCCTGATGTCTTCGTGCTTGAAAATAAGATATGGTTGTCCGCCATAACCCAACCGGTCCATGTATTCCCGTCCAATGTCGGCCAGTTGGTTGTCAGTCAGCTTATCATCCGGGTGTGGGTTTAGCGAAATATGTATCACAGGCTTTTTAGTCGGTAAATGTTCCGGTGACGGCATCCACCTTGCAAAATCCGTTGCACAGGCCAGTACACTGAACCTTCCATCCCTCGGCTCACAAACAAGGTTCGAGGCCAAAACTTTTCCCAGGTTTTCATCTACCTTCTCCTGGTTGTAAGCCAATGCCCCGTACAAACTACTCCCGATATTTATCCTGGCAATCATTTTTCAATTTAAAATTCATGAGGTTATTGGCCGTCCGTGTTCAAGAATTTGCTTTGAAACTCCTGCGACAGCCATACAATCTGCTCGCTTAATGCTACCAACTCTTTTGTAATACCCTCCAGTTTATAAAGCAATGCCAGCGTTTTTTTCTCCGAAAAATGTGAATGAAGTTCCTTTACCACCTGGTTATAATTGACACCAATGGCGCGATATTGTGCGTAAAATGATGTCAGTTTGGTCACGTATTCGAGTACTGCGCGGTCTGTTTTCACCACCCGGAATGTTTGATCAAACACCCGTGCTTTGACAAAAAGAGCTTTCGCGTGCATCCCAGATTGCTCGAACAAAGCCAGAAATTGCGCGTTCTCCACACTGTTAAAACGTACCATTATGCAATTTGTTGCGGGATCATCCTCCTGCGGACGACCGCCTTTTTTCCTGCTATTTGATGTATTCATTTCTTTTTCCATTTCACTTTCTGTATTTGGAACAAAGCATTCAGCACAGGATTTAAACCTGTCATCATTGTCCTAAAAGCAACCGACTTCGGAGGTTGCTTTATCCCCAATGGGGCAAGCTTTCCGGGTTACCGGAAACCTTTCGGGTAACCCGAAACACAGCTTGCTATTTGCCCGGCGCAAATAAAATCTGCCTTTTACGGGCAGATGATTAAAGCTGCATGAACCGGTTAAGGCATTTTCAATGCACCTGATGCTTTTCACCCCAAAGGTAGAAGGCAGGCCAAACACTTGCCGAATAGTGCCTAATGCCACAAATGATCAAACCAGCGCCACTTATCGTCAGAGCTCTTGAATAGAAAAAAGGGCTTTCTCAAAGCTTTTTATTTGCTGTACGGATGTATTCAGGTTGGCACGCAGGTATGGAAGAAAGCACAATCACATCGCTCTATTTGCCTACAGATTCAGGTACAGCCAAACGGAATTACCTGCATACATAGATTGGTAAAGCGATAGAAACAAACCGAGGTGCGGAAATGAATAAAAACGGACAAACGCAAGAATGTAACAACGTACCAACGCACCTGCATCCCAATGTATCTCCGTACCAACGTACCTCGCTGCGGACAACTGTATGCAGGCATGTGCGCACATAGTCAAGGAGATAGGTCTGAAGATTTTTAGGTGAATCGGTAGCTAAACAGATAAATAGGTAATCAAGCAGGTAAGTGCTTATGTACGCAGATACCTGAAAAGATATTCAAGTAGAAATATACAAACGATTAAAAACTCAAAAGATGAACAAAGAAAGTAAGTACGTGGCATTCTCCACCCAAAAGGGGGGCGTGGGGAAAACAACATTAACCGTTTTGGTGGCCAGTTACCTCCATTACCTGAAAGGTTACAGCGTGGCCGTGGTCGATTGCGATTACCCGCAGCACAGCATTGCCGAAATGCGTGAGCGCGACCTGAAAATGGTTTTGGAAGACGAACATTACAAGCTGATGGCGTACCGCCAATTTACCTCGCTGGAAAGAAAAGCCTACCCTGTGGTAAACAGTACTCCGGAAGATGCTATTCAGGTAGCTTCTCAGCTATCTGAAACCGGAGAGTTCGATTTCATCTTCTTCGACCTGCCAGGAACGGTGAACAATGCTGATGTTATCCGCACCCTCTCGCAGATGGATTATATCTTTTCTCCCGTCAGTGCCGACAGGGTGGTACTGGAAAGCACCCTGCGTTTTGCCGTGGTGTTGAGCCAGCAACTGATCACCACCGGAAAGGCTAAAATCAAAGGCTTGTACCTGCTTTGGAATCTTGTGGACGGTCGTGAAAAAACGGAACTCTATCAGGTGTACGAACAGGTCATTGAAGATCTGCAATTACAAGTGCTGAAAACCTTCCTTCCCGACAGCAAGCGGTTTCGCCGCGAGCAATCCTCCACTCACAAAGCGGTATTCCGCTCCACCCTTTTCCCTGCCGATAAGTTGCTGATCAAAGGCAGCAATCTGGACCAGCTTTCAGACGAAATCCTCACCCTAATCAACAAGTAACAGTATGGCAAAGAAAAACGCACCAGTCAACCTGAATGGAATCGATGCCGAGAGCATCATCCATTCGTTTCGGACAACTGATCACATGCAAATGGTCAAAGAGGCTAATAGCGGCGGGGCAAATAATGAACCCGAGAATTTTCAACAGGCAAACGAACAGGCTCAGGCACCAACATCACCGGTACTTTCTGAACCTGAATTACCCACTCAAAACTCAGACAAAAATCCTGATTCCCTGAAAGATGAAAACCGTCGCCGGAAAGTAAAAACGCAGGACTACGAAAGCCTTTTTATCCGAACAGCCAACGGCATCACGGCACGGGAAGGCAAAACGGTTTATATCCGCAAGCAATACCACGACCGAATACTGAAGATTGTACAGGTTATCGGCGGCAATGAACTCTCCCTGTTCAGCTACCTGGACAACGTTCTGGAGCATCACTTTGCCTCGTTTCAGAACGAGATTACCACGCTGTACAACCGGAAGAACGAAGGAATTTTTTAGAACCCATCGCCATGAAAGAAATGTTGATTGCCGTACTGCTGGCATATGTCCTTTGGACGGTCGTTTACCTGATTTGGGAAAGCCGCTCCCGAAGATCGTCCGGGAAACAACCCTTGACAAAACCCATCCCTGAAAATCAGAATGACGATGACATTATTGGTAAAGGCACATTTCTGATGAGCCACTTGATGCCACAAGCTGCCAGCTTGGAAAATCAAAAAAACGGGACGCAAATGAACGGTAGTTTCGCCGCGTCTTCGGAAACAAAGCCGCCGGTAAAAATACCGGATGACCAATTGGATGAAGCCTTTTCGCATAACCGGGACGATAATCAGCCGATGGATATTGATGTACCGCTGGAATACGAAATCGACGAGCAGGACAGTCCGGAGGAAGAAGAGGACGCATGGTTAGCCTCTAACAGTTCCCTGGCTGACGGCTCCAGCTTCGAAGAGTTAGGCGCTGCAGTGCGGACCATCGTGCATTATCAGGCGGCCACACTGCCTGAAAAAGAACAGGCTGGTGGAATACTGCTGAAAATCCGTCAGACCGACATGTTCGAGCAGTTGGTACAAAGCGCACCAAAGCGGGAAGATCAGGTCAGTCAGGCCATAAACCTGCACCTGTCTGATTATTACCGGAAGATGGCAGCACAGGGAGAGAGCGATCAAAGAGATAAGGAGCATCGAAATAGTGGTCACCTCTCCGGGACAAGTGAAGTCCCCGCCGATTTTAACATGAAGAATTTTGTGTGATCTCAAATAAGTACAGATTATGAAACGAAACATGTTGCTACAAATACAAACAGCATTCGAAAATAACTTTCAGCAACATGTGAGTTCCATCAGACCATTAAAAAACAAATTATTTACTGATGAAAGAACATGACTACGGTTAATAATCCTTTGCCACTAAAAATTCAATTCATCCGATTACTTACCCGGTGCAAAGGTCAATCCACCCTTTCCACCACTTAAAAACAAATTTTTATGAATAGAAAAAATCTTCTTTTTTCGGTAGCCCTGTTGATGGCCGCCGCATCATCAGCCCTAGCCCAGGGCAACGGAACTGCCGGTATTACCGAAGCCACTCAAATGGTCACCTCGTATTTCGATCCGGCCACCAAACTGATTTACGCCATTGGCGCTGTCGTAGGGCTGATCGGCGGAGTAAAAGTGTATAATAAATTCTCAAGTGGAGATCCCGATACTTCGAAGACGGCGGCCTCGTGGTTTGGCGCCTGTATCTTCCTGATTGTGGCTGCTACTATCCTGCGCTCATTCTTCCTTTAATCCGCAAACGAGAACATCAAATCTGGTTTATGGAATACATGATCAATAAAGGGATTGGGAAAAGTGTAGAGTTCCAAGGGCTCAAAAGCCAGTACCTGTTCATCTTTGCCGGTGGATTGCTGGCCGTGTTCATCATCTTTGTGGTGATGTTCATGGCCGGTGTCAGCCAGTGGGTTTGCATCGGGTTCGGGCTGGTAGCCGCTTCGTTGCTGGTATGGCTGACCTTTTCGTTAAATGCCCGTTACGGTGAGTACGGACTGATGAAACTGTTTGCCAGAAAGCAACACCCGCGCTATCTTCTGAACCGGAAAACTCCCTTGCGTCTGTTTCGCTCAATCCGAAAAGGAGGACTGTCATGAGAAATATCCTCAAGGCTGCCACCATCGAAAGCAAGTTCCCGCTGTTGGCTGTTGAATACAATTGTATCATCAGCAAGGATGCCGATATTACCGTCGCATTTAAAGTGGACCTGCCTGAACTTTTCACAGTCACCAGTTTAGAATACGAAGCCATACATGCCGCATGGACCAAGGCCATTAAGGTATTGCCCGATTATACCATTGTGCATAAAGCAGACTGGTTTGTAAAAGAACAGTACAAACCTCAAACAGAAAAGGATGACATGAGCTTTCTGTCCCGCTCGTTTGAACGTCATTTCAACGAACGTCCCTTCCTGAACCATTCCTGTTTCCTTTTCCTGACCAAAACCACCAAAGACCGGATGCGGATGCAATCCAACTTTTCGTCCCTGTGCCGTGGTTTTATCGTCCCCAAAGAGGTGAATCGGGAAACATCCATAAAATTTCTGGAAGCGGTGGGTCAATTCGAGCGGATTGTCAACGACAGTGGTTTTATCACCCTGACACGCTTGCACTCCGACGAAATCACCGGAACAGAAAGCAACGCCGGACTGATCGAAAAATACTTTTCGCTCTCCCTGGAAGGAAACACCTGTCTTCAGGATATGGAACTGGGAGCCGAAGGGCTTCGTGTAGGCGATAAACACCTTTGCGTGCATACGGTTTCCGATGTGGAAGACCTGCCTGCAAAGGTCGGTACCGACCGACGGTACGAACGGTTATCGACTGACCGCAGCGATTGTCTGCTGTCGTTCGCTTCGCCCGTTGGTCTGTTGCTTTCGTGCAACCATGCTTACAATCAGTACATTTTTCTGGATGACAGTGCCGAAAACCTTCGAAAATTCGAGAAATCAGCCCGTAACATGCAGTCTCTCTCCCGTTACAGCCGCGGGAACCAGATCAACAAGGAATGGATTGATAAGTACCTGAATGAAGCACATTCGTTCGGGTTAACTTCTGTTCGGGCTCATTTCAACGTGATGGCATGGAGCGACGATCCTCAGGAGCTGAAGCACATTCGAAATGATGTGGGTTCACAGCTGGCGCTGATGGAATGCAAGCCCCGCCACAACACAGTGGATGCCGTCACGCTTTACTGGGCAGGGATGCCGGGCAATGCAGCCGATTTTCCTTCTGAAGAGAGTTTTTACACCTTCATCGAACCGGCTTTGTGTTTCTTTTCTGAAGAAACCAATTACCACAGTTCGCCCAGCCCGTTTGGGATCAAGATGGTGGACCGTGTTTCAGGAAAACCGATCCATCTGGATATTTCGGACCTGCCAATGAAAAAAGGGATTATCACCAACCGCAACAAGTTCGTACTTGGGCCCAGCGGAAGCGGAAAATCCTTTTTCATGAACCACATGGTCAGGCAATATTACGAGCAGGGAACGCACGTTTTGTTGGTGGATACCGGAAATTCCTACCAGGGGCTTTGTAACCTAATCAACCGGAAAACAAAAGGGGAAGATGGGGTTTATTTCACTTACACGGAAGAAAACCCGATCTCATTCAACCCGTTTTTCACCGATGATTTCCAATTTGATGTCGAAAAGAAGGACAGCATCAAGACGCTGCTTTTGACTTTGTGGAAAAGCGAGGATGACCGGACTTCAAAAACCGAAAGCGGTGAACTGGGAAGTGCCGTTAATGCTTACATCCAGCAGATTCAAAGCGATAAGAATGTTGTGCCGTGTTTCAACACGTTCTACGAGTTTATGCGGGATGACTACCGGCAGGAACTGGACGGGCGTGAAATCAAGGTAAGCAAACAGGATTTTAACATCGACAATTTCCTGACCACACTCCGGCAGTATTACAAGGGCGGGCGTTTCGATTTTCTGCTGAATTCCGACAAGAACATTGACCTGCTTTCCAAACGCTTTATCGTATTTGAAATCGATGCAATCAAGGAAAATAAAGAGCTTTTTCCGGTGGTAACGATCATCATTATGGAGGCCTTTATCAACAAAATGAGGCGGTTGAAGGGGGTTCGAAAACAACTGATCGTGGAGGAAGCCTGGAAAGCGATTGCTTCGGCAAACATGGCTGAGTACCTGAAATACCTCTACAAAACGGTGCGTAAATACTTCGGAGAAGCCATTGTGGTTACCCAGGAAGTGGATGATATTATCTCCAGCCCCGTGGTTAAGGAAAGCATCATCAACAACTCGGACTGCAAAATCCTGCTTGATCAGCGCAAATACATGAACAAGTTCGATTCCATTCAGGCTTTGCTCGGGCTGACCGACAAGGAAAAGGCACAGATCCTCTCCATCAACATGAACAACCATCCTTCCCGTAAATACAAGGAGGTCTGGATCGGACTGGGCGGAGTTCAATCGGCCGTTTATGCCACAGAAGTTAGCGTCGAAGAATATTTTGCCTTTACGACTGAAGAAACTGAAAAACTGGAAGTAATGGCCCGAACAGACAAGCTGAACGGGAATATCGAACTGGCCATTAAACAATTGGCTGATCAGACCCGCACCATTTAGAATCAAGTAACAACGTAAATTTTTAAAAATTCAAAATGAAACAATTAATAGTTATCCTGTGTATGGGGCTATGCTTTCATGCACATACCGTAAAAGCGCAATGGGTCGTGACCGACCCAATGAACCTGGCCCAGGGTATTGTAAATACCACCAAACAGATCATAGAAACCTCCACGACGGCACAAAATATGATAAGTAACTTTCAAGAGACGGTTAAGATTTATCAGCAAGGAAAGCAATATTACGACGCACTGAAATCTGTTCACGACCTTGTAAAAGATGCCCGTAAAGTGCAGCAAACCATCCTTTTGGTTGGGGATATTTCAGACATCTATGTAAACAGTTTTCAGAAGATGATGGCCGATGATAATTTCTCTGTCGAGGAGCTGGCTGCCATCGCGTTGGGTTACACCAAACTACTGGAACAAAGTAGTGCCATGCTTGCTGAGTTAAAAACAGTGACTTCGGCCAATGGACTGTCGATGAGCGATGCGGAGCGCATGTCGTTTGTTGACCGGATATACAACGAGGTGCGAGAATATAAAAACCTGGTGCAATACTATACCAATAAGAACATCTCAGTGTCTTATCTGCGGGCTAAAAAGAAGAACGATACCGACAGGGTTATGGCTTTGTACGGTTCTCCATCCGAAAGATATTGGTAAGATGATCCTGCTGGCAATCGACTTTGACAACCTGCATCAGATCCTCCGTAACCTTTATACGGAGATGATGCCCCTTTGCAGCTCCATGATTGGCGTTGCAAAGGGAATTGCCGGGCTGGGTGCCCTTTTTTATGTGGCTGTCCGGGTATGGCAGGCCCTTGCCCGTGCTGAACCTATTGACGTATATCCTTTACTCCGTCCTTTTGCCATTGGCTTGTGCATCATGTTTTTTCCGGTTTTTGTGCTGGGCACGATTAACGCAGTGCTATCGCCGGTGGTTACCGGAACACACAGCATCCTCGAAACACAGACGTTCGACATGAACAAGTACCGCGAACAAAAGGATCAACTGGAGTATGAAGCTATGCGCCGTAATCCTGAAACCGCATGGCTGGTGGATAACCAGGCATTTGATCAGCGGCTGGAGGAACTGGGTATTATGGATGCCCCTCAGATGGCAGGAATGTACATTGAACGGGGATTCTACAACTTTAAGCAAACAGTTCAAAACTGGTTCCGCGAATTGCTGGAACTGTTGTTTCAGGCTGCTGCATTAATCATTGATACCTTACGCACCTTCTTTCTGGTCGTATTGTCTATCCTGGGACCAATAGCTTTTGCCATCAGCGTGTACGACGGGTTTAATGCAACACTCACCCAGTGGATCACCCGGTACATTTCAGTGTATCTATGGCTGCCTGTTTCTGACTTGTTCAGTTCTATCCTCGCACGCATTCAGGTTCTGATGCTGCAAAAAGACATTGAACAGTTGAGCGATCCAAATTTTATCCCTGACGGAAGCAACAGCGTGTATGTGGTCTTCATGATCATCGGCATCGTCGGGTATTTTACCATCCCTACAGTAGCCAACTGGATCATCCAGGCTGGTGGTATGGGTAGCTATAACCGGAATGTGAACACTGTCGCTGGTAAAGGCGGGTCTTATGCCGGTGGAATGGCTGGCGCTGCCGTGGGTAATGTTTCCGGCCGATTACTGGGAAAATAAACTTAACACTTCAAAAAATGGAATTTAAATCACTAAAAACGATTGAGACTTCGTTCAGGCAGATACGCTTTTTCGGAATCGTATTTATCTGCCTGTGCGCGGGTATTACGGGTTATTCGCTCTGGAGCTCGTACAGCTTTGCCGAAAAGCAACGCCAGAAAATATATGTGCTGGACGGCGGAAAATCGCTGATGCTGGCACTCTCTCAGGATTTGGCACAAAACCGGCCTGTGGAAGCCCGGGAGCACGTGCGCCGTTTCCATGAGCTGTTCTTCACCCTATCGCCGGATAAAAACGCGATTGAAAGCAACATCAACCGGGCTTTGTTCCTGGTGGATAAAAGCGCTTTCCGTTATTACAAGGATATGGAGGAAAAGGGATATTACAACCGGGTAATCTCGGGGAATATCAACCAAACGATTCGGATTGACAGTATCGGCTGCAATTTCGACAACTACCCTTACAAAGTAGTCACCTATGCCCGGCAGATGATCATCCGCGAAAGCAACATCACCGAACGAAGTTTAACCACCCGTTGCGACTTGCTCAACACGGTCCGCTCTGACAATAACCCGCACGGGTTTACAATGGAACACTTCGAGATACTGGAGAACCGCGACATCAGCGTAGTGGAAAGGTAGGTGAACGATGACCGGAAAACTAATCGACAAATTAACAGACTGGTGGGAAGACTGCCTGCGCAGTCTTTTCGGAAAGCTTACCCCTGACCGTCGCGTGATCCTTATTGTGATCATGCTGATCTCCTTCAGCGGATTATCCGTCTTTATGACCTTTTCATCAATTTACAACCTCGGAAAAGAACGGGGCGAAAAGATGCAAATGGAGCATATCTCAAGGCTGCAATTTGAATTGAAAAAACTGCGGCCAAAAACAGACAGCTTGAAACTTCAAAAATTTCTTCAGTATGACAGAGAATAAACCAGAAAATGAAGTCGGGCGCGAGCGAGCAGAGCTTACGCCACAGCAACGGCAAAAACGGAAGAAAATGCTCATTTATCCTTTGTTTTTCCTGCTCTTTGCCGGATCGATGTGGCTGATCTTTGCCCCATCGACCGATAAAAAAGAAAAGGAACAACAAACCCAGGGACTGAATACCGATTTGCCGATGCCTGAAGGAAAAGGGCTGGTGGGCAACAAACGGGAGGCGTATGAGCAGGAAGCCATCCGGCAAAAAGATAAGGACAAAAAGCGGTCGCTATCCGATTTTGCTTTTTTACTCGAAGAGGAACAATCGAAAAAGGGACAGGATCGAAGTTTAGGAACAAAGTCCAGTCTACCGGATTATTCCCGGAATTCGCAAGGTGTCGGAACCGGTGTTCAAACAAAGTCGCTGGATAAGTCGGCCTCGATCCGATCTTCGGTGGGCGCTTATCAGAACATCAACCGGCAGTTGGGTTCGTGGAACGATCAACCTAAAGTGGAAACTGACCAGCAAGTCCAAACAAAACTGGAAAACCGTATTCAGGAACTGGAACGTAAGCAGGAAGAAAATGTACTGCGCAAAAAGACAGAGGATGACCAACTGGCTGTGATTGAAAAATCGTACCAGTTGGCCGCTAAATACATGCCTGGCACTGCCAATCAGGGAGCTAATAGTTCACCTGCAGAAGCAAGTAAAGCCACATCAAATGCTTCTTCGGATGAAAAGGCCATTGCTCAACCTGTTCGACAGGTAAGGCAAAATGTGGTCTCGTTACTTGGAAGTTCTGGCTATAGTTCCGATAGACAGAATTCAGGGTTCAGGACTCTCTCCGGAAGTGATGAATCAACAGCTAAAAACAGTATTCGTGCCTGCATCAATCAGACTGTCACCCTGACCAACGGGAAAGAACTGCAATTACGACTGTTAGAGGCCATTCAGGTTGGAGATCTGCTGATCCCAGCCAATACGCTAATAACTGGTCCCTGCCGGATCGGAGGCGAACGGCTGAATGTTACGGTTACCTCTATCCAATATGCCGGAAATATTGTCCCTGTTCAGTTACAAGTTTACGGGACTGATGGGCAAACTGGAATATCCGTCCCCGGTAATGATGCGGTGACAGCGGCTAAAGAAGTGGCTTCGTCTCTTGCTTCTTCCTCCGGTAGCAGCATCATGATCTCGGACAATGCCGGTTCGCAACTGGCAGCCGACTTGGGGAAAGGGCTGATTCAGGGGGCTTCGCAGTTTGTCAGCAAAAAGATGAGTACCGTCAGGGTGACCATTAAAGCTGGATACCAGGTATTGCTCTTGCCAAAATCGAATAATTAGGCTGGCCGGACTATCTGTAATAATTCAATAAAATCCATTTTATCAACAACTTAAAACAAATACAATGAAACAAATTTTGATCATACTTGTCGTTCTGACAAGTTCATTTATAAGTATCGCACAGGAAAAGACAACCAACAATCCCGAAAAATCCATGCCCAGTACCGGGGATTATTTCCAGGGACTGACACGTCCATTGACCTTTGACAAAATGATTCCGCCCTATGCGCTAGAAATAACTTTTAGTAAAACTGTTCACATCATCTTCCCGGCAGCTATCCGGTATGTCGATCTGGGAAGCGCCGATCTGTTGGCGGCCAAAGCAGATGGCACCGAGAATGTTTTGCGGGTTAAAGCTGCGCAAAAAGGTTTTCCAGGGGAAAGCAATTTGTCGGTGATAACCGATGATGGCAGCTACTATTCCTTTAACGTAAAATATGCCGATGAACCGGTCAAGCTTTCGGTTGAAATGAGTGATATCATCCACAGTACAGGAGCCGGAACCAGTCGTGGAAACAATACCGATGTTTATCTGGAAGATTTGGGCGGTGAATCGCCGGTATTGGTGAACCGGATAATGCAGTCCATTTATAAAAACAACAATAGAGAAGTTAAACACATCGGCTGCAAACAATTTGGAATGCAGTACACTTTGAAAGGTATTTATTCGCACAATAACCTGATGTATTTTCATACAGAGCTTAAAAACTCATCAAACGTGCCGTTTAATTTGGATTATATCTCATTCAAAATTGTCGACAGAAAAGTAGCCAAACGCACGGCAATCCAACAGCAGTCTATTGGTCCGTTAAGGACGTATAACGAGCTAAAAGTCATTGGCGGAAAGAAAACGGAACGAACGGTGTTCGCCCTGCCCAGGTTTACTTTGCCGGAAGGGAAACAATTGCTTATCGAATTAAACGAAAAAGATGGCGGTCGGCATCAATCGTTCACGTTGAAAAATGATGAGCTGATTAAGGCCAAAGGAATAAGTAAACTGAAGGTTGAATAAAACACAATCAAATGATCACATTCTTTTTTGTGCTTTATTTCCTATACTGGATATACCTGATCCATTCGATCATTAATGCTCCTACGTATATTGAACTTTGGGGAAGGGAAGTTGAATAATCAATCTTTTGACAAACGCCTGATTTCAATTTCAGGCGTTTTTTTTACGTTTATTAACCGAAGGTCTTTACTTTGCTAAAAAACACATCGTGATCATCAATTTTTGTTAAAAAGGTGGCATATTTTAATAATGTAATATGTTAGTATCATTGTATCGGGGAATCTTATTAACATGAAAACTAAAGACAAAGAAACGCAACTATAATGAGAGGAAATCAATCTAGCAGAAAAACTCTGACTATGAATAGATTTTCAATTGCCTTGATTATTTTACTCCTTGCATTTGCATGTAGTAAAGACAAATGCGACATTCTTGATACTTATATTCTTGGCGAAATCGTAAATTTCGATTTGAACTGCTCAACCTGTATACTAAAATTTCCAAATGATTCTTTGGCGATAAAACATGAGTTTGGTGCAAGTAGAGACAATTACTATCAGACAATTAATTTGACGAAAGATACTTTTAAAATCAACCAAAGGGTACTAGTTAAACTAAGAAAAGCGGGGAAAAATGAACTAAGGTCATGTATAACACTGTATCCATCCTATGATTATATTAATATCTATATTACTGATTTTAAGCTATATAACAACTAACAGCAGTTATTATCTTCAGCTACCCGATAGCAGCGGTTTTCAGTATGTATTTTCGTCTCAAGCAGTTTTTCAATTTGGCAGGAAATTACCAAAAATCCGCTCCAACGTGTGGCGTTTTAGGGTATGACACAAAAACTACGCAACTTTTTAAGCCCACTAATCATCTATTAAGAAAATCGTGTGATATGAGAAAATATATTTTAGTTCTAACCGGATTTTTATTTTTTAACTCGTGCTATAAGGATGATACTTTAGACTCAACACCAGACAGCAGATTTCTAGAACTTGCTTATGATAATACTTATCGATACCCAGATGGATTTTATCATGAGAAAAATTTAATTGGAAATAGATATTATGAAAACACAGTAAGTATTAAACCGATTAACGAAAGAAAAGGGATATGGATAGAACTTAACACAAATGATAAAAAGCAAGCTAAAACGTGGTCTGATTTTTCTAATGAGTATAGTTCTGTTGATAGAGCAATAACTAAGGAGAATGAAACAGAAAAATATTTTGAGATTGTAAGAGTAAACATCGAAAATGGAAATGACATTCTGCTTTCAAGAGTTCATCGGTCTGAGTATTTCATCTCTCTTTATGACAAATTCACTGATATTGATACGGTTGGCATTTACAATGGAGAATTGTCAACTGATAAAGTAAAAGCCTTGATCGAATATTTATGGGATTGTGGAACTTTAGGATTATATGATAAGGTTGTAAAATCAAAAATTGATGATTCCGTAAATGGATTCGAATATAATATTCAATCATTGAAAACGGTATATGGCGATTTTGGATTACATGATATGATTTACGTTTATGACAATTTTTTCTATCTGGACAAATCAACAAGAATTTTAGCAGTTATTAGAAAACAGATTAAAATAATTGAAGGGGATTATCATAAAGGATGGTGAAACATCAATACATAAAACTGCTGACTATCAATAATTTTACCACAAGGACATCTGCAGGAATTACTTAATAAAGCAATAAGAAATGAATACGGTTAACGAATAAGGTGTGTAAGAGTGTAGACTGAAAATTTGATAGGCGATAGTTCGTAAATTAAGCCTAGGTGCGAATTTTTTGTGGATTTAGAAAAGATGATCATTTTTTTTTAATGTGTGGATAATTATACTATTCTGAAAATATAATTTGTTAGAACTGATATTTTTAATGACCTCCGTGCAAAATATCCATTCCTTTTGTATTCTAAAGGATATTAAAGGATCGGCTTAAAAATTCTATATTTGGACTTTACGGAGCCTGAATTATAAAACACCGATAATTAAATATTCAAAAAGATGACTAAAGCTGATGTTGTTAAGAAAGTAAGTGAAAACACCGGAATTGAGAAAGTGACTGTAGAAAAAACGGTTGAAGCTTTTATGGAAACAGTAAAAGAATCCATGGCGAAAGGCGACAATGTTTACCTGAGAGGATTTGGCAGTTTTGTAGTTAAAAAAAGAGCTGAAAAAACGGCTCGCAATATTTCGAAAAACACAACAATCATTATCCCAGAGCATTTTGTTCCATCCTTTAAACCAGCAGATACATTTATTGAGCAGGTTAAAGAGCGGGTAAAATAAGATAAAAGAGAGCTGTAGTACAATCTACAGTTCTCTATTAATTATTCCACTTTATTGGAAATTTCAGGTTTTATCCCCGTATCTGAATCCTCTTTTCTGATCGGAAATATATACCAGTTATCCCGATAATCATTGGTGCCGATCAAATTGAAAGCGCCAGTTATTCCGCCTTCCTGGGCAAATTTTTTAGCGATATAGATGCTGTTGAATTCTCCAAGTTTCCGAAAGCCCACGAATAATTTATACATGATTCTCTATTTTGTGATTAAAAAAGAGCCAATTGCACAGCTTTTCTGCCAGTCAATTCATCCAACAAGCCTTTAACCTGACGAACTACTTCTTTTGAATATTGAGCATTGAAATTGCCACAAGTATCGCTTTTCAGTTTTTCGGCTGCTTCGAGATGTCCGGCCAGAATCTCTTGCAAAGCGGCTTTCTGGCATTCTTTTCGGTTATCAAATACTTTTCCCCATACGCTTAGGCCAGAACAATGTCCCCAGCCTCCGGTTGAATAGCTTACCCCATAAGTCCATTTGCCATTTTCACCCCGTCCAATGGTCAGTCGATTAGTTGCAGCCCATCCCTGTTTGTGAATAAACTTGATTTCTTCCCGTTCGGTAAAAGTGCTGTTTTGTAACCAACCGTATGGGCTAAAATGCTTCTCTGTAAATCCGAACAATTTTCCACGGTCATATTCCCTTCGGTTCATAATGATTTGACGGGGAAACTCACCAAAACTTTCGTATTCATTTATTAGCTGTTGGTTGTCCTGCCTAAGTGCTTTCAGGTAAGTGGCCATATATGGCCTTTCTTCTCTGTATGGCCGGTATTGCCTTACCTGCTCAATCTTCTCGCTTATCTGTAAATCCCGGTAGTCCATCGCTGTTTTATTGGAGGGCGGATTGCTCCGCCCTTTGTTGTTATTCCTGATCAAGGTTTACCAATTGCTTTAATTCCGCCTCCTTACTCTTGGGGAATACCCAACCTGCACATTTTTGTCCGTTCAGTGTAAGGTATTTGTTGAAGCGTCCACCCAGTGCTGCCAGTTGTTCTTTGATGGCTTTGGTGTCGCCAAAAACAGCTACTGATTTTTCGGTATAATCAACTAAAGTAAACTCTCCTGGTGTGGATTGGGCTGTGGTATTAGTTGAGACAGTCGATACCTTAGCAACACAGATATTCTCCTCTTGTCCGGCTATGTAGGCATAATCCTCGATGAAACGACTCCGGCCATAAATCTGTGCTTTTTTGATGATCCAGCCGTGATATTTGCTTTCACCCAAATAGTAACCGTGACCTCCGGTGTAATTTTCGCGATTTTCATATTCTTCGTTTTTCTCTTTTAAATAGGCTGTTTCAGCGAAATTACCAGCCAGGTTGCGCATTTCCTGAAAGTTGTTTTTTGTACGGGTTGAAAAACCCAGAATCACTGTGCGTGTAGTCGATGCAGAGAAATAATCGGAATAAGGATCGGAACGGTCTTCCCGTTCACAGGCAATGACAACAGCCTGAGCATTGGCAGGAATAATCTCCTTCAGGCGTTCGCGCCCTATGGCTTTAATTTTTTCCCTGTGCTGCTGTTCCCGATTGTCGGCTTCAGCTTTTTCCCGTGCTTTGGCTTCAACTTCCTGCCGAAGTATAACAACCTCGAAAGCATCCATAAATTCGGGATGAACATCATCGAAATATTTACCGATTCCGAACTTTTGGGACAGTGGATTGATAATCTCGGTGCTGGTAAACTCTTTTGTGTCCAGGTTGATCAGGTGATAAATAAAACCATTCTTCGAATTTTCAACTTTATAGACCACCAACCGGTACTGGTTCATTCCAGCACTGTAACCAATAATAACCTGATTTTCCTTTACAACCTGAACTTCTGTGTCTGTAACAGTTCCTCCGAATAATGAAATTAACCTTGTCATAGCGGTGAATTTTAGATGTTAAAAATGATTGATGTCAAAAGGACGAAAAGGGCAATTAAGGCTAAGAGAACCACCAGACAGGACAACAGCTTCCGGAGAACCGAAAGAATCAAATAAAACCCCAGAATAGCCCAAATAAAGGCATATCCCCAGATACAGAACCCTGCAAACACAAGTACGATCCTGAAAACCCAACTTATGCTGATTGGAAGTGAGGTGAATCGTTGTTTCCTGTTTTTTTCTATCCTTTCCATAATTTCTGACATTTTTTTTATGCCGTATCGGAGCCGGTCGGAGTTATCGTGTTTCAGGGGCTAAAAGAAGGTTCGTGTTTCGCTGCTGACAGATTTTTTGCGATAAAATACTACCCGAAGTGCAGCGAAGGCGTGGAGATTTTTTGCAAAACCCGCAGGGCTTGAATTTGCAGCGGCTCAAAAACACGAAATATACCTTCGCTCCTGCAAACCGATCTGACTCCGCACCGCATTTCGGCACACAGCCGATTGTGGAAGAAATTATAAAAGGAAGGGATAGAAAAAAGAAAATGACTAAATGTTGAATTGATTTGTCGATGACAAAACACCTACGAATAGATGAAAACTCACCATTAAAAAGGTGACATGATTACGGGCATTAAAAAAGTATGCAAAGGTAAAGCCTCTTGGGGGCTGCCTTTGTATTCTTTTTGCCCGTATCCCGGAGATTCTTTCCGGCACCAAGGTTGGTTAAGCGAATGGAATGGTGGATTATCCCGAAGGGTAATCTCATGGAAGTAGCGCTGACCGATAGCGGAATGTATCGGAGGGCGTGAAAATTAGAGTAGTTAAATTGCCCAAATTTTTAATCGCTTTTCTATTTCTACAACTAATTGTTGATTATTTTGAAAAACGAAATTTGTGTCTACAAGCTGTTTCAATTTTTTTATTGCTTCTTTTTTTGTCAACGCAGCGGTTTCAACAAGTTTATCAAAAATCCAGATCATGCCATGATATTCTATACCATTATTTTTAGCACAATTCCGCAAAGCCTTATCACTACTCAAAACACAAGCATCTAACTTATTGGCAATATACAGTACTGATTTATCAGTTTCGGACAAGGATTTAGGATATCCTTGAGAATAAATTTCGAAAAAATCTTTTTCTAATAAATTGTGAATAATAAGCCTGCCAACAGAATGATATACTTTAAGAATTTGTTGTTGTTCTGGGTATAATTCGTATAAAACGGCGGAAGTCGTATGTACTTCTATATCAAGACTAAAAAATAAAGTAACTAATTGCAAATCGTACAAGTCAATAAAAATACAAGCATCTGTTACAGCTATTTTAGTTCTTATCTTTTCCATACCGATTTGCACCAGGTCTTAGGGTATTAAAACACCATTTGGTGCTGCTTCTTAAAATCAGCTAACGATTGATTGTTAAGTGATGCAGCTTTTGACATCGAAATTTGGTCTTCTATCAACGCCCTAAACAGAAGCTGCTCAAATCTATTAGATTCTTCAACTCCCATATAATCATAAGGTTCATCTACTCTCCACCCTAACTGTTTGATTAAAAAGAAAAATTGTTTGGTGTAATGTTCATTTATGATACCACAATCTTTTGCCCGCATGACAATGGCTTGCATGGAAACACCGTATTGCTTTTTAATACTAGCCAATTCTAATGTTGATAATTTATTTCTGTGTTCACCTAACTCAGCTTTAATGGTTTCCTCGGGCAATAACATTGCTCCAGCAAATTGATGGCATAAAGTCTCTTTTTGTTTTTCAGTTATATTCCCAAATTTCAATAATAGATGGGCTAATTCATGTAAAAGAGAAAAGCGTATTCGATCTGGCTTGTTTGCTTTTTTCAAATTGTACGCTACAACAGGAATAGTTTCGTTAACAAAAGTTTGTAACCCATCAAAATCTTCATCCACATCTAGTTTGACAACCTTAATGTTTTTATCTTCTAAAAGCTCAACAATATTAAATATTGGGCCATTACCTAAGCCCCATTTTTCTCTTAGAAGTTTGGCAGCTCTATTAACCTGTGCAAAAGAAGTAACTACCTCAAAATCTTTTAAATGATTTTCAAACTTATTCGCTAATCCCAATATCTCTTCCAGTTCCAGGTATCTCGAAAGATATTCTTTAGTTTTCTCCTTTATTATTGAAGCTTCTTTTATCGGCATTTTACTAAGCTTTCTAAACTCCACGTCGCCTAACTCTACTTTAGTGCTTCGAAAAAAGTAATCCGCACTTACTTTCAATGCTTTACTTAAAAGGTTGATTTTCTCAGAATCAGGAATAACCTCCCCTTTTTCATATCGATGCAAAGCCTGACGTGATAGTTTGCCTTCCAATGCATCAGCTAAATCTTGCAACGAAAACCCATTCATTAAACGAGCTGACTTGAACCGTTCTGCAAATACCGCATTTATTTCCATCTTAAATTTGAATTTTGGCGCAAAAGTATAACTTAGTTTACAGACTACATACAAATATAATAATTTTTTTCACAAAATGTAACTATGACATTTTTTCATACTGACACTATTAGCCTGTTAAATGACATATTTTCATGTTTTACCTAAGAACACGTAAATTTACAAAAAGCGGTTTACAAATTTATAATTTGGTATTATATTTGTAACGATAAGCATTAAAGAAAATAAATCGAATATTAATTTTAATTCATATATAAGATGGACAAAAGTAAACATTTAGAATCGGTAATCAGAACACATCAGATTACCAAAGAACAGCAACTGTTGGATAAACATATCCAAAAAAAGAATGAAGTAAAAGAGTCCTTAGAGGAAAAGTATGGCTCGAACATCTACCCTCCATTCAATTCCGGTTCGTATGCAAAGAACACAGCCATTAACACAAAATTTGATTTCGACCTGGTTTCGCCATTTAAACGGAACGCTTTTGGATCAAACGGAACTTTAGAGCAAATGTACAATGATGTGTATGATTTTCTTTACGACAAATACAAGAACGAAGCAGAGGTAAAAAAACAGAAGGTATCTATCGGCTTGGAGTTTTACACTGATAACGAAGGCGATGTCATAAAAATTGACGTAGTTCCGGGAAGAGAATTTAATCTGGACCAATATAAAGAAGATGAGAATCTCAATCTTTATGTTTACTATCGGTATGGCAACTTTAATTCCGGAAGTGAAAGGATTAAAACAAACATTAATGCCCAAATTAACAACATCAAAGACAGGGCAACAAAAGAAAAAGATTCCATCAGAAAAATTATTCGTTTGTTAAAAATTTGGAAAGCGAACAAAGGAAATTATCCAACCAAATCATTTTTTCTGGAACTGATTACCATCAAGACATTTGACAACAATGAGATTACAGGTAATTTGTGGGAAAAATTGAAAACAGTTTTGGAGTACATCAGAGACAATGTGACCAACGAAAACTTCAAACTGATAGACCCAGGTAATAGTTCGAATGATCTGGCAGACACATTGACGATTTACGAAAAACAACAATTGTCATCCGACATGAAGAATATGTTGGATAGAATTAGCGAAAATGAAGAAAACTTAAAGACATATTTCCCTGAAAACGAAAAGTTTAAAGAAAAAGAATCAGTTAAAAATGGATATGGTGCGAATTCTGGCATTCCGATTCCTCCACCTAAACTAAACTTTGGTTAATTATGATGACTAATAGACTTAGAGAAATAAATGCTATAGTTGAAAATATCCCTGGTGTAACTATCGTCAAACAATTTGAACTGTTTGACGAAGTTACAAAAGGTTATATTTCCGTTTTTACTGAAGGATTGATAAAAGCCATTGAATTTGAGGTGGAAATATATTCACAATATCCTTTTAAATGGCACGATTCTGAAACGATAAAATTCATTAACAGTGATTTATCCGCATATAAGCACATTATGGAAGATGGGTCAATTTGTATTCACACTGCCCACAGCCCTGTCTTATCTCAGAAGTTGAATTACGATATTCAAGCCGTCATATCGTGGATTGAAAAATATTATATTAACAAAGATTCAGATCATCACTACGAACACTTAATTGTTCCTCAAAAAAAATTTAAGGATACCCTCTTCGCTTATTTCTTTAATGAAATTGACTATCAATTTTCAAAAAATCAATTTGGATATCTGGACTACTCAATCTTAAGCCAAGGTCTTTTTCATAAAGAGAAATGCTCCAATGCTATCATTCAAAAATTTTATGGTAGAGACCGAAAGGAACTTGTCGATGTAAAGTGGAACATTCAGTTTAAAGCATTGGAAAAGCATGTTGGCCTATTCATCTTCATAAAAGATATTCCATCCATAAATCAGCGTTGGATTTATGCGAAATGGGAAGATTTTGTGGATATTTTGCCTCAAGAATTTCTGAACTTTTTACACTTCGTCGAAGATCGTCATAAGAAAAGTAATGGAACTCATCTGCCATTATTTATTGGCTATAACATTTCTGAAGCGGAAATCCACTGGCAGGCGATAATGTTGGAAATTGGAAAGTTTCCAATTTTCGGACAGAAGATTAATCAGCAGTGGACATCAAAATTACACAAAGAAAGGGCAATAGACTGGGCAATGACAAGAAATTGTTCCTATAAGTATTTCTTTGGTAGGGGACATTTATGTGAGAAAATTACACAAAGTAAAATCCTAATAATCGGAATTGGTGCGATTGGCAGTATTGTGGCAAAAACCCTTGCCAGATCTGGGTGTACAATGCTTGATTTTATTGATTTTGATGTAAAAGAGCCTGAAAATGTTAGTCGTTCTGAGTACTCATTTGTATCTGGGCTAAACAATAAAACGAATGACCTTATTAACGAGCTTTTTATGATTTCACCTTTTTTCGAACCGTCACAAGGAGGGTATGAGTTTTCTGAAGCATTCAATTATTTTCTGAAATCAAATCTAACCGACAACCAGAATAAATCTGAAATGGAAAAATTTATCAATAGCTACGATATTGTTATTGATTGCACTGCAGATAACGATTTGCTTTATATTTTAAGTCAACTTAATATAACAACATCTCTCATTAACGTGTCAATATCAAACCACGCAAAACAGCTAGTATGCGCCACAGAGCAGAATAGATATGAATTTGTTTCTACACAGTTCAATGGCAAAGTATTAGAATTTGACGTCGAAGACTTATATAATCCAACCGGATGTTGGAGTCCAACCTTTAAAGCTTCATACAATGATATTAATACGCTAGTTCAATTTGCGTTAAAGCATATCAATTTGAAATTTAAACAAGAGAGACAATTAAGAAATTTTGTTCTTGAAACAGAAGAAGAAGGTAGTTTCAACATTAATTTGAAGGAATTTTGATATTAAAAGCTGAAAAAATAGGTCTAAGTCTTGAGATTGAGTATCAACTTCTTAACAACATGACTGAGAACGGCAAAATATACTATCCAAACGAATTTGGAGGTTTTTTATTTGGCTACTACACCAACAATAACAAACATCTGATAATAACAGATTCGGTTCTCCCTTTAAAATTTAAATCTTCCAGATATAATTTTGAAAGGAGCACAGAAGGGATTGAAGATCAATTATATAAATTTCACCGCGAAAGTCCTCCGAAATTTTATATTGGAGAATGGCACACTCATCCAGATAGCAATGCGATAGCAAGTTATGCTGACATCTTGGCAATGAGATCAATTATAAGTACACCAAATTCTTGTATTAAGAATCCTGTGTTATTAATAATTGGGGATAGTAAAAGTAAAGTGAAATTTAGTTTTTATGTACTTTATAACTATAATTTATACAAATATGAGTAAGGTTGATTTAAAGCAATTATTTAACGGACTGCAGAGACAGATGTCTGCACAACTTAATACGAATCGAGAATTTATTGATCATCCTGGTTCAAAAGGAGATGCTTTGGAAAATGCTTGGATTGAATGGCTGCGAAAATATTTACCCAATAGATATTGTGTTGATAAAGCAATAGTTATTGACCACGAAGGCAATACCAGCCAACAAATGGATATAGTAATTTATGACAATTGGTTTACCCCTTTTATTTTCAATCAGAATGGATTTTACTATATTCCTGCGGAGGGAGTATATGCAGTCTTTGAAGTTAAACCAGATATACAGGGTAATGTTGGCAAAAAGAGCTATATAGAATACGCAGGAGAAAAAATAGAAAGTGTAAGAATTTTAAAAAGAGAGGCTGCAAGTTTTATTAACGGTGGTGTAAAGTATAATTCTAGACCTTTAACAAAAATCGTTGGCGGAATTCTATGTAGTATAAACTCCTTTAGCCATAAAGACAATGGTACATTAACTGCACACCTTCAAGCTTTAGACAATTTTCAAAGTATTGATCTAGGATGTATTGCCGACTACGGAAGTTTTTATATTGATTATAAGCCAAATGAGGAAATAACAATTGTTGGCCAAGATGCATATATTGATTTCTATAAAAAAAGGAAATTCAATAAAATAAAGTTTAGTGATGCGAACCACTCTTTTGTGACTTTCTTTATGCAACTTACAAGATACCTGCAACAAGCAATAGGAACAATACCTGCGATTAATTTAAATGCATATTTGGAAAATATTGGAGAAGAGGTTGACGAACAAATATAGCCATTGAAACGATTTTGAAAATAACACCACTTTTATTAAAGCTAAAGATGACCAAAAGAGATTTTCTATCAAAAATTCCTGATATTATCAATCATAGAACACGGGGATATGGAGAGCTTGAAATAATAGTTGATTCCAAGGAACAAAAAGGGGTCTGTTACAGACATAAGGACAAAACGGCAAGTTGTGGAACGTACGGTGCAACTTGGAATGAAGTTTTTGACAGCTTAAACAAGTATTTAGTTGAAGAAGGATACATGGAATAGTCACATTTAATCATAACTTTCAAAGTATATAGGAAATCCACATTTCAATACATAAATGTATTGAAATGTGGATTTCCTCACTTTCTTTATATTAAACCTTCATCGGCAAATGACAGATAAGCTTCCGGAGTTAAAATCAAATGATCCAGTACCGGAATATCCAGAAGCTTACCAGCTTCTTTGATTTTGTTATTAATATCCCGATCCTGACTGCTAGGTGTCAGATTACCCGAAGGATGGTTATGTGATAAGATGATGGAACAGGCATTGGCTTTTAACGCGGTTTGCATTATTATCCTGACATCTACAACAGTACTCGACAAACCGCCCATAGAAATCAAGGAATAACCCAGCACTTTGTTATTCCGGTTCAGGCAAAGCATATAGAAATATTCCCGATGCTCCAAACTGGGATAAATATTTTTTAATATATCGTAAGCCTCATGAGAAGATGTAATCTTATCCATTTCAGAAGGTTTCACACGTGTTGAATACTTGATTTCGATTTCTGCCAGATTAGAATGGCAAACCTGATCCTGAGTAAATAAATTCTTTTGCATTTTTAATCACCTCTGCCCTGAGGATTTTTTACGGCTGGCTCTCCGGTTAATTTTGAGCCAGGACCATTGAGCAGAACGGATTCTAGTCAATGGGCGAATGTCATAAAACCTGCCGTTCCATGAGTAGCCAAAAGGCGTATCGAAGGAGGGCAGGTTTTTGACCGAGTGCGAAGCAATTTTTCGATTCCATCAGGAGTAGGAAAAATCCCTTTACTTTTCCGGGAAGCGATCAATATCTTTGGAGAAAAATTGAGTGAGAGTAGAACCCATTGTCAGATATTTTAAGGCATAAATATCTCATTAGTTCAAAGCAATATTCGACGATTGATTTTTTATAAGATTAAACGTGACAAGGACTTCTCCTGCATGGAAGTTCTTTTTGCCAGCGCTATACTCACAAATAGCATTAGTTACCCATTGTCTAAATACCCGAGCTTCGCCCGAAGCAACTCGATAACTGATAAAAATTAAGGCTTCCGTATTGTAAAGTGTAGACTGGCATTGTTTCCCATTCTGATCAAAGGAATGAATGCGTGAAACTTCTTCCTCTCGCAATAATCCTGATTTAAAAATGGAGCGCAGACTATTACTGACCGAAGTAATTGACACGTTAAACAAATCTGCTATTTCGTGTTTGGTAAGCCATAAGTTACCATCAGTAATTTGGATTTCTACAACGAATCTATGATGTTCAGTTTCCTTTATTTTTATATATCCTCTGTTCATGGCAATCGCTTTTAGATTATTCTGACACAGCTTTTCTGAATGTTTGGGTTTGAGGTATCATTGGCTTCAGTTCATTTATTTTGATGATACCGTAGCGGAAATTCTCAAATACCCCAACCTGATTGTTCAGGCTGTAATATCCACCCATAATTTCACCGAAAAATTTTGACCCGATGATTATTTCGGTGCCATTTGTTGCGAATTTTATATTCGGCGACATATACAGCATTTTAAAGCCATGCTCAACTACGGAAATAAAGAAATCCCGCTCCTGAATTTCTTTTAGCTTGCCTTTCTTCGAAAAGAGGAACGTTTCATCCGTAATCAGGTATTTTATTTTGGATTTATCCTCGGGTTCAGACAATGTAGGTGTAAAGTCTTCAATCGTACTTTCAATCATTCGTGCTTTGATTGCAGTCGCATTTTCGGCAGGGTTACGGTTATTGACAACCGTTGCCATTTTATCCATGTCACGGCTTAATTTCCGGTCAATTACCTTGGCGTATATTTGCGTTGTTTTTATATCGGCATGGCCAAGCATACATTGAACACTTTCCATTGGTACATCGTTGCCTAATGCAACTGTAGTAGCAAAAGTGTGCCTTGCTAAGTGGAACGTGAATTTCTTTTCAATTCCGCAGATATCACCAATTTCTTCCAAATAATCATTTATTTTTTGATTACTGATCACCGGCAGAACTTTCCCTTTTTTCTGTTTGCCCTTGTATTTTTCCAGAATTTCCAAAGGAATGTCCAGTAATCGAATATTGGAATTTATGTCCGTCTTTTGCCTCTTGGTCATAATCCATAAATGCCCGTCAAAAGCCTTTCTGATTTTATCTTCGGTGAGTTCGAAAATATCAATGTAAGCCAGTCCTGTGTAACAGCTAAATATAAATATATCTCTCACCCGGGATAAGCGAGCTGAAGGAAGCTTTTTTGTATAAAGTATGTCCAGTTCGTCCTGATCCAGGTAACCGCGATCAACTTTGTCATACCTAAATTTAAAATTACAAAACGGGTCTGTAAAATTGATTCCAAGGCTTTTTACGAAGTATAATATTGTTCTAAAACGCTGTAGAAATTTCAAAGCTGAGTTATTATTGCACTCGGTATTGTTCCGGATATACAAATAAAACTCGTCAACAAAAGAAACCGTTATTTCTTTTACTGGCATATCAGAAAGATAATACCGTTGCTTCATAAACTCAACTAGTCGCTCGCGTGTAAGAAGATAGCGTGTATAGGTCTTGTGAGTAGAAGTAGTTCCTACTTTTAATTTATACTGCTTGTTATACTGGTCAAAAAAAGAGACAATGGTATGTTCCGGTTCATCCTGACCCAGGAATATGTTTTTCAATCGCTCAGGGGTAACATGCCCTTCAATGGCAACCTGCTTGTTGTAATTTACCGTCAGTGTTGATCGGATATTCTCCAGTAAACGGTTCAAATTTCGGGCTTCGGCTTGTTGTCCTTTGGCCTGCTCTTTTTTGCTATCCCATTGATTGGGATTTATCAGCAATTTACTACTGAATTGTGAACGCACTCCATTAATCGTTATGCGTACCATGACAACTACTCGTCCATCTTTTTTGGGTTCGTTCCTTTTGATATAAAAAAGGACATTGAATGTGCTCCTCATACTGTTACATTTTTAGTGTTTCGAAACTAAATCTTTGAACAGTAAGCAGAAATGCTTGGATAAGGACAACTTGGTACTTTACAACGACTTATGAAGGAAATCGGTACGATTTTTTCTTTCCTGACCACCGTACCGATTTAGTACCGAATTTAATGTCAGATTTGGCTTTTCTTTGTCTTTGGATTGGAATAATAACAAATAAAAAGCCTTCTAACTGTCATATTTAGAAGGCTTTTTCCTGATTTGTCGGTAAACTGTCTTTTACCTCTTGTGACCCAGCTGGGGATTTAACCATCATGGGTACTTATTTCAATATCAACACATTCCCATTTTATTCCCTAAAAGGGGTACGATCTGGACACTAAGCTATTCTAATTCTGTCTGCCATTGACATACGCGTGTCTGCATCAATCTCAGGTTCAAATTTACAATTTATTTTTGACAAACAAACAGATTGAACATCAGTTTTTTATCTCAGGTGCAAGGTGCAAGCATCTATATATAGATGTGCTTGCACCTTGCACCTGACTATGAATGAGGTTTATAAAATTTCGTATAATTTTCATGCATGTACTACAATCATAAGAATACGGAAAACAAGGTCTGACTGGAGAAAAAGCATCAGTACGCACACCTTAGGCGTAGTTTTGCTATATATTTGAATGAAAGCAGAACCGCCAGTCGCAACATGCAGTCATTGTTATGACACTGCAGAATAGACCCACTATGACATACAGGTGCTTATCCACGAACATGTTCTCCACCCGATCAATTACCTAGATCACTAGATATAAATGGTTAAAATAAAAATACTGATTATCAATAATAATAAAGAAAAGTGAAATATCTTTGATGATAGTTATTATATTGTGCGTCCTGGAATAAAGCAGTGTAACCTTCTTTTTTTGTATTTTTTATATCCTATTATGACAGACGATTACAAAGATGAATATTTATTAAGACTACAAAAAAGTCTAATTTATGAGACCCTAAAAGCAAAATGTAACGACAAAGATGCAGAAGTTACTGCATTAGTTGAAAGTGCTGTTTTGTATGCATTTCATCGTACAAAAACAATTATTAAACACATGGGAGAGTTTACTCTCCATGATGGAGACCATCTCTTCAGAGTTTTGAATTTGATGGAAAAGTTATTGACAGAACAGACAATCAAAAATCTATCAACACCAGAATTAATGCTTTTGATATTGAGTTCTTTCTTTCATGATATTGGGATGTCTCCTGAAGAAAGAGAGATATTGGCATGGAGAAAAGTTTGGGACTACGAACCTGAGTTTGAAGATGAAAATGAAAAAATAATTTTTGATGAGTTCAATCGGTTCTATTCGGCGAGACCCGAACAGCAAGATATTATTCTAAATCTAGTAATTCAAGGCAAATTCACTGATGCAGAAACAATTAAAGCATATTTAATAACGGATTATATAAGACAGTCTCATTCAACAAGAGCGAGAGAAATTATAGAAAAGGATTGGAATAATAAGATTGTTTTTCGTGATACAGATTTAACTGTTGAGTTCGCACAAATTTGTTTTAGCCACAATGAAGATGCGTTGACGCTTCTTGATCTTGATAAGAATCTATTATGTGGAGTTAACATTGTAGCCTGTTTACCTTTAATCGGTGTAATACTTAGATTGGCTGACATTCTTGATTTTGATGCAAAAAGAACTCCGGCTATATTATATTCTCATTTATATGTTCGACACCCTGTTTCAATCAAAGAATGGAATAAACATAGAGCTATTGAAGCATGGGAAATAAGCTCTGATTTAATTCAGTTCAGTGCAAAATGTACACATCCCGCCATAGAAGCTTCGATTCACGAATTTTGTAATTTAATAGATTTTGAATTAAGCGTTTGCAGCAATATAATTTCAACACTTAATGATTTTAATAAGAGTAAAGGTCGTGACATTATTACAAAATTTCCTTTTAAAGTAAATCGTGAAAAAATAACAACAAAGAAAAACATAAAAAACCAGCCACTTTATATTTACAGAGACACCCAATTCAATTTAAGCAAGAGACAGGTTATTGACTTATTAATGGGGACAAAACTATATGGTAATCCTGAAGTTGCTCTTAGGGAGTTATTACAAAACTCAATTGATGCTTGTTTATTGAGACAGGCACAAGAAAGCAAGTGGGGAAATCCATATAACCCAGAGATCACCGTTAAATATTATACTGAAGCATCGGAGAATATTTTGGAAATTGAAGATAATGGTACAGGGATGGACCAGTACATAATTGATAATTACTATTCCAAAGTTGGTTCATCATTTTATAAATCAACGGACTTTTATAATTTAAAATCAGAATCAAATGCAGATTTTACTCCAACATCAAGATTTGGTATTGGCATTTTATCATGTTTTATGGTTGCAGATACTTTAATTGTCGATACTAAAAGAGTATATGCACCTCATAAATCAAGCGAACCGTTAAATATTACTGTCGAAGGTCAAGAAAGCATTTTTTGGATAAAAGAAGGAGTAAGAGCGACTCCAGGAACGACTACTAAACTAATTTTAAGAAAGACCCAAAATCCATGGGACAAAATGAACGAAGAAACATTTATTAAGTCTGTGGAAAATGTAATACCAAATCCACCTTTCAAAATTAACATTCAAACAAAATCTCAACAAAAAGTAAGAGATGAAAATAGCTTTAATGAAATTACAGCGATTTCCCTTAAAGATTATTCTTGGAATTCAAATGAAAACATAAAGATATTCGAAATTCCTCTCAATAGAAGAGAGATAGGCATTCGTGGTTCCGCCATGGTCGCAATATTAGAAAGTCGAGATAAACCAGTTAAAAATATAGAATTAAACTCAAAGCAAATTGTAATTGAAGGTGAGGCCTACACACTAGAGAAGAAAATTAGAATATCAGAAAATTCAATTAGTGAAACGGCAAAATCAATAACAATTAACGATGAAGGAGAGATAAGTGAAGATAGTTCCTCAAGAGAATTCGCACGTTCAAAATCGAGGCTTTCATTACATGGGATCGAGATACCCACAACATTATTTCCCGAAACATGGAGAATGAAAAATAATCAGGTAAAGTTATATTGGCCTTTCCCTTTAATAATTGTAGTAGACATTTGTGGTAAGCGTGATCTAGATCTTAATTCATCAAGGACTGAAATAATTATGAGTGAAAAATGGATTGATTTTGAAGAACAATTAGCTTTACTAGTTTGTGAATCAATTGCTAATTCTGTTTCATCCGAATACTGGAAAGAGCTTAAAAAAATATTAATTGAGCAGACTAAAAACGAAACATTTTTAAGGGGATTAAACCAAGTAATAAGATGACTTAGCGCAATGACCTTATAAAAACAAAAAAAAGAAAGGAACGCATAAAATCAGTTATCTCGCGACGATAGTTTTCGGAGGGCATCTCTCTACTTAATTCATTTTCCCACTCGACAGGGATCGCCTAAAATCCGCCGTTGTGTATAGTTTTTACATTACCTAAATAATAATAAATGACTGCAAATAAATGACAGACTACGACAAAATATTTTGGGGATTTATTTTTTCAACAACTGGCATCGCGTTAGGTTGGACACTTAACCAAATAGGACAATGGTTAAAAACAAGGCAGGAAGATAAAAGAAATCTAAAAATGGTTTTATTCAATCTCCTTGAGACATATTTTATTTTCATTCGAAGTGACTTTGATAAATACATCCAAAAAGTAACAGACAAGGTTCATTCAAAATTTCCAGAAGATCAGCGGACGGAAGAATCGAAGCTTTTTATTCAAACGCTTTATTCAGGGGTCATATCAAGCTGTATAAAACCAGAATTAAAAATTGAAATAAAAGCTATTCAAGAAAGTTACCAAAATTCAATAAAAACACTAGCATCAATTGACCCTCTATCAGCTTATTATTTGAGTGGCAGGAAAAATATCATGGAGACATTTGATACTATACAAAACTTCTTTGACAATCTAAAAGATCAATTTCCATCTGATCAAAATGATATTGAACTTGGAGCAAATCTAGTCTTAAGTAATATGAAACCTGATATTTTGCAAGATTCCTTAAGTGATTTGGAAAAAGACATAAAAAGAATTGCCTGGAAAATAAATCCTTATGTCTGGATTAAATCAAAAAGAGTAATAAATAGGTTAAGAGCGAACTCCAACGAAAGAATAAACAATGATATAGATACAATATTTGAAAAAATGGACACTATTTTATTGAAGTTGCAATCAGAAAGGTGAAAGAACCACTACTGCCAACAAATCAGCTACCCGACGTAAGTGGTTTCGATTGCATCTTTCTGCTCAAGCAGTTTACACATTTGACTAGAAATCGTTTCCAACACGTTGTTAAGCATAGCCCCAACGGATAGAAGCAATGAAATAAACTCTCAACATATGAAAGATTTATTGTTTAAAGATATTACCCAATGGCTAACACACGATCTAAGATTAGAAACGTGGACAACTGTTTATAAAGATTTAAATCTGGAAACCGATTGGTTTCGAGTTTTTGGAATACTAGTCCCAGAGCATCTTAAAATTGACTTTTTGACTCATGGAGAGTGGTCATTAAATGCAACACAATTCAAGCCAGATTTTGTAAGATACTTTGATAAAAAAAACAAATATTATAGGTGGGGAATTGATGTTGAATACGAACCAATAGTATATCAATGCTTTTATAATAATATCTATCCCACAACTTATGAAATAATCGAAGAGCTTAAGCTATATTTTAACTTATATTTTGACTCTAAATCAAACACATATATATCTGTTAATGAATCATCTGATGAAAATACAGTTATCATAAAAACGGATAACGAAATTAAGATAAGAACACGTTTTTTGAGAGAATTTTTGTCTGCAAAAAAGATGAATTTAGGATTACAGTTTGATTATTTTCGATTTTCATCGTTAGAATTCAAGAAACATGGCATTTTGGAGGATGACTATTTAAAAGACTCTGGGGAAGATTATTGCTATAATATTACTTTTCAGGAAAGCGATTACTTTAAAGAAGAAGCAAAAAGGGTAAACTCAAGATTATTAGCAAAAAAAATTATTAGTGAATTTTCAAATTTCAAACCTAAATTTTGGACAGACGATCTAATTAATAAAGAGTATTGTGATTTTATTGTTTCAGAAGATATTAATTCAGGACAACCAATCAGGCATACTTGCGATCCTGAAAAACTCGGAGATTTCTTTGGTAAAAATCCAGGTGCCTCGCAGTTTCTGACTTCCATATTCTTCAAAAGAGAGGTTCTTCTCAAATACTATCAGGATACAAGAAAATACACAGTTGAAGATGGGACGTTATTCTATAAAGGGGCATGGATTTTAGATATTGACAATAACCTACCAGAAGCAGTCAGTGTATATCTTGGTGATTTAGGTCGCAATTTACCTTATGAGGAACAATTATATTGGAGAAGTTTTAATATTCCTCCCAATGGAGGTATAAGTGATGTAAAATTTAAACGTGACTTTTTAACTATTGCAAGTCATCCTAAAAGTATCGATTTGGTTTTCAAAAATAAGTTTAAAAAATTTAAATCAGATTGGATGAAGAGATTTGGATTCCCATTGTTTAGTGAGCTCTCGACAAATGACATGCACTGTCTGAAATCAATCAGACTACCTTTATTTGAAGATGATACAGAATTCGATAATCAAGTTTTAAATCTTACAAAAATTCTTATTGACTACATTAATGAGAAAGAAATTAACCAAAGGATTAAGTTTGAAGAGAAAAACACACAAGGAATAAGTAAATTAGATATTTTTCTCAAAGAGACATATCCGTATCCTCAAAACGTCATTCCTTTTCTTAGACAGCTTCAACGATTAAGGTCAAAAGGAGCAGCACATCAAAAAGGAAAAGATTATCAAAAAATTCTCAAAGAACTTGAAATAGACAATAAAACATATAGGAAATCATTTGAAATAATTTTACAAAAAGCGATAGTAACTATAAATGAATTAAATGAAATAAAACAAAGTCCAGCGATTAAAAGTCAGCTACCTGGATCGGGCTTTTAGTCTCAACTGGCATGAAATTAATAAATTGAAAACAGCAATTCTCAAGAATTTTATTGGAGAAGTTCCACTTCTGGTTTAGCGAAACACTTGCAACTATTATAAGTACGTCGTGATGACAAACAGAGTAGAAATAAGATATATAAAACAACCCAAGCAATTAATGTCAGGATTCTTAGACTTTGCAAATGAAATCAAGCAAAAATCCGAGGACAAAGGAGCAAAATTTTCGGAGCAAGAAATTGAAGAAATTTTCAACAATAGTTTTCCAGGAAAGATTAGGGCAAACTTCTTTCTTTGGGTTGGAGATTTGAATAATATTATTGATGGTGTAAACCTTATATTAAGTGATTTATTTGATTTGCGTGAGGACAGAGATTCATTGAAAGGTAATCCGGTAGTAAGAAGTGAACTACTTGTTCAAGCATTTTTTGGGGAGTTCTTTCGAATGAAAGAAATTTCAAAAATTTTCATTAAATTATTAACCACTGAGAAAGTATTGAATAACAAGAATAAAGAAACATTTGTGGACTTCTATTTCAAGATGTTTGACAAGACATATGAAATAAGAAACATGTTTGTTCATCAAGGACTATCTTTTAAAAATGATAATGTGAGTATTGATAAATCATTTTTTGATGACTTATCATTGGAGGAAAGAGAGAAATTTGTTTCGATGATCAATAAATCAAATACCAGAGAAAATACTTTGGAAATCCAATGTGCTATTTTTATTGAATTTATCAATCGCACGATGAACAGATTTATAGAGTTTCAAGAGATGTTAAATGGTGTCTTAGCAGATTTAATTATTCTCTATGAAAAAAAGGTGTTGACAATTAAGGTTATTAGAAATGACGGGTTATAACATCAGCAAAAAGTTAGTAGCGTTTTTTAATCCATATGATTTAATAAAGCTGCTTCAGACCTTCGGGAAACATCATTATCTTTGCAGTAACAATAAGAATTATCGCGGTCTAATTACCGCTAATATATAGACATAACGTTCGCAGAACGTCTCGAAGTAGAAAACTGGTAATTTTCAAAAAAAGAAGAGAGACTGACGCGCAATGTTCATGCTATACGAAAGTATGGCGTGGGCTTGCCTGTTCTCTTCTTTGGGTATACCAGTACCTCTACGTCGGATCAGTGTGAGTTCCACGCTTTTTTATGAGGCTTTGGCGAACTACAATTCTGATAACATGAAAAAAGTAAAGTTCTTTATCATTGCGTCAATTGACGGTTATATTGCCTGCCCCTGGGATGATGATAACAAATGGTTTGTCGAATTTCCCAACCCTTCCAAAAATGATTACGGCTACAAAGCTTTTTTCGATTCTGCTGATACAATTATCATGGACGAACTGGTGTACAATGAGATTTTGAATCTCGACGTCGTTTGGCCATACCAAGACAAAATCACCTATGTAATTTCCCTTTTTGAACGAAAATCAGGAGAGAATATCAGGTTTGTAACTGATAATATTTCAAAGACTGTTTCCCAGTTAAAACTACAACCCGGAAAAGATATCTGGCTGATTGGAGGAGAAGCTATTGCACAATTATTCGACCAAGCTAATGAGATGCAATTGGTTTATATTCCTGTAATTCATGGCAGCGACAAACCATTGCTCCCCAAAAACCTAAGTTTCTCCCAATGGACATTATCCGAGAACAACGTGTATGACAATGGAACAATACGGCTGACATATCAACGAAAGTAAAACCGAACGGGCCTTCCTTATTGTTTCCAGACTTAATGATTGACTTAAAAAATATCTTTCTTTTCGACGTTTCAAACATTCTCATTTCGCGGTTGTCAGGCAATCTTTGCCAATTGGAAGCCAACCTCTGCCAATGGGCTGCAAAATCCTAAACGTCAAGGCTGTTCATATACTTTTGAATTGCATTAATCGTGATGTAATAATTAAAATCAAAGTATCATGGACGAAAAATTGAATAATCAGGACGTTCTGCTTGTCAAAGAAAAAGACAGCGATAAATTGAAAGTTGTTTCGGGTATTGAAAAAGACGGCCAGCCAAAATCCGTTGAGCCCAAAAAGGAAAATGAGCCACAATTCCTGAGAATCGACAAATCCGGCAACGCGCTGGATAATTTCATGTCGAATTTTCAGAGGCAGTACAAAGACCCAACACATTTCCAGTTCTTTAAAGTACCTATTGAGAAGGCCAGTGAAATCGCCATCAAACTTCAAGAGGCTTTTAAAAAGCCAGATGAACTTGCCAACAAAGCAACCATTGACACACATAAAGTGGAATCTACGGCACATGAGAAAAAGCAATCGAATAATAGCATTGACGAAAATCGTGTCGATTGGTCTCAATTGGAACGCCTTGGCGTTACTCGCGAAACCCTTGAACGGACCCAAAGTCTGAATGCAATGCTGAACTGGCAGAAATCGCCCGTTCTAATCCCCATTACGGCCAAATTCGAAGATACCACTCTTCGAACCGATGCACGATTATCCTTCAGGGAAATGCCAGATGGCAAGCTAACTTTGACTATTCACGCTATTCGCAAGGAACCTGAATTAGACAGGCCATATTTTGGTGTCAGGTTTACTGACGAAGATAAAAATAACCTGCAAACAACTGGAAATCTTGGTCGGATTGTCAATGCTGAATTCAAGCAAGGGGAAAAGACACCAGTATTCATTTCGGTGGATAGATTAACCTATGAACTGGTCGCTGTTAGAACCGATAAACTCAAAATTCCAGAGACCATCAAGGGAGTTTCCCTCGATGATAAACAGAAACAAGAGTTGTCGGAAGGTAAATCGGTTTACTTGGAAGGAATGACCTCAAAAAGTGGAAAGGAATTTTCATCATATATTCAGGTCAATGCCGATAAGAAAGGCATTGAATTCCGTTTTGACCAGCAACCCGGGCAAGCCCAACAGAATGAGCAACGTCAAGAGCAACAGCAAAGCGGCGAAGTCCGTATTCCAAAAACATTGCTTGGGGTTGAGTTATCGGAGAAACAACGATCCAAATTGCAGGAAGGGCAAACTATCTATGTAAGCGGAATGAAGGATGGGCAGGGCCAGGATTTTAATGCTTACGTTAAAGTTGATAACGAAAACTCGAAATTGGCTTTCTTCAAATGGAATCCGGATAAGTCGAAAGCTAAAGAAGTTACTCCCGATAATGCAAGTAAAACACAGGTGGAAGTCAATTCGGAAGGTAAAACCAACGAAGCCACGAAAAAAGTTGATGAGCCTTTGAAAAAGGACCAAACTCAACCGACTGAAAAACAAACAGAAAAACAGGACAAGAAACAGGCGGAAGAGAACAAACAAGAGCCTGAAAAACAAGAAAAATCAAGGGGAAGAAAGATGTAATTCTTTATAGCCTGATTTTTGAGAATTAGCAACCAAAGAGTTGTTATGGAATAAAAAAAGCCCCGAAGGGCCTTAAAAATCAAACAACAGTTGCTGTACAGGTTGTTTTGAAATTGGTGATATTTCAACAGAATCAAAAACTGGCAGCTCTTGTTGTTTGACCTTTGGCTGTTCCTGCTTGTGTTTGGGAAGTTGCAGTACCATATAGCTCTGTTCTTCGCTAATCGGGACAATGTATGGCACACCTGTTATCGGATGCGGATTCACCTGCCATCCAGAGAAAAACTGGTTGGTCAAGGTATCCATGCAGGCAACTTCTCCAAACATTCCGTTCAGGCACATATTGACCAAACACATCATGGCGCACGTCCGGTCTATATCGGCTCCGTAAAACCGTGCATTCCGGTTGATCCTGGCTGCGGCCATTAGCGTTCTGCCTGAACCGCAACATGGATCTGCAATCCGTTCACCATCGCGGATTTCTCCGATGGTAATTAATGCCATCATTTCACAGATATGTTCTGGTGTGAAAAACTGCCCGGCTTTGCCGTAACTGATGTGTTCCATAAAGTAGTCGCCAAAGCAGTCTTTCAGCCCTTCCCCATCGTTATCCATTTCGATAATTAATGCTGCTAATGCAGAGGAGAAAATCTGAAGTTCATCTTTATTGTAATTTCTGATGATTTCAAAATAGCGATCTTCCATTTGTCCCAGGGAAAGGGCACAAACGGTCATTTCCAAGAAATCGGAGAATACATGACTAACCCCATGCTTCGGAGCCAGTTGATCCATATAATTCGAGAAACTGAGTAATTTTTCCATCTTGAGTTGAATTTGAATGATAAAAAAAAGCCCCATAGGGCTCATTTTTAGATCAATCCTTCATCGGCAAAGGAAAAGAAGGAATCTTCGGTAAGTATGACGTGGTCGAGAACTCTACAGTCAAAAATCTGCAGGGTATCTTTAATTTTTCGGGTAATATCTTTATCCTGAGAACTTGGGACAAGTCCTCCTGAAGGATGATTATGGGCAAGTATAACTGAAGTTGCCAGGGATTCAACACAATACTTGGCTATGATGGTGGCATCGATAACCGTTCCAACAATACCGCCTTGCGAAATCTTGGCGTATCCAATCGTATTATTGTTCCTGTTCAGCAGCAGGATGAAAAAGCTTTCAAAAATCCCAATATCGTCAGAATAGAAATTGCGGATAAATACATTGGCATCTGACGATGTCACAATCTTCGCACACTGAAAATCAGACTTTGTTTTCTTCAAAGTGATCAACGGAAGACTTTTCTTGTATGTTTTCATTAATAATGCCGCTGCCCTGCGGACTTATTTTGGCAACCTTCATTTGCTGAAAGCTTGTCTGGCTCGCCGGTTAATTTTGAGCCTGGAACCATTGAGCAGACTGGATTCTTGTCAAGGGCGAATGTCATAATTCGTAACCTCTCTTCGATACACTTATCGACTGTTCTGGGAAGGTTTAAGAATTTGACCAAGCATGAAATGTGGCGTTGGTGGGCAGTGTGGAGGAAAAAGCCACCCTTGACTTTTCCGGGATGCGTAAATACCTTTGCGCTAAAATTGAGTGAGAGTAAAAACTATAAATCGGGAATATTAATATGGGAAACAAGGGAGTAACGAACAAAAAAGGGTTTCCCCTTTCTTTAAAATTCAGGCTACCCGAATTACTTTTAAGTGATCGCCTTTCCCAATATCCAATGAATTTTGGTAGGTCAGGCGAATTTGATCAGTGAGCATTTCCGACTCCAGATCAACGGATTCAACTAAGTTGAACCAGTTCCAGAACTTGTCAAATAAATCATTATCTGATTCAAGGTCGGATTCCTCCAGGGTCGAAAGGTAGTCATCGTCGTAAATGACAACCAGTTCATGATAAGTTCCAAAATCGTGATTAAAAGCTTTGATGTGATAATAGGCCTTTAGGGCAAATTCATCAGAAACAGGATAATTGGACTGAAGGAATTCATGCAAGATCCGAAGTTCGATTTTCGCTTTAGTGAAATAATCCGGATCGCCAACCTGTGCGAACCCGTTTGATCCTACAACTAAATAATCCATATTTATTGCCGCTGCCCTGCGGACTTATTTGGGCAACCTTTGGTAAACTCAGGTCAGGTCTGGCACGCCCTGCGGTTAATTTAAATGGTTGGATGTTTCTGGTTGAGTTTCTATTTTCTGAGAACCCCAGAAAGCCCTCATATCCTCCATCGACTGGAGTTTTCCGTTCTTTTTCCGATATTCTCCTTTGTGCCAGTACCAGGCAGTTTTTGGATGGCTGAACATGAATCCCAGGCTTTTCAATGTTGTCCTGACAGCAAACGTATTTCCGGTAATCCATATCCATCCGCCGATGACCTCAATATCCACACCTTTGAGAAACATGATGCGATCCAACATCTCGCGGATTTCTTCGGAAACCTGCTGTTCGTATTCCTTTCTGGCTTCGGAAAATGTGGTGTCTCCGCTGATCAGTTGTCTGGAAAGCCGTTCATACTGATCATTCAAAACCTGCATTAAGTGGGTATCACCGCCCTTATCCGGATGGTAGATAAAAGCCAATCGGCGGTACTCTTTCCTGAGTTTCGTTAATGTGGTCACATATTCAAAAAATTTCATTGATTTTACCGCTGCCCTGCGGGTTTATTTTGGCTTCTGGCTCGCCAATTAATTTTGAGCCGAGAACCATTGAGCAGACCGGATTCTTGTCAAGGGCGAATGTCTGTTTTTCAAACCCCTTTAGACGGGTTTAATAAGCGTTTTGAAAAGCTGACCAAGCACGAAGTGTGGCGTTGGTGGGCAGTGTAAAGGAAAAGCCACCCTTGACTTTTCCGAGATGCGTAAATAACTTTGGGAAAAAATTGAGTGAGAGTATATATCCTTTAAAATTACCAGCAACCTCGACTATTAATAAGAAAAAGCCCCGGCAAAATGCCGAGGCCCAGAACATCCACCTCTGTAACAAAAAAATATCTTAGAAAACTATTGATTGCAAATTCCGCTCTATCTAAATAAAGTTCTTTTTTCAGTTTTTATTCAGTAAACTTCATTTTAAGGTTCTAACTTAATTGTCCAATTAACTTTTGCTAACCTGGACTTTATCCCCTTCAATGTATCTAAAATCAATTCTTCAGCAGGGAAAACTCCATAAACCAAGTACTTAAAATCACCAAGATAAGCTGTTCTCAGTTCTGCCCATATAATATCCAGATCCTTAAATATCAATGATTCGTTGGGATGATGAATTAACCACTGATTATTATTTCTAAAGCTTACAATATCATCATTAGCTACTTTCAACAGCATTTCATCAAAAGCGGGCGAGTTGAAAAAATCGAATAAACTTGGTTGCTGTAGTAGCCGATGTAGATCGTACGTATGTCTAATTTTTTTCATCAAATCTTCCACCGGATTTGGTTCATACGAAAAACGAACCAAGCTCATTATCTTTTCACAAATCGTTCTTTCCGGCTCCAGAACCCTTATTTCAAACGGTAAAAGACCATATTCACGAGCCATTTCTTCCTGTCCATTATTCAACATCATTTCTCCTACGAAGGAGTTTATTGATTTCACTGTATTAGGTTCGTAGTATCCCAGCCAGGTTGCTTCCACGACGATTACATTCCTAACTTGCCCGAAATCATCCTGAAATTCTTTGTTGTAAGAATGTGCAGTTTTACGATTCATTCCCCTTTTCTGGGTTAACCCCTCAATGTTAATCTCGGGTAATACTGTATTTACAACCTCACTTATAGTCCTGATTTTTGTGGTCAACCGGTTATTTGATTCTCCGTCGCGCCTCAAGACAATGAGATCAATATCTTCAGAAAAACGCTCAATCAACTTATAACATTTCGATAAAGCCGTTCCGCCTTTAAAAACAGTATCGTTCCCAATTGCATCATTAAAAATAGTGCGAAGAGCATAAGTAACCCAGTAATCTTTTTCAACGAAAATGGCTTTTATCTGTAACCTATCGGCAGTGAATTGTACTGCTTGCCGGTATAGCGTTTTATTTTCGTGTAGCTTCATTGTATATTCCATTTTTCGGTACCCCCCAGTATTTTCGTAGCACCGGGCAATTTATATTTGGTGATGGGATTAAGCGATTTCAGAAGAGGTTGCGTCAAATCGGTTTGTTTCAACTGATCCAGTATAGCACCTAATAATGCACGTGTAACCGGAGGATATTTCAATGCCAGGCGAACTAACGATAATTTGTCATTCTCAGATAAATCCTTTAGAATAGCCAGGAATCTTTTGCACGACGATTCAATACCAGCATCAGGTATCTTTTTGATATAGCGTATGGCGTCAAGTATCTGTAACAAAGTTATATTTTCTTTGGTAATGGTATTTCTTTGCCTGATAAATGAAATAGTATAACGCTCTCGTTTGAAATTGGGCCGTGTCAGATTTCGCCCAACTTGTATTGTATTACTTACCTGCGTGGTTAAGCCCAGCTTATTATAGATGCTGTAGCCAGTAAGATATCCAATAATTCTTCCGTCATCTTCCAGTAAATCTTTCACTACCTGTTTTTGATCAGGTAAAAGATTTCCAAAGGGAGTATTTTCGGGCTTGTAATATTTGCCTTTAGATAGTTTAGCAATTTTACCTGAGACCACCATCCGGTTGAGAGCTTTTATAACTGCCTCCTTTTTATTCACATCAGTAATAAAATCAGCATAGGTGAATATATATCCCTTTGGAAGTCTATCTACAGTATTTGCTATGTAATCAGATACTTTCATTGTATTAAAATTGCTTCAAATATAAATAATTTGTCCAGTTTATTTGTTAAAAAACTGGACAAATTGTTGGATGAATTTGTTATTGTCACCCATCATGCCTATCTTGCAGGCGCAAGCGCCTGCAAGATAGGCATGATGCCCTCCATTCTAATTTTCAGGTAACTCAACAAACGCATTTTCTGATTTTTCTCTGGTGAATTTCATGTATTATGACCTTTCTTCGTAATACTTCCTTTTGCGTTTATTGAAGGCAGGCATTGCACCCTCCAATACTTGAACTATTTTTTCATTTATAATTCTATTTTCAATACTTCCAGATTGATATTCAAAATCATATTCATTTTCTTTATCAATATTCACATATATCACTTGCTCCGCATCGGAAACTACCGCCAAATTGGGATTGTGTGTTACAAGAATTATTTGTCTGTTAGCTTTTGCTTTTCTAATAAATGGGACAAGTATATTTGCAACACTGTGGTTATCCAAATTATCTTCGGGTTGGTCAATAATAAGTGGTTTATTGTCTTTATCTAGCAACAAATAAAATATCAATAAAAGAGCACCTCTTTCGCCTGGTGATAACTGCTGTAGTTTCTTTTCACCTTGCATTAACTGATAGTTGTAATCTAGGAATGAAAGCGAGAATAAATTGTCATAAAAAGCTAATGGGTCCCTTACTTGTTCTTCGATATATCGTTTTTGATTATTATTTTCTCTCTTATCATTAAATATTGCATCTATTACGCTGTCTAAAAAAGCTTTAACATTTTCTTTATTATCAAAATCAATATCTTTAACTAACTTGTTGAATTGAACATAGCCACCTTCATTAGAATAGAAAGTTCCAGCTTGATTTTTAAGAATACTGCTCAAAAACTCATCTCTATAATTAGGATTAAATGAAAGATTGGCATCAATATTAATCTTGTAACTTCCAAGCAATTCAGTGTTTTCTTCAATAATTGAATCAAGTTTTTGCTTTACATCTTTGTAAACCTTAACAACATCTTGTTTCTTATCAAAAATTGTCTCTGAAATTTCAATTCTTGATTCCTTATTTTTTTGAATCTCAGAAATTAATGAATCATCTAAATATTCTATTTCCTTTTTAAAGAAGAGTATCGTATCAGGGGTTAATTCATTTCCTGTTATTTTATTTTTCTTAGCTTCCCATTCTTTCTTGTCTTTTAAATAAAGCTGATATTGCCGTAACGTAGTATCCAACTTTTCTTGTTCTTTACCAAGTTTTGAATTAAAATCTTCTAGCTGCTTTTTCAATGAGATAAATACAGGAACAGAAGAAGGTTCTTCTCCCAAAAACTCTTTTGTTTTTCTTAATTCTCTATCTTTTTTGTCAATAAGAGTATTTAGGCTTTCAAGATTACTGGTAACATTTAGTAAGGTGTTAAAATCTAAATTATACTTCTCGACCGTCAATTTTAGTTGTTCCTTAAAAGAGTTGATTTCTTCAACTTTAAACTCAATCTCCTTCTTTAATCCCTTTAAATCTCTCAATTCTAGTAATAACCCACTTTTTTCTTGTTCCCTGTCTAATATACTCAATTCTATTTTACCAATATCTTCTTTTATCTTTTCGATTTCTTCAAGTATCAATTTGTTTTGAGCCGAAACCTCTTCATCTTCAGTAGGATTTTTAACTTGAATGGGCTCAATCAGAGCATGAAGTTCACTCTCTTTTTGCTTTAGTTTGTTTAGAATTTCTGCTTTATAGCTGGGATTTAATTTCCTTTCCAGTTTAATGATTTGTGTGTTCAAATCATTAAGTGAATCAACCAATAATTTGATTTCCCTTTCAACGCTTTGTTTATGGTGTACTATTAATTCATCGAAAGATTGAAATCCTAATTTATCTTCGTCCTTCAAATGAGTAAATACTACATTTTCGATTTCCTTTTGGAATGCTTCGGTAGTTGATATTTCATTTGTTAGTCTTTCAAAATAGCCTTGTGGAAGATACTTAACCATTTCAATTTCTCCACTATCAGAGCTATCAGATAGGATTTTGGGGGTTACTACATTACTTTCCCATGTCAATTTAGCTTCAAAGTATTTGGAAACATTTCCACTTCGGAATTTATCTTTGTTTAGGAATGAAAAATCCTTTTGGTTCTTATAGTACCCACATAATCCAATAATATCTGCTAAAGCACTCTTTCCACTTCCCTTGTTCCCAATAATAGCAACCAACTCAGGATTTATCTCAACATTTACATCTTTAAACCATTTGCCGTGTTTACCATCGTATCCATTGGCCCAATCAATGGTCATCCGCTTTATGTACTTTGTTCTATTGTCATTTACTTTTTCAAAAATTGGAGGGGTTTTACCAATGAAAATTCTTTCTCCAGGTTCAATTAATATTTGTTTCAAACCGTCAAAAGTTGGGTCCGCTTTTATCCAACAAAACAATTCATTATCTGGTTCGAAAAGTTCTTCTTCACTATGCGCATCAGAGCCGTGAATACAGCCTTTCAAACTTCCACATTTGCTTATGACAACTTTTTCATTGTCGCTTATTTCTCCCTTAGCATTTTTCTTTTTACCAAGAAAATAGTCTTTATCTTTTGAATTACTGGAAAAGATCAAATCTGAAAGGTGATAAATTGATTTTCTAATTGATTCCAAAGATGCTTTATCAACTTCCTCAAAAAAATCATAGTGTTTTTGATAAGCACTATTGCCGTCTTTATTTGAGTTACTGACTATTGTAAGTGTATTCTTTCTAAGATTAGGCTTTTTCTTAAATAAATTGATTAAATCGCTAGGTGAAACAACGAAACTTTCTATACCTTTTTGAAGTGCAGTTTCATTTGTTGCTCCTTTTGATAATCCTAATTTTTTAAGACCCGCTTCGTTCATATTATATTCTTCATTACCAATTGACATATGAATGGAATTAAAGAAATCATCCTCTAAACTGGCAATATAATCAGGATTAAATACACAATGAAAATTAACCAATCTTCCATTATCTGTTACAGGAAGTACACGTAACTCAATATTTGGCAAAACTAGAATGTCCTTAATCTTTTCTTTTTGTGTTTCATTAAATTTTGAATTGGTATCGATAATAGACAAATAATTTAAGACTTTCATATAATTGGCAATATTGAAATAATCAGTTATTCCAATTGCCGCGACGTTTTTAGCTAAAGCTTTTTCAAATAAACAATCGCAAAATGAATTAAAATCACTTGATATAAACTGGTCATTTTTGAAGGTGTCTTTTGTATGTATATGCAAATCCCATCTTCGCCATTCTGCTCCCTTTGTATAATAATTTTTCATAATATTGGTTTTTTATTATTGATAGTTTTGAAAGAAGTAAATCATTCGGTTTTTCTGATTTCTTATTCTAAATGTTTCTCTACATCTGTTTAATCAAAAAACTCAGAAGATTTGTCCAGATATTTTTTTCTATTTTTACTTTCAACGTGCAAGTTACGACAAGCAAATAAATTAAGCATTATTGTTAATTGATTTTTACCACTTACTTTTTTAGAAAAAGTTATCGCTTAATGGCAAAGAATAAGATAGTTGTTACGGCTAATTTCCGTAACAACTCAAAAAAGCTGAATACTCAAATTGAATGAGTTCAGGATCGAGAGATTCCGAAGCTCCTTCGTAATATACTGTATTTAGGTACTCGGTGAAAGATTCCCAAACGGAACTATTATCCTGATTGCTTTTGGCTGATGTTGAAGAGTAAGTTTTCATGCGATAGTTTTTAAAAATTATATGCCTTTCTCCGTCAGGTCCATTTCGGAATACACAAACAGGAACGGAATACCGTTAAGCCCCGATTTGACGAGGTAGGATATGCCGGAAATTCTTTGTGTAGTCTGCCCTGCAGTTCCGAATGGGCCTCGCATCTTCGCGTATAATTTCATAAAAACAAGCATTGAAACACTTACTAGATCAGCTCAATGGTAATAGATAGAAGTATCGGGAACAGGAAAAACCGGAATAAAGGGTAAGCGAATAACATTTATAACTGTACGACCATAAAAAAAGCCTTTCGGCTTTTTGAGGGATTTTAGAATGGTAGATCATCCTCTTCAGGAACTGCGGGTTCTTTCTTCGAAGTTTTTTTCGCCTTTTTCTGTTTTTCAGGTTGCGCATCGGTTGAGTCTGCTTTTTGTACTTTGGTTTGATAATAGCAGGTATGTGTTCTGCCGAACTGGTCTGGTGTTTTCATTTTTACCACTTCAAAACCAAGATATTTGATTCCCTCCCTTTCAAACATGGCTGCTTCAATACCTTCCGCCGGAAGAACTACTTTTACGATTTCAAGATTGGTTACCTGAGTTCCTTTTCCAATGTAATGTTTTTCAAAAGTTGTCATAACGTAAATTTTAAAAGTAAAAATTATATGCCAGGTGAACAGGACGCGGATTTTAGCGCAATCATGGAGGAACTGGAATACCGCCATTCGATACGCTTCGCTACTCTTGGAGCGGGAAAAGCGGGGAGAATAAGGATATGCCGGGAAAATCCTTGATTGAGGGAACCGAACGTTACAAACGTGTCCAACCTTTGCAGAGAATTATGACTAAGCCTTAATAATTAGTTATGACCTGCTTTGCCCGAAAAAGCCATTGGCAAAAGGGTTACAATAGAATTGCCTTGGAACGAATAGTACTTTGGTAGGTATTTAGTTATTGTTTGAATTGAATCCAATTATATTTTGAAAAGCCAAGAAAGTAATCAGATTTGGCAACTTACTTGACCTTACCTCACTCAAATATTGAAGAACCCGTGCCGACTGATTGGAAAAGTGTAGTAAAGCGGAGATAAAACCGGTAATTTATTAATGATCCACATCAAAACGCCAAATGCCGAAAAGGCTTGACATCAAGGGATGTATATAGACCAAGCATTATATGTAAATAATCAATTCTGTAATTTTCCACATCAAATTTAAATGCACAATTAATTCGCGATTCGCGAATTGCAAATATTACTATACCATCAACGCAGATAAAATATGATAACTTTTTATTTAGCTCAAGTACATGCCGCAGGCATAGGCTGCTGTTCTGCTATTTGATCTGGATATTTTGAGAGAAAACGTGTTTATTATGAACAAAAAAGGGGCAAAACTGCCCCAGTTGTTAAGTACTCTTTTGTTTTGCCTTCTGTTTAGCTTCAACGATTTCCTCGATAGACCAATCTGTTTTGGCCATCCGGAAAGTTTCATCTTCCAAATCAGCAATCTTTCGGTTTAGCTGCTGAACTTCATTTTTTGCCAAGACCAATAAACGATGTAAATACAAAATATCCTCGCCTTTTCGTCTTATCCTACCGGCTTCCGGCAGATAAGCGGTCCAGTGTTTTTCCATAGTCTGCTGATTTATTCCTGAAGCCAAGTGGAATGATGCTTGAAAAAACGGATCGACCGGTAGAACCTTCTGGCTTTAGTCAGTTCGTCAATGTTGAATTCCTGCTTTACCAGAAGCTTTTCTCCGGTTTTGTATGCTGAGATGATGAAAGTTGAACCGTACAAAACCATGCTTTTATGTCGATTGTATTTGTCTTTGGACTCAGCAAGTCCGGCAATAAAGCCTTTAAATGAAACTTCCCCTGTGCGGAGGAAGTTTTCTGATAATTTTTCAGTTGCCATAGTCAGTCTTCATTAGGTTTCATGATGAAAATGGCAGGTGATGGATCGTCAAAATCCTGAGCCTGAATCACGGCTTTGAGAGTTACCAATCTATTGAGTCGATTTTCGGGAGATTCAAGCTTTTCATTAGGTTCCCAGTTACCTTCATCGGGTATAAAGCTGATAAAATCAAACTGTAAATAATTGGTAGACACATTCCGGGCGTGAAAAGCAAACATATACAGCACATCCCAAAGGCGGCCTGAAAGGTTTTGAACTTGTTCCATGCTTTTGGGTACTTCTACATACTTGTCCCAGGCGGCACATGTAAGGTAAACAGGGAACTTGATACCTGCTTCTTCTGAAGCTTTGGCTTCAACTTTAACAAGAAAACCGTCAGCCACTGCTTCCCTGGTTGAATACGTGGAAACAATTTCCCATCCGTTTGAATCTTTCATTTGATTTTGCCGCTGCCCTGCGGACTTATTTTGGCTCCTGGCTCGCCGGTTAATTTTGAACCGTGAACCATTGAGCAGACCGGATTCTAGTCAAGGGCGAATGTCACAAAACCTAACGCTCCCTGAGCGCAAAGCGGCCGAAGGGTGTTCGGTTTTTGACCGAGCACAAAGTGTGGCTTTCATAAGAATTGGAGCGAAAAGCCACCCTTGACTTTTCCGGAATGCGTAAATAACTTTGGTGAAGAATTGAGTGAGAGTATTAACAATATTCTGTAATATTTTCATAATTGATTGAACTTGAATAAAAAAAGAACCCCGATTACCAATAACGGTTATCGGGGTTCTTAGATAAATATTCTATCCAAATTTTATTTCTTGCGAAGTGGCAATACCAACTGAGGATAGCCCATCCGATAAATAGTATTATTTATTAGTTCACGAAAGTATGGCCATAGAAGCATTCCTAACGTTAAATCACTAAATACCTTCATAAAATCTTTTGTCACTTGAACTTCTTTTGTAAGTGTGTAGACAACGGTATATTTTACATTTATCAAAATGGCTGCGTCATCTTTTGCATCATCTTTAGCATTGAATTTATAACTATATACTATCTTTAGAAGATTACCTTCCTGGACAAATGAATTTCCTTCATCAATGTTTAGGCGTAAACTTTCAGTAGCGTTTTCTTCTTTTAATTTACTAGTTAATTCAGTAACAAAAAGAGTACTCAGTTCAAGCGCCTCTAAGATATTCCGATAATCTGTAGGAGATATTTTTGGTTTCATAACGTTTATTTTAAGCTACTTCCAAATATGGATGATTACCATACTCGGCAGGCCAAGTAAGACTTTTATTTAGATTTTCATTTTGGAAACGAAGTTGGCGAGTCACTTCAAAATGGTGGAAGTCTATTTTTCCACAAATTTCACCCAACTTATTCATAATGATATTTTCTATACGATTACTTTCAACAGAGGCCGCTAGAATTTGATTAACATACAAGTTGAGTGATATATCTAATTCTTTAGCTTGATGTACCAATTTTGCATGTATTATTGACGAAGTTCTGACATTAAAGAATCCGCTAAATTTCTCTTCATCTTCAATTTTTGGTTCAGGAATAGTTTCACCTTTATTGAATAGGTATTCAATAAAAGCTTCTTTCTCTTCCATGAAACTATTAAGTGCTTCTATTTGAGTTTCTCCACGACCATAACAGGCAAACTTGCCTAATTCATTAGTAAAAGCAATAAACCAAGTTTCTCCATCCATTTCTTGTTTCTCAACAACAATATTGTATGCAAGACCTTTGTAATATTGTAAATCTTTGTTTGACATTTGTTTATTTTTTATCTTTTAAATCTATAATTGTTATTAATGCTTGATATAAAAAGGCTTTAAAGTCATTCTTTTTTATTTGATCATTATCTCCACCTTTGTGAATTTTATGAACCGAAAAGTAACCACGATAATAAGGATGTTGCTTCAACAAAGGATGTTCAAACCGAACACTGGAACCGGTCGATGGTACTTGAACTGCTCCAAGAAATCCAATAATTTTAAGTAAGTGATTAAGTGGGATCTCTGTAACATTGGCTGACTTGAGAGCCTCCAGTTCATTCCGGATGTCATCCAAAGACGTATCATCATTTATTTTGATCTTAAATTTCATAGATATGATATCAAATGTAATACTATTTTTAATTCAAATTCTTTATTTGTAGTAAAATTTAAAGTTATTAACACTTTTTTCAAATTGTCCGTTGCTATTGTTAAATTACCGGACTGATAAAACTTATTTTCGCGTGTTGGATTTATTTATCTCTCTTAAATCAGGGCGGCCTTAATTTCCCCTATATTGACGCTTCCATTTTATTCTTTAGCACTTTATAATATGCATCAAGTCTTTTAGTTGTAAGAGCTTGCAATTCTGACTTAAAATCCTCATACAGTTCATCTTAACAACGCCTTTAGCTCGCAATTATATAAATTGGCTTGGATGCCCAATAGAATGTTTTGTATCATTTGAAATAATTTCGCTCAATTGATGCGTCTATAGCCAAATCATTAACAATCTTTAATAATGCCAATACAAATAGCTTTAAATAAATCAAGTAAGAATTTCGATGCTCTTCGTCCGAATCACTATTTGTACCGTGTAAATATTTATTTCGTAAATCCAATCCATCGGTAAAGTCTGATTTATTAAGGTAGAAATTGAAATATTTCTGCTCCGGTTCTGAGAACAGGGTTTGACCGAAATAAATCATTCCATCTTCCTCCATTTGATCAATCACAGTTCGTATTCCTGAGGGGAAAAGCCAATAGCTTATTACCTCATCATTATACAACTTACCAATCACCATTAATTCTCCTAATTTGTGAATCTTCACGCAACCATCCGGATTTTCGTTTAAATACCCATCCGCAATGAATCTCTCAATGGTAGGTTTCTGATAGTTTTTAAAATCAGTTAACCTTATGTCCTCTTTGACTAAAAGGCTATATAGGTTATGGTATTTATTTTTGAACCGATCTACATACCAAAGCATGGATTGATCTGAAAAAAACGAATGCTGAAGCTCCAATAATTTAGGGTTTGATGTTCCATAACCATACTTTTTATCAACCAAGCTTTTTATTTCACTTATCTTTTTAGGAGCGGAACTTATTCGCAGCAATTCATGATTAATGATGCTGTCTTCCACAAATAATTGGAATTGCTTTAAAAGAGACTCAAATTCTGGTGCAATCATTCTTACCTTTTCCAAGTTTGACGCATTTTCAGAAGGAAATGTAATTCTTAGATTTTTGAGATTAAAGAAGTCATTGAATATTTTATCTATCACATCTTTTAAGATGAGCTCAATTGATTTATTTCTTTCTCTTAAATATTCAGAAAACATGAAAATTTGAAGGTGAGAAAGGTTTGATTTTCTCGTAAAAACCGTTCCTTGTGAATAGGAGTTCTTTGATTTCATCAAAACCTTCTCAATTACATCCAACTCCTCTCTTTTACTGATTAATTTTATTAAACCGAATTCATCGATAAAACCAAATAGATTTGAAAAAACTTGGAAAAGAGAAAAACTGTCGTCAAATTGATCAAGCCAAGCTGTACTATATGATACTTTTTGAATATTATCTTCCCATGTAATTAAAACAGGTTCATCCTGATTTTTTGATAGCGATACTTGATTCCCGCAATTCCAAACATAACCGGTCGCAAATATTTCATTATTCTTTTCCCTCTCAACTTTATGAGCTTTAAGTCTTGTTTTATCTGATAGCTTCAGCCTTTCCGTATCTCTGGAATTGACAATTAATCGAATATAGTTCAGATTTGAATCTTCCCAATCAAGGTAGTTTAAAATAATCTGTTCCTTATCTTCCAGAGTTAAGCAACCTGGAAAATTTATGTCCGTAAAATCGCGCTCGTGCTTTTCTTCATATTGAGCTAAAAGTAATTCGGCTGATTCTACTTTCACCAGCAGGTGTTGTCTAATTTCTTGCCCATAATACTTTACAAGTTTTTTATGATGCAACACATCCCGGAGACAGACATGCCTACTATTTAGCACCTTAATAAAAATTCCTTTTGAAATATTTTTATAGTTTTCGAAGTTTTCAACCAAGTCCCAAAAAGAATCCCTATAACTGAATTCAAGAGTGTCAAATAACTCTCTGAAATTACGATCATCAATTGTAATCCAATATTTACGTATTGTATTCCAAATTTCTTTTACAATCTCCTTAAAATGAATAAGATCACTTTCAGTCCAACTGGGTAAAAACAGATTAGCATCAATGTACTGTTTGACTTGAAAAAGCTCAATGATGTCGTTAATATCATCAATTGATTTTTCATTATCAAAATTTCGCAAAATAGGTTCAGCCAAAGCGAGATAATGCCCAGAAGCTCCATCTGAAACGGAAAAGAATTTAATCCTATTTGCTTCCTTATCTGGCATATACTTATTTACCTTAGCGTTATATTTTTCACATATACTCCCTGGCCATTTGGCCTATAATCTGGGTTTGCAAGTTATAATAAGTAACTAAATAAATCATTATTGTTAATTGTGTTTTATAATCGAGATTTCAACAAAAAAAAGATTCTCATTCGAAATTTGATAATGTACTGGGGATTATTTTGCGAAATTCCCGTATAATGCTCTCCACATGGTGTTGATGAATGAGAATGTAGCATGGTTAACATTGCCGTAGATTCTATTTCTCCTTCTTCACCAAATGCCTCAAAGTTTCATCCATCCCAATGCGTTCCAATTCTTCTTTTACAATATTCAACACATCTTTTTTGACCTGATGGTAATTCAAATCAATCTCCTGCTGCATATGGTCATTACCATCAGAATCAGTGAAGTTAACGATTTCAGGCATTGGTTTAAATGATTTGGTTTCATTGGCCACTAAAGCATTATCCACAACAATTTCTGCATGAAAAATCTTCTGATCGATTCGTTCATCAAAGTTATCAGAAACAGCCCCAACAAACATTCCCTGTGTCAGGTTGCTGATTTTGGACGGTGGAATCAGGCTGTCCATTTGTGTGCTTATTGATGTTGATTTTTCCCGTTGGTTGATTGTCATAGATTGCCGTTTTTGCAACACTTTTCCGAAGCGTTCAGACAATGCTTTGGCAGTTTCACCAACAACCTGGCCACTAAAGATATTTCCAACGGTATTCATTACAACTTTGGCTTCTTTATCGCCATAGTCCCGTGTTAACTGCGAAAAATCCTGAAAACCCAGGCAAACAGCCACTTTATTGGAACGTGCTGTAGCAATCAGGTTATCCAAGCCCCGAAAATAAATAGTGGGTAGCTCATCGATGATAACCGAACTTTTCAGCCTCCTTTTTTTGTTGATAAGCCTTACTATTCTCGAATTATACAATCCTAAAGCAGCGGAATAAATGTTCTGTCGATCAGGATTGTTACCAACACAAAGTATTTTCGGTTCGTCTGGGTTATTAATGTCCAACGTAAAATCATCGCCGGTCATCACCCAATACAGTTGCGGTGAAATCATTCTTGAAAGCGGAATCTTGGCACTGGCAATCTGTCCCTGTAACTGGTCCTGCGCTCCACCCTCCCAGGCATCCATGAAAGGACTCAAATAATTCTCTAACTCAGGATAAGAAGTCAGAATTGGGAAAATATCGGCGTACCTGCGGTTCAGAAACTCAATGGCGTGTGGAAAGGTGCAATATTTTCCGTCTTTATAAATCTTCAAATACCAGATGATTGCTGCCAGCAGGATAATCGGAGATTCGACAAAAAAATCACCCTGTTTCTGAATCCATGTCCTGTTAAGGTTCAGCATGATGGTATATGCCGACTCATAGGCATCCGAAATGTCCGTCATAAACGTAGGGTTAATCGGGTTGCAGCGATGGCTTTTGCGTGGGTTGTCGAAGTTAATTACATAGAATTTCGGTTTTACTTTATACTTGTCGACGTTTTTCAGCAAAGTATTGTAAGCAATGGTACTCAAATCATCGAACTTAAAATCGTAGATATACATCGAAAAGCCTTTGGAGATGTGTTGTTTGATGTAATTATTCACCACTGCGTATGACTTACCAGAGCCTGGAGTTCCCAGTACAATACTTGCCCGGAACGGGTTCACCACATTAATCCAGCCATTGTTCCATTTCTTTTGGTAATAAAATCGGGTTGGTAAGTTGATCGAATATTCGTTTTCAATCAGCCGTGTTTCCTGCATAAACGATTCGTTTTCTATGTTGAAAACATCCTCCATCAGGTTACTCTTCAGAAGGCGTGAAGTCCATAGACCACTAACCAGTAAAAAAAGATAGCCGATTGCCATTGTTGTAATATACAATGCCGTATTGAAAGCTAATGGAAATGGTAAATGTAGTAACCACCAGTTCAAAAAGAAAAAGATAAATCCAAAGAATAGGCAAACAGCGATTTTTGCCCAAGTGACCTTTTCTTCTTTTACACCCTTGGTTCCCAAACAGGATAACGCTAGAAAAACTAATGCAAAGATTTTAGTCCAGATTATGGTTGAAAACAACCTAGTTGTCCGCTGAAAATTCAGAAGGATTTTATCAACCACCCCAATATGAATATTCCATTCCTTTATGGACTGGTAGCAGAACCAGTAAATGTTGATCAGCACGAACAATATACTGATTGCCCGCATAAACTCCATGACCCTGGCCAATCCCCTTAAATCATCTTCCTGTTGCATAATAATTTTGCTTTTTACGTTTGTGAAATGAATGTAGGAAGTTGATTTGACTTAAAACCAGATTTTTAAAGTAATGGCAGATTGTGGTCTAGTTCTGGCAGGTTCTGGCGCTATGCATTTGGTATTTAAATGTTATTTGAGTTAAATAGTTATCTTTACTTTATCAATTGATACGATTATGAATTCGATTTTTGCTAACTATCCTGACATAATCAAAGAGGCGCTTTTTCCAATGATTATAGCAGTCTTTGCAATAGCGTTGCCCCTTTTGTTGCAAACAATAAGTAGAATTGATGACAAATATAACTCGACAAAACTTATTGAAACATTCAAAAAAGATCCAATCTGCCAGGGCTACATTTCCGTTTTAATAGCTGCTATAATTTCGTATGCATTATGGATATTGCAAATTCCAAGCCTCATTAATTGGGGCATTTTAAACGTTGTAATAGAGAATTCAGCTCTCATTTTTGTAGGCATTACTACCGTCTTATTGGTTATAATGACATTTGCTATAGTTTATATCACTTATGTTTATTATAACCCTGAAAAGCTTCTGAAATACTTAATCAAAAAACATGACGAGGCCTCAACTGATAAAAAAATCTATTTTGAAGCAATTTCAAGTATCCTATTTTATTCAATACAGAAAGCCGATGAGCCGTTAGCCAGACAGTTGTTAGAATTCTACTTTGATGTATTTATTAAATATCGGGATGGAAAAGAAAAGGAACTTATCGAATATCCACAAGAGTATTATGATTCTGTATTTGAGGCTAATGAACTTTTGTGCATGAGAAACAGAAGAACCGTATCTTACTTTAATGATAGTACATTGTTTGAGCTGTTCCTTGATAGCTTTCAACAAACAGTAATAAGCCCGAAAACATATAATTTCATTTGGAGGTGCTTATT
>Ga0255338_1000525_pt1 | contig 116159 bp, 116 predicted proteins | sample MeOH1_35cm_T4_19_FD_203715 | JGI IMG/M metagenome (GOLD analysis project Ga0255338, IMG submission 203715) | Sandy soil microbial communities from University of British Columbia, Vancouver, Canada - MeOH1_35cm_T4_195 | ecosystem: Engineered > Artificial ecosystem > Sand microcosm >... | reverse complement strand
GCAAACTTCCTCGGTTTCGTCAAACTCGCCAGCATCATGCTTTGGCTCAAATAATTAATTCGTCACTACAACCTAGAGCGTTTTCGAAGCAGATGGCATCATCTGCTGGCTTGGAAAACGCGGAAAATAAAAGACCAATAGAGCATGATCCGATCCAGTCCGATCGGATCATGCTCTAGGACCGATCGACATTCAGATGATGATGCGCCGAAAATGGTGGTTTTTCGTGATGCTTGGAGCCTCGTTCCAACGCAGCGTACTAAAACTATGCGAGCACCGGAAGCGCGAGAAATCGCCATTTGCAGGCCATCAGGGCTGAATGTCGATCGGTCCTGGAGCGCGCTGCGTTAAATTAGACGCAGGTCGCGCGCGCTAAGCTTTTGCGGTCGCATCGTTTTTGCGCAAAACCGTTTCCCACTTTTGCCTGCGATGCTCTAAAACTCGACTTCCAGTTCCTCGACCTCATCCTTCTCCATGCGCGCTGCGTCGATCCACTCGCGCATCAACTCCCAGTCGTTGCTCCAGTTGCAATAGGCGGCGGATTTGGCCGACAGCGCCACGGCATAGGTCAGGAAACGCTGCGCCACTGGAGCGAACATCGCATCGGCCACGGTCGGCTGTTCCCCGAACAGCCAGGGACCGCCATAGGCGTTCAGACATTCGGTCCAGATCTCCTCGATCCGCTCTATATCCTGCTTGGCGCCTGAAAAGACCGGGAATTTCTCGTGCCTGACCTTCAGGTTCATCGGCAATGCGGACCGCAGGTTGATGAAACCGGAATGAATCTCGCCCGAAACCGACCGGCAATGCGCGCGGGCGATCCGATCCGCCGGATAAAGCCCGGCATGCGGATAAAGCTCATGCAGATATTCCGCGATTGCGAGCGTATCCCATACGCTGGCCCCTTCATGGGTGAGCCGCGGCACTAGCACGGAAGGCGACAGGAGCAGCAATTCCGCCCGGTTTTCAGGATCATTGAGCGCGATCGTCTTTTCGACGACCTTCAGACCCGCCAAGCGGCACAACAGCCATCCACGCAAGGACCAGGATGAATAAGTCTTGCTGGAAATGGTTAATTCGGCGTCAGCCATGGCAATCCTCCCGCTTCGTCTCTATGTTTCCATCAATCATGATGCGGTGCAATATCGAAAAGCTGTATAACGATTGTACAGATAGCCGAATCGGCGCCGAACGAGCTTAGGACGCATTTTGAGCAAAATGATGATGTTATATAGTGGTTATCAGGCCTGGAACGACATGATGGCCCCCGCGCGATTCGGTGCTCAGATCGCTCTTTCGTTCAAGGACAGGATGGGTCCAGCCGGGGATTGGCCCGTGCCTCGCCGCATGTTCGCCCTGATGGACGTTTTCCAGGGCGCGAAGCTGACGCACCGCCGCCCGGCCTATGGAATAACGGAGGTGCATAGCGGCAATGCGGTTGTCTCCGTTCGGGAAGAAGTGGCGTTGGACCTGCCCTTTGGCGACCTGCTGCATTTCGTAAAGGACGATGTAGAGACCGCCCAGCCCAAGGTGCTGGTGGTGGCGCCCATGTCCGGCCATTTCGCGACCTTGCTGCGCAACACCTGCCAGACCCTGCTTCGCGACCATGACGTCTACATCACCGACTGGAAGAGCGCCCGCGATGTGCCGCTGAGCGCCGGGCGCTTCGGTTTCGACGATTATGTCGATTATATTATGACCTTCATGCAGGAAGTGGGGCCGGGATCGCATCTGGTGTCGGTATGCCAGCCCTGCGTTCCGGCGATGGCGGCGGTGTCGATCATGGCGGAGGACAAGGACCCCGCGACGCCACGTTCCATGACGCTGATGGGCGGGCCGATCGACACGCGCGCGGCACCCACGGTGGTCAATGAACTCGCCAATGATCAGTCGATCGAATGGTTCGAGGAAAATCTGATCAGCATGGTGCCGATGCGCTATCCGGGGCGTGGCCGGCGGGTCTATCCCGGTTTTCTTCAGCTCTCCGCCTTCATGTCGATGAACATGGATCGGCATGGCGCGGCGCATCGCGAACTTTACCAACTGCTGGCCGACGGCAAGCAGGTGGAGGCGGACAAGATCAAGACCTTCTACCAGGAATATTTCGCCGTGCTCGACATGACGGCGGAATTCTATCTCGAAACCGTGGACAAGGTGTTCCAGCGGACCTTGCTGGCCAAGGGCGAACTCACCTATCGCGGGCGGAAGGTCAGTCCGGGCGCGATCCGCAGCACCGCGCTGCTGACTGTAGAGGGCGAAAAGGACGATGTCTGCGCCGTGGGCCAGACCGCTGCCGCCCATGCGCTCTGCACGGGCCTGCGCCCGCATCTGAAGCGGCATCATCTCCAGCCCGGCGTGGGCCATTATGGCGTGTTTTCCGGCAGCAAATGGGAAAAGCAGGTCTATCCGCAGGTGCGGAACATGATCCTGGCGATGAACTGAGCGGCGCCGCGTTTCACGCGAGCTTGTCTATTCCGGCCGTGTCCATATCCAGCTTCCGCCGATCAGTGCTGCGGCGACCGGTATCAGGAACCACGGGAAGGGCGAAAATAGCAGCGCCAGCACCACGCTGAACGCAAAGGCCGCCAGTGCAGCCTTCTTCCCCCGCCGGCTGATCGCGCCCTTCTCCCGCCAGCGGCGGATATGGTGCCCGAAATGGCGATGGTCGAGCAGCCGCGCCTCCAGCGCCGGGCTGGACCGCGCAAAGCAGAAGGCCGCCAGGATCATGAACGGCACGGTCGGCAACAGCGGCAGAAAAGCGCCGATCGCCCCCAGCCCGACCGCCGAAAACCCGCAGATCAGATAGAAATGCCGCCACATCAGGCGGCAGGCAGCCGCAGCCGGACCAGCGCGCCGCCCAGATCCTCGCTTTCTTCCAACGCCACCGACCCGCCATAGATTTCCGCGACATCCCGCACGATGGCCAGGCCAAGGCCGGTACCCGGCTTCCCCGAATCGAGCCGGACGCCCCGGTCGAAAATGCGCGTGCGGTCCGCCTCGGCAATGCCCGTCCCGTCATCCTCGACCAGGATTTCAATCATCGATCCCCGGCGTCCGACGGTCGCGAACACGCTGCCGCCGCCATATTTGGCGGCATTCTCGACGAGGTTGCCCAGCATCTCGTCCAGGTCCTGCCGCTCGACCCGGACGGCGGCCTCCTTGTCTCCATCCATGTCGATCCGCACGTCCGGATAGAGCCGCTGCACCGCGCGCTCGACCGCGTCCAGGCTGGCCCAGACCTCCGCCCGGCTCTGCGCCGCGCCGCGCCGCCCCACGGCGCGGGCGCGGGCGAGGTGGTGGTCGACCTGCCGCCGCATCGTCGTCGCTTCGCGGATCACCGTATCGCCCAGATCGGGCGATTGCGCGGTGGCGGCGTTCATGATCACCGTCAGCGGCGTCTTGAGCGCATGGGCCAGGTTGCCCGCATGGGTCCGCGCTTCCTCCGCCTGCCGCTCATTATGGGCGAGCAGGGCGTTCAATTCCTCGACCATGGGCAGGACTTCGGTTGGCATCGGCTCGCTCACGCGATTCTTCTCGCCCGCCCGCATCCGCACGATCTCATGCCGCACCTTGCGCAGCGGCCGCAGCCCGTAAAGCGTCTGCAACGTCGCCAGCGCGATCAACCCCAGGGCCAGCAGCGCGAAGCTTTCGAACAGGGTCGACCGCAATGTCTTGATCTGCGCGTCCAGCCCTTCGCGCGCCTGCGCCACCATGAACATCCAGCGCGTGTTCGACCCCGGCAGGATGATGCTGCGTTCCATGACGCGCAGGTCCTCACCGGGAAACTGGTTGCTGTCATAGATATGCGGGGCGTCGTCATGATGCTCGGGATTGACCTTGAGCGCGCGGTCCCACAGCGAACGTGACCGCCAATCCTCATGCCCCTTGCCGCTGATCTGGTAGTAAATGCCGCTATTGGGCTCCAGGAAACGTTGATCGGCAGGCTCGCGGTTGAACAATACTTCGCCATCCGGGCCGATTTCCGCCGATGCGATCATGGCGGTCAGGACATAGTTCATCCCGTCGTCGAAATTGCGCGTGATCGCGTCGGACAGCACGCGATCCAGCGCCAGCCCGCCGCCCAGCAGCAGCAGGCTGATCCACAGCGCGGCAATGCCGATCATCCGGCGGCTCAGCGAGCCGGTGGATAGAAGCTGGGAAGGGGCGTGGGGATCGGTCATCGCGGGCGCCGGAACCTCGGCCCGGATTACCGTCCCGGTTCGTCGAGGCTGTAGCCGAGGCCACGGATCGTCGTGATGACGTCGGCGCCCAGCTTCTTGCGGATACGCGTCACGAACACTTCGATCGTGTTGGAATCGCGGTCGAAATCCTGATCGTAGATATGCTCGATCAATTCGGTGCGGCTCACCACCTTGCCCTTGTGGTGCAGCAGGTAGGAGAGCAGCTTATATTCCTGCGCGGTGAGCTTCACCGGCTCGCCCTTCAGCGTAACCTTGCCCGATCGCGTGTCCAGCCGCACGTCACCGGCGGTCAGCTCGCTCGACGCATTGCCCGAAGCGCGGCGAATGAGCGCGCGCAGACGGGCGATCAATTCCTCGCTCTGAAACGGCTTGGCCAGATAATCGTCCGCGCCGGCGTCCAGCCCGGCCACCTTGTCCGACCAGCTGTCGCGCGCGGTCAGCACCAGCACCGGAAAGCTGCGGCCTTCCTTGCGCCAGCGGTCCAGCACGGTCAGCCCGTCGATGGTCGGCAGGCCCAGGTCCAGCACCACCGCATCATAGCTTTCGGTCGCGCCCAGAAAATGCCCGTCCTCGCCATCGTCGGCCAGATCCACGGCGTAACCCGCGCCCTCCAGCGTATTGCGGAGCTGTTGCCCGAGGCTAGGTTCATCTTCGACGATCAGCAGACGCATATGGCCCCGTTTCTGTTGTTATGCCTGACGCGCGCCTTTCAGCGCGCCCAGCCGATTATATCGCCCGTGCGACCGTCCGCATCAACCCATAGCACCTTTCCGTCCTTCACATATTTCAGACGATAGCGGTTGGTGGAGGGATTGAATTCGCTGCCGAGATAGGTCGCCCCGCCCATGGCGGCGTCGACCCGGCGCTTGATGACGGAAAAGGGCATGACCTGCCCGTCCAGCATGGCACGGCGCGCCGCATCCTGCTCGTCGCGCTGGCTGCTGGCATAAGCGGCGGGATTCGCGACGAAAAGCGTCGTCATGGCTCCCAGCCCTGCTATCAGTCTGAACCGCATCATTCGCATGACCTTGGCATAGCCGGGAACCATTGAACAGGTGGTGAATGGGCGAAGCCAAGCTTAACCTTCCCCATCTGTTGAGGGGGAAGGTCAGGCTCGTTCACTTCTCCAGCGCATACTGCACGGTCAGCGTCACCGAAGACCCGACCTGCCCCGGCTCGACCGGCGTGGCGGGCGCGGAATCCGCCTTGAACCGCTGCGTCACCATCATCGGCATGGGCGGCTGGCCGCCACTGTTGCTCTCCGCCAGCGAAACCAGCCGCGCCGACCGATAGCCTGCCGCCTGCGCGTAGAAATCCGCCTGCGCCCTGGCGGTCTTCAGCGCGGCCGCCCGCGCCTGCGCCAGCATGGGCGTGGGATCGCTGATCGAGAAGCTCGGCCCGTTCACATTGGTCGCCCCAGCCTCCACCATGGTGTCGAGCAATGTCCCGACCTTCTTGATGTCGCGCAGCTTCACCGAAAGCTGGTTCGAGGCTTCATAGCCGATGAAACGCGGCCCCGACGGCTGTCCGTCGCGATTGCTGTAGTCATATTGCGCGGAAAGGTTGATGCCGCTGGTCTGAACATCCTTCTTCGGAATTCCCGCCTTGACCAGCGCGGCGATCAGCTTGTCCATCTGCACCGCGTTGTCGCGCATCGCCTGGGCTGCGGTCTGGGCGCGGGTCTGGACCCCGGTTCCGACCGTCGCCATGTCAGGCGCGGCTTCCACGGTTTCTGTCACGTTCAGCGTCACGACCGGCGCGGTTTCTGCGATGGTGACGCTGGTCTGCGCCATGGCCGATAAGGGCAGGGCAGCGCCAAGGGCCATCAGGGCAAACATTGATTTCACGGGGCTTTCTCCTCAAAAAGCGATGCATGTCTATTGTGACGGATGCGATGAACGGACGCTGACATGCGTTGAAAGCCGTCAGACAGCTTCCGGTTCCTCCTTTTGCACGCCTCTTGCTCTGTGACGCCCGAACGCCTAGCTGCACGCCCATGGCGGCTCCTATCCTTTCGTTCGAAAATCTCGGCCTCTCGCAAGGCACCCATTGGCTTTTCCGCAATCTCGACATTGCCGTCGGGGAACGTGATCGGCTGGCGCTGATCGGCCGCAACGGCGCGGGCAAGACCACGCTGCTGAAACTCATCGCCGGCCAGATCGAGCCGGATGAGGGCACCCGCTCGGTCCGCCCCGGCGCGCGAGTCATCATGCTGGAGCAAGACCCTGACGTCAGCGGCTTCGCCACGCTGCGCGATTTCGCGCTGGCGGGCCAGTTCGCGCCGCCCGCCCATGAAGTGGACGCCATCGCCAGCCAACTGGGCACCGACCTCAACCGCGAAGCCGCCACCGCTTCGGGAGGCGAGCGCCGCCGCGCCGCCATCGCCCGCGCCCTGGCGAGCGAACCCGATTTGCTGCTGCTGGACGAGCCGACCAACCATCTCGACATCGACGCGATCGACTGGCTGGAGGGCTGGCTCAGCCGCTATAACGGCGCCTTCATCGTCATCAGCCATGACCGCGCCTTCCTGACCCGCCTGACGCGCCAGACGCTGTGGCTGGACCGGGGCGGCATCCGCCGCAATGAAATCGGCTTTGGCGGTTTCGAGGAATGGATGGAGGCGGTCTATGCCGAGGAAGCCCGCGCCGCCGAAAAGCTGGACGCCAAACTCAAGATCGAGGCTCACTGGCTGGAGCGGGGCGTCACCGCCCGCCGCAAGCGCAACCAGGGCCGTCTTGCGAAACTCTGGGAAATGCGCGCCCAACGCGCCGCCATGGTGGGGCCGCAGGGCGTCGCGAAGATTGCCGTCGCCAGCGACGACAACAAGACGAAAAGCGTCATCACGGCCGAGCATGTCACGAAAAATTTCGGTGAGCGCACGGTCATCCGGGACTTCTCCCTGCGCATCCAGCGCGGCGACCGCATCGGCATCGTCGGCGGCAATGGCGCGGGCAAGACCACCCTCCTGAAGCTGCTCACCGGCGAGCTTGCGCCCGACTCCGGCCAGGTGAAGCAGGCCAAGTCGCTCGACATGATCTTCATCGACCAGCAGCGCAGTCTGATGCAGCCCGACAAGCGGGTGCGGGACGTGCTGGCCGAAGGTGGCGACTGGATCGACGTGCGCGGGGTGCGCAAGCATGTCCACGGCTATCTGAAAGAGTTTCTCTTCGACCCCTCGCTGGCGGAGGCGAGGGTGGGGACGCTTTCGGGCGGTGAACGTTCGCGGCTGCTGTTCGCGCGCGAATTCGCCCGCGAATCGAACCTGTTGATCCTTGACGAGCCGACCAACGATCTCGACCTTGAAACGCTCGACCTGCTTCAGGAAGTGATTGCCGATTATGAGGGCACGGTCCTGATCGTCAGCCACGACCGCGACTTTCTCGACCGCACGGTCACCGTGACGCTGGGGCTGGATGGCTCCGGCACGATCGACGTGATCGTCGGCGGCTATGCCGACTGGGTCGCCAAGCGCCAGCCGAAAAACGCGCCCAGGGCCGAGAAGAAGGCCGCCGCGCCGCCGCCGCAGAAAACCGCCTCGACCAAGCTCAGCTACAAGGACCAGCGCGACTTCGACCTGATCCCCAAGCGCATCGAGGAGATCGAGGCCGCCATCACCCGCGACGAGGAGGCGCTGGCCGACCCCAATCTCTACAGCCGCGACCCGAAAAAGTTCGACACGCTCACCAGGGCGATCGAAAAGGCCCGCGCCGAAAAGGACGCAGCGGAGGAGCGCTGGCTGGAACTGGCGGAAAAGGCCGAGGGGCTGAGCGGATAGAAGGCCTTGCGCCGATCCTCTCATCTGTTAGCCAATGGCGGGCTGTCTGGGCACGCATTCAGGGAACGGGGCGCATGGAACAGACCACAACCATACAGGACATGGACGTGATCGACGGCCATCATGCGGTCCATTATGTCAATCGCGTCGGCTGGCTTCGCGCCGCTGTGCTGGGCGCCAATGACGGCATCGTCTCGACCGCCAGCCTGCTCACTGGCATCGCGGCTTCCGGCGCGGCACGGGATACCATCCTTCTTTCCGGCATCGCCGCGCTGGTCGCTGGCGCCATGTCGATGGCGGCGGGGGAATATGTTTCCGTCAGCGCCCAGTCCGATACCGAGCGCGCCGATCTGGCCAAGGAGAAGAAGGCGCTGGCCCAGCAGCCGCATGTGGAATGGGAGGAATTGCGCGACATCTATGTCGAACGCGGCCTGACGTCCGATCTCGCCGGTCAGGTGGCGACGCAGTTGATGAATGTCGACGCCCTTGCCGCCCATGCGCGCGACGAGCTGGGCATTTCCGAAATCAGCACCGCGCGACCGATTCAAGCTGCGCTGACATCCGCCGCGACCTTTTCCGTCGGCGCCGTCGCGCCCGTATTGGCCGCGGTCGCCAGCCCTTCCCATGCCATCGTTGCCGTTGCGGTCACGTCCCTGATTTGCCTGGCCGTGCTGGGCTATATCGGGGCGCGGCTCGGCGGCGGCGGGATTGTGCGCGCCGTCGCCCGCGTGGTCTTCTGGGGGGTGTTCGCGATGCTCGCGACCTCCGGCGTCGGCAAGCTTTTCGGCGCGGCCATATGATCGCCGGGTTCAGCCCCAATTCCAAGGAGACGAAAAGATGACGGATATTCGGCAAATCCCGCTCAAGACCATCAAGGGCGCCGACGCCAGCCTGGCCGATTATGCGGGCAAGGTGGTGCTGGCGGTCAACGTCGCCTCCAAATGCGGCCTGACGCCGCAATATGAGGGTCTTGAGAAGCTCTACGCCGAGTATAAGGACAGGGGTCTGGTCGTCGCCGGCTTCCCCGCCAATGATTTCGGCGCGCAGGAACCGGGCAGCAATGACGAGATCGCGATCTTCTGCACCACCAATTTCGGCGTCGATTTCCCGATGTTCGAGAAGATCGTCGTTACCGGCCCGGAAAAGCACCCGCTCTACGCCGCGCTCACCAGCGCGCAGCCGACGGCCCAGGGCGAAGGCGCCGCCTTCCGCGAAAAGCTGGCGGGCTATGGCATCACCCCCAATCCCGAACCAGAGCTGCTCTGGAATTTCGAGAAGTTCGTGATCGCCAGGGACGGCGCGGTTGCTGCCCGCTTCGCGCCCACGACCGCGCCCGATGACGCTGGCCTGATCGCGGCCATAGAGGCCGAACTGGCGAAATAGCGCCCTGCGCCGTCCGTGAACCAGACGCTGTTGCCGCAGATCGGCCCGGTCCTCGAAACGTTGAGCATTGTCGGCACCTTCGTCTTCGCGGCGTCCGGCGCGCTGGCGGCCGCGCGCCTGCGCCAGACGCTCGTCACCTTCGCCTTCTTCGCGCTGGTGACGGGTGTGGGGGGCGGCACGGTGCGCGACCTGCTGATCGGTGCGCCGGTCTTCTGGGTGCGTGACGCCGTGCCCGCCATCGCCTGCATGATCGCGGCGCTGCTCGTCTGGTTCACGCCCCGCCGCCTGTGGAGCGACCATGCTCTCGATTGGCTCGACGCCGTGGGCCTTGCCGCCTTTGCCGTCTACGGCGCGGCCAAGGCGATGAGCTATGGCGTCCCGCCGCTGGTGGCGGCGATGATGGGCGTCGTCACCGGCTGCGTCGGCGGCATCATGCGCGACCTGCTGGCGGGGGAGCCTTCCATTCTGCTGCGGCCCGAACTTTATGTGACGGCGGCGGCGCTGGCGGCGGGCCTGTTCGTGTTCCTGCGCTGGTTGGGGCTGGACCTACCCGTTGCGGGGCTGATCGCCGCGCTGATCGGCTTCCTGTTGCGTGCCATCGCCATATGGAAGGGCCTGGGTCTGCCGCATTACAAGGCGGAAGATCGAAATACCCGCCCCTAACCGCTTTTGGCATGCGCCCTTTTGCGGCGGGTTTCCCAGCCCTTCCTGGCAGCGGCGGAGCGATCCGCCGCCGGCCGCCGGGCCGATGCGGCGCCGCCCTTTTTGCCGCCTTTGCGTGAGGAGACATGGCTGTCGGGCTTGCCCCGGCCGGAACCGGATTGGTTGCCGCCGCCCGATTCCTTGTTCACCGTCGCCCAGGCTCGCCGTTCCGCCTCCTGGCGGGAAACGCCGCGATCCTCATAGCTTTGCTCGATATGTCCGGCCTTGCGCTTCTGCTTGCCGGTGTAGCTGCTCTTGTCGCCCTGGGGCATGATCTTCTCCTTCTGCTTTCCTGCCTGATGCAACGACTGACGCGCGCAGCTGTTCACGCCGCTGCACAAGCGTTACGACATGCGGAACAGAGCGGCAGGAATCGCGTTCAGAGGTGCATGGAGCAGCGCTCTCTTCTCGAACGGCTGGCGCGCCATCTGGCGGCCGGGAATCCTGACCTTGGGCCAGACCGCTGGCAGGATCAGGTGGAGGATGCCGCCAGCTTGCTCGCCATCATCAAAAGCCCCGACGATGTCATGCGCGAGGCTGGCGACGAGCGCGTCTGGCAGGCGATGATCGATGCGGCGCTGCGTGAGCGATGGGCGGTCGCGCCCGCCGCTCCCGCGGTCGAGCCGCCCGGCGGCACGGATGAGGAAGGCGAAACTCCGCTGCCGCCCGACAGCATCGGCGGCAATCGCGCCGAATGGGTCCATCTGCACGAAGCACAGGAGAAGCCGAGATGAAGGGGTTGTTAAAGCTCGCATTCCTTACCGGATTGGGCGCTGCGGCGTGGAAGGGGTGGAAAGAATGGCAGGCGAAGCGCGAGGCGGAGGAGCATTGGGCACCCCCCCTGACTTCGGGCCGGGTGCGCGATGCCGGGCCGGATGAGCAGCATATCGATGCGCGCGACTGGGACTTGGTCGACGAGCAGAATGATGAGAGCTTCCCTGCGAGCGACCCGCCCGGCAATTATCGCGGCCTGCATTGAGAGCCGACATTGAGAGCCGGCGCCAACCTGCGCCCGTCATCGTCATGCTGAAGCGGTTTCAGCATGACGGAATTTTGTGGGTTGCCTTTGTTCGTCCGTTCAATTGACCCTTCCCATCCATTGCTCCACCCCGGTCCCGCCTCTATGAGACGGCTTTCGGCCCTCGCGCCGGAAGCAACAGGGGAATTTTATCAATGCCTTCGGGTCTGATCGCGCTGCTCGATGACGTAGCGGGGATTGCCAAGCTTACCGCCAGTTCGCTGGACGATGTCGCCGCCGCCGCGGGCAAGGCGGGGTCGAAAGCGGCGGGAGTCGTGATCGACGACACCGCCGTCACGCCGCGCTATGTCATGGGCCTGACGCCCGACCGCGAACTGCCCATCATCTGGAAGATCGCCAAGGGATCGCTGCGCAACAAGCTGCTGTTCCTGCTGCCCGCGGCTCTGGTGTTGAGCGCCTTTGCGCCCTGGCTGCTGCCGCCCTTGCTGATGCTGGGCGGCGCCTTCCTCTGCTTCGAAGCGGCGGAAAAGCTGCTCGAAGCCCTGCAGGGCGGCCATGATCTGGCGGAAGAAGCGCTGGAGACGCACAGTTCGAAGGAACTGGAGGATCAGAAGGTGGCCGGCGCGATTCGCACCGACTTCATCCTCTCGGGCGAGATCATGGCGATCGCTCTTGGCACGGTCGCGGCGGAGCCGATCTGGGAACAGGCGATCATCCTGGTGGTCGTCGCCTTCCTGATTACCGCGGGCGTCTATGGCGTCGTCGGCTTCATCGTGAAGATGGACGATATCGGCCTGCACCTGGCCGAACGGCGCTCGATGGGCGCGCGGGCATTGGGCCGGGCGATGGTGAAGGCGATGCCGGCGCTGATGCGGATATTGAGCGTGGTGGGCACGGCCGCGATGCTCTGGGTTGGCGGCGGGCTGATCGTCCACGGGCTGCATGAGTTCCACTGGGATCTGATACCCGGCGCGATCCATCATGTCGCGGAAAGCGCCGCCCATGGCTTGCCCGCCGTCGCGCCGCTGGTCGACTGGGCCGTGAACGCCCTGGGCGCGGGCATCGTCGGACTGATCGTCGGCGGCATCGTCGTGGCGGTGCTGCATTTCTTCAAGAAACATTGATGCGTTCACCCTGGCGCCTGGAGGCCGGGGCGCTGACGGCGCTCGCGCTGCCGATGATCGCCGGCAATATCGCCTGGGCGGGGATCGCCGCGACCGACCTGTTGCTGCTCGGCCGGTTGGGGGCGAGCGCGGTGGCGTCGGGGGCGCTGGCGATCAACCTGTTCAACGCGCTGCTGATCTTCGGCATGGGGCTGGTGACCGCCGCCGCGCCGCTGATCGCCACGGAGCGCGGGCGGCGGCGGCATTCGGTGCGCGATGTCCGGCGGACGGTGCACCAGACGCTGCGCGCGGCGGCGCTGTTCGCGCTGCCCGCCTGGGCGCTGCTGTGGGAAAGCGAGGCGATCCTGCTGCTGATGGGGCAGGAAACCGACCTTGCAGCACAAGCGGGCGAATTGATGCGCGGGCTGCAATGGGCGCTGTTGCCCTTTCTGGGCTTTACCACCCTGCGCAATTTCATTTCCGCGCTCGAACGTCCGGTCTGGGGTCTGGTCATCATGGTTTGCGCCATCCCGTTCAATGTGCTGGCGGGGTGGGCGCTGATCTTCGGACATCTGGGATTTCCCGCGCTGGGGATGTTCGGCGCGGGGATCGCCAGCAGCCTGTCCTCCTCCTTCCTGTTCTTCGGACTGCTCTGCGTCATTCTGATCGACCGGCGGTTCCGGCGTTATCGCTTGCTCGGGCAGTTCTGGACGCGGGACCGGGAACGGCACCGGACGGTCTGGGCGCTGGGCCTGCCGATCGCGATTACGCTGGGGCTGGAGACGAGCGTGTTCAATGCGTCCGCCTTTCTGATGGGGCTGATCGACCGCGACTCGCTGGCGGCGCATGCGGTGGCGATTCAGATCGCGGCGCTGGTCTTCATGGTGCCGATGGGCATAGGACAGGCGGCGACGGTGCGCGTGGGGCTGGCCTATGGGAAGCGGGACCGGGCTGCGGTCGGCCGGGCGGGCTGGCTGGCGCTGGCGATCGGGACCGGATTCGCGCTGATGGCGGCGGCGATGCTGATCGTCTTTCCCCGGACGCTGATCTCGGCCTTTCTGGATCTGCGCGACCCTGCCAATCAGCGAACGGCTGCGCTGGCGGTCGGCTTTCTCGGTGTGGCCGCGCTATTCCAGTTGGTGGACGCCGCGCAGGCAGTCGGCGCGGGGGTGTTGCGGGGCATACAGGATACCAGAGTGCCGATGATCGTCGCGCTGATCGGCTATTGGGTGATCGGCATCGGAATCGGCGTCATCCTTGCCTTTCCGCTGGGTCTCAAGGGGCTGGGCATCTGGCTGGGGCTGGCGAGCGGCCTTGGAGTCGTGGCGCTCTCGCTCGTGGCGCGCTGGGCGCTGCGCGAGCGGCTGCATCTGTTGCCGCAGGCGCGAAGCATCTGATATTATTTGTCCCGAAAATGCGCCAGGTTGCATCACCGGGCGATGGTGCGACGCACAAAGCAATTGAACCGGCGCGCCAAATTTGTCATGAAACGCGCACTATGAACGCTCCTACCATGTTCTTCGAAGCCATTGCGCTCCAGAAATGTCTGACGGCGACCTATAACAAGATGGTCGTTAAGTTGGCCCCGCACATTCTCTACACCCGCCATGACGAAATGTTCATCGACGCGGTGACGATCGAACGCGACGGCCGCCCGCCGCGGGAATTGAAACTGGGCACTTTCAAGCTGGCGGGATTGAACGATGTCAGCCTGATCGAGGAAAAGTTCGAGGCGATGCACGGCCTGTACGATCAGGGCGACAGCAAATATAAGGGCGTGACCCTGTTCGCCGTGGAGCCGGAGAGCGCAGCGGCCTGACGCCTTCAGAGCATCGTGCGGGAAAGTGGGAGCCGATTTTGCGCAAAAAACGATGCGACCACAAAAACTTGGAGCGCGCGACCTGCGTCTGATTTAACGCAGCGCGCTCTAGCCGGGTCGAGAACGGAAAAGGGCGATCCTGCGGGTCGCCCTTTTCCGTTCCGCCATCACCGACGATGCTTTCCCCGCTTCGCCCCGATATGCCGGATATTGGTGGGCCGCCCGCGCCGGGCGCTGCCCGGCCGCATGCGATCCTTCTTGAAGCTCGGCCGCTGGGGCAGGGCATCGGGCAGTTCGAAGCGCAAGGCTCCGTTGATGGGGTCCGCCTCGGCCAGCCGCAATTGCAGACGCTGCCCGACCGTATAGCGGTCCCCGCTTTCGACCCCTTCCAGCGCGCGCCCGGCCTCGTCATAGAAGAAGCGCTCGTCGCCCAGGGTCGATACCGGCACCAGCCCGTCGCCGCCCAGCCCCTCGACCGTGGCGAAGAAGCCGAAGCTCTGGACCCCGGTGATCCGCGCCTCGATCAGATCGCCCACATGCGCCGCCAGAAAGGCCGCGACATAGCGGTCGATCGTCTCGCGCTCGGCTTCCATGGCGCGGCGCTCATGCTGGCTGATCATCTCGCCCACGCGGCCCATATTCTCCATATCCTCGCCGCTCAGCGATGATCGGTCCGGAATGACGCCCCCCTTGGGCGCAGGCAGTTCCAGCCCATAGGCGCCCACCAGCGCCCGATGCACCAGCAAGTCCGCATAGCGCCGGATCGGCGAGGTGAAATGGGCATAAGACCCCAGCGCCAGCCCGAAATGGCCGAGATTGGATGGCGCATAATAGGCCTGGGTCTGGCTGCGCAGGATCTGCTCCATGATCTGGGGCTTTTCCTCGGCCTCTCCGACGCGCTCGATGAGGCGGTTGAAGGTTGCGGGCTTCACCACCTGCCCCAGCGCGAATTCGATGTCGAAGGTCGCCAGATAGTCCTTGAGCGCCACCAGCTTGTCCCGGCTCGGCGGCTCATGGACACGATACATGACCGGCGCCTTCTTCTGCTCCAGCGCCTTGGCCGCAGCGACGTTGGCGGCGATCATATAATCCTCGATCACCATATGCGCATCGAGCCGCTCGCGCACCGCCACGCTGACGATCTTGCCATGTTCGTCCAGAACCACCCGCCGCTCGGGCAGGTCCAGCGCCAGCGGCTCCCGCTTGTCCCGCGCCTTGCGCAGCAGCGCCCAGCAGGCCCAGAGCGGCTTCAATGCCGTCTCCAACAGCGGTTCCTCGCGCGTGCCGTCGATGGCCGCCTGCGCGTCCTCATAGGCCAGCACCGCCGCCACCCGGATAATCGCGCGGGAGAAACGCCAGCTCTTCACCTTGCCGGCAGCGTCGAGGACGAGGTGACAGGCCATCGCCGCCCGATCCTCGCCCGCCCGCAGCGAACACATGTCCGACGAAAGCTGATGCGGCAGCATCGGCACGACGAGGTCGGGGAAATAGACGCTGTTCCCGCGCTTGCGCGCCTCGCGGTCCAGCGCGCTGCCCGGCCGGACATAATAGCTGACGTCCGCGATCGCGACGATCGCCTTGTAACCGCCCGCATTGGCCGGGTCTTCATCCGGCGCTGCCCAGACCGCATCGTCATGATCCCGCGCATCGACCGGATCGATGGCGACGATGGGCAGATGCCGCAAATCCTCCCGCTTTTCCTGATGCAGAGCCAGGTCGGAAGCCGTCACCGCTTCCTCCTCCACCCGCTCGGAAAAGACGTGCGGAATGCCATGTTTGTGAATGGCGATCAGGCTGAAGCTGCGCGGCGCGAAGGGATCGCCCAATATGTCCGTCACCCGCGCCGTGATGCGCGGCGGCCGGCCCACCGGCTCGGCCAGCACCAGATCGCCCTTCTTCGCCGTCCCCACGTCCGAAATCGGCGTGTCGCGGCGAATGCGCTTGTCGACGGGGCGCAGCCACAGCTTGCCGCCATCTCCTTCCTCGACCACGCCCAGCAATTCCTCGCTGGCCTTGGCGAGCTTCTTCATCGGATGCGCTACCCAGCCGCGCCCGGCCTCCTCCGTCCGCGCCAGAATGCGGTCTCCGATGGTGAGGGCGCCCCTCTTGCCCCGTTCCACGATGCGCAGCCGGGGGGCAGGCTGGCCCTCCGCCTCCCAGCGCTCGGGCGTGGCGATCAGGGTCGTGTCGTCGACATCGACGATCCGCAGCACCGTGACCTTGGGCACGCCGCCCATCTTGTGAAAGGCGCGCGCCGGACCGATGTCGATCAGTCCCTCATCCGCCATGTCCTTGAGCAGCGCCTTGAGCGCGATCTTCTCCTGCCCCTTGAGGCCGAACGCCTTTGCGATCTCCCGCTTTCCCGCCGGTTGGTCGGCGGAGGCGATGAAATCCATCACCTGTTCGCGTGTCGGGAAGCCTGCTGGCCGTACCTTGGTACGGGGGGGAACGGATTTCTTCTGCTTTTCGGTCGATGCCATGGACCAGCTATAGAGAGAGCCGTCCCGTCACGCCAGTGCTCCATATTACCGCCAAAGCCCCAGCAAAACCGCCATCAGCCCCCGCTCGTCCGCCGCCTTCGCCACCCGTGGCGCGCCATAGCCGCGGCACTCCAGGCAGTCCGCCCGCACGCCAGCGCCGCTCACCAGCGCCCGCACGTCGGCAACGGCCTGCAACGCCCAGTTTCGTTGCACCATCGCCTGCCGCCCGAGCAGATCGCGTCCCATCAGGCTATCGGGCGCTCCGGCATCATCCTCATCCTCGCGGTCGACGATCGATTGGACGAACTCCGCGAACTTGTCCGGCTCCTTCGCGATGCGATAGGGCTTGGCGCTCGCCGGATCGATCTTCGCCAGCTTCGCGGCCTCGGCAATCGCGTCATCCAGCCCGCCGAAGCGATCCACCAGCCCGATCTGCCGTGCCGTGCCCCCGTCCCAGACGCGGCCCTGCGCGATGGCGTCGATCTGCTGCGGCGTCTTGCGCCGGGATTGCGCGACCAGTCCGACGAAGCGGCCGTAAATATCCTCGACCCCCATCTGCATGATGCGGTCGAACTCGGGTGTCGTGCCGCCGGCAATGTCGGGCTGTCCCGACAATGGCGTCGTCTTCACGCCGTCAGTGGTGACGCCCATTTTCGCCAGCGTGCCCTCGAAGCTCGGAATGATGCCGAACACGCCGATCGAGCCGGTGATCGTGTCCGGCTCGGCAAAGATCACATTGGCGGGCGTCGACACCCAATAGCCGCCGCTCGCCGCGACATTGCCCATGGAGACCACCACCGGCAGGCCTTCCGCCCTCGCCTCCATGATGGCGCTGCGGATCTTTTCCGACGCCATCACCGATCCGCCCGGCGAATCGACCCGCACCACCAGCGCCTTCAGATCCTTCTCTGCCAGCGCCTTGCGCAGCAGCGCCGAAATCGTGTCGCCAGCCGCCGTGCCCGGTCCCGCCTCGCCATCGACGATATCGCCGGCGACGGTCAGCACGCCGATCTCGCCGCCATTGGCGGGCTTATGCGCCTTCATGTAGTTTTTGAGATCAATGGCTGCAAAGTTCCCCGCCTTGCCGTCCGGCGCATCGCCTGCCGCTTCCGCCACCCGCGCGCCGAAGGCGGCTTCATCGCCCAGCCTGTCGACCAGCCCGGCGCCCAGGGCCGCCTTCGCCAGATTGCCGCCCGCAGCCTGCGCCAGGGCGGCCGGATTGCGCACATAGGCCGCCAGCCTTGCCTTGGGCCGCGCCTTGGCCACATCCTGCTGCCAATCCTCCCACAGCGCGTCGGCAAGCGCCTGATTGGCCTGCTTGGCCTCCGGCGACTGGTCGGTGCGCGTGAACGGCTCGACAAAACTCTTGTAGGTGCCGACGCGATAGACATGGGTGTTGACCCCCAGCCTGTCGATCAGCCCCTTATAATAAAGCCCCGACCCGCCGCGCCCGACGATCGCCACGCCGCCCAGCGGATTGACCCAGCTTTCGGTCGCATGGGCGGCCAGTTGATAGCTGTCGTCGCTATAGATGGTGGCATAGGCGAAAACCGGCTTCTTAGCCGCGCGCACCGCATCCAGCGCCTTGCCGACCCGCGCCAGCGCGACCTGACCGCCGCCCGCGAACCCGTCCAGGTTCAGCGCCACGGCCTTGACATGCCTGTCGTCCCTGGCGGCGTCGAGCGCGGCGACGATGTCGGCCAGCCCATATTCCCTGCTCCTGTCGCGGGAACCGGCAAGCAGCGCCATCGGATCGGCTTCGGCAGGCTGCTCGACGATGCTCCCGTCCAGCTTCAGCAACAGCGCGCCGCTGCTCACGCTCTGCGCGGGCTTGGGCGACCAGGACAGCGCGGCATAGAGCAGCCCGAAGAACATCAGCAGGAACAGCAGCACCAGCCCGTCCTTGATGGCGACCAATATGCGCCACATGCCCTTCACAAATGCCAAGTTGCCGGTTCCTTCCTTAAGCTCTTGAGTGGGGCTAACCGATCGACGGACCGACTGCAATGTGGGGGCAGGCGGGTCCCGCACAAGCTTGCGCCAGACGATTCCCGCGTTATGGGAGGCCGCAACTCATGATTTCTCGTGCAGGAGACACGCTTCATGCCCACGCTCGTCCTCATCCGTCACGGCCAGTCGGCCTGGAATCTCGAAAACCGCTTCACCGGCTGGTGGGATGTGGACGTGACCGAAAAGGGGGCCGAGGAAGCTCGCGCCGCTGGCCGCCTGATGGCGCAAAAGGGGCTGGACTTCGACCGGTGCTACACCTCGGTCCAGACCCGCGCGATCAAGACGCTGAACCTCGCGCTGGAGGAAATGGGCCGTCTCTGGCTCCCGGTGGAGAAGGACTGGCGCCTCAATGAGCGTCATTATGGCGGCCTCACCGGCCTCAACAAGGCGGAGACGGCGGCCAGGCATGGCGACGATCAGGTGAAGATCTGGCGCCGCAGCTTCGACACGCCGCCGCCGCCGCTGGAGGCGGGCAGCGAGTTCGATCTGTCGAAGGACCGCCGCTATGCCGGCATCCCGATCCCGTCGACGGAATCGCTCAAGGACACCATCGCCCGCGTGCTGCCCTATTGGGAAGAACGCATTGCCCCTGACCTCAAGGCCGGCAAGCGCGTCGTCATTTCCGCTCACGGCAACTCGCTACGCGCGCTGGTGAAGCACCTGTCCAACATCCCCGATGACGAGATCACCGAACTGGAAATCCCGACCGGCCAGCCGATCGTCTATGAACTGAACGACGACCTGACGGCGAAGGATCGTTACTATCTGTCCGAACGCTGATAACGCGTTCGTTTCGAGCAAATCCCGCATTGCCCCCTGGCGGTCCTGCCGCTAAGGGGCTTTGCTTTCCGCACTATCAGGGAAGTGCCAAGCGAAATGACCGGGCCAGTCGAAGCCGCAACAGTCGGCATCATCATGGGCAGCCGATCCGATTGGGAAACGATGCGCCACGCCGCCGAAACGCTGGAAGCGCTCGGCGTCGCCCATGAGTGCAAGGTCGTCTCCGCCCACCGCACCCCCCAACGCCTGTACGACTATGCCGCCGGCGCAGTGGACCGCGGCCTCAAAGTCATCATCGCCGGAGCCGGCGGCGCTGCGCATCTGCCCGGCATGACCGCCTCCATGACCCGCCTGCCGGTCCTTGGCGTTCCGGTCGAATCCAAGGCGCTCAAGGGCATGGACAGCCTTCTCTCCATCGTCCAGATGCCCGGCGGCATCCCCGTCGGCACGCTCGCCATCGGCAAGCCCGGCGCGATCAACGCCGCGTTGCTCGCCGCCTCGATCCTCGCCACCACCGATGCCGCGCTTGCCGAGCGCCTCGACGCCTGGCGCGCCAAGCAGACCGACGACGTAGCGGACACGCCCGAATAAGATGACCATCATCCCGCCCGGCTCGACCATCGGCATATTAGGCGGCGGCCAGCTCGGCCGGATGACCGCCATCGCCTCCGCGCAGCTTGGCTATCGCACCCATATCTACGCCCCGGAAAGCAGCGGCCCCGCCGCCGACGTCTCCCCGCGCTGGACGCAAGGGGCCTATGAAGACGCCGATGCCCTCGCGGCCTTCGCCGACAGTGTGGATGTCGTCACCTATGAATTCGAGAATATCGATCCCGCCGCCGTCGAAGTCCTCGCCACCCACGGTCTCGTCCGTCCCGGAGCGCAGGCGCTGCGCGTCGCGCAGGACCGCCTTGCCGAAAAGCGTTTCGTCTGCGATCTGGGCGGCCTGACCGCGCCTTTCGCACCCGTCGAAAGCCTCGGCGATCTCGAAGAAGCGCTCGACCGGATCGGCAGCCGCGCAATCCTGAAAACCAACCGCATGGGCTATGACGGCAAGGGGCAGGCGCGCCTTTCCGACCCCGGCGACGCGGTCGGCGCCTGGAACGCTATAGGCCGCCAGAGCGCCATCCTCGAAGGCTTCGTGACCTTCGCAGAGGAGTTCTCGGTCATCCTCGTGCGCGGCGCCAATGGCGAGATCCGCTTCTGGGACAGCGCCGCCAATGTCCATAAGGACGGCATCCTCGACAGCTCGACTGTCCCCGCAGGCGCTTTCATCGAAGGCCAACTCGGTCAAGCCCGCGCCCTTGCGTCGAAAGTCGCTGACGCCCTCGACTATGTCGGCGTCCTGACGCTGGAATTTTTCGCCAGCGCCGACGGCCCGGTCTTCAACGAAATGGCCCCGCGCGTCCACAATAGCGGCCACTGGACCATCGAAGGCGCGCTCACCAGCCAGTTCGAAAACCACGTCCGCGCGATTTGCGGCCTGCCGCTGGGCGACACCAGCCTGGCCGCCGTGAAGGTCGAGATGAACAACCTCATCGGCGAAGAAGCCAATGACTGGCAGGAGATCCTGTCCGACCCGGCCAATCATCTGCACCTCTACGGCAAGCACGAAGCCCGCCCCGGCCGCAAAATGGGCCACGTCACCCGCCTGACCCTATGATCGAAAGCCCGGAAATCGTCCTCATCCTCGCCCGCGCCGACAATGGCGTGATCGGCAGGGACGGCGATTTGCCGTGGCGCCTGCCCGCCGACCTCAAGCATTTCAAGGCGCTCACCCTCGGTCATCCGATGGTCATGGGCCGCAAGACCTTCGACAGCCTGCCCGGCCTGCTTCCCGGCCGCCGCCATATCGTCCTCACCCGCGACACGGCATGGACAGGGGAGGGCGCCGAAACCGCACGCAGCCCGCAGGACGCCATAGCCACAGCCGCCACGTCCACCGTTGCGGTCATAGGCGGCGCCGAAATCTACGGCCTCTTCCTTCCCCTCGCGCACCGCATCGAACTCACCGAAGTCCACATGGACGCGGAAGGCGACACCCGCATCGCCTATCCCGACCCGGCCGAATGGCGGGAAAGCGCCCGTCAGGATCATTCGGCGGAAAATGGCCGCCCCGCCTACAGCTTCGTCACCTTCCGCCGCTCTCCCGCCTCCGATCCTGGCGCGCATTGCCAGCGGCCGGACGCATCCCTATAGCCGCCGGCATGGAGCGGCTGCACAGCAGCGACCCGATGCCTGCCCATCTGCGCGGCAGCATCATGGCGCTGGGTAATTTCGACGGATTTCATGCCGGGCATCAGGCTGTGGCCCGCCGCGCCATAGAACTTGCCCGCGCCGAAGGCCGTCCCGCGATCATCGCCACCTTCGACCCGCACCCCATGCGGCTCTTTCGACCCGAAACGCCCTGGTTCCGGCTGACCACGCTCGACCAGCGCGAACGCCTGTTCGCCAAGGCCGGGGCCGATGCCATGCTGGTGTTTGATTTTACCCGCGAACTCGCGGCCCTCGACCCGCAAGCCTTCGTGCGTTTGCTGACCGGCTGGGGCGTCGCGGGAGTCGTCACTGGCGAGGATTTCACCTTCGGCAAGGATCGCGCAGGCACCACCGAAACCCTCGCGCAATTGGGCGGCGCCCTCGGCCTCCGTGCGCAAGCCGTCGCGCCGGTCACTGGAGCAGGCGGAGAAATCATCTCCTCCACCCGTATCCGTCAGGCGCTCAAATCCGGCGATTGCGCCACCGCGACCCGCCTGCTGACCCGCCCCTTCGCCATCGAAGGCATGGTCCAGCATGGCGACAAGCTCGGCCGCACCATCGGTTTCCCCACCGCCAATATCGACCTGGGCCATTATCTGCGCCCGGCTTATGGCATTTACGCCGTGCGCGGCCTGCTTGCCGATGGGCGGGTGCTGGACGGCGCCGCCAATCTCGGCATCCGCCCCAGCTTCGATCCGCCCAAGGAACTGCTGGAGCCGCATTTCTTCGACTTTGCCGAAAGCCTCTACGACCAGGCGATAGAGGTCCAGCTCATCCACTTCCTCCGCCCCGAAGCGAAATATGACGGCCTCGCCCCGCTCATGGCGGCGATCGCGAAGGACTGCGACGATGCGCGGCAAATCCTTGCGGGAACGCCCCACCTCGCCTAATGCCGCGCGATCAGATTAATACGCGCGGACACCGATGACCGATCAGCCAGACTATAAGAGCACCGTTTTCCTGCCCGTCACCGACTTCCCGATGAAGGCGGGCCTCGCGCAGAAGGAACCGGCGATCCTCGCGCGTTGGGAGGAAATGGACCTTTACGGCAAGCTGCGCGAGCGGCGGAAGGGCCGCGAACGCTTCATCCTCCATGACGGCCCGCCCTATGCCAATGGCGACATCCATATGGGCCATGCGATGAACAAGGTGCTCAAGGACATCATCGTGCGGTCCCAGAGCCTTCTGGGCAAGGACGCGCCCTATGTGCCCGGCTGGGACTGCCACGGCCTTCCGATCGAATGGAAGATCGAGGAGGAATATCGCAAGAAGAAGCAGAATAAGGACGAGGTTCCCGCGCAGGAGTTTCGCGCCGAATGCCGCGCCTATGCGGACAAATGGGTCGGCGTCCAGAAGGAGCAGTTCAAGCGCCTTGGCGTCATGGGCGACTGGGACGATCCCTATCTCACCATGAAGTTCGACGCCGAAGCCACCATCGTCGGGGAACTGCTGAAATTCGCGGAAAGCGGCCAGCTCTATCGCGGCGCCAAGCCCGTCATGTGGTCCCCGGTCGAAAAGACCGCGCTGGCCGAGGCGGAAGTGGAATATGAGGACATCGTATCGACCCAGATCGACGTGGCGTTCGAGATTGTCGAAGCGCCGAACGCGCCGGAACTGGTCGGCGCCCATGCGGTGATCTGGACGACCACGCCCTGGACGATCCCGGTCAACCAGGCTTTGGCTTATGGGCCTGAGGTTGATTATGTGCTGCTGGAAGGCGAGGGGCGGAAGTTCATTATTGCCGAAGCCCTGATCGGTGCGTTCAAGGAACGCTCAGGCCTCGTTCACGCCCAACCGCATAAGCATTTCAAGGGCGCGGATCTGGCCGGGGCCGTCGCCCGCCACCCGATGCACGCCCTCGGCGGCTTTTTCGCCAAGCCGCGCCCTTTCCTCGCAGGCGATTTCGTCACCACCGACGCCGGCACGGGCCTTGTCCATATGGCGCCCGACCATGGCGAGGACGACTTCGCGCTCTGCAAGGCCAACGGCATCAACCCGGTCTTCGCGGTCGAGAATGACGGCAAATATCGCGAGGACTGGCTCTGGCTCGGCGGTCAGGGATCGGTCATCAACCCGAAATTCGTGAGCAAGGACGGCCCGATCTGCACCGACCTGCGCGAAGCGGGCGGCCTGCTTGCCGCTTCGGACGATTTCAAGCACAGCTATCCCCATAGCTGGCGCTCCAAGGCGAAGATCATCTTCCGCTGCACCCCGCAATGGTTCATCCCGATGGACCGCCCGATCGGTGACGGCAGCATTCCCCGCTGCGCCGAGGAAGAAGCGATCCTCGCCCGTCAGGGCAATGGCGCGACCCTGCGCGCCACCGCGCTCGACGCAATCGAGAACACCCGCTGGGTGCCCGAACGCTCGACCAACCGCATCCGATCGATGGTGGAAGGGCGCCCCGATTGGGTGATCAGCCGCCAGCGTGCATGGGGCGTTCCCATTGCGCTGTATGTTCATCGCAAGACCGGCGAATATCTTGTTGATAAGGCAGTCAATGCCCGCATCATCACCGCCTTCAAGGGCGCTGGCGCCGATGCCTGGTTCGGCGCCGATCATCAGGCGCTGCTTGGCCCCGATTACGATCTCAACGACTATGAGGTGGTGAACGACATTCTCGACGTCTGGTTCGACAGCGGCTCGACCCACAGTTTCGTGGTCGAGGGCCGCTATGGCCCCGATGCGCGCGCCGACCTCTATCTCGAAGGCTCCGACCAGCATCGCGGCTGGTTCCAGTCCTCGCTGCTCGAAAGCAGCGGCACCCGCGGCCGCGCGCCCTATGACGCCGTCCTCACCCACGGCTTCGCGCTGGACGGGCAGGGGCGGAAAATGTCGAAGAGCCTCGGCAATGTGGTCGATCCGCTGAAGGTGATTGCCGAAAGCGGTTCCGACATCCTCCGCGTCTGGGTCGCCAGCACCGACTATTTCGATGACGTCCGCATCGGCAAGGAAGTGCTGGCCGGTTCGTCCGACGCCTATCGCAAACTTCGTAACAGTTTCCGTTACTTGCTTGGCGCTCTTTCCGATTTTTCGGAAGAGGAAAGGCTGCCCGTCAGCGACATGTCGGAACTGGAGCGCTACATGCTCCACCTGCTTGCGAAGCTCGACGCCGACCTCAAGGGCGTGGTCGACAAGGCGGCGGATAGTGAGAATTGGCTCGAATTCAGCCGCTACACCCGCGCGCTGATGGACTTCGCCAACAGCGACCTCTCGGCCTTCTTCTTCGACATTCGCAAGGACAGCCTCTATTGCGACGCGAAAAGCGATCCCAAACGCCGCGCCTATCGCACGGTGCTGGACACGCTGTTCCATGCGCTGGTCCGCTACGCCGCGCCGATCATCCCCTTCACTGCTGAGGAAGTGTGGCAAAGCCGCTATCCAAACCCCGAAGAAAGCGTCCATTTTCTGGAATGGCCGGAAGTCGATGCGCATTGGGCCAATGAGAGCCTGGCCGACAAATGGACCGAAATCCGCAACCAGCGCGATCAGGTCAACGAAGCCATCGAACCGCTCCGCCGCGAAAAGATCGTCCGCTCCAGCCTGGAAGCCGACGTCACCATGGGCGCGCTGGTCCCCAGCGACGGTGTGAACTTCGCCGAAATCGCTATCGTCGCCCGCGTCGAAATGGGCAAGGGCGATGGCATTTTGGTGAAACCCAGCGACTGGCACAAATGCGGCCGTTGCTGGCGCCTGCTGCCGGAGGTCGAGGAAGACGGCACGCTCTGCAATCGCTGCGACGAAGTGCTTGCCGGATAAAACTTCCTCCTGTCCTATAGCCGCATTCCTCGGCTATAGCCCTGCCGGAAGCAGACTGTTGCAAGTGAACAAGAAAATAATGGCGCTTTTCTGGGATTCTATCGTGTCACTTTCGTCACCCAAATCCTCTCGGACGAAGCGCTGATGGCGGCCGTCAATCATCGCCCGCTGGGCCTGACCGTCGCGATCGTCACGCTCGCGCTCGACCAGCTCGTCAAATATACCGTCACCTATCCGCTGGCGCTGAAAAGCCGGATGGACGACGGCATTGAAATCCTGCCGATCTTCCGTCTGCGCTGGCTGGAAAATCGCGGCGTTTCGATGGGTTTCTTCCACGCCGACAGCGACATGATGCGCTGGATACTCGTCGGCATGACTATGCTGATCGCCGGGTTCGTGGGCGTATGGATGTGGCGCGAAAAGGCGCGGCAGGATGTCGCGGCGCTCGGCCTCGTTCTGGGTGGCGCGATCGGCAATATCGTCGACCGCATCCGCCTCGGCTATGTGGTCGATTATGCCGATCTGCATTTCGGTGAATGGCGGCCTTTCCTGATTTTCAACCTGGCTGATGCGGCCATCACTTTCGGCGTGCTGATCCTGCTTGCGCGGGCGCTTCTGCTGCGCGAGAAGGGCGCAAAGACGGAGTCATTGAACTAATGCGTAAACTGATCCTCGCCGCTGGCCTGATTTCCATGCTGTCCGCTTGCGGCGGTGGCGGCGGCCTTTTCGGCCGTGACCGCCCTGACGAGTTCGCTGTGGCGCGTCAGGCTCCGCTGGTGATCCCGCCCGATTTCGCGCTGGTCCCGCCTGCGCCCGGCACCCCGGCGGCCGCATCCATCGATTCGAGCAAGGCCGCCATGGAAGCCATGTTCGGCGGCCCCGCTGTCCGCAGCCCCGGCGAAAGCGCCACGCTGAGCGCCGCCGGCCGCGCCAATGCAGCCGCGGGCATTCGCTCCTCGGCTGGCGATCCGGCGACGGAAGTGGTCGACAAGGGCGCCACGACCCGCGACATCATCGCGGCCCCGGAAGGCGACGGCCAGGACGCCCGCGCTGCCACCCCGCAGCAATAAAACAATAGGTTAGGGCTGGTTCTCGACAAAATCCTTGAACCGGCCCAAAGCATCGTCCCACTGGCTCCCGACCTTGTCGAGCCAGTCGCGGGCGCCTGCAACGGCTTCAGGCTGAAGCGCAAAGAGCACCTCCCGCCCGCTCCTGGTCCGCCGCACCAGCCCCGCGCCCAGCAGCACATCCAGATGCTTGGCCACCGCCTGGCGGCTGATCGGCAATCCATCGCCCAATTGAACGATGGACCGCTCTCCACCATCGGAGAGCCGCCCGATCAGTCCCAGCCGCGTCACGTCGCCCAATGCCGCGAAGAGCCGGGCAGGGGATGACTCATCCCTCGACATAGTCGCGAATATTCTTCACCTGCTGCGCCCAGCCGCCGTCATTGGACCGCATGACATTGCTCCGCCGAGGCTCCGGCACATGCTCGAATCCGCTCTCTGTCACCGTCAGCCGCGTCCCATTCCCTAACGGTTCCAGCACAAACTCCACCAGCGTCCATTCCGCCACGGGCGCGCCGCTCTCCATCAGCTCCTTGTCGCCTCCTGTCGCCGGCCATTCATAAGCGAAGCGCGTCATCGGCTCGATCGCCACGACCCGCGCTTCCCAACGATAATCCTCATAGCCAGGATAAGTCATATGCCCCGTCGAAGCCTGGCCCGCCGTAAATGGCTGGTCGAGCGCAACCCGGAACCAGGCCCCGAATTTCTCATGATCGATCAGCGCGGCCCAGACTTTCGCGATGGGCGCGGCGATCTCGATGGTCTTGATGATGGAATCGGTCATATCGGCAACCTCCTGGCGGCCAATATGGGAGTGTCAGGCAATTCATGCAACCTTTTGGTTGCTTATTAAGCCCGCGCCTCCGTCCCGATACCCGCGCTGTTGTGGCGCAGCGCCGTCAGCACCGTGTCGACGATGGCTTCCGCATCCAGCCGTGCATCGGCATATTGCTTCTCGGGCTTGTCCTGATCCTGGAAGATGTCGGGCAGGCGCATGGTCCGCAATTTGAGGCCATTGTCGATCAGCCCCTGATCGCTCGCCAAGGTCAGCACATGCGCACCCAGGCCTCCGATAGAGCCTTCCTCGATGGTGACCGCGACTTCATGGGTCGTCAGGAGCTTGCGAATCAGGGCTTCATCCAACGGCTTGGCAAAGCGCAGGTCCGCCACGGTCGTCGAGAGGCCCTTGGCTTCCAGCGCTTCCGCCGCCTTCAGCGATTCCTCGAGCCGGGTGCCAAGCGACAGGATCGCTACCTGGCGCCCCTCTCGCACGATCCGGCCCTTGCCGATCTCCAGCCTTTGCGGTGTTTCGGGCAGGGCGATCCCGGTGCCATTGCCGCGCGGATAGCGCACCGCGATCGGCCCGTCGTCATGCATCGCGCAGCTGTGGACCATATGGACCAGCTCCGCTTCGTCAGCGGCCGCCATGACGACGAAATTGGGCAGGCTGGCGAGATAGGTCACGTCGAAGCTGCCCGCGTGGGTCGAACCGTCCGCGCCCACCAGACCGGCCCGGTCGATGGCGAAGCGCACCGGCAGATTCTGGATCGCCACGTCATGAACGACCTGATCGTAGGCCCTTTGCAGGAAGGTGGAATAGATGGCGCAGAAGGGTCGCATCCCCTGTGCGGCTAAGCCCGCCGCGAACGTTACGGCATGTTGCTCGGCAATGCCGACGTCGAAAGTCCGGTCGGGAAAGGCAGCGGCGAATTTGTCCAGCCCCGTGCCCGAAGGCATGGCGGCGGTGATCGCGCACACGGCGGGATCGCGCTCAGCCTCTGCGATCAACGCCTTGGCGAAGACGCCGGTATAGCTGGGCGGTCCCGGAGGCGCCTTGGCCTGCGCGCCGGTGATGATGTCGAATTTCTGCACGCCATGATATTTGTCCGCCGCCGCCTCGGCCGGGGCATAGCCCTTGCCCTTCTGTGTCACGACATGGACGAGGCATGGCCCTTCCGCCGCGTCGCGCACATTTTCCAGCACTGGGATCAACTGGTCCAGATTATGCCCGTCGATCGGGCCGACATAATAGAAGCCCAGTTCCTCGAACAGCGTACCGCCCATCGCCATGCCGCGCGCGAACTCGTCGGTCTTGCGTGCCGCGTTGTGGAGCGGGCGGGGCAGCTTGCGCGCCAGCCGCTTGGCAAGATCGCGCAGGCCAAGGAACTCCCGGCTCGACACCAGCCGCGCCAGATAGGCCGACAGCCCGCCGACCGGCGGGGCGATCGACATGTCATTGTCGTTCAATATGACGATCAGCCGGTTGCCGGCCTCCCGCGCATTGTTCATCGCCTCATAGGCCATGCCCGCCGACATGGACCCGTCACCGATGACCGCGATGGCCTTGCCGGCCTTGGCTTGCATCTTGTTCGCCACCGCGAAGCCCAGGGCGGCGCTGATCGATGTCGAACTATGCGCCGCGCCGAAGGGGTCATATTCGCTCTCGGCCCGCTTGGTGAAACCGCTGAGTCCACCGCCCTGACGCAAGGTACGGATGCGGTCGCGCCGCCCGGTCAGGATCTTGTGCGGATAGCATTGATGCCCCACATCCCACACCAGCTTGTCGCGAGGGGTGTCGAACACATAGTGGATGGCCGCGGTCAACTCCACCACGCCCAGCCCGGACCCCAGATGGCCGCCCGTCACGCCGACGGCGGAAATCACTTCCTGACGCAGCTCATCGGCCAGTTGCCGGAGCTGGTCGGGTTGCAGCTTGCGCAAGTCCGCAGGCCATGGAACCTGGTCGAGCAGGGGGGTGGAGGGGCGATCGTTCATGAAAGACATAGACTCCCGAGCGCTGGAGCTTCCTTATTTGCCGCGTTTTCCGAGTCAGCAGATTGCATCTGCTTCGAAACCGCTCTGGGCCGTTCCGGGGCGAAGCGCAACGTCCCCCTCACGCCGCGCACTTGGCGCAGGTGCCCAATATCTCGATTACCGGGCGTTCCGGCTGAAAACCCTCCGCCCGGGCGACGGCGCGGACCTTGTCCGTCACCTTGTCGTCGTCGACATGGGTTGCCTGCTTGCAGTTCTTGCACACCAGGAAGATGCAGTCATGGTGGCAGCCCGGATGCACATTGGCTATATAGGCATTGGCGCTTTCCACCCGCATCGCGATATTGTTGCTCACGAACAGGTCGAGGATGCGGTAGACGCTGTTGGGCGCCACCCGCTTGCCGCGACCCTTGGATACCGTGTCCGCTATGTCATAGGCGGAGGCGGGGGTTTCCTCTGCCGCCAGAGCGTCGAAAATGGCAGCCCGCATCGGCGTCCATTGTTCCTGGCTCGCCTCCAGCGTGGCGCGAGCGGCATCGGCCAGGCTGGCGCCCGCCGGTTCATGATGGTCGTGTTGGTGGTGATCGGCCATATGTTCAATCTAAGCGTGGGTGGGGACGGGGGCAAGTGGTGGGCGTTGGGCGTGCGCTATCAGCCGCGCCAATAGATCCAGGCCGCCCATATCCACCCGGCGATCATCAAGGTTCCGCCGATCGGCGTCACCGCGCCCAGCCATTTGGGCGCTCCCAGGGCCATGGCATAAAGGGTGAAGGCAAATATCGCCGCCCCCCCGAGGTGCAGCGCCACCGGGCCCCGCGCCACCCCCATCATGGCCAGCGCGGCCACGGCATGGATGAGCTGATAGAGGCCGCCGGTACGCAGCCATTCCGCGGCTTGGGGGCTGGCCGCGCCATGCGCGCCAAAGGCCCCCGCCGCAATCGCCAAAGCCGCAGACAGCGCCGCCAGAACCGCAATCATGCCTCTTCCTCCCCTTCGCCCCGCGCCAGCAGGCGCATCCGCCTGCCGGGCCGGTACATCAAATCCTTGGCCGCCAGCAAATTGCCATGCTCGATCTGGAGCGCCATGCGTTGTTCGTCATTGCTGCGATATTGGCGTTCGACCTCTTCGACCTCCTCGGGCGGCACGCCGAGCGCCTGCATCGCCTGCACGCCCATGCAGATGGCGGATTCGAACACTTCGCGCACGACGCCGGCCAAATCCATGTCTTTCAATGCCAGCAACTGCCGCCGGTCGAATGCGCGCACCACCAGCGCCGCCTGCGGGAAAGCCTCCGCAATCGGCTCCAGCGCCCGCGCGTCGAGCGAAGGATCGTCGATGCAGAAGGCGATCAGCCGCGCCTCCTCCGCGCCTGATCGGCGCAGCAGGTCGATCCGCGTGCCATCGCCATAAGAGACCTTCATGTCGAAGCGGCTGGACACCTCGATCTGGGAGGGTTTCTTGTCGATCAGCACGACGCCGAAGCCATGGCCCATCAGCATCTGCGCGACGGTTTGCCCGAAACGGCCATAGCCGACGATGATCGCCGTGCCGCGTGGCGCGTCCTCGGGCCTGGGCAAGTCCGACCTCACCTTGGGCTTGGCGAATTCCAGCCTGCGCGCGAACAGCATCAGGAAAGGCGTCGTCGCCATCGAGAAGGTGACGATGGCGCTGAACAGGCTGGCCGCCTGGGGCGCGATCAGCAGGGCGTTCTGCGCCTGCGCGAACAGCACGAAACCGAATTCGCCGCCCTGGCTCAGCAGCAGTCCTGCGCCGATGGCCTGATTCCACTCCATGCCGAACAGCCGGGCGAGGCCAGTGATCAGCCCCGCCTTGGTCAGCACCAATATCGCCGCCATGCCGATCACGAAGAAGGGATTGGCCGCCACCACATGCAGGTCGAGCACCATGCCGATCGCCAGGAAGAACAGGCCGAGCAAGATCGAGCGGAAGGGTTCGACATCGGCCTCTATCTCATGCCGATAGGGCGAATCGGCCAGCATCACGCCTGCGATAAAGGCGCCCAGCGCGGTCGAGAGGTGCAGGCTATGCATCAACGCCGCCGCCGCCAGCACCGTGAACAGCCCGACCGTGACGAACAGCTCTCGCTCGCCCAGCCGCCCGACCAGTTGCAGCAAGGGGCGCAGGATGAAGCGCCCCGCCAGCACCAGTCCGGCGATCGCCGCGACCGTATAGCCCGCCATCATCCATCCCGGCGGGCCGCCCGCATCGGAGGGATTGCGCGACAGGGCCGCGACGATGGTAATCAGCGGAACGATCGACAGATCCTGGAACAGCAGGATGGAAAACACCTTCTCGCCAAAGGGCGAATTGATGCGGCCGCTGCTTTTGAGGCCCGGAAGAACCTGCGCCGTGGAGGAGAGTGCCAGCGGCAGCCCCAGTGCGATCGCCGCGCCCCAGGTAAAGCCGGTGGTGTAGAAGATGATCGCTGTCAGCGCGCATCCGCACAGCACGACCTGCGCCGTGCCCAGAGCGAAAATATCCCGTTTCAATCGCCACAAGCGCGCCGGATGCAATTCCAGCCCGACCAGGAAGAGCAGCAGAACGATGCCGATCTCTGCAATGGCGAGCTTCGATTCCGCCCCGCCGACCAGCCTCAGCCCCTGCGGCCCGACCAGCGCGCCCGCGACCAGATAGCCGAGTACGGCGCCCAGCCCCAGGCGGCGGAACAGCAGGACGAACAGCACCGCCACGCCGAGCAGGACCACCCCTTCGGAGAGCAATATATCGGTGGCGGAAACCGGCGAAACGGCAACTTGCGCAACCTGTCCCTGCATCAGGCGTCGGCCATGCGCGCGGCTTCGGCAATGGCTTCGAAGCCCAGCCGGATGGAGGCATGGCGCGCCGGATAGCCCCGGGCCGGCGCCAGCACCGCCAGTCCCGGCCAGAAATCCAGATCGTCGCTTTCTCCGGCCAGGTAGGCGGTCAGCCGGTCCCGCGCATCGGCGAGCTCATCGGCGGTGAGGCCAATCGCCTGCGCCGCCATCAGCGCCGCCGAAGCCTGCCCCAGAGCGCAGGCCTTCACGTCCAACCCCAAATCGGCAAGTCTTCCCGCTTCCATCCTGACATCCGCCGTCACCCGCGATCCGCAGGTGGGCGAGCGCTTCTCCACGCTCGCCTGCGGATCGGCCAGCCGCTTGTGATGGGGAATGTTTGCGGCCAGCCGCAAAATATCCTTGTTGTAGAGGGGAGCGCTCATGCCCACCCATGTAGGTCAGGACGCGCCGAGGAGAAAGGGCGCAAGCCCATGTTTTGTTGCATTTGCGTCGCTTTCAAATCAGGGTCTTTGTTCACTCGTGGCGGGAGCGGTCGGGACGATGATGCGCGGCGGCGGCGTGCCGGGCTGTGGTCCGGGCGCGCCCGGCGGAGGTCCGGGGGGCTGGTCGATCGGCAAACGAAGCTGCCCGTTGCCGATATTCACCGTCATGCCCTGCGTGTCCAGGCCGACGCTCATATTGCCCAAACCCGCCTCCGTCGCGACATTGGCGATGGCGTTGACCAGGTCGCTATCCTTCGTTTCCTCCGGCGCATCCTCGACCGGCTCGTTGATCGCGCCCGCCATGAAATTGCGCCAGATTCGCGCGGGCACGCCGCCGCCCGCCGCGCCGCCGGGCAGGGGGGTGTTGTCGTCATTGCCGATCCATACCGCCGTCACCAGCCCGCCTGCATAGCCGACGAAGATCGCGTCCCGGCTGTCCTGCGTCGTGCCGGTCTTGCCGAAAGTGCTGGTCCGCAGCGCCGCCGCGCTGCCGGTGCCGCGATTGGCGGCGGAAGACAGCAGATCGCGGATCATCTCCAACTGGTCGTCGCTGAAGGCTTTTTGGCGGCGCAGCAGCCGGTCGAACCAGCCCTGTTCTTCGGGCGGCAGGCCATGGGCCAGCACCGGATAGGCGCCCGCCGCCACCGCGGCATAGGCCTCGGTCAACTCCACGAGCGGGATTTCCGAGGTGCCGAGCGCCAGGCTCAGATCCTCGGTCAGCGGCGCGGTGACGCCCAGATCGCGCGCCACCTTGATCACATTGTCGACGCCAACCTTCTGCGTCAGCCGCACTGCTGCGACGTTGCTTGACGCGGCAAAGGCCTGCCGCAGCGTAATGCGCCCGCGATATTTGCCGCCATGATTGGCCGGGCGATAGGTCCCGGTGGTGATCGGCGTGTCCTCGATGAAATCATCTGGCGTCATGCCTGCGCGGAAGGCCGCGAGATAGACAAACAGCTTGAAGGTCGAACCCGGCTGGCGCTTGGCTTGCACAGCGCGGTTGAAGGCGCTTCTGCCATAATCCTTGCCGCCCACCATGGCGACGACGCTGCCATCGGGTTTCATCGCGACCAGCGCCGCTTCCGCCGTGCCCAGCGGTGCGCGGCGGATCGCAGCTTCCGCCAGCCTTTGAATGCGCCAGTCGAGCGTGGTCGTCACATTTTGCGCGCCATAGACCGCGCCCGCCCGGTCCCGCGCCTGGGGCAGCACCCAATCCGCGAAGAAGGTGCCGCTGGTCGGATCGGGCGCCTCATGCACATTGAGCCGAGCCGGGGGCAGGGCATTGCGCTGCGCCTTGCTGATATAGCCTGCCTCGACCATCGCCTGCGTCACCAGCGCCGCCCGGTCCCGCGCTCCCTTCAGATTGGTCGTCGGCGCGAGGCGCGAGGGCGCTTTCAGCAGCCCCGCCAGCATCGCCGCCTGCGGAATGGTCAGCCGCTCCGGCTGGCGGTGGAAATAGTGAAGCGACGCGGCTCTGAGGCCATAGACATTGTCCCCGAAATAGACGTTGGAGAGATAGCGCTCCATGATCTGGTCCTTGGTCAGCCACGCTTCCAGCCAGAAAGCGATCAGCGCCTCCCGCGCCTTGCGCCCGAAGGTCCGGTCGGCTGAAAGGAACACGCCCTTGGCGAGCTGCTGCGTGATCGTGCTGCCGCCCTGGGACGAGCCGCTGGACCAGAGATTATGCCAGGCCGCCCGCGCCACGCCACGCGGGTCGACGCCCCAATGATCGTAAAATCGCCGGTCCTCGATCGCCATGAAGGCCTGCGGCACATGTTTGGGCAAGGCGGCAACCGTCACGGGCCTGTCGATGATCGCGCCGCGCCGCGCGATCAAATGGCTGTCCGCCGACATCAGGCTGATGCTCGGCGGCGCGATGGGCTTGAGTGAACGCGACAGGGGCGCCGTCACCGCAAGCCAGGCGATGATGATCATCAGCAGCGCCAGCAAGGCCGCGACCACCCATCCGGCTATCTGTACCCGGCGCCTCCAGGGCCTTGGCGGCGCAAAGGCGCTTGGCGGGCCGGCGCCGAAGGCACGGGGCGGCAGGGTTTCGGGCTCCGGAGTCGGCAGGGGATCTTTCATCGCTTCGGCCATGCTGTGTTATTTGCCTGATACAGTCAAGCATGTCCCGTCGCGGGACAGCCCCGGATTAACCGTGAATCGCGATGTTCCAAATGGTAAAGAATCTCTTAACCTGTCGGTCATGAGAACGAGACCTCTAGTCCTGACGAGCGAGTCGGCCCGCCATCCGTTCCGCCAGCGGCTGCCTCGCCATGTGCTGCGCCTAGCCGATGGAGAGGCCAGCCGCCCCCGCGCGCAGCCGTCCGACGACAATGACTGGAAGCTGTTCATGCTGAGCTTCGGCGCCTTCTTCACTGCCTTTTACAGCTTCATCTTCTAAGAGCCGCTGCCGCTTCAATCGCAAGCCTTGTGCAATGTCCACGCGATCCACGCGCAGGGCAGGCACAGCGCTGCCACCAGCAGCAACTGGTTCACCACCGACAGCCCGGCGATGCTGAGGCTGATGGTGATCAGCGATCCGATCACCATCGCCCCCGAATTGACGATATTGTTCGCCGCGACCGTCCGCGCCGCCTCGCATTTTTCGACCGTGGTGGTGAGAAAGGCATAGAGCGGCACCACGAACATGCCGCCGAAGGTCGCTACGCATAGCAGACAGATCGACAGCGGAATCGCCAGGGGGTGGGATAGAAATCCCGCCAGTGAAAGCATCCGCCCGTCGGACCCCGCCATCCAGAGATCGCACACGACATGGAAGGCGACGATGCTGATTCCCATGCCGATCACGGAAGCCGGGGCATATTTGGCCGACACATGGCCCCCCAGCAGCCGGTTGATCGCGACCGATCCGATGGCGATGCCGATCGAAAAAATGCCCAGGAACAGGCTGGCAACCGACTTGTCGGCGCTTAGCACATTCTTGACCAGCGGCGGGAACTGGATGAACAGCACCGTGCCCACCGCCCAGAAGAAGCTGATCGCCATGATGGCGAGGTAAAGCCGCCTGATGTGCATCGTTCCCCGCACTAGCGTGATCGAGGACCGTATGATGTGAAAATCGATCGGTTGCCGCTCCAGCAACGATGGGGCGGGCGGCACCTTGCGGCCCGCCAGCCAGCCGATCGCGGCGGTCAGGATGATGCCGACCGCCGCCGCCTGCACCGGGATGATCCCTGCCAATATGGTCCCGGCGAGAATCGCGATATAGGTTCCCGCCTCGACCAGTCCGGTTCCGCCTAGCACTTCCTCATCATGCAGATGCTGCGGCAGAATCGCATATTTGATCGGCCCGAAGAAGGTCGAATGCACCCCCATGGCGAACAGCGCGATCAGCAGCAGCGGAATGGCGAGCGTATGTACCGCGATCCCGCTCCAGATCAGCGCCAGCCCGGCGGCGCCGACGGCCATGATGACGATTTCGGCGGCCTTGACGATGCGGATGATTGTCGCCTTGTCCCGCTGATCCGCCAATTGTCCGGAGAGGGCGGAAAGCAGGAAAAAAGGCAGAATGAAGACCCCGGTCGCCAGCGCGCTGAACCAGGTTTCCGATTTCTCGTCATTATAGACCGTATAGACGACGAACAGCACCATCGCATTCTTGAACAGATTGTCGTTGAAGGCGCCGAGGAGCTGAGTGATGAAAAGCGGCAGAAAACGTCGCTTGTTGAGGAGCCTGAGAGAGGCTTGCATGGGCGATGGGGTCTTCTTCGCTGTGGATGAGCGTGGCGGGGTCTAGCCATAGATGGCTGGTCTGTCCAATCCTCCCGTGCGCGACGGCGTGTTGCCTTGCTCGTGCGCCCGCTTGTGCACCGGCTCTGACTGTGGCAGTCCGCCGCCATGCTGACGCTGCCCAATTTGCTGACGCTTTCGCGCATATTGACCGTGCCTTTGCTCGTCGCCCTGCTCTGGCCCGCTGAAATTGGCGCGCGCTGGACGACCGGCTATATGCTGGCCTTCGCGCTTTATTGCCTGATGGGGATCACCGATTATTTCGACGGCTATCTCGCCAGGGCGCAGGGCGCGGTGTCGAGACTCGGCATTTTCCTCGATCCCATAGCTGACAAGATCATGGTCGGCGCGGTGATCCTGATGCTGTCGGCCACCCGCGACATTTCCGGCATCCATATCGCCGCCGCGATGATCATCCTGTTGCGGGAAATCGCCGTGTCGGGGCTGCGCGAATTTCTGGCCGGACTACAGGTGTCCGTGCCGGTGTCCCGCCTCGCCAAATGGAAGACCACTTTTCAGTTGATCGCTCTGGGCGCGCTGATTCTCGCAGGCGCCGTCCCGCAATTCCCCTTCGTGCAACTGGTCGGCATCGCCACGCTCTGGGCGGCGGCGATCCTGACCCTGGTCACGGGCTGGGATTATCTGCGCGTCGGCATCAAGCATATGGATTGAGAGATGGCACGGCTTAGCCTCGTTTATTTCGCCTGGGTCCGCGAAGCCATCGGCCGGGACGAGGAACAGGTCGAGCGGCCTGCCGCCGACGTCACCATCGGCGCGCTTATCGCCACGCTGGCGGCGCGGGGAGGCGGTTATGCCGAGGCTTTCGCCCAGCCGGACAAGTTGCGCGCCGCGCTGGACCAGCGCTTCGTGCCGCTCGACAGTCTGATCGGGGAGGCGAAGGAACTGGCGATCTTCCCTCCGGTCACGGGCGGATGATCCGGGTTTCCATCCAGGCCGAGGATTTCGACCCGGCGGCCGAACTCGCCGCGCTGGAGGCAAGCGGCGGCGGCGGCGTCGCCAGTTTCACCGGCATCGTGCGGGGGGATGGCGGGCTGATCGCGCTTGAACTCGAACATTATCCGGCGATGACGACGGCGCAGGTCGAACGCATCGTTGTGGAGGCGAGCGAACGCTGGCCCTTGCTTGGGGCGCGGGTGATCCATCGCTTCGGGCGGCTGGAGCCGGGCGAGCGGATCGTCTTCGTCGGCACCGCCTCGCGCCACCGCACGGCTGCGCTGGAGGCCTGCGCGTTCCTCATTGACTGGCTGAAATCGCAGGCGCCCTTCTGGAAGAAGGAACATTTCTCTGACCGCACCGCCTGGGTCGAAGCCCGCGCCGAAGACGATGCCAAGGCCGAGAGTTGGAAGCGGTGAGCCGCCCGACGCCCTTATCTGAAATCTAAGCCGCCGCGCTGATATCCGGCAAATCCGCTGCATCGCGAAGCAGTTCCGCCAACAACCGGAATTCCTTGTCCCGCGGGCTGTTCTTCCGCCACACCAGTGCAATGTCGCGATGCGCCCGTTCCGACCGCAGCGGCCGGGCGGTGATCTGCGTATGGTCCAGCAGTCCGCTGGCAATCGCCATTTCCGGCATGATCGTCATGCCAAGGCCATTATCCACCATCTGCACCAACGTATGCAGGGAGGTGCCCATCATCATCGCGCTCGCCCGGATCTCCGGCCGGTTGCACGCAGCCAGCGCATGGTCCTTCAGGCAATGCCCGTCCTCCAGCAGCAGCAGCTTGGTCTCATCGATCATCTCGGGCGTGATCAATTCGGGCGGATCGCGTGGATCATCGCGCGGGAAGGCGACGTAGAGCCGGTCCTGGAACAGCATTTCGCTGTCCAGTTCCCCGGTCGGGAAGGGCAGGGCCAGCAGCACGCAATCCACATTGCCGTGGCGCAGCGATTCGATCGCCGCCTGTGTCGTTTCCTCGCGCAGGTAAAGCTTCAGTTCCGGCCGCTCGTTGCGCAGTTTGGGCAGCAGGCGGGGCAGCAGGAAGGGCGCGATGGTGGGAATGACGCTCATGCGTAATTCGCCGGTCAGCGGCTTGCCCGAAGCTTCGGCTATGGCGGCCAGTTCCTCCGCCTCGCGCAGCACCCGATGCGCCTTCTCGACGATGCGGTCGCCCAGCGCAGTGAAGCGCACCACCCGGCGCGTCCGCTCGACCAGAGTGATGCCGACCAGCGACTCCAACTCTCGAATGCCCGCCGAAAGCGTCGACTGGGTGACGAAACAACTGTCCGCGGCCTTGCCGAAATGGCCATGCTCCTTGAGCGCCACAAGATATTGCAGCTGCTTGAGCGTGGGCATGTAGCTCGACATTGATCGCCTTCCTCGATTGGAAGGCTCAATATAAGTGGTTTAGCCGATATATCCAAGCCATTTGGCCACGCCGAACAGCGATGTCAGCGTCAGGATCGATCCCACGGCGATGAACAGCGTCCGTGGCGAGACGTGCCGGGCCAACCTCGCGCCGAAGGGCGCTGCGATCACCCCGCCGATCAGCAGTCCGATCGTATAGGTGGTGAAGGTTTCCCATCCCAGATGCAGAAGGAAGGTGATGCTGATCGACAGGGTCAGGATGAATTCCACGCTGTTGACCGTGCCGATGGTGTGCCGCGGGCTCGATCCCTGAATCAGAAGGTTGGAAGTCACTACAGGCCCCCAGCCGCCGCCGCCGGTCGCGTCCATGAAGCCGCCGACCAGGCCGAGCGGCGCCACCCATTTGGGATCGCGCGCCTGGGGCGGATAATGGAAACCGCGCCAGATCAGATAGACGCCGATCGCCGTCAGGTAGAATTGCACGAACGGCTTGATGACGGCGCCGTCGACGTGGGACAGCAGATAAGCGCCCGTGACGCCGCCGATCACGCCAGGAATGATGAGCCGTGCGAACAGCCGCCAGTCGACATTGCGATGCGCGATATGGCTGATCGCGGACACGCCGGTGGTGAAGGTTTCCGCCGCATGCACGCTGGCCGACGCCCTGCTTGGCGGTACGCCGAGCGCCAACAGCAGCGTGCTGGAAATGACGCCATAGGCCATGCCCAAAGCGCCATCGATCATCTGAGCGCCAAAACCGATAAGAATGAAAGGCAGAATTTCGCCGAAATGGGCGATAAAGGTGTCGATCATTCAATGGTCCCTGTTATGATTGTCTACCGCCTTGATTGGTATATCATGGGCCGCCAAGAAACTTTCTGTTTTATCGGGCGAAGCCGAAATAGCCTGCCATCTGGAAAATTCATCCTTTTGCGCTTATGTACCAGTCGGTCGGTTTCATCAGGGGCGCTGCATGCTTCGCAATCTTATTGCTTATCTGGATTCGGTCAAATCCCGGGACCCTGCTCCGCGTTCGCGCGCCGAAATCCTGCTCTATCCGGGCGTCTGGTCGCTGGCCTTCCATCGCGTGGCGCATCGCCTCTATCGCGCCCGCTTTTATTTTCTGGCCCGGGCGGTGAATCATTTCTCGCGATTCCTGACCGGCAACGACATTCACCCGGGCGCCCGAATCGGCAAGCGCTTCTTCATCGACCATGGCTTCACGGTTGTCGGGGAAACGGCGGAGATCGGGGATGACGTCACACTCTACCAGAATGTGACGCTGGGCGGCACCGACCCCGCGAACGGCATCGCCGGCAAGCGGCATCCCACGTTGGAGGACGGCGTGATCGTCGGGTCCGGCGCGCAGGTTCTGGGCCCGGTGCGCGTCGGCGCCCGAGCCCGCGTCGGCGCCAATGCCGTCGTTACCAAGGATGTGAAGGAAGGCGCCACCATGGTCGGCATTCCCGCGCGCGCCATGCTGGTCGACGTGACCGCTTATCAGCGCGAATTTCTGCCCTATGGCACGCCCTGCACGGATTGTTTCGATCCGGAAAAGCAGAAGCTGGAATTGCTCCAGTGCGAGGTCGAGCAATTGCAGAAGCGCCTGGCGGAACTGTTAGCGGAACGGGGCAATGTGCCCAGTGATGCGCCGGGCGATGACTTTCCCCTGTTCAAGGAGCGTGGCCGCGCCTGATGAGCAATGTGACGCCGTTCCCGTCGCAAGCCGCCCAGGGTGCAAGGGCAGCCGCTCAGACCGGTTTCGATCGTCTCGAACTCCAGCGGATCATGGATCTTTACGGCCGCATGGTCGCGGCCGGCCATTGGCGTGATTATGCGATCGACATGGGCCGCGAAGCCGCGATCTTCTCCGCCTTCCGCCGATCGGCCGAACGTCCGGAATTCCGCATCGAAAAACGGCCTTCCTTGCGCCACCGGCAGGGAATGTGGGCGCTGATCGGGGAGGCGGGCCATGTGCTGAAGCGCGGAACCGAGCTTCAAGGGATTCTCGCGCCGGTCGAAAGGCGCCTGCTCAAGATTGTGGGCGACTGAGGCTCACGCCGCTCGTCCGTTACTTTCTGCCGATGAAGGGCTGTCCTGACGCTACAGCATTCGGGAAGATGCCCATCCCTCCCTCAAACAGCAGCGAAATTCAGCCTTTGTCCGCGCCCGAGTAAATGATAGCGCCTCTTCGATATCACGAAGGAGAGGCATCCGCCCATGAGCTTGCCGGCATTTTTAGAAGGCCGTTTGTCCCTGCCGCTGATCGGTTCGCCGATGTTCATCGTGTCGCAGCCGGCGCTCGTGATCGCCCAGTGTCGCGCCGGGATCGTCGGCGCCTTTCCCTCACTCAATGCCCGGCCTTCGGGCGTGTTCGAACAATGGCTGCAACAATTGGGGGAGGCCCTGACGGACAAGGATGCGCCCTTCGCCGTCAACCTGATCGTGCACAAGACCAACAGCCGGCTGGAGGAGGATTTAGCCCTTTGCGTCAAATATCGCGTGCCCATCGTGATCACGTCGCTCGGCGCGCGGGAGGATGTGAACGACGCGGTGCACAGCTATGGCGGCATCGTCCTGCATGACGTCATCAACAATGGCTTCGCGCGCAAGGCGATCGAGAAGGGCGCAGATGGGCTGATCGCCGTGGCGGCGGGGGCGGGCGGCCATGCCGGCACGATGTCGCCCTTCGCGCTGGTGGAGGAAATCCGCGCTTGGTTCGACGGGCCGCTGGCTTTGTCGGGCGCGATAGCCACGGGGCGCTCGATCGCGGCGGCGCGGATGATGGGGGCGGACTTCGCCTATATGGGTTCTCCCTTCATCGCGACCGAGGAAGCTAATGCCGAACCGGTCTACAAGCAGATGATCGTCGATAGCGGCGCGGGAGACATCGTCTATTCGGACTATTTCACCGGCGTGCTCGGCAATTATCTGCGCCCCAGCATCACGGCCGCCGGGCTGGACGCCGACAAGCTGCCCAAGGCGGCGGACATGGATTTTTCCAGTATGGCGGGCGGCGACAAAAAGGCTTGGCGCGACGTCTGGGGCGCGGGGCAGGGGATTGGCGCCATCCGGCAAATCCAGTCCGCCACGGCCTTCATCGCGCAATTGAAGGCGGAATATGAGGCTGCTGTCGCCGCCTTTCGAGCATAGCTGCTCTCAAAAAGGCCGAATCACAGAAATCCGCTCAATTCCGAGATGAAGCGGTCGAACTGGTCATGGTGGAGCCAATGGCCTGCATCCGCGAATTCGACCAGTCGGGCATCCTGAAAATGCGCGGCGCGTCCATCCTTCACCGGGTTGGACGCCCAGCTATCCAGCCCCAGGCACAACAGGGTCGGACATGCAATCCGGCTCCAGAATTCGGGCAGGTCCATGTCGCTCCAGGCCTGCGGCGCCGGGTCGTGCAAATAGGGGTCGAATTTCCAGCGGTAACTGCCATCCTCATTGCGATTGACGCCGTGAATGGTGAGGTGCATCGCCTGCTCGACCGACAGATGGTCGTTGCGTTCCCGCATCCGCGCCACCGCTGCTTCTATGGTCGGGTAATGCCGCCTCGTCTGCCGTGCGCGGGTCCGCCGCTTTTCGATCCATTGCAGCCATTGTTCGGGCACGGGCTTCTTCGCATGTTCCTCGATCCGGCCGGGCGACAGGCCCAGTCCCTCCACCGCGACGATCTTGGCGACCTTGTCTGGGAACAAACCGGCATAGCGCAGGGCGATCGAACCGCCCAGCGAATGGCCGACCAATATCACCGGATCCCGGCCCAATTGTTCGATCAACTGTGCCAGGTCGTAGACATAGTTCGCCATCATGTAGGAACCTTCGGCCGACCATGCGCTGTCGCCATGGCCGCGCAGGTCGGGCGCGATGATGTGATAATCCTTCGCCAGCGCCCGCGCCGTCCAGTCCCAGCTCCGCGCATGATCGAACCCGCCATGCACCAGGATCAGCGTCGGCGCCGCACTGTTGCCCCAGTCCAGATAATGCAGGCGCATCCGCAACGACGTGTAGAAATGCGAAGTCGGCGCGGCTTGCGTGTTCATGCGATCCTGCGAACTGGTGGAAAAGGGGCGGACGATGTTCATGTCTCTTTGGCGAACTCCCCACTGCATGCAAGGGGTGAAGACCGAAAAATCTATGTTTTACGTATGTTTCGCCCCGCTTTGGTAAAGATCGCGTTACAGATCGTCCGAATGGGCGGCCAGCTTGACGAGCTTTTGCCCCCCTTGCGTCACCGACGTGACGATGCGGGCCAGTTCGGCCTGCTTGAACGGCTTGTCCAGCCTTGGCCGCCGGGTCATGTTCGGCGGCAATTCGGCAAAGCCGGTGATGATGACGACGGGCAGGCCGGGCAGCCGCTCCTCTATCTCGTCCGCCAACTGCGCGCCGGTCATTCCCGGCATGGCATAGTCGGTGATCACCAGATCGACGCTGCCCTGCTCCAGCACGCGCAACGCATCCAGTCCCGATGTCGCCTGGAACACGGTATGCCCCAGTTCCTCCAGCATGCCGGCGGTATTGGTCAGCACCAGATCGTCATCGTCCACCGCCAGGATGACCAGCGGTTCCGCGACCGCGGCAGCCATTATGTCGGACGTCGCGGCCGGCTCGTCCGCCACCGTGCCTGCGGGGGCGAGGGGCAGCCATAGCGACACGGTGGTCCCATGTCCCTGTTCACTGACGATGGTCAGCGATCCGCCGCATTGCTCGGCAAAGCCATGCACCATGGACAGGCCCAGGCCCGTGCCTTTGCCGATCCCCTTGGTGGTGAAAAAAGGTTCGCGGGCCCGCTCCAGCGTGGCTGCGTCCATTCCTTCGCCCTCATCGATGATCGACAGGCGCACATAGCGGCCGCCGTCCAGATCGGGCCGTTGCGCTTTCAACAGCGTCGCTTCGGAGCCCTCGATGATGATCCGCCCGCCGTCCGGCATCGCGTCCCGCGCATTCACCGCCAGGTTCAGCAGCGCCAGTTCCAACTGCGCAGGATCGGCATGGGCGGCGCTCAGATGCAGGGGAAAGCGCGTTTCGATGGCGACTCCGGTGCCCAGCGTCGTCTTCAGCAGATCGGCCATGCCCCGAACCAGCGCGACGCAATCCACGCTCTGCAGCCTAAGTTCCTGCTTGCGTGCAAAGGCCAGCATCCGCTGCGTCAGCGTCGCTCCGCGCTCGGCGGCGGTCATGGCGTTGTCGATATAGCGCGACACGTCCGCCCCGGTCGCCAGCCGCTGCCTGGCCAGGTCCAGGCTGCCGACGATCACCGCCAGCAGATTGTTGAAATCATGCGCGACGCCGCCGGTCAGCTTGCCGATGGCCTCCATCTTCTGCGCCTGGAAGACTGCTTCCCGCGCCTCATCAAGCGCCAATTGCGTTTCGCGCCGTTCGGTGAGGTCGCGGGTGATCTTGGCAAAGCCGATCAGTTCGCCGTTGGCTTCCCGGATCGCATCGATGATGACATGCGCCCAGAAGCGCGACCCATCCTTGCGGATGCGCCACCCCTCGGCCTCGAACCGGCCTTCGCGCGCCGCTGTTTCCAGCGCCCGCGAGGGCAGGCCGGCCATGCGGTCGTCCTCCGAATAGAAGCGGGCGAAATTCTGGCCCAATATCTCTTCGGCCTTGTAGCCCTTGAACCGTTCGGCCCCCGGATTCCAGCTTGTGATCGTCCCCACCGGGTCGAGCATATAGATGGCATAGTCCGTCACGCCTTGCACCAGCAGCCGGAAGCGTTCCTCGCTGCGCCGCAATTCTTCTTCGGCTGCACGGCGTTCGGTCAGGTCGCGCGTGACCTTGGCAAAGCCGATCAATTGGCCGCCGGGTTCGCGAATGGGATCGATGACGACATGGGCCCAGAAGCGCGACCCGTCCTTGCGAACGCGCCAGCCTTCGGCCTCGAAACGGCCCTCATGCTCCGCTGTTTCCAGCGCCTTCGCGGGAATGCCGGCTGCCTGATCCTCCGGCGTATAGAATCGAGAGAAATGCTCACCGATAATTTCTTCGGCCTCATAGCCCTTGAAACGGCGCGCGCCGGCATTCCAACTGACGATGATGCCGTTGGTCGACAGCATGTAGATGGCATAATCAGTGACGTTCTGGACCAGCAGTTCAAAGCGGTTTCCAGATCCTTCCGGTGCCGCCGTGCTCATGTGGGTCCCCGTGGAATATCTTGTTCGCCCCACATAACGCTTCTGCGTGCCGGACGTTCCGCTTCCGAAAGCGATTGTTCGCAGGCGCCTGCCTGTCCATGCCTGCTGGAATATCGGTCGCCGTGGCGCCATCCCGGTCCGCAACGCCGACGCGCCCTATGCGGACCTCTGAAATTCTCGGCGGCGATGTCGTTGACGCCATCCGGATCAACGGCTAAGCCGCGCGGACAGGCGGGTGTAGCTCAATGGCAGAGCAGAAGCTTCCCAAGCTTACGACGAGGGTTCGATTCCCTTCACCCGCTCCACTTTTCTGAAAATCCTGTCACCCTACCTGCCGCTTGGCGAGCTTCCTCGCCAGCGTCCGCCGGTGCATCCCCAGCCGTCGCGCCGCTTCGGAAATATTGAAGTCGCTGTCTTTCAGGACTTCATGGATATGTTCCCATTCCAGCGTCTTGATCGATGTCGGGCGCGGCGCCAGCGGCGTCGACGGGTCGCCCGACGAGCGCGCAAACGCCGCCTCGATATCGTCGGTGTTGGATGGCTTGGCGAGATAGTTGGACGCGCCCAGCTTGATCGCTTCCACCGCCGTCGCGATGCTGGCGAAGCCGGTCAGCACGACGATCACCATCGCCGGATCATGGGCATGCAATGTCTGTACGCAGACAAGCCCGGACTCCGGGCCCAGCTTGAGATCGACCACGGCGAAGCCCGGCTTGCTGCCCGCCAGCACCGTTTCCAGCGCCGCATGGCTGTCCGCCGTCAGCACGACATAGCCGCGCCGCTCGAAGGAGCGCTTGAGCGTTTTTGCAAATGCCTCATCATCCTCGACGATCACCAGCACGCGCTCAGGCATTGGCATTTTCCTCTTCCAGCGCCACGGTGCCCAGCGGCAGGCGCAGCAGGATCAGCGCCCCGCCATCCGCGCCATTGCTTGCGCTGACGCTGCCGCCCAGCTTGCGCACGACATTGACGACCAGGAAGAGGCCAAGGCCATGGCCTTCCTTGCCCTTGCTCGACCGGTAGGGCTTGCCGAAATCCTCCAGCATAGCCTCGGAAAAGCCGCTGCCATTGTCGCGCACCGCGATGTTGAGCGATGTGCTGTCTCGACCAACAAGCAGGTCGATATAGGTGGCGCCTGCTTCCCGCCCATTGTCGAGCAGATTGCCGATCGCCTGCCGGATCACCGGATCGGCAATGATGCGCGGATAGTCATGCGGTCCGAAATCGCAGCGCAGCGGCATGCCGGGATTGGCCTTGCGCCACTCCATGGCGATGCCGTCGATGAAATCGCGCACATTGGTCACTTCCGGGGCTTCGCCACGCGCCTCGCCGGAAGACAGGAGGATGCCGGTCACAATCGCCTTGCAGCGCTGCACCGCCGCCTGCATCTCCTCCACCTCTTCCATTAGGTCGGGATGGCCGGTGATCTCCGGCATATGCTTCCAATCGCCTAGCACAACGGCAAGCTGCGACAGGGGTGTGCCCAGTTCATGTGCGGCGCCCGACGCCAGCAAGCCCATTCGGATGATATGCTCCTCCTCCGCTGCCTGTTGCCGCAGTTTCGCCAGATAGGCGTCCCGCACCTGAAGGTTGTGCGTCACCGGCAGCACGAACAGCACCAGCAGCACCGCGATCATGGTGAGGCAGATCCACGCGCCGATGATATGCAGGTCGAACAAATGGTCTTCCAGCACGCCATTCAGGTCCAGCGGCCGATAATGCAGCGCCAGCAACCCCGCGCACAGCGTCGAGACGAAGACGATCCCCCAGATGCTCCAACGGTCGAGCAGCACCGCGCCCAGCGCCACCTGCACCAGATAGAGCGAGATAAAGGGATTGGTCGCCCCGCCCGAAAGGTAAAGCTGCGCCGTCAGCAGCAGCACGTCGAACAGCAGCGAGAGGAACAGTTCGGCATGGGACACGTCAGTCCGCTTGCGCAACACGCCGAAGCTGAGGCCGTTCATCAATATCGCCATGCCCGCGACCAGCAGCATCGGGGCGATGGGCAGACGGATGCCCATGACGAAATGCACCGCCAATATGGTGATGAGCTGGCCTGCGATCGCCAGCCAGCGCAATTGCACCAGCAATGCCAGATTCTTGCGGCCAGCCGCGTCGGCCGGCCACTGGCTGGGTTGCCAGAGGGTGCTGATCGACAGGTTCCGGTTCATCCCCGGCGGTCTTTCCGCTCCTGACGCATGACGAACATGTACGCGCCCGCGACCATCGCCGCCAGCACGAACCATGTGATCGCATATTGCAGGTGGCTGTTGGGGAATTTGACGACGGTAAGGCCGCCGACCGGCAGGCTGTCGGGACCGCCAGCAGCGTCGGCGTCGATGAAATAATCGGCCAGCGGTCCCCTGATCCGACGCGCGGCGCCGATGGCGACCACATCGCGCGAATACCAGCGGTTTGCCTCAGGATCGTTGGAGCGCAGAAATCCGCCGCCCAGTTCGCTCAGGCGCAACAGCCCCGCCACATGCACCTCGCCCTGCGGCTGTGCATAATCCCGGCGCTTGTCGGGAGGTATGAAGCCGCGATTGACGATCAGGGTAAAGCCCTGGTCGGTGATGAGGGGGGTCAGCACCCAGAAACCGGCGCCCCGCACGGTCACGGCCTGTACGAGCGCAGCCTTGTCATGCAGGAAATGACCGGAAACGCGCACTCGGCGATATTCGTCTGCGCGGGCGGCGGCACGAGGGGCGGGGATGGGGAGGGCATGGATTCGCGCATCGACGCGAGCGATCAACTCGCGCTTCCAGCCGAGGCGCTGGACCTGCCAGGCACCGAGCGCACAAAAACCCGTGAAAAACAGAAGGGCGATCAGCGTCAGGCCGATCGGAAAGGCCGGGGAGCGCCGGGAGCGCCCCCCGTCTGGCGCCGTTGTCACGGCATCTCGCTCATCTGCTTCATCGCGGACATGTCCGCATGCGGCATCATGTTGGCGTTGAGGTGGTACATGACCCACAGCGATCCCGACAGGACGATGACGACCAGCACGACCGTCAGCATCATCGCCATGAACGACCAGCCGCCTTCGACGCGGGTGTTCATGTGCAGGAAATAGATCATGTGGACGACCACCTGCACCGCGGCGAAGCCCATGATGACCACGCCGGTCAGTTGCGGATCGTGCAGCACGCCGCTCATCACCAGCCAGAAGGGGATGGCCGTCAGGATCACCGAGAGGCCGAAGCCGATCATGTGGCTGCCGAAGCTGCCGTGCGAGCCTTCTTCATGATGATCGTCATGATGGCCATGAGGATGGACAGCGTCGCTCACCGCAGGACTCCCATCAGATAGACAAAGGTGAAGACGCCGATCCAGATCACGTCCAGGAAGTGCCAGAACATCGACAGGCACATCAGGCGGCGCTTGTTGGCCGGGATCAGGCCATTTTTCGCGACCTGCACCATCAGCGTGATCAGCCAGATCGAACCGAAGGTGACGTGCAGGCCGTGGGTGCCGACCAGCGTGAAGAAGGATGAAAGGAACGCCGAACGCCACGGACCCGCGCCCTCATGGATGAGGTGCGAAAATTCGTAGAGTTCGATGAACAGGAACGCGCCGCCGAACAGCAGCGTGACGACCAGCCAGCCCTGGGTGGCGCTGACCCTGTTCTTCTCCATCGCCAGCATCGCGAACCCATAGGTGATCGACGAGAACAGCAGCATCGCGGTGTTGAGCGCGACGAGCGGCAGGTCGAACAGATCCTTGGGGCCGGGCCCCCCGGCATAGCTGCCGCCGAGTACCGCATAGGTGGCGAAGAGGATGGCGAAGATGAGACAGTCGCTCATCAGATACATCCAGAAGCCCAGATTGGTGCTGTGGCCTTCGTGGAGGTGCGGCTCCTCGGGCAGATGGTAGGCCCGAGGTTCCAGAGTTGCAATTGCGCTGCTCATGAGTGGTCAGACTCCCGCCGCGAGGATGCGCGTGCGCTCTTCCTCGGTGTGCGTGACGACATCCTGCGGGATGTAGAAGTCGCGCTTGTAGTTGAAGGTGTGGCCGATGGCGACGGCGATCATGCCGGCGAAGCTGAGGCCCGCGAGCCACCAGATGTACCAGATCAGCGCAAAGCCGCAGAGCGTCGCCAGACCCGCCAGGATCACGCCCGCGCCGGTGTTGCTCGGCATGTGGATCGGCTGGTAGCCGGAGAGCGGACGCTGATAGTTGTTCCGCTTCATGTCCGCCCATGTGTCGGTGTCATAGACGACCGGGGTGAAGGCGAAGTTGTACTCCGGCGGCGGCGAGCTGGTCGCCCACTCCAGTGTGCGGCCGTCCCAGGGATCGCCCGACACGTCCTTCAGCTCCTCGCGCTTCCAGATGGACACCGCGAACTGGACCAGCATGGCGCCGATGCCCGCCGCGATGATCGCGGCGCCGACGGCGGCGATGATGAACCAGATGTGGATCGACGGATCGTCGAACACGCGCATCCGGCGGGTGACGCCCATCAGACCGAGGATGTAGAGCGGGGTGAAGGCCAGCCAGAAACCGACCTGCCAGCACCAGAAGCTCACCTTCCCCCAAAAGACGTTCAGCTTGAAGCCGAACGCCTTGGGCCACCAATAGTTGATCGCCGCGAACAGGCCGAACAGCACGCCGCCGATGATCACATTGTGGAAGTGCGCGATCAGGAACAGCGAGTTGTGCAGCACGAAGTCCGCGGGCGGAACGGCGAGCAGAACGCCGGTCATGCCGCCGATCGTGAAGGTCAGCATGAACGCGACGGTCCACATCATCGGCAGCTCGAAACGGATCTTGCCGCGATACATGGTGAACAGCCAGTTGAAGAGCTTGGCGCCCGTCGGGATCGAGATGATCATCGTTGTTATGCCGAAGAAGCTGTTGACGCTGGCGCCGGACCCCATGGTGAAGAAGTGGTGCAGCCATACAAGGTAGGACAGCACCATGATGCAGCAGGTCGCATAGACCATGGAGGTGTAGCCGAAGAGACGCTTGCCCGAGAAGGTCGAGGTGACTTCGGAAAAGACGCCGAACAGGGGCAGGATGAGGATATAGACTTCCGGGTGGCCCCAGATCCAGATGAGGTTGACGTACATCATCGGGTTGCCGCCGAAATCATTGGTGAAGAAGGCGGTGCCGGCATAGCGGTCGAGCGACAGCAGGACGAGCGTCGCGGTCAGGATGGGGAAGGACGCGACGATCAGGATGTTCGCGCAGAGCGAGGTCCAGGTGAACACCGGCATCTTCATCAGCGACATGCCCGGCGCGCGCATCTTCACGATGGTTGCGATCAGGTTGATGCCGGACAGGGTCGTGCCGACGCCGGCCACCTGCAGCGCCCAGATATAATAGTCGACACCTGTGGCGGGGCTGTAGGCGATCCCCGAAAGCGGCGGATAGGCGAGCCAGCCGGTCTGGGCGAACTCGCCCACGAACAGCGAGATCATCACCAGCACCGCGCCGCCCGTGGTCATCCAGAAGGAAAAATTGTTCAGGAACGGGAAGCTGACGTCGCGGGCGCCGATCTGCAGCGGCACGATATAGTTCATGAGGCCCGTGATGAACGGCATCGCCACGAAGAAGATCATGATGACGCCATGGGCGGTGAACACCTGATCATAATGGTGCGCGTTCAGATAACCCTCAGACCCGTTGAAGGCCCAGGCCTGCTGGATACGCATCATGATCGCGTCGGCAAAGCCGCGCAGGAACATGATGAGGCCCAGCACCATGTACATGATGCCGATCTTCTTGTGATCGACGCTGGTGAACCATTCTTTCCAGAGATAGCCCCAGAGCTTGAACCAGGTCAGCGCCGCGACGAGCGCCGCGCCGCCGAGCACGACCCCGATGAAGGTCGCGACCACTACGGGTTCATGCCATGGGAAGCTGTCCCAGGTCAGACGACCGAAGATCATCTGTGCTGTTGTCATTGTGCCAGTCATGAGCCTTGCCGATGCTGCGCGTGCGCGTCAGCGCCGCTGTGGGAAGAGTGATCGGTTGGAGCCTCGGCGGCCCCCGGAGCGTCTGGCGCAGTCTGCACGCCTTCATTGCGCTCGGTCTGATCGATCACATGGCTGTTGGGGAAGTCATATTTCAGACCCTCGGTTTCCCTTGCCGATTCCTTGCCTGCGCCGCCCATCATGTTGATGTGCATCAGCTCGCCCATGCAGCGCTGGCCGGGCCTGGGGCAGAGGTTCACGACCGCGTCGAACAGCTTGGGGTCGACGGCGGAGAAATAGGCGACCGGCGCTTTCTCGCTGGGCTTGGCGAGCGTCAGATAGACGTTGCGGTCCAGATTGGCGCCGCCCGCCTTCACCTTGGCGACCCAGGCGTCGAAACCGGCCCGGTCCAGCGCCTTGTAGCCAAAGCGCATATGGCTGAAGCCCGCGCCTGAATAGTTGGCGGAGAAGCCCACACCGCCGACCGTCTTGTTGGCGACCGCATGCAACTGCGTCTTCATGCCCGGCATGGCGTAAATCTGGCCGGCCAGTTCGGGAATGTAGAGGCTGTTCATGACCGTCGAGGCGGTGATGTCGAACCGCACCGGCACATTGATCGGGACGGCCAGTTCATTGACCGTGGCGATGCCCAGCTCCGGATAGATGAACAGCCATTTCCAGTCGAGTGCTACGACCTCAACGGTCAGCGGCTTCACCTTGGGATCGATGGGGGTCTTCGCGTCGATCCGGTCCAGCGGCCGATAGGGATCCAGCTTGTGCGTGCTGACCCAGGTCAGCGCGCCAAGGCAGATGATGATCAGCAGCGGCGCCGACCAGATGAGCAGTTCCAGCTTGGTCGAATGATCCCAATCCGGATCATAATCCTTGTCCGCCGCCGTGTTCGCAGAGCGGTAACGCCAGGCGAAAAAGACGACCAGCGCCATGACGGGGATGACGATCAGCAGCATCAGCGCGGTCGAGATCAGGACCAGGTCGCGCTGCTGCACCGCAATATCGCCCGACGGGTTCATCACGACCCAGTTGCATGCCGTCAGCGGCAGCGCCAGAATCGGAGCGGACCGGCGGAAAATTCGGGTCCAGTGGGGGAAGAGGGGGTGTGGCATGAGCGCGCGCTAACCCGTCCACAGGGAGTCGAACAGTGGGCAATTTGTCCCATAGTGCGCAGGTGCAAAAAATGCTTGAAACGTGGGATACTGCTTAGACTCCGCGGGTTTTCTGTTATGTTGCCTGTTCATGGCCGCCGGCAGAACAGAAAAGGGTTCCGGTGGCCCAGCCAAGGAGCGGATGCCTATGAGTTCACAGGCCATGACCTTCACCTCCCGATCGCTGGAGGATGATGCGCGCCTGATCAATGCGCGGGACCACAAGATCGCGCCGGGTGATATTTCCATCGGAGTCATCATCGGTCGCACCTCCGAATTCTTCGATTTCTTCGTCTATGCCATCGCTTCGGTCATCGTTTTTCCGAGCCTGGTGTTCCCTTATGTGGATGCTCTGACGGGAACCCTCTATTCCTTTGCGATCTTTTCCGTCGCCTTCATCACGCGGCCCATCGGTTCGCTGATCTTCATGGCCATCGACCGCCACTTCGGGCGTGGGACGAAACTGACCGTGGCCTTGTTCCTGCTGGGCGGATCGACCGCGTCGATCGCCTTCATGCCGGGATATGAGACCATCGGCCACTATGCAGCGGTCGTATTGGTCATTTTGCGCGCCGCGCAGGGGGTCGCGCTCGGCGGAACCTGGGATGGCCTCGCCTCGCTGCTCTCGCTGAACGCGCCGCGGCATCAGCGCGGCTGGTACGCCATGGTGCCGCAACTCGGCGCGCCGCTGGCGCTGCTGGTGGCGAGCGGCCTGTTCGCCTTCTTCCTGATGACCCTGTCGAGGGCGGATTTCCTCGACTGGGGCTGGCGCTATCCCTTCTTCGTGGCCTTCGCGATCAATGTGGTTGCGCTTTTCGCCCGTCTGCGGATCGTGGTGACGCATGAATTCGAGCGCCTGTTCGAACAGAAGGACCTGCAACCCTCCGCAGTCCTGCCGACCGTCAAGGCGGAAGGGCGCAACATCATCATCGGCGCCTTCGCCCCTCTGGCCAGCTTCGCGCTGTTCCATATGGTGACGGTGTTTCCGCTGAGCTGGGTGGCGCTGTTCACGAAGCAGCCGCTGGAACGCTTCCTCATCATCGAGATGATCGGCGCTTCGGTAGGCCTGCTCGCCATCGTCGTCTCCGGCTTCATCGCGGACCAGATCGGGCGCCGTTCCCTGCTGGCATGGTCGGCGCTCGGCATCGCGATCTTCAGCGTCATGGCGCCGTTGCTGCTGAATGGCGGGGATCTGGGCGAGGTCGCCTTCATGATCCTGGGCTTCATGCTGCTGGGCCTGGCTTTCGGCCAGTCCTCGGGCGTGGTGGCATCCAACTTCGCGACCGAAGCGCGCTATACCGGATCGGCGCTCACCTCCGACCTTGCATGGCTGGTCGGTGCGGGTTTCGCTCCGCTGGTGGCGTTGTTGCTGTCGGTGAAGTTCGGTCTGGCCGCCTCGGGCATCTACCTGCTCTCCGGCGCGGTGGCGACCATGGTGGCGCTCTACGTCAACAAGGAACTGGCGGGCCGCGACCGCTGAGGAGGAAAGGGGGGAGGCCTTACGGCTTCCCCCTCATTCGCGCCAAAGCCCTGCGATCGAACCATCCCGCCGGCAAGGGCCGGGGCCGAAAGCGCGGCAACCACTCATCGTAAAGTGCATCCATCCGAATCGGCAACCCCGATGCTCCATCGCGGGCCATGATGTCGGAAATGATCCGGTTCTGGAAATAGCGCACCGAATAGTTGATCATCCGCCGATATTGCATGCGCAGCGTGGAGGGACGCAGCAGGCTCACCGCCTCGCAGCGGAAGCCCGCATCCTCGCAGGCCAGCACCCGCTCCCGATCCCAATCGGCATCGCGTCCCAGATCGGTATGCGCCCAGGCCGCGACCAGCCCGTCGTCCCCCACCAGATCCTCCGGCAAGCGCAAGCTTCGCGCCCGGAGCGCTGCGACGAACCGTCCCGACAGCGCGTAAAGATCACCAAACAGCCCCCGCTCATCCCGCAGGTTCTGGCGATAGGCGTCTACGGATCGCCCATTGACCGGCATTCCGGCCGCCGCATTGGCGTTCGGCTGAATTGCGAGTTCCGTCACCAGAGCGTCGATCGATCCGGCGACGATTTCGGCATCGCCATCCATGAAGATAACGGCATCCTCATCGTCGCTGAGCAGGACATGGACGAAATGATTCCATGTCCGCGCTTTACCTCCGGCGGCTATGTCATGGACAATGACATTCGCTCGTCCGCCACTTGCCTTCCGCGCCCGCGCAATGGTTGCGTCCGTCGATCCGTTCACCAGCACATGAAAGGCGATATCCGCCCGGTCCAGCGGCAAGGACGCCAGGCATGGCCCGATCCGTCGCTCCTCCTGATGCGCGAATATGCCGACGGCGATGGTCACCTTCAGCGGAAATCCCAGCTCTGTTGCTTATGCTGCGCCAGATCGAGCCCTTCGGCTTCCTCCCGCGCGCCGATCCGGGCCGGCACCACCACCGACAGCATCAGGGCGATGATCGCTGATCCAGCCATCGCCCAAAGCGCCACCGCCGCTATGCCGATGACCTGCGCGACGAAAGCGCCGCCAAGGCTGATCCTCGCCGCGAAGCCGACGCCGCCCAGCGCCGGTAGCACGAAGGGAACCAGCAGCAGCACACCGATCAGCCCCCCCGCGCCATGGATCAGGAACACATCTGCCGCATCGTCGATCCTCTTGCCCAGCAGCGCCTTGGCCACCCGGCAGAGCAGGGCGGCGATCAGCCCGATCATCATCGCGCCGCCCGGTCCGACCAGAGCCACTGAAGCGGAAATCGCCACCAGCCCGGCCAATGCCCCCGATACCGCCCCCGTCGCCGTCACCCGGCCAAGGTCGATCCGCTCCACCAGAATCCAGCCGAAAGCGCCCGCGCAGGCCGCGAAATGGGTGTTGAGTATAGCCGTCGCTGCATTGTCCGTCGCGCCAAAGGCCCAGCCGCCGACGATCCCCGCCCAGCCGATCCACAACAGCATGCCGCCTGCAAGGCTCAGAAGCGGTGCGTGCCCCCCCGAAGCCGCCCGCCGCTTGCCCACGATCAGCACCAGCGCCAGCGCCGAGAAACCCGCGCAGAGATGCACGACCAGCGCGCCCGCGAAATCCATGACACCCAGGCGCGCCAGCCATCCGCCGCCCCAGACCCAATGCACCACCGGCGCATAGACCAGCAGCAGCCAGAGCAGGGCAAAGGCTGTCATCCATCCCAGACGCACCCGTTCCGCCACCGCGCCCGGCAACAGGCAGGCGGCAAAGATCGCCAGCCCCATCTGGAACAGCGCAAAGGCCGATTCCGGCACGGTCAGCCCATCCCGCAACGCCCCCAGATTGGCGAGCAATATATGGGCGCGCCCGCCCAGCCAGCCGCTCCCCGGCGCATAGGCCAGGCTGTAACCCATGATCCCCCAGAGCAGGGAAACCCCGGCGGCCACCACCAGACCCTGCATGCTCACCGACAGGGCGCTGCCCACATGGACCAGCCCCGCATGCCGTAACGCCAGTCCCGGCAAGGCGGCCAGCAGCACCAGCACGCCGCACAGGATCATCCACGCCGTATCGCCGCTATCGGCCACGGCGACCTGCGCCATCGCGGGTTGCGGCACCGTCAGCGCGGGCAGAAGAAGGGCAAGCAGACGACGCATCAGACAATCCGGCAGTCCAGAATTCGGCCCGTCGTAACGCACGCGAAGTAAAGACTTGCCTAACCTAATATATTGAAGGGGCCTGCGTTCATTCCTATCCTAATAAGCCTCACCCCCGCAACTGATCCGCCCTGTCCCGCGATTGTCGACGCTGCACGCCGCTTTCCCGACCACCGTCACATCGCCCGACCCGGAAGCCGTCACCTTGGCGGTCACCTCCGCCGTCAGCGCCACATTCCCCGGCCCGTCATTCGCCACTACGGCCTGCCGCGCGCGCAATCCCTCGGCCGCCACCGCCCCTGGACCAGTGACCCGCACCGTAGCCATGCCGACCCGCCCGGACAGATTCGCGCGTCCGGCCCCCGCCACGCCCAGACGGAGCTGCTCCAAATCCACCGCCGCCACGCTGACGTCGCCATTGCCGCCCAGCACGATCTCCCCGCGCAGCCCCTTCATCCGGCCGATCGAAACCGAGCCGCCCCCGGTCAGCACCACGCGGCCCAGATCGCCGGTCGACAGCCGCAGTACCGCCCGCCCGCCGGATTTCTCGCCCGGCTGCGCTCGCTCCATCGTCACCGCCAGCAGGCGTCCCGACAGGTCCAGCTTCAGCCGGTCCAGCAGCGCCTGATCCCCCTCCGCCCGCGCCGACGCTCCGGCGCCTGTGGTAATCACGACTTCGACCGGCGCATCCACCCGGATGGCATCGAAGCTGGAGAGGGTGAAGCACCGCGTCGCCGCCTCAGCGGGAGCCGCCAATCCCGCCATCGTCACGGCCAGAAGAGCAGGAAAACGGGGAAGCGGCATGAACGGTCTCCCAAGCTGTATCGCGATCCTGATACGAATAGGCCGTAGCGGTTCCAAGCCCCCTTGTTCGTCGCACCGGATCGGGCAAGATCGTCAGGTTTCCAAAAGAGGGCATATAGCTGATGCGCAAACTGTTTTCCGGACTTCTTCTGGGTTTGATCAGCACCACGGCCCAGGCCGCTCCGGATGACAGGGCGCCAGACACTAGAGCAGAAGCCTGGTGGAGCCACGTCCGCACCTTGGCCGACGATGCCTATGAAGGGCGCGGCACCGGCAAGCCGGGCTATGACAAGGCGGCAGACTATGTGATCGGCCGGCTTCAGGCGCTCGGCCTCCAGCCTGCCGGGACGCACGGCTATAAACAGCCGATAGCCTTCATGGAGCAGGTGATCCTGTCGCAGGACAGCAGCGCCAGCCTGATCGGGGCGGAGGGCGAAACGGCGCTTGCCGTGCCCGCCGACATCATTTTTTCGGGCAGCGGCGGTCCCGTTCCGCCAACCGTCAGCGCGCCGCTGGTTTTTGCGGGCTATGGCCTGCATCTGCCCGAAGCGGGACATGACGATTTCGCCGGACTCGACCTCAAGGGTAAGATCGTGGTGGTCGTTTCCGGCGGTCCCTCAACCATTTCCGGCGCGCTCAAGTCCCATGCGCGCTCGGAACGCGCCGCATGGCTTGCCAAACAGGGCGTGCTCGGCCTGATCCAGTTGGTCACGCCCAGGCAGGTGGAAATTCCCTGGGACCGCCGCATGGCGCTGGCCAGTCAACCCGCTCTGTTTTTCCGCGACGCGGCCTTGCGAGAGACCGGCGCGCCGTTTCTGGGTGCGCAGCTCGATCCTGCCAAATCCGCGCTGCTTTTTGCGGGCTCCGGCCATGATTTCACAGAGATCGCCGCCGCTGCCGACAATTCCGGGCCCATGCCTTCTTTCCCGCTCGCCCGGCGACTGGAAGCGAAAGTGGCGTCGAAACGCGCGGAGCTCTCATCACCCAACATCATCGCGTTCATGCCGGGAACGGACCCGGCGCTGCGCACGGAATATGTCGTCCTGTCCGCCCATCTCGACGGCTATGGCGTCGGCACGCCGATCAAGGGAGATGCGATCTACAATGGCGCCATCGACAATGCGTCCGGCGTGGCCAGCTTGCTCGAAATCGCCCGCACCCTGCGCGAGAGCAAGGTGAAGCCCAGGCGATCGATCCTGTTCGCCTTCGTCACGGCGGAGGAAAAGGGGCTGCTCGGTTCGACCTATTTCGCGCGGCGCCCGACCGTGCCGCACAAGGGGATGGTGGCGGATCTGAATTTCGACATGGCGCTGCCGATCTTCCCGCTGACCGGCGTGACGCCCATCGGTTACGATCAGAGCAGCTTGGGGAAGGATGCCGAAGCGGTGAGCGCGCAGATGAACCTGCCGATCACGCCCGATCCATTTCCGGACCGGAACGTCTTCATCCGCTCTGACCAATATAGCTTCATCCGAGCCGGCATCCCCGCGCTGTTCTTCAAATATGGCTTCAAGGCCAACACGCCGGAGGCGGCGGTCGAAAAAGCCTGGCGCGCCAATATCTACCATTCGCCCAGGGACGACGCGAACCAGCCGGTGATGCCGGCGGAGTCGGTAAAACTCAACGACTATGTCGCCGCCTTGACCCTGCGCGTCGCCAATGCGCAGGGGCGGCCGCAATGGAACGAGGACAGCTTCTTCCGCCGCTTTGCCAAATAGAGATCATGCTTCATAAAGTTCTAGCGGCAGCCCATCAGGATCAGAAAAGAAGGTGAAGCGCTGTCCGGTGTAAGGATCGATCCGGACCTCCTCGCAGGCAACGTCCGCCGCCTCCAGTCGCGCGACTTCCCTGTCCAGATCGTCGACCGTGAAGGCGAGGTGACGCAGGCCGCAGGCTTCCGGCCGGGTTGGACGGGGCGGGGGCGCGGGAAAGGAAAAGAGTTCGATCTGGGCGTTGCCTGCGTCCAGATCGCATTTCCACGATTGCCGTTCGTCGCGCCACACCTCGCGGATCACGCCGAAGCCCAGGAGGTCGACATAAAAGGCTCTGGACCGCGCATAGTCGGAACAGATGATCGCGATATGATGGATGGCACGCATGCCGGACCTCTATCACAGTGACGGCATCGCCGGAACCTTGATCCCCCCGTCCGGGCGGCCTAAACAGCCGGCCATGACTCATGCCTCCTATCCGGCGCTTCGCCTGCGTCGCACCCGAGCCTCGGCCTGGAGCCGGGCAATGCACGCCGAAAATCGCCTCAGCCCCAGCGACTTCATCTGGCCGCTGTTTGTCACCGAAGGGCAGGGAGTGGAGGAACCCATCAAGTCGCTTCCCGGCGTCTCCCGCTGGTCCGTGGACCTGATGGTCGAGCGCGCGAAGGAAGCGCAGGCGGCGGGCGTTCCCTGCCTTGCCCTTTTCCCCAACACCCAGCCCGAACGCCGCAGCGACGACGGCGCCGAAGCGCTTAATCCCGATAACCTCATGTGCCGCGCCATCCGCGCGATCAAGGACGCGGTGCCCGAGATCGGCATCCTGACCGACGTGGCGCTCGACCCCTATACCGCCCATGGTCAGGACGGCTTGCTCGACGAGGCGGGCTATGTCGTCAATGACGCCACCATCGACGTGCTGATTGGCCAGTCCTTGAATCAGGCTGCGGCGGGCGCGGACATCATCGCGCCCAGCGACATGATGGATGGCCGCGTCGGGGCCATCCGCGAAGCGCTGGAGGAGGAAGGCCATGCCAATGTGCAGATCATGGCCTATTCCGCCAAATATGCGAGCGCCTTTTACGGCCCGTTCCGCGATGCGGTCAGCTCCAGCGGCCTCCTGAAAGGCAATAAGAAGACCTATCAGATGGACCCCGCCAACAGCGAAGAAGCCCTGCGCGAAGTCGCGCTGGACATCGCGGAAGGCGCGGACAGCGTGATGGTGAAGCCGGGCCTGCCCTATCTCGACATCATCGCGCGGGTGAAGGACGCTTTCGCCGTGCCGGTCTTCGCCTATCAGGTGTCGGGCGAATATGCGATGCTGGAAGCTGCCGCCGCCGTGGGTGCGGGGGACCGCGACGCGCTGGTGCTGGAAACGCTGATGGCGTTCAAGCGGGCCGGTTGCTCGGGGGTTCTCACCTATCACGCTCTCCACGCCGCTCGCCTGCTGGAGCGCTGACGCTCCAGCTTGTTTATTGCCACATTTTCCGAGCCGTTGACCGTAACGGTCAACTTGCAAATGCTCTTGGGAGCCTGACATGACCGATCATCCCCCCCATGAACACCCGGGCGCCACCATCCTGCCCTTCAATGGCAAGAGGCCGAAGATCCACTCCAGCGCCTTCATCGCGCCGGGCTGCCGGATTATCGGGGATGTGGAGATCGGTCCCGATGTCAGCATCTGGTATAATTGCGTGATCCGGGCGGATGTGAATTTCATCCATATCGGCGCGCGGACGAATATCCAGGACGGCACGGTAGTCCATTGCGACAGCCCCGGCGACCGTATCGACGGCCGTCCGTCCGAAGGCTGGCCGACCGTCATCGGGGAAGATGTGCTGATCGGCCATATGGCGATGGTCCATGGCTGCGTGCTGAAGGACCGGGCTTTCGTGGGTCTGGGCGCCATCGTCATGAGCGGATGCGCGGTGGAGAGCGACGCCATGCTCGCGGCGGGCGCGCTGCTTTCGCCGGGGAAGACGGTGCCGCATCGCCAGCTTTGGGCGGGACGCCCCGCCAAATATATGCGCGACCTGTCCGACGAAGTGCTGATCGACATGCGCGAAGGCGTCGAGCATTATGTCCATAACGGCAAAGCGCATAAGGGCGCGGTCAAGGCGGCGTTCGCGTCGGATTGAAGGCGCGGTCCATCCACTTCAATCGTCATCCTCGCGGAGGCGGGGATCCATCTCCCATGAGAAGCCCCAAGCGGAACGCGCGGGAGATGGGTTCCCGCCTTCGCGGGAACGACAGGGATATTTCAGGGCTGCGCCAACCGCCCCTTGAGTACATCCAGCCGGTCATTCTGCCCGTCAACAATTGCCAGCGCCGAAGCCCGCGCAGAGTCAATCGCTTCGATCCCACCGATGGCCTTGCCTTCGGACACCGCATTGCTGCGTTCGACATAGAGCACGTCCAAACTTGCCAGCGCCGACACACTGTCGTTGCGCGCGGATTCGAGCGCGCTCAACGCCGTCTGCGCCGCTACCCAGGCCTCGCTGGAAACCGCCGAACCGGAAGCCGCCCGCGTCGCCCGGTCCGCCAGGGGCCAAGCCTTGTCGAAAGCCAACCCGCCCGTCTGAGCCTGTGCCGTCAGTCGGTCCACATTCTGCGTCAGTTCCGGTTCCGGCGCGACCGGCGAGGGTTGGGGCGCCGCCTCGGCAACGGGCGCACCCTCGATGGCCCGCTTGGCGAGCGATGGATAGCCCTGAAAGGTGCTTGCGCAACCGGACAGGAAAAGGGCCAGAGAGGGAAGCAGCCGACGCGGAATCATGGCTCGCATCTAGGATGGCGAGCGCGTGGAAGCAAGTCAGCGCGGCAATGCTGCCGCGTCACGTGCCAAAGCCTCGATCTTCGCCGGATCGACCGGCCCCTTGGGCACGACCCAACTGCCGCCGACGCATTTGATAAAGGGTTCGGCCAGCCATTTCGGCGCGCTTTCCGCCGTGATCCCGCCGGTCGGGCAGAAACGCGCCGTGTGCAAGGGCGCCGCCAGTGCCTTGAGTGCGGGCAAGCCGCCCGAAGTCTCCGCCGGGAAAAATTTGAAATGCGACAGGCCCATATCCAGCCCGCGCATGATGTCGCCCGCCGTCGCGGTGCCGGGCAGGAACGGAATCCCCGCGGCAATCGCTGCCTTGCCCAATGGTTCGGTGAGACCGGGGCTGACGATGAAGCGTGCGCCCGCCTCCATCGCCGCATCCAGTTGCGCCGGATTGAGTACCGTGCCTGCGCCGACCACTGCGCCCTCGACCTGCGCCATCTCCCGGATCACATCCAGAGCCGCAGGCGTCCGCAACGTCACTTCCAGCGCGGACAGGCCACCCTTCACCAGAGCCTGGGCAATCGGCAGCGCGTCCTCGACCCGATCGATCACCAGCACCGGGATCACCGGGGCCAGCTCCATCACTTGTTCCACGCTCAATGACATTATCTCTTCTCCCGAAAGGCCGCTGCGGCGCCGTACAGCCCGATTTCATCATGCAATGCGAGCCGGATCGGCACTGATTTCATCAGGCTTTCGAACCGTCCCTTGGCGGCGAAGCGCTGATGGAACCCGCTCTGCGATAGCAATCCGCGCATCCGCTGGGTCAGCCCGCCCGCCAGCACGACCGTATGCGGCCCCTGCGCCAGCGCGAGGTCGCCCGCAACCGATCCATAGGTCATGCAGAAACGTTCGAGCGCCGCCCGCGCAAACTCATCCGTTCCGTCTATGGCCGCCTGCCAAAGCTCGGCATCCTCCATCAGCACCACCCGATCATGGCCGATGGTCGCCATCGCCTTGTAGATATTGTTGAGGCCCGGCCCCGACACGATCCGCTCGGTGGAGACCCGCAGGAACTTGTCGCGCAGATAGGCGAGGATCTTTTCTTCCAACGGATCGAGCGGCGCGAAGTCCAGATGCCCGCCCTCGGTGGCGATGACATGCGGTTGTCCATCGTCGAAGGCGATCATCGCGACGCCCAGCCCCGTGCCCGGCCCCAATATCGTCACCCCGCCGTCATGTGGAAAGGGCTTGTCCTCCCCGAACAGCAGCGGCAGATTTTCCTGCGGCAGACGCGCCACGGCATGGGCCACCGCCTCGAAATCATTGACCAGCCGCAAATGCTTGAGGCCCAGTTCTTCGTCCAGCGTATCGGGCCGGATCACCCAGGCGCTGTTGGTCAGCTTGATGACCTCACGCCCGATGGCCGTGGCGAAGGCGATCGAGGCGGAGGTGGGCAGATGGCCCCCCTCATCCTCGACGAATGCGGCCCAGCAGGCCTGAAGACTGGGGTAATCCGCGACCTTATATTTGCGCACCTTGCCGAGCGTCGGCACATTGCGCGCATCCAGCTTTGCGCGGGCGAAACGGGCGTTGGTGCCGCCGATATCGGCGGCGATGATTTCGGTCATGAAAGACCTCTCTCCATTCATATCCGTTATCCCAGCTTCCGCTGGGATGACGGGCGCAGGTTTTAAACTTCGGTTTCCATTGCCGCGAGGATGGGCGAGGCGCCCGCTTCGGCAAGGTCGCTATGATGGCGGAACAGCGCGAACAGCTCGCGGCCCGTATCATAGGGAGGCGGGGGAGGCGCGGGCATGTCCCGCATGTCCCACACCGCCGCATCGACCAGCGCCGTGATCTCTCCCGCCTCCGCACAGACCCGCACGACATCGCCGTCGCGCAGCTTGCCGATGGGCCCGCCACCCAAAGCCTCGGGCGAGAGGTGAATCGCCGCCGGCACCTTGCCCGACGCGCCCGACATGCGTCCGTCGGTCACCAGCGCCACGCGGAACCCGCGATCCTGCAACACCCCAAGCGCCGGGGTCAGCTTGTGCAATTCCGGCATGCCGTTCGCACGCGGCCCCTGGAACCGCACGACGACGACGACGTCGCGCTCCAGCTCGCCTGCCTTGAAGGCGCGCAGTACATCGTCCTGATCGTGGAAAACCGCCGCGGGCGCCTCTATGGTCCAGCGTTCCTTGTCGACCGCGCTCACCTTCATGACGCAGCGGCCCAGATTGCCCGACAGCAGCTTCATGCCCCCATCCGCGCTGAACGGATCGGATACGGGGCGCAGGATCGCCCGATCCCGCGATTCCGGCACATCCTTCCAGACCAGCGCGTCATTCTCCAGCACCGGCTCCTGCCCATAATCGGCCAGCCCCCGGCGCGCGACGGTCGGAATGTCACCATGTAGCAGGCCGTTGCCGAGCAGTTCCCGGATCACATAGCTCATGCCGCCTGCCGCATGGAAATTGTTCACGTCGCCCGAACCGTTGGGATAGACCCGCGCCAGCAGCGGCACGACATCCGAAATCTCCGCGAAATCGGTCCAGTCGATATGGATTCCCGCCGCCCGCGCGATGGCGGGCAGGTGGATGGCATGGTTGGTAGATCCCCCGGTCGCCATCAGGCCGATGATGGCGTTGACGATCGCCTTTTCATCGACACAATGCCCCAGCGGCCGGTAATCGTCGCCACTCCAGCCGATGCGGGACAGTTGATGCACCGCCGCCCGCGTCAATTCCTGCCGCAGCTTCGTGCCGGGATGGACGAAGGAGGCGGCGGGCATGTGCAGCCCCATCATCTCCATCATCATCTGATTGCTGTTGGCCGTGCCGTAAAAGGTACAGGTGCCCGCGCCATGATAGCTGGCGCTCTCCGAGTCCAGCAGTTCTTCCTTGCCCACCTTGCCCTCGGCATAGAGCTGGCGAATGCGCACCTTCTCCTTGTTCGCGAGGCCCGAAGGCATCGGCCCGGCGGGGATCAATATGGTCGGCAGATGCCCGAAACGCAGCGCGCCGATCAACAGCCCAGGCACGATCTTGTCGCAAATGCCGAGCAGCAGCGCGCCCTCGAACATGGCATGGGAGAGCGCTATCGCCGTCCCCAAGGCAATGGTGTCGCGGGAAAAGAGCGACAGGTCCATGCCCGCCTGTCCCTGGGTCACGCCGTCGCACATCGCCGGAACGCCGCCCGCGACCTGCGCGGTGCAGCCGACCTCCCGCGCCGCTATCTTGATCTGCTCCGGATAGCGGCCATAGGGCTGATGGGCGGAAAGCATGTCGTTATAGGCGGTGACGATGCCGAAGTTCATCGCGGCGCCGTTACGGATGACAGCCTTGTCTTCACCGCTCGCGGCAAAGCCATGGGCGAGGTTCCCGCACGATAGCTGGGCGCGGTTGGTACCCGCGTCCCGCCCCCGCTCGATGAGGCTCAGATATTTGAGACGCGAAGCGGCGCTCCGCTTCACGATGCGTTCGGTGACCTTGGCGATCACCGGATGAAGATCAGTCATTCCAGCTTGCTCCGTCACGTTCGATAAGGGCAATGGCTGAGGACGGCCCCCAGTTCCCTGAAGAATAGGGCGAAGGCTTCACGCCCGCCTGCTTCCACCCCTCGATGATCGAATCGATCCAGGTCCATTGGGCTTCGACTTCGTCGCGGCGCACGAACAGGGTGGCATCGCCCGCCAGCAGATCGAGGATCAGCCGCTCATAGGCGATGCGGCGGCGCTGCCCGGCAAAGGCGGCGGTCAGCGAAACGTCCAGAGTCACCTCCTTCAGATGCACGTCGCGCTCCAACCCCGGCCTTTTGCTCATGATGAGCAGGCGGATAAATTCTTCCGGTTGCAGGCGGATGATGAGCGTATTGGGTTCCAGCCCCGATCCCTGCCCGTTGCGGCCGAAGATCGAATGGCGCACCGGCTTGAACTGGATCAGGATTTCCGACTGGCGCGTCGGCATCCGCTTGCCCGTGCGCAAGTAGAAGGGCACGCCCTGCCAGCGCCAATTGTCGATATAGGCCTTCAGCGCCACGAAAGTCTCGGTGTCGGACGGCTTGCCCAACTCATCGGCATAGCCGGTGACGATCTGCCCGCCGACCGCGCCCGGCGTATATTGGCCGCGCACGCTATGGGTCTTGACTGTTTCGGCGGTCATCGGGCGCAGAGAGCGCAGCGCCTTCACCTTCTCGTCGCGCACGGCGGTCGGGTCCATCCGCGCGGGTGGCTCCATGGCGATGATCGACAGGATCTGGAGGACGTGGTTCTGCACCATGTCGCGCAGCGCGCCGACGCCGTCATAATAGGAGACGCGGCCCTCAAGGCCCACCGTCTCGCCCACGGTGATCTGCACATGATCGATGGCGGTGGCGTTCCACAGCGGCTCGAACATCACATTGCCGAAGCGCAGCGCCAGCAGGTTCTGGACGGTTTCCTTGCCCAGATAATGGTCGACGCGGAAAATCTGGTCCTCCGAGAACAGCGCGCCGATACCGTCGTTCACTTCCTTGGAGGATGCCAGATCTTTCCCGATCGGCTTTTCCATGGCGATTCGCGTCCAGGGCGTGATCAGGCCTGCTTCGGCCAGTCCCTGCGCGGTCGGCGCGAACAGGGAAGGGGGCGTCGAAAGATAGACGGACACGCCCTTGTCGAGTCGGCCATCCAGCCGCTCCGCCAGCGCCTTGAATTGCGTCGCATTGCCCGCCTCGACGGGTTGATAGACGATGATGTCGCACAACCGCTCCGCGATGTCGGCATCATAGCGGTCGGCGGCAAGGAATTTCCGCAGCGCCTTGTCGATATCGCTTCGAAACTGCTCGTCGGTGAATTCGGAGCGCCCTGACGCGATGATCAGGAAATCTTGCGGAAGCAGGCCATCGGCCAGCAGATTGTAGAGCGAGGGAAAGATCATCCTGTGCGCCAGATCGCCGGTGGCGCCGAATAACAGGAACGTGGCAGACGGTTCGGTCAAAGGTTGTCCCTTTTCCGCTTGAGCGATTTCCAAGCGGGCGGACGCCTGCTGCCGGAAATCGCGTTGACAAAGAAACGGACAGGCCGATCCAATGCAATTGGGCCGGATGTCCGATGTTTTCAGGTCTGCACGATGCCGCCCTTATACCCTGCGGCACTCGTTACGCAAGCAGGCTATCGCTGCCGGCTGCATCTCGCAACCGCGAGAAGATGAAGCCGTTGATTTTTGGCTGGACGCTGGCCGCCGTTTTTGCCATTGGCGCTCCACCCTGGCGTTTTCAAGGAAGATGGAATCATCTTCCTGCTCGGAAAACGCGGTAAAGGGCACGCGGGCGTGGTGAAACTGGTAGACGCGCCGGACTCAAAATCCGGTTCCGAAAGGAGTGTCGGTTCGATTCCGACCGCCCGCACCATCTATTCGAACATTGGCCTGCAATGGATCCACGCGCATATCGCGTCCCTTTTCTAGCGCACGCCAAAAAATGCCCGACAGCGAAGGCTGCCGGGCAGGTAAGCTTTCACGATGTAAAAGCTTCGGGTCGCGCTGCTGCGATTAACCCCAAATCCTTATTATACCAGAGAAATTTTCATTCTCATCAGCAATGGATCAATCTCTTGCCGCGCCCTGTGCATGGAACCAGGGGATCATGCGCGCAATGGCGTCCTCGACCCGGTCGGTCGAAACCGCAAAGCTGAAACGGATGTGCCGGTGCCCGTCGACCGGATCGAAATCGATCCCCGGCGCCGTCGCCACACCTGTTTCGCGCAGCAATTTCTGGCAGAAGGACAAGCTGTCATTGGTCAGATGCCCGACATCCGCATAGATGTAGAAGGCTCCGTCCGGCGGCGCGATCTCCTTCAATCCCAATGCGGGCAGGGCGGCCAGCAACAACTCCCGATTCCGCCGGTAGGTCGCGACATGTCCCTCCAACTCATCGATGCAATCGAACGCTTTCAGCCCTGCATGCTGCGCAAGGGAGGGCGGCGTCAGGAACAGATTGCCCATCCGCGCCCGCGCCGTGTCGACCAGGTCCGGTGGAAACACCACCCAGCCCAGCCGCCACCCGGCCATGGAGAAATATTTGGAAAAGCTGTTCACGATCACCGCTTCCGGCGCGAATTCCAGCATCGACCGCGCCGGCTCGCCGTAACTCAGGCCATGGTAAATCTCGTCCGACACGATCCTGATGCCGCGCGCCCGGCAAATCTCTGCGATTTGCGTCAGTTCCTCGGCCGGAATGATGGTCCCGGTGGGATTGGCCGGACTGGCGATGATCGCGCCGTGGGGCTCCGGTTCCAAAGCCTCCAGCGCCGCCGCGCTGATCTGATAGCGCTCCGCCGGGCCGCAATCGATCTCCAACGGTTCCAGATAAAGCGCCTTCAGCGTGTTGCGATAAGCCACATAGCCCGGCCGCGCCGTCGCCACCCTGGCGCCCGGCGCGAACAGGCTGGTCAGCGCCAGGACCAGGCCAGGCGACGCCCCGCAGGTGAGCAATATCTGCTCCGCCTCTACCGCCACCCCATAGCGTTCGCGATAATGCAGCGCGATCCGTTCCTTCAGCGCCGGGCTTTCCCAATAGCCCATGGGGTCGCTGTCCAGTACGGCATGCGCTTGCGCAATCGCGGCGGACGGCGCCCCGGTCGAAGGCTGCCCGAATTCCATATGCAGGATGGATCGCCCCTCAGCCTCAAGCTTGTGCGCCTCCCGACTGATGGCGATGGCGTGAAAAGGATCGATCTTGGCAACCATGCGCCGCCTCTTACCCGCCCCGCAACCTTGTCACAATTGCCGCGTTGGAAAAGGCGTGAATGAAACCATCCTGAACGCCTTGCAATATTATGGCGCCGCCGCCGCCACCATCGCCGCCCTGATCGTATCGCTGAACCTTGGCCGCCGCATCACCGGCTGGGCGTTCGTGCTGTTCGTGACATCTTCGGTCGCGCTGATCGGCTGGGGTTTCCTCGCCAGGGACAGCGAGGGCATAGGCTTTCAGAACATTGCGCTGCTTGCGATCAATCTGGTCGGCGTATGGCGCTATCTCTTCTCGAAGCACAAACCCCGCGATTGAAAGCTCACTCCGAAATCCAGATCTCTACCGACACGGCATGCTGACAAAGCGCCAGCCGGATCGGCAGTTCCTCGACAGGCCCGCCCGCCAGCGCTCGATCATAAACCGCTTTCTTCGCGGGTCCGCCGATCTGGAGGAAGATATGTCGGCTCGCCAGGATCGCGGCGGCGCTCAGCGACATCCGTTGATGCGGCGCGGCCGGCGGCGTGACCGCCAGCGTCAAGGCTTCGGTCGAAAGCCCCTCTGCCAATTCCTTCGCCGCTGGAAACAGCGATGCGGTATGCCCATCCTCGCCCATGCCCAGCAGCACGATGTCGAGTGGCCAGGGCAGGGCCGCAAAAGCCGCCTCGCATTCGGCCCGCCCGGCATAGGCGTCCGCCGTATCATTCTTCATCGGCACGAACCGCGCCGCCGCAGCCTTCCCCTGCAACAGCGTTTGCCTAACCAATCGCTCATTGCTGTCGGCATGGTCCGGCGCGACCCATCGCTCATCGACCAGCGTCACGATCACCTTGTCCCAATCGAGCGCCACGCCCGACAGCGCCTTCAGCACCGGTCCCGGCGATCGCCCGCCCGAAAGCGCGATCGTCGCCACGCCCCGCGCCGCTATGGCATCGCCCAGGATCATGGCGATCCGTCGCGCCATGTCCGCCGCCGCCAGTGTGCCATCGATGAAAAGATGTTCAGTAGGCATGAGCGCTTAATTCCCTTCCGGAAGGGTGCAGATATCGATCCATTGCGCGCGGGTCAGTTCGGCCAGCCGCTCCGGCGTCAGTTCCACCGAAGTCGTCCGCGATCCCGCCGCCGGAAACACGGTGTCGAAATCACGCAATGACACGTCGCAATAAACGGGCAGCGGCGCCGCCAACCCAAAGGGGCATACGCCCCCGACCGGATGGCCGGTCAATCCCTCGACCTCCTCCAACCCCAGCATCCGCGGCTTGGCCCCAAGCGCGGCCTTGGCCTTGCCGTTGTGCAACCGCGCATCGCCCCGCGCTACCACCAGCGCAACCGCATCCCCGACGCGCAGCGACAGGGTTTTGGCGATCCGGGCAGGAACCACGCCCAGCGCCTCGGCCGCCTCATTGACCGTGGCGGTGCTCACCCCTTGGTCGATGATGGCGACATCCGGCGCATGGGTGGAGAAAAAGGCCCGAACGGACTCCGCGCTCATTCGCCCCGGGTCCCGCTTTGCTGAATCTCCGTCAGCTTGCGCTCCCAGGCGAGGGCATGAGTGACGATCTGATCCAGATCGGCATAAAGCGGCTTCCAGGGAAACTCGCCCATGATCGCCCGGTTGTCGGAAATCAGCGCATCCGGATCGCCCGCACGCCGCCCTTCCATGCGCCGGTCGATCTTGAGGTTCGTCACGCGGTCGACGGCATCCAGCACTTCCAGCACGGAAAAGCCCCGGCCATAGCCGCAATTGAGCAGATAATTCTGCTCCGGCTTGGCCATCAGCGCCTCCAGCGCCAGCACATGCGCCGCCGCCAGATCGGTGACATGGATATAATCGCGCACGCCGGTCCCGTCCGGCGTGTCGAAGTCGGTTCCGAACACCGAAACATGGCTCCGCTTGCCCAGCGCCGCCTCGACCGCGACCTTGATGAGGTGGGTGGCTCCCGCTGTCGACTGGCCCGTTCGCCCCGCCGGATCGGCTCCGGCTACGTTGAAGTAACGCAAGGCGCAAAAGTTCATCGGGTGCGCCGCGCTCACGTCGCGCAGCATATACTCCGTCATCAGCTTCGACATGCCATAGGGATTGATCGGCCGCTGCGGCGTCGTTTCCCTGACCGGGCTTTCCTCCGGAATGCCATAGGTGGCCGCCGTCGAGGAGAAGATGAAATGCGGCACGCCGACGGTCACGACGCTCTCGATCAGGTCGCGGGTCTTGGCGCTGTTGTTGTGATAATATTTCAGTGGATTTTCGACCGATTCCGGCACGACCACCGATCCGGCGAAGTGCATGACGGCCTTCACCGCATGATCGCGAAGCGTCTGTTGCACCAACGGCTGATCGGAAATATCGCCCTGAACGAACGCCACATCTTCGGGCACGGCCCAGCGAAAACCCGTCACCAGATTGTCGATCACCACGACGCCATAGCCCGCGTCCCGCAGCGCCAGCACCGCATGGCTGCCGATATAACCGGCCCCGCCAGTCACCAGAACCGTCGGCTTTTCGCTCATAAAAATCATGTCTCCCCGGAGATGTCCGGGAAGACCTAAACTACCGGCGCACCGATTTACACCCCCATCATGCCGCAGCGCGGGACGAAACGGGGTGATAGAAGGTCGCGCCGCTCGCCGCCATGTCCTGCAACTGCACCGTGGGCGCAAAGCGGTCCCCATGCGTCGCGGCCAGCCGTTCCAGCACGGCCACCACATGACCGATGCCGACCGTGTCCATATGGCTGAACGGCCCGCCGGTATAGGGCGCGAAGCCCCAGCCGAAGATCGCGCCGATATCGCCATCCTCCGGCGTTTCCAACACGCCTTCCTCGAAGCAGCGGGCGCATTCCACAAGCTGGCGATAGAGCAGCCGCTCCTTCACCTCCTCGACATCGGGCTGCACGGCGGCGCGGGGGAACATCTCCTCCAGCCCGGTCCAGAGATGCTTCTTCCCGCCGTCGGGATAGTCGTACCAGCCCTTGGCGCTCTTGCGGCCGAGACGTCCCAGTTCGACCATCCGCGCCATCACCGCGTCGGACGGCTGCGCTATATAGGCGTCGCCCAGTTCCTTCTGGGCAGCCATGACGATCTTGTGGCCAAGCTCGATCGACACTTCGTCGCCCACCGCCAGCGGGCCCACCGGCATGCCCAGTTGCCGCCCGGCATTTTCGATCAGCGCCGGATTGATTCCTTCCGCGACCATCTCCACGCCCTCCTGCACATAGGTGCCGAAGCAGCGCGACGTATAGAAGCCGCGCGAGTCATTGACGACGATCGGCGTCTTCTTGATCTGGCTGACGAAATCCAGCGCCTTGGCGATCGCCGCAGGCCCGGTTTCCTTGCCAAGGATGATCTCGACCAGCGGCATCTTCTCGACTGGCGAGAAGAAATGGATGCCGATAAAATTGGCCGGCTTGCTCCACGCCTTGGCCAGTCTGGTGATCGGCAAGGTGGAGGTGTTGGAGCCGAAGATCGTGTCCGCGCCCAGTGCTTCCTCCACCTTTTTCGTCACTTCGGCCTTGATGCTTGCATCTTCGAACACCGCCTCGATCACGAAGTCCGCCCCGGCGAGCGCCGCATAGTCGGTGGTCGGCGTCACGCGGGCTAGCGTCTCCGCCATCTTCCCCGGCGTCATGCCCCGGCCCAGGCGCTTCTTCAGCACCTCCTCGACATGCACCTTGCCCTTTTCGGCATAGGCCTGGTCGCGGTCGAACAGCACCACTTCGATGCCCGCTTGCGCCGCCACGGTGGCGATGCCCGCGCCCATCATGCCCGCACCCAGCATGGCGAGCTTTGTCGTCGGTGCCTTGGGCTGGTCCTTGGGCCGCCGCGCGCCGCGTTCGGCCGCCTGCTTGTTGACGAACAGGCTGCGGATCATGTTCGCCGCCTGCGGATCGGCGGCGACCTTGGCGAAATATTTGCTCTCGACCCGGATCGCCCGGTCTATGGGCAGGGACGCGCCCTCATAGACAGCCGACAGCAGCGCGATCGGCGCATTCATGTTGCGCTGGGTCTGCTTGAGCGTCATCGGCAAGGCGCCTGCCATGGTCTGCGCGAAAGCCGGATTGAACCCGCCCGCGCCGCCGGGGAACTTGAAGCCCTTGACGTCCCATGGCTGGACGGAGGCGGTGGGGTTGGCCTTCACCCATTGCCGGGCGGCTTCGACCGCCGTGCCCTGCGGCACGACCTGATCCGCGACCTTCATCATCGCTGCATCGGCCGGGCGGAACAGCTTGCCCTGCAACATGTACATCAGGGAGGCCTGCACGCCCATGATGCGCGGCAGGCGCTGCGACCCGCCGGCGCCGGGGAATAGGCCGATCAGGATTTCCGGCAGGCCAAGCTGGGTTCTGGGGCTGTCCCCGACGATCCGCCGGTGACAGGCCAGCGCCAGTTCGAACCCGCCGCCGACGCAGGTGCCCTCAATGGCGCAGGCGACCGGCTTGCCGCAGGTTTCCAGCCGTCGGAACAACTGGTTCAGCACGAAAACCTTGTCGAATATCTCGCCGGGGGAGGGGCGGTTTCCGTTCTCGCTGACCAGCATGGAGCCGAAATATTTGAGGTCCATGCCCGCCATGAAGCCGCTGTCCTTGCCCGAGGCAATGACTGCCCCCTTGATGGCATCCTCGGACGCGATGCGCGTGATCGCGGCGTCCAGATCGGCCAGGAAATCCGGCCCTATGACGTTCATCGACTGATCGGGCACGTCGATGGTCAGCGTGGCGATGCCGTCGGCGTCGATGTCGAAGCGGATCGTGTTCATGATAATCTCTCCCTAATCCGCTCAAACGCGCTCGATGATGATGCCGGTGCCCATGCCCGCGCCGACGCACAGGTTGATGAGCGCGGTGCCCTTGCCGGTCCGCTCCAGTTCATCCAGCGCCGTCCCCAGCACCATCGCGCCTGTCGCGCCCAGCGGATGGCCCATGGCGATCGCGCCGCCGTTGACGTTGATCTTGCCATGGTCGAGGTCCATCGCCTGCATGTAGCGCAGCACGACGCTGGCGAAGGCCTCGTTCAGTTCCCACAGGTCGATGTCGGATTTGCTCATTCCCGCCCGGTTCAGCAGCTTGCCCGCGACGAATTCCGGCCCGGTCAGCATGATCAGCGGCTCCGACCCGATGGAGGCCATGGCCTTGATCCGGGCGCGGGGTTTCAGCCCATATTTCTCGCCCATCTCCCTGTTGCCGACCAGCACCGCGGCGGCGCCGTCGACAATGCCGGAACTGTTGCCCGCATGGTGGACGTGATTGACCTTCTCCAGCTCGGGATAGCGGAGGAGGGCGATGGTGTCGAAACCCGGCATTTCCTCGCCCAGCGCCGTGAAGCTCGGTTTCAGGGCCGCGAGCGACTGCATCGTCGCATCTGGGCGCATATGCTCGTCATGGTCGAGCACCACCTGTCCGATGACATCCTTCACCGCCACGATGGACCGGGCGAAGCGCTTCTCGTCCCAAGCCGCCTTGGCGCGCTTCTGGCTTTCCACGGCGTAGGCGTCGACATCGTCGCGGCTGATCCCGAACTTGGTCGCGATCACGTCGGCGCCGATGCCCTGCGGCGCGAAATAGGTCTTGTAAGCGACCGCCGGGTCCATCGCCCATGCGCCGCCGTCCGATGCCATGGGCACGCGGCTCATCGACTCGACGCCGCCGCCGATGGCGATGCCCGCCTCGCCCGAATAGACCTTGGCCGCCGCCATGTTCACGGCTTCCAGCCCCGAAGCGCAGAAGCGGTTGATCTGCACGCCGGGCACGGTCTGCGCATAGTCGGCGTTCAGCACCGCGACGCGCGCGATGTCCGCGCCCTGCTCGCCCACCGGGCTGACGCAGCCCAGGATCACGTCGTCGACATCGGCGGTGTCGATCTCCGTCCGGTCCCGCACCGCTTCCAGCACCTGCGTCGCCAGTTGGATGGGGGTGATTTCGTGCAGCGACCCATCGGCCTTGCCCCGGCCACGGGGCGTCCTGACGGCATCGTAGATAAAGGCTTCCATGGCTTTCCATTCCTCTCCGCTGGGCGCCGGATAATGCCTGTAAATGTATTTACGTTTACGTAAAGTGCAAGCTCAATCGCCAGCCCGCCCGACCGTAACGTCATTCTCCGGCAGGATTCCCTTTCGATTATCTCGCTGACGGCTTCGTCTTTTTTCCCGATTCGTGGATTTGACCCGATCGCCTTATTCCGCTTCATGGAAAGAGTGTCAGAGTCGGACCCCTCGCAAGCGCCGTCGCCCTTATCGATCCCGATCTTCCGCGCGATCTGGTGCGCCAGCCTTGCGTCCAACTTCGGCGGGTTGATCCAGTCGGTCGGCGCCCAGTGGATGATGACTTCGCTCTCCGCCTCGCCGCAGATGATCGCGCTGGTGCCGGCGGCGACCACCTTGCCGATCATGCTGCTGTCGCTTTGGGCGGGCGCGGTGGCGGACAATCGCGACCGGCGGGTGGTGATGCTGCTCTGCCAGCTATCCATGCTCACCGTCTCCGCCCTGCTGGCATTGTTCGCCTGGATGGGATGGGTGACGCCCTGGGCGTTGCTGGGCTTCACCTTCCTGATCGGCTGCGCTACGGCCATCAATGGGCCTGCATGGCAGGCTTCGGTCGGTGACATGGTGCCGCGTGCGGCCTTGCCCAATGCCGTTTCGCTCAATTCCATGGGTTTCAACATGGCCCGCAGCATCGGCCCGGCGCTGGGCGGCGTCATCGTGGCCGCCGCCGGCGCGGCGACGGCCTTTCTGGTCAATGCGGTCAGCTATATCGGCCTGGTCATGGTGCTGGCCCGGTGGCGGCCCGAAAGCGTCCCCCAGCTTCTGCCGCGCGAACGCATGGGCGTCGCGATGCGGGCCGGGGTCCGCTATGTCACCATGTCCCCGAATATCCAGCTCGTCCTGCTGCGAAGCGCGGCCTTTGGTATCGGCGCAAGCGCCGTTTCAGCGATGATGCCGCTGGTGGCGCGCGACATATTGGGTGGCGGGGCCCTGACTTTCGGGGCGCTCAGCGGCGCTTTCGGCATCGGCGCGGTGTCGGGCGCGCTGCTGACGGGGCAATTGCGCCGCCGCTTTTCCGTCGAGACCATCGTGCGCTGCGCCGCCATGGCGCTCGCGGTCGGCACGGCTCTGATGGCGGTCAGCGACTGGCTGGCCGTGGCGTTGGCGGGGCTCCTGCTGGCCGGCGCGGGCTGGGTGATCGCGCTTTCGACCTTCAACGTTTCCGTTCAGATGTCGGCGCCGCGCTGGGTCGTGGCGCGGGCCGTCGCAATTTATCAGATGATAGCCTTCGGCGGCATGGCGGGCGGCGCCTGGCTGTTCGGCACATTGGCGGAGGACCATGGCGTCACCGCCGCCCTCTATATCGCCTCAGCCGTCCAGTTCGTCTCTGCGCTCATCGGCTATGTGCGTCCGCTGTCGCAGGCGGGCGAGGAAAATCTCGACCTCCAGAATTTGTGGCGGGAGCCCGAGACGGCGGTTCCGATCGAGCCCCGCAGCGGGCCTGTGGTCGTCACCATAGAATATCGCATAGCCGCCGGATCGGTCGTTCCCTTCCTGGCGGCGATGAGCGAGCGCCGCCGCATCCGCCGCCGCGACGGCGCCCATGGCTGGTCGCTGTTGCGCGACCTAGGCGATCCGGAATTATGGGTGGAGCGCTACCATGTGTCGACCTGGCTGGACTATGTCCGTCACAACAGCCGCCGGACCGTTGCCGACAGGGCGAACAGCGAAGCCATAAATGCGCTGCACCGCGGCCCCCATCCGCCGGTCGTCCATCGCATGGTGGAACGTCAGACCGGCTCGCTGCCTTTGGGCCGTTCGGCCGATCCGCGCGAGATGGGCGATCCCATGACCGATCCGACCCGTTCCAGCTAATTTGCTATTCGGGCCGTCGCTCCGCCAGATCCTCCGGCGTGTCGATGTCCCGCAGGCATGCGCTCATGGTTTCGATCTGCACGCCATGGCTGAGCAGCGCGCGGGCGCCCTGGTCTCCGCGCAAAGCCAGCAGTTCGGGGAAATGCTTCCGCCCGATGAAGGCCGGGGGCGAAGAGGAAAATCCGTCGGTGCTGGCGACGACGGACCGGATATCTTCGGCTGCCAGGCAGATGCGGTTGTAATGCGTTTGCGGTACATCGGGCATGTCGGCCAGGCAGACCAATATGCCCCGGCATTTCCGGATCGGCATCACATGTTCGACTGCCCGGATGATGCTGCCCGATATGCCGTCTTCCGGCCGGTCGTTGACCAGGATCGTGTAACCGCGCCTTTCCAGCCGGCGATGCAGGACCGGCGCCTGGCCGATGGGCCGCGCGACCGCCACCAGTTCGGCAAAGATCATGGAAGCGATGGTTTCCAGCGCGTGGACGGCGACAGGCTTGCCGCGCCAGTCGGCCATCAGCTTGTCCTCCTCCCCGAAACGTGAGGAGGTGCCCGCTGCAAGGAGGACGGCGGCGATATGTTCGGTCCGCATGGTTCCCCTGTGGATGATTATAGCGACCCGGTTCATCCGGTTTGATATCCATGTGCCACCGCTATGTTGTCCTGTCCAGCATGGCGAGGGGGCTGGCGTTCCTGCGAATCAGTCGCCATATGCCGCCAAGCAACAAAGGAGTGGTGCCGTCCATGGAATATGATCCCGATGCCGAAGCTGCGGGCGAGTCGGTAAAGATCCCGGTTCCAAAAGACGTTGCCGACGCGATCCGCACGCTGATTCGCTGGGCGGGCGACAATCCGGACCGGGAGGGCTTGGTGGAAACGCCCAAACGCGTGGCGCGCGCGTGGAAGGAATATTGCCGCGGTTACGATGTTGATCCGGCCTATCATCTCTCGCGCATCTTCCATGAGGTGGGGGGTTATGACGACATCGTGCTGCTGAAGGACATTCCCTTCCAGTCGCATTGCGAACATCATATGGCGCCGATCGTCGGCGTCGCGCATATCGCCTATCTGCCCGGCCCCTATGTCGTGGGCATATCGAAGTTGGCGCGCGTGCTCCATGCCTTCGCCCATCGCCTTCAGGTGCAGGAGCGGCTGACCTCCGAAGTCGCCAATTGCATCTGGGAGCATCTGAAGCCCGAAGGCGTTGCCGTGGTGATCGAAGCGACCCATGGCTGCATGACCGGACGGGGGGTGCGGACTCCCAATGTCGTCATGAAGACCAGCCGCATGCTCGGCGTCTTCCGCGACGATGTGAAGAGCCGCGAAGAAGTGCTGAAGCTGATCGGCGCGTGAGCGAAGAGGAAGTCCCCGCCTATCGGCCCCTGAGCGGCACGAGGAAGCGCGCGGAACAGGCCGGTGCGCGGCCCTTGGCGCAAAAGCGGCTCGCGCTGGTGACCGGCGGTCATCGGCGGTTGGGCGGAGTCATCGCAGCCGCCTTCGCGCGGGCTGGCTATTCGTTGGCTATCCATGGCAGCCACGACACCCGGCTCGATTCCCATCTGGCGCTGATGCTGGAGGAGAATGCGACCGAATGGGACGGCTTCACGGTCGATTTCACCGATCCGGAGAGCGCCGAGGAACTGGTGGCCCTGGTTGCCGAGCGTTTCGGCCGTCCGCCCGATGTTCTCGTCAACAGCGCCGCGATCTTCGGGCAGGACCGGCTCGACAGCGTCAGCGCCGATGATCTGATGCGGCATTATGCGGTCAATTGCGCTGCGCCCGCCTTGCTTACCAAGGCTTTCGCCACCATCCCGGCGGGTACGGGGGATCGGTGCATCATCAATATTCTCGACCAGCGGATCGAACATCCGCATGGCGATCAACTGGCCTATACGCTTTCGAAAATGGCGCTGGCAGGGCTGACGCGGCTGTCCGCCTCGACATTGGCGCCGCAGGTTCGCGTCAATGGCATCGCGCCCGGCCTCACGATCGCTACGCCCGATTATGATGACGGCCAGATGGAGCGGCTGGCCGGGATGATGCCGCTGGAGCGCCTGCCGCAGGCGGAGCAGATTGCCGAGGCCGTCCTTTATCTGTCTGGCGCCAGCGCCGTGACCGGGCAGACGCTCTATATCGACGGCGGCGCGCATCTGCGCAGCTATGGACGGGACTTCATGCATCTGTGCCGATAGGGGCTGCGAAGATGCGGTTTGCGAGGACTGGTCAAGGGCTCTTGCGCTGCATAGAGCGGATGCCAAATGGTCGAATGAATGGAGGCGGCGATGGCTTATGAAACGATCCTGGTGGAACAGCGCGACGCGGTGACGCTGGTCACGCTCAACCGTCCTCAGGCGTTGAACGCGCTGAACGGGCAGGTGCTGAAGGATCTGGGCGCGGCCTTCGCCGCCTATGACGTCGATCCATCGCAGCGCTGCCTGGTTCTCACCGGCAGCGAAAAGGCCTTTGCCGCAGGCGCCGACATCAAGGAAATGGTGGAAAAGGACGCGGCGGACTTCTTTCTGGAAGATTTCTTTTCCGGCTGGCAGAGCAAGGTCGTCGCCACCCGCAAGCCCTGGATCGCGGCGGTTGCCGGCTTCGCGCTGGGCGGGGGTTGCGAACTGGCGATGATGGCGGACTTCATCCTGGCGGCCGACACCGCGAAATTCGGTCAGCCAGAGATCAAGCTGGGCGTGGCGCCGGGCATGGGCGGCTCGCAGCGCCTGACCCGTGCCGTCGGCAAGGCGAAGGCCATGGAAATGTGTCTGACCGGACGCATGATGGGCGCCGAGGAAGCGGAAAGCGCCGGTCTGGTCGCGCGGATCGTTCCGGCTGCCCAACTGCTGGACGATGCGCTCAAGACCGCCGCCACGATCGCCGGAATGCCGCCCATGGCCGCGATGGTGAACAAGGAAATGGTCAATCTGGCGTTCGAAACCGGGCTGGCTCAGGGCATATTGACCGAGCGCCGCCTGTTCCAGATCCTGACCGCGACGGAGGACAAGAAGGAAGGCATGGAAGCCTTCGTCGCCAAACGTCCCGGCGTCTGGAAGGGGCGCTGATAAATCTGGGATAATGTGCTCCCGCCTTCGCAGGAGCACGAAGTTTCAAATCAGCTAATCCACTGGCAGAAGAGTTTACTTCCCCTCCAGCATCTCGATCATCAGCGAAAAGTCGCGGGTCGCTTCACCCTGATTGACGAGCAATTGGTAAAGGGATTCCGCCGCATTCCCCATCGGCACGCTCGCCCCGACCGAAGCCGCCGCTTCGCTCGCCAGCTTCAGATCCTTGAGCATCAGTCCCGCGGCGAATCCGCCCTGATAGCCATTGTCCGAAGGGCTTTGCGGCCCGACGCCTGGCACCGGGCAATAGCTGGTCATCGACCAGCTCTGCCCTGACGACACGCTGGAAATATCGTAGAAGGTCTGCGGATCGAGCCCGAGCTTCTTTGCCATGGCGAAGGTCTCGCAAGTCGCCACCATGGTCGCGCCGAGCAGCATGTTGTTGCAGATCTTGGCGGCCTGCCCATTGCCCGCGCCGCCGGCATGGATCACCGCCTTGCCCATGGCGGACAGGATCGGCTTGGCCCGGCCGAAAGCCTGGTCCGTGCCGCCGACCATGAAGGTCAACGTTCCGCCATTGGCAGCGGCGATACCCCCCGAAACCGGCGCGTCGACCATCTCGAAGCCCTTGGTGGCAGCAGCCTCCTCGACTCGCCGCGCCGTGGCAACATCGATGGTCGAGCAATCGAGGAACAGCGCATCCGCCTTCGCCGCACCGAAGACCTCTCTTGTATAGACGCCCTCCACATGCTTGCCTGCGGGCAGCATGGTCACGACCGCATCGGTTCCGGCCACCGCTTCGGCCACACTTGCGCAGCGCACAGCGCCGCCCTCGACGGACTTGGCCAGAGCCTCCTCCGACAGGTCGAATGCCCGCACGGTAAAGCCGTTTTTCAGCAGGTTGGCGGCCATGCCGCCACCCATATTGCCTAGGCCGATAAAGGCGATGGTCTGGCTCATCTCAAGGCACTCCTCTTGTCTTCAACCGCGCAATTCAGGCAGCGGCGTCCATTCTTTTTCCGGGGGCAGGGGCGCGAACAGGCTGTCCAGCAGTTCGTCCGTCACATCCTCCGGCCGCGCCGGGTTCCATCGCGGCGCATTGTCCTTGTCGAAGATCACAGCGCGCACGCCCTCGATGAAATCGGGGCGGCGGATGACATGATGACCGATGCGATATTCGTTGCGCATATTGTCGGCAAAGTCGGTAAAGGCCGCGCCCTCCACCATCTGGCGCAGCGCCACCTTGATGGTCTGAGGCGACTTTGTGGCGAGGGTGGCAAGCTGTTCCCGCGCCCAATCCGACCCATCCGTCTCCAGCGCGGCCAATATCTCCTCGAAACGATCCGAGGCGAACAGGCGGTCGATCTGGGTCCGATGCGCTGCCACGGTAGAAGGTGGCGGCGCGTCGGCCATTTCGTCCAGAATTTCGGGCAGACCGTCCGGATCGGCAATGATTCGCGCCTTCACTGCCTCCAGCTTGTCCGAGGTCATATAATGGGTGGCGATGCCGATGGCAGCGCAATCCGCGCCCTTGATCCGCGCGCCCGTGGTCGCCAGCCAGGCGCCGGTCCGCCCCGGCATGCGCGGCAGGAACCAGCCGCCGCCGACATCGGGAAACAGGCCGATGCCCGTTTCCGGCATGGCATAAGTGGTCCGCTCGGTCGCCACACGATAGCGCGCCGGATCGGAAATGCCGACGCCCCCGCCCATGACGATGCCGTCGATGAAGGCGACGACCGGCTTTTCATAGACGAAAAGCAGATGGTTCATCCGATATTCGATGAAGAAGAACTGCTCCGCCTCGGAACAATCGCCCTTGGCGCTTTTGGCGATCATCGCGATGTCACCGCCCGCGCAAAAACCCCGAGACAGCTTGGGATCGCCATCCGGCGAGGCCGCATGGTCGAGCATCACCGCAACGACGCTCTCATCCGTCCGCCAGGCCAGCAGCGCGTCGATGATGGCGCTGCACATTTCGGTGGTCAGCGCATGGATCGCCTTGGGCCGGTTAAGCCGGATGCGCCCCACGCCATTGTCGATTGAAATGAGAACCTGATCAGTCATGATGGCTCCCGCGCTCATTGCCGCAGCATGTCGCGCGCGATGATCATGCGCATCACCTGATTGGTGCCTTCCAGGATCGAATGCACGCGCAAATCCCGCCAGAACCGCTCGATCGGATAGTCCATCAGATAGCCATAGCCGCCATGCAGTTGCAGCGCCCGGTCGACCACCGAGGATCCGGTGTCGGTCGCCAGCCGCTTGGCCATTGCGGCGAAGCGGGTCTTGTCCGGCGCATTTTCCGTCACCTTGACCGCCGCCGCATAGAGCAGCGTGCGCGCCGCCTGCAATTCGGTCTCCATGTCCGCCAGCATGAACTGCGTGTTCTGGAAATCGGCGATGCTCTGGCCGAACTGCTTGCGGTCCTTGCTGTAAGCTAGCGCTTCGTCGATGCAGCGCTGCGCCCCGCCCAATGAACAGGCGCCGATGTTCAGCCGTCCGCCGTCCAGCCCCATCATCGCGATGCGGAAGCCTTCGCCCTCGCCACCGACCAGATTTGCCACCGGCACCCGCACGCCATCGAAATTGACCTGCGCCGTCGGCTGGGAATGCCAGCCGAGCTTGCGCTCCTGCGCGCCAAAGCTGACGCCGGGCATATCCTTCTCGATGACGAGGCAGCTTATGCCTTTGGGGCCATCATCGCCGGTACGGACCATGACAACATAGATTTCATTCTCGCCGCCGCCGGAGATGAATTGCTTGGAGCCGGTGACGACATAATGATCGCCGTCCCGCACGGCCCGCGTCTTGAGCGCAGCCGCATCCGATCCCGATCCCGCTTCGGTCAGGCAATAGCTGCCGATCCGCTCCATCGGCACCATGGATGGCAGATATTTGTCCTTCACCGCCTTGCCGCCGAAGCGGTCGATCATCCAGGCGGCCATATTGTGGATCGAGATGAAGGCGCTGGTCGACGGACAGCCATAGGCCATCGCCTCCATGATCAGCGCCGCCTCCAGCCGCCCAAGGCCGATGCCGCCCGCTTCCTGCGACACATAGATGCTGCCAAAGCCCAGCTCTGCCGCTGCGCGGATGGTGTCGCGGGGGAAGATATGCTTTTCGTCCCACTCCGCCGCATGGGGCGTGATCGCGTCGGCGGTGAACCGGCGCGCCATATCCTGAATGGCCAACTGGTCCTCGGTGAGATCGAACTGGCTCACAAGCTCTCCCTGACGTGCACATTAACCTGTCCCTCTAGATACGATGCGGAATTGCATGCAACAACGCAGTTCTGCATAGCGTCGCAGCGATTTTGCAGATTAAGCGGACGGCAGATGTTCGATTGGGACGATCTCAGGGTCTTTCTGGCGGTGGCGCGCACGCGCAAGATCGCCCCGGCGGCGCGCGCGCTGGGCATCGACGCGACGACGATTGCCCGGCGGCTCGCCCGGCTGGAGCGGAAGCTGGGGCCCGAACTGTTTGAGGTGGGAGCAGGGGAGCGCACCCTGACCGCTTATGGTCAGGCGCTCCTCAGCCATGCCGAAAGCATCGAGAGCGCGGCTCTGGCGGCTATGGAGGAGGCGACCGGCCGGGAACATCATCTGAGCGGCCAGGTGCGGCTGTCGGTGGCGGAGGGCTTCGGAACCTGGGTGCTGGCGCCGGGCCTCACCGATTTCAGCCGCCGCCATCCGGGCATCCGGCTGGACCTCATCACCGCCTCGGGCTTCCTTAACCCCTCGAAGCGGGAAGCGGACATGGCGGTCATGCTGGCGCGGCCGCAGCGAGGGCGGCTGTCGGTCCGGCGCATGGGCGATTATCGGCTGCATCTTTATGCGGCCCCCGCCTATCTGGCGCAGGCCGGTACGCCCCGCAGCACCGCCGACCTGCGGGATCATGTGCTGGTGGGCTATGTGCCCGAATTCATCTTCTCCCCCGAACTCGACTATCTGGACGAGGTGGAGGCGGGGTTGGAGGCCAGCCTGCGCGCCACCAGCATCAATATGCAGCATCGCATGATCGCGGAAGGAGCGGGGATCGGCGTGTTGCCCGATTTCATCGCGGCAAGCGACTCCCGACTGGTGCCGGTCATGGTCGAACGGGTGGAGATCATGCGCAGTTTCTGGCTGGTGACGCATGGCGATCTCAAGAAGCTGCCGCGCATCGCTACCGTGGCGCTATGGTTGCAGGAACGTATCGAAACCTTGAAGGGCGGGGCTTCTGTCGGTCGAGCGACCTGAAAACACTCCTAAAGCCAATCGACGGCGCCCGTCCGGCCCGCTAAGGGAGTCGGCATGACAGTGAAATGGTCGCAGTTCGCTCATGCAACATAAGCCCAAGCGCAGAAGCGCGATCGCCCTGCCCAACAGCGAGTTGCGCGCCAGGGCGACCGAATATCTGGATTTTCTGGCTGCCTGGGTGAAGAAGCCGCGCCAGACTGCTTCGGTCGTGCCCAGCAGCCGCTATCTCGCGCGTTTGATGGTCGAGCATATCGTTCCAGAGGATGGCCGGGTGATCGAACTGGGCGGCGGCACCGGCGTCTTTACCCGCGCCATTCTGGGCACCGGCCTGCCTCCGGAGAAGCTGGAGGTGGTGGAGATCAATCCCGCCTTCGCGCGCGGATTGCGGCGTCATTTCCCCCATGTATCGGTGCTCGAAACCCCCGCGCAGATCGTCTCCACGGTGGCGGCAGGCGAGGCGGGGGAATATCAGGCGGTCATTAGCGGCCTGCCGCTGCTGGCGATGGACCGCCAGATGCATGCCGACATCCTGTCCGAAAGTTTTCGCATGCTTCGGCCGGGCGGGGTCTTCATTCAGTTCACCTATTCCCTGCGCCCACCGGTCAGCAGGGAAATTCTCGATGCGCTGGGGCTGGATGTCGCCCGCGCCGGGCAGACCGTCCGCAACTTCCCCCCGGCCACCGTTTTCCGCTTTTTCCGCAAGGGCGAATAATCCCGCGGTTGCGTTGCGGAAGCTGCGCCCTATCTTTGCGCTTCAGAAAAGGGGGCATTGCCGCGCATGGCGTCCATCATAACCGTTTCCGGCCTGACCAAAAGCTATGCTTCGGGTTTTCAGGCGCTCAAGGGCGTCGACCTGAAGATTGAGGAGGGCGAGATATTCGCGCTGCTCGGGCCGAACGGCGCTGGCAAGACCACCATGATCTCCATCATCTGCGGCAATGTCCGGCCAACCGGCGGCAGCGTCACCGTGGCCGGGCATGACATCATCCGCGACTATCGCGGGTCGCGATCGGCCATCGGGCTGGTGCCGCAGGAGCTTCATACCGACGCGTTCGAGCGGGTGATCGACACGGTCACCTTCTCCCGCGGCCTGTTCGGCAGGCCGCGCAACGACGCTTATATCGAGAAGATTCTGCGCGACCTGTCGCTCTGGGATAAGCGCCATAGCAAGATATTGGAACTGTCGGGCGGCATGAAGCGCCGCGTGATGATCGCCAAGGCGCTCTCTCACGAGCCGCGCGTGCTTTTTCTGGATGAGCCCACCGCCGGCGTCGATGTCGAACTGCGCCGCGACATGTGGAAGCTGATCGGGGAACTGCGCCAGACCGGCGTCACCATCATCCTCACCACCCATTATATCGAGGAAGCGGAAGAGATGGCGGACCGGGTGGGCGTCATCAACAAGGGCGAACTGGTGCTCGTCGAGGAAAAGACCGCCCTCATGAAGAAGCTCGGCAAGAAGACGCTGACCATCGTGCTGGCCGAGCCGCTTGCCAAGGTTCCGCCGGAGCTTGGCCAATGGCAGGTCGCGCTGAAGGCGGACGGTCATGAGATCGAATATGTGTTCGACACCCAGGCGGAGCGGACCGGCGTTTCGTCGCTGCTGCGCAGGCTGGGCGATCTCGGCATCGGCTACAAGGACCTCAATACCGAGCAGAGCAGCCTGGAGGATATTTTCGTCAGTCTGGTCCACCAGGAGAAGGCAGCATGAGCGGCTTCAATCCCCAAAGCGCAAGCCGTTTCAACCACCGGGCGATCTGGTCGATCTACAGATTCGAACTGCATCGCTTTCGCCGCACGCTGCTGACCGGGCTGCTGGTGCCGGTGATCACCACCTCGCTCTATTTCGTGGTGTTCGGCGGCGCGATCGGCTCCCGCATGACGCAGATCGACGGAATTCCCTATGCGGCGTTCATCGTGCCCGGCCTCATCATGATGTCGATGTTCACGGAGAGCATCTTCAACGCCAGCTTCGGCATCTACATGCCGAAATTCACCGGCACCATCTACGAACTGCTCTCCGCGCCGGTCTCGGCGGTCGAAACCATTATCGCCTATGTCGGGGCGGCCGCGACCAAGTCGCTGATCGTCGGCACGATCATCTTCGTGACCGCGCATTTGTTCGTGGACCTGCCTGTCGCCCATCCGCTGGCGATGATGGCCTTCATGGTGCTGATCGCGATCAGTTTCTGCCTGTTCGGTTTCATACTGGGCATCTGGGCGCAGAGTTTCGAGCAGTTGCAGGTGATCCCGCTGCTGATCATCATGCCGATGACCTTTCTAGGCGGGGCTTTCTATTCGATCCACATGCTGGCCGAACCGTGGCGGACGATCACCCTGTTCAACCCTATCGTCTATCTGATCTCCGGCTTCCGTTGGACCTTTTTCGGGCGGGGCGATGTGGGGATAGAGTTCAGCCTGCTGTTTATCGCGGGGATGCTGGGGCTTTGCCTCGGCGTTATCGGCTGGATGTTCCGGACGGGCTATCGTCTCAAGAAATAGGTGTGCGCTAACTCAACCGGTCAATGGTTTCCGGGTCCAGGCCGCCGGGAATGATCATGATCGGGCAGGGCAGCTTGCCCGCGTCGGCGCCTGCGAAGTGCGAGACGAGGACGCCCGGATGGCCGCTGGCGGCGGCGCCCAGCACCAGCGCCGCGACATCGTCCATCTCCTCCAGCGTGTGGCGCACGATCGTCACCGGGTCGCCCTGGCGCACGGTGATGCTGGGGCGGATACCGGACTCGTCGGTCAGGGTGCCCGCCGCGCTCGTCACCAGCGCTTCGGCGCGTTGCAGGGCTTCGTCCTCCATCGTCGCCTGCACGCCGCCCCATTGGACGAACTCGGCGGGCGGGATGAGAGCCAGGATGCGGACGGCGCCCGCCGTCTTGGCGGCGCGTCGAGCAGCGAAGCGGAGCGCGGTTTCCGCCTCGGGCGATTCGTCGACGACAACCAGATATGTCCGCATTTTCCTGCGTCCTCGAAATATGAAGGGCCTTTCGTCGGCCGCTGAACCTGACAGAGTGAACCTATATGGTTCGCCTTGAACCGGTCTGGTGAAATGTGGCGGATAATTGGGGCGGGCGCAAGGCTTGGCCTTGACCGTTCCGGCCAAAGCGCCGAAACGAACTGCATTGCCCCATGCCCGATAAAAATGAGAGGCCTTCCACCCATGAGCAAAACGATCCAGATGCCTGCCCTTTCCCCGACCATGGAAGAAGGGACGCTGGCGAAGTGGCTGGTGAAGGAGGGCGATACGGTTTCGTCCGGCGATCTGCTGGCCGAGATCGAGACCGACAAGGCGACGATGGAATTCGAAGCCGTCGATGAAGGCATCGTGGCGAAGATCCTGGTGGCCGAAGGGTCCGAAGGCGTGAAGGTCGGCACCGTGATCGCCATCATTGCCGAGGAAGGCGAGGATGTGTCGCAAGCCGCGAAGGGCGATGCCGCTCCCAAGGCGACGGCTGCGCCCAAGGCCGATCCCGTCCCCGCCAAGGCGGAGGCCGCCGCGCCTGCCCCTGCGGTCAAGGCCGATCCCGCGCCTGCCCAGGCCGTCGACAGCCGCGTGAAGGCCAGTCCGCTCGCCCGCCGTCTGGCGGAGGCGAAGGGTCTCGATCTCTCCGCTCTGGCGGGTTCCGGTCCCAATGGCCGTATCGTGAAGGCCGATCTTGAGGGCGCTGCGCCCTCTGCAAAGGCTGCTGTTCCGGCTCCCGCCACCGCGTCGGCCGTTGCCCCGGTGGTCGCCCCGGCAGCCGCGCAGGATTTCGGCATCCCGCACGAGGTCATCAAGCTCAGCGGCATGCGCAAGACGATTGCACGCCGCCTGACCGAATCCAAGCAGCAGGTGCCGCACATCTACCTGACCGTGGACGTTCAGCTCGACAAGCTGCTGAGGCTCCGTGGCGAACTCAACGCGGGTCTGGCATCGCGGGCCGTCAAGCTGTCGGTCAACGATCTGCTGATCAAGGCGTTGGGCGTCGCGCTGATCCAGGTGCCGGAGTGCAATGTGCAGTTCGCCGGCGACCAGATGCTGCAGTTCCAGCGCGCCGACATTTCGGTGGCCGTGTCGATCCCCGGCGGGCTGATCACGCCGATCATCACCGGCGCCGACAGCAAGGGCGTCGCCGCGATTTCGACCGCGATGAAGGATCTCGCCAGCCGCGCCAAGGACGGCAAGCTGAAGCCGGAGGAATATCAGGGCGGCACCGCGTCCCTTTCCAACATGGGCATGTTCGGCATCAAGCAGTTCGAAGCTGTCATCAACCCGCCGCAGGGCATGATCCTGGCCATCGGCGCGGGCGAGAAGCGGCCGTTCGTTATCGATGACTCCCTCCAGATCGCGACGGTCATGTCGGCCACAGGCAGCTTCGACCACCGCGCCATCGACGGCGCCGATGGCGCACGCCTGATGCAGGTCTTCAAGGAACTGGTCGAGAACCCGATCGGCATGCTGGCCTGATGGCTGGACTGGAAGAGCAGCCGCCGGCGGACAGTCCGGCGGTACGGGTCATCGCCATGCCTTCCGACACCAATCCCTATGGGGATATTTTCGGCGGTTGGCTGATGAGCCTGATGGACTCGGCGGCGGGGTCCGTCGCGGCCCGGCATAGCCATGGGCGCGCAGTGACGATCGCGGTGGAGGGCATGACCTTCCTTCGTCCCGTCGTCGTGGGTGATGAAGTGTCAGTCTTTGCACGGCTGGTTTCCGTCGGGCGGACGTCGATGAGCATTGCCGTGGAGGCCTGGCGGCGCGCGCGCCATGACGACCGGTCCTATCGCGTGACCAAGGCGACCTTCACCTTCGTGGCGATCGGAGAGGATCGCCAGCCCCGTTCCGTGCCGCCCTTTACCCCTCCGGCGACGTGACATATTTCAAGGAAAAGCGAGTTTGATCATGGCTGAGAATTACGATGTCATCGTTCTGGGCTCCGGCCCCGGCGGCTATGTTGCCGCCATCCGCGCAGCCCAACTGGGCCTGAAGACCGCGATCGTCGAGCGCGAGAATCTGGGCGGCATCTGCTTGAACTGGGGCTGCATCCCGACCAAGGCGCTGCTGCGCTCGGCGGAAATCTATCATTATATGCAGCATGCCAAGGATTATGGCCTGGCTGCCGAAAAGATCAGCGCCGATATCGAAGCGGTGGTGAAGCGTTCGCGCGGCGTAGCCAAACAGCTCAATCAGGGCGTCACGCATCTGATGAAGAAGAACAAGATCACCGTCTATATGGGCGACGGCAAGTTGGTCGCCAAGGGCAAGCTCAGCGTCACCAGGGACGGCAAGACTGAGGAACTGACGGCGAAGAACATCATCGTCGCCACGGGCGCTCGCGCCCGCGATCTGCCCTTCGCCTCCGCGGATGGCAAGCGGGTGTGGACCTATCGTCACGCCATGACCCCGCCGGAAATGCCGAGCAAGCTGCTGGTCATCGGTTCGGGCGCCATCGGCATCGAGTTCGCCAGTTTCTACAACGATATGGGCGCGGACGTGACCGTGGTGGAGATGCTGGACCGCGTGGTGCCGGTCGAGGATGCGGATGTCTCCGCTTTCCTCGAAAAGGCGCTCAAGAAACAGGGCATGACCATCATGACCGGCGCGGGCGTGGACAAGCTCGAAGTCGGCGCCAATGGCGTCAAGGCCGCGATCAAGGGCAAGGACGGCAAGATCGTCAATGGCGAATACAGCCATGTCATCGTCGCTATCGGCATCGTCCCCAATACCGAGAATATCGGCCTGGAGACGCTGGGCGTGAAGACCGAGCGCGGCCATATCGTCACCGATCCCGCCTGCAAGACCAATGTCGAGGGCATCTGGGCGATCGGTGACGTGACCGCGCCGCCATGGCTGGCGCACAAGGCCAGCCATGAGGGCGTGATCGCGGCGGAAGCCATTGCCGGCAAGCATCCGCATGCCATGGATGTGCGCAACATTCCGGGCTGCACCTATTGCCATCCGCAGATCGCGTCTGTGGGCCTCACCGAAGCCAAGGCGAAGGAAGCGGGCTATGACGTGAAGGTCGGCATGTTCCCTTTCATCGGCAATGGCAAGGCGATCGCGCTGGGCGAGGCCGAGGGCTTCACCAAGACCGTATTCGACGCCAAGACCGGCGAATTGCTGGGCGCGCATATGGTCGGCGCTGAAGTGACCGAGATGATCCAGGGCTATACCATCGGCAAGACGCTGGAGACGACCGAGGCGGAACTGATGCACACGGTCTTCCCGCATCCGACCATCTCTGAATCGATGCATGAAAGCGTGCTGGCCGCTTATGGGCGCGCGCTCCATATCTGATCGGCGGAAAGCGGTGGCAAAAGGCGCGGGGGCTTTGGCTCTCGCGCTTTTTTGCGTTTTGATGATTGGGCTGGTTCAGCGCCAGGGGATGTTGGACGGCCTGAATGTCGCTTTGATGGGAAGGGCGGAGCAGGCGCGGAACAGCGGCGCGGGCGCTCCCATTACCTGGATCATGCAACTGGCGTCGGCCGTGGGTGGAACGGTGGGGCGCTTTGCGCTATTGGGCGTTTGTTTCGTCGGTCTATGGGGCGATGCGCGGAGGCGCGCCTTCTGGTTGCTGTGGGTGGCGATCGGCGGGACGTTGCTCAATCTGGCGCTCAAGCAGGTCTTTGCGGCGCCACGGCCCGATCTGCTGCCACATCTCGACATCGTGCACAGCTATAGTTTCCCGAGCGGTCATGCGGCGGGAAATATGGTCTTCTTCGGTGCGCTGGCGATGCTGGCCGGGCGGCGCTCCGCCTATGTCGGGGCCGCGTTGGCGATTGCGCTGATCGGGACCAGCCGGGTATGGCTGGGCGTGCATTGGCCGAGCGACGTGCTGGCGGGATGGATCGAGGGGCTGGGCTGGCTGGCGTTCTGCGGCATCTGGCTACCAGCGCGGCGAGGGCAGAGTGAGGGCGCGGGTCAGGCTATGATGCGGGGGCATGCCGTCGGCGGTGACGAAGCCATGGACCCAGAAGCTGTCGAGCGTCGTCGCGGCGGCGATTGACAGCAGCAGCAGCGCGGATCCGGCGAACAGGGCGCGAGCGCCCCGGATCGGCTCCGCAGGCATGAAGGCCATCAAGGCCAGCGGCAGGATGGGCAGGAAATAGCGGCCCTGCGTTCCCTGAATATAGTCGGCGCCAAGCGGGGTGCCCGTCAGATACATGGCGGTTTCGATCAGCAGCGCGACGCCCGCAACGATGGCGAGCCACCAGAGCCTTTGGCCAAGCGAAAAGCGTATGCCCGATCCGTTCAGGATCGCCGCGCCGAGCATCGCCAGCGCCAGCGGATAGGCCAGCAACGGCAGCAGGATCGCGTTCCAGCCGAAACGGCCCACGATCTGGAGCGCATAGACCGGCGCGCGCTCTGTCACGCTGGTCGCGAGGATATGGAGATAGGCGAGGGGGTCGCGAAGGATCACGGCCAATTGCTGGCCAAGCGGTGCGGTCATGACCGTCTCGCCGGTCTTGCGGGAGGCGATGTGATAGAGCGCCTGGCTGCCTCCTGAAAACTTCATCCAGAGAAGAAAGGCCAGCGCGCCGACCGCCATAGCGGCAAGAATCGGCAAGGCACGCCGATCGCGTCGGCTTTCGGGCCAGCGCAATCCGGCGGCCATCAGCGGCAGATAGACACCCTTTGCCAGCGCCATCAGCGGCGTCGTCAGATAGAGCGCAAGGCCGCGCTTGCCGGTCCATCCCATGAAGCCGACCCGCAGCGCCAGAGCAAGCCCGACAAAGCCCGTTCCGTTGATCACCGCATCGGGCGAGAGCGAGCCATTTTGATAGCAGAAAGTCGGCAGCAGCGCCGTGGCCAGCATGGCGTTGCGGCCGAAGGGGAGGATGCTGAGCGCCGCGCCGAGCATAGCCAGCGCGAAAAGGGCATTCACCATCCGGCCGCCATAGAAGGCGCCGAGGCGCGGCAGGCCCAGCCGGTTTCCAATCGCCAGGCCGGTCGCGCCGGGCAGGTAAAGCGTGGGCGCGTAATTCGCCACATTGGGAAAATCGGCAAAGCGGCGCTCTTCGGGGTGAGAAGCGCCAGCGCGCCAGGCCTCGTTCAGCGTATCGGGATCGAACAGGCGGAGATTGGGTGACACGCGGGTCGGAAAATGAACATCGTGCAGGTCGATGGCGGTACTGGGGAGCTTCGCCCCGATCATCGCGCCGCGCTGTTCGGTCAGGATGCCGCCCTCGGAAAGCAGCAGGGCCTTCATATAATGCTGATTTTCGTCGGGTGCCTGAAAGGGAGGCGTGACGCAGGCGAAGAACAGGGTGGCGACGCAGATCAAGAAGTAGAGGCGCTTTTCGAGGCCCGTCCATGGCATGTCGGCCGCGATCGAACGGTCTGCCCGCATGAATCTCCGTCTTTCCTGTCGCATCGATCGACCCATGTCCCGCCTTACCGTGCTTTCGGAAGTCGAGTTAACGCCAAGCTCTTAATATTTCGCGCCTATTTCTGATCTGTATCGGGATATTGGGCGGCTCTCCCGTAAGTCTTCCGTCATATTTTCCCGCCACTGTCGGCGGCGGACAATAGCCATGCATGCCATTGATTTCCGCCATGATCTGAGCCTGCTCGACATCAAATGGACAGGCCTATGGACCGATGAGTCCATCGCTGAATATGCCCGCATATTGAAGCGGCGATTTGTCGAGCAAGGATTCCAGCCTTGGCTGGGATGAGGGAAATGATGTCTGCTTCCCGCCCTTCGTTGCCCGCGCGCTCAAGCCGAAGCTCGACCCGTCCGACCTGCAATCCAAAGATCACACCCCGTCTTCGATTTCCCGTTCCGCAGGCGGGTGGAGGCGCAGGCGGCTGACGCGGCGCCCATCGCTGGCGAGTATTTCGAGTTTCCAGCCGCTTTCCTCATGTTCGATGATTTCGCCTGGCTCTGGAACCCGGCCCGCAATCACGAAGGCCAGGCCGCCCAGCGTGTCGACATCTTCCTCGATATCGGCCAGCTTTTCGTCGATTTCCTTGGCGGCATCCTCCAACTCGGCCCGGGCATCGGCTTCCCAGATGCCGCCTTCCAGCGGAACCAGCATCGCCTCGGGCTCTTCGTCATGCTCGTCTTCGACCTCACCGACGATTTCCTCGACCAGATCCTCGAAGGTGAGCAGGCCTTCGGTGCCGGAATATTCGTCCAGCACGATGGCAAGGTGGGTGCGCTTGGCGCGCATCTCCGCCAGCAGGTCCAGCGCCCCCATGCTTTCGGGGACATAGAGCGGTTGGCGGATAAGCGGTTCCAGCGTGTCAGGCACAGGCGCCTTGCCTGCCAGGATCGCAAAGGCATCGCGGACGTGGATCATGCCGACGATGGTGTCCAGATTTTCGCGATAGACTGGGATGCGGCTGTGCCCTGCCTCCGCGAACAATGCTGCAAGATCCGCGAAGCTCGCCTTTTCCTCGATGGCGATGATGTCAGCCCGGGGCACGGCCACGTCATCGACCGTATGTTCGGAAAAATGAAGGAGGTTGCGGACCATCTGGCGCTCGATCGCGGACAGGTCGCCCTTGGCAGGGGGGGAAGAGCCTTCCTCCTGCACATCCTCATCATATTCGTCGAGCGCATCCTCCAACTCGCGGCGGAGGCTGTGGCTCTCTTCCTCACCGAAAAGCAGCGACTTCAGGCCGCTCCATAAACCGCCTTCGTGGCTACTACTGTCCGATTCCTTCGAACCGTTGCCGTCCTTCGGACTGCCTTCAGCCATTTTACTTCCTGTTCCCCTGTTTCAAAATGTGGATCTAACGATCCTCATAAGGATCGGAAATGCCCAGGCTGATCAGCGATTGCGTCTCCAACGCCTCCATCGCTTCGGCCTCGGCGTCCTCCATATGATCATATCCCAGCAAATGAAAAGTCCCATGCACGATCAGATGGGTCGCATGATCGGCAATGGAGATGCCTTTTTCCGCGGCTTCCACCGCGCAGACACCCTCGGCCAGCACAATATCGCCCAGGATGACTTCGCCATCGTCGGTGTTGGCGGTGGCTTCCAGCAGGTCGGATTGCACCATCGGGAAGGACAGGACGTTGGTCGGCTTGTCCTTGTCCCGATAGGCGCGGTTGAGCTGGTGGACCTCCTCGTCGGTGGTCAGTTTGACAGCGACTTCATAAAGCGCCTCGTCGGCAGCGAAGGCAGCATAGGGGCTATGCGTGATCGCGGCGACGACGGCGCGCTGGGCGAGCAATTCCCAATCGGTATCGGGCCAGCCCCGTTCGTGGAGGACGGCGACTTCAATCATTGTTTGAACTCCACAAACGGCCTTCAGGCATCCGGTCCCTCATAGGCCTGAACGATACGGCCGACGACCGGGTGACGGACCACATCGCCAATGCCGAAGGGCACGACGGAGATGCCGTCTACGCCCTCCAGCCGGGTCACGGCGTCGGCCAGGCCGGAAATGCCCGGTTGCGGCAAGTCGACCTGACGCGGGTCGCCGCAGATGACCATGCGGCTGCCTTCACCGAAGCGGGTCAGAAACATCTTCATCTGGGCGATGGTGGTGTTCTGCGCTTCGTCGAGGACGATGAAGGCGTTGGCTAGGGTACGGCCGCGCATGAAGGCGAGGGGCGCGATCTCGATCTCGCCCGAAGCGATGCGCCGCTCGACCTGCTCGGCGGGGAGCGTGTCGTAAAGCGCATCGTAGATCGGGCGGAGATAGGGGTCGACCTTCTCCTTCATGTCGCCGGGCAGGAAGCCCAGCCGCTCGCCCGCCTCGACGGCGGGGCGGGAGAGGATCAGGCGGTCGACGCTGCCGGTGATGAGCTGGCTCACCGCCTGCGCGACGGCAAGATAGGTCTTGCCCGTGCCTGCCGGGCCGAGGGCGAAGATGATATCGTTGCGGGTAAGCGCTTCCATGTACGTCACCTGCGTCGCGGAACGTGGGACAATGGTCTTCTTGCGCGTGCGGATCATGACCTTGGGCGGTTCGGCCACGTCATGGCGAATGATGCCGTCCAGCATCGGTTCAGCGGACATGGCGATGACCGCTTCCACCGCGCCGGCGTCGATTTCCTGCCCAGCGACGATGCGGTTGTAGAGACCCGTCATCACGTCGCGGGCGCGGGCGGCGGCTTCGGCCTCGCCCTCGATCTGGAGCTTGTTGCCGCGCGCCGCGATATAGACGCCCAGGCGGTTTTCGATGGCGACCAGATTCTGATCATACTGCCCGAAGAGCGACCCTAGCAGGTGGGGGCGGTCGAAAGTGACTTCCAGCCGTGCGCGTTCAGCGATGTCGGCGCGGTGATTCTGGTTCGGTTTCTTGGACATTCAGCAGCCTCCCTGTTCATCAGTCACACCCGCATGGGCGAGTATCCATCTCCTCCTCTTTGAGCCTGGCGGACAGGTTCGGAGATGGGTTCCCGTTGTCACGGGAACGACTGGTTTTAGGTTCAAGCGGCCTTCCTCCTGCTAGGTTCGCCGGCCAGACTGTTCGGGCCGGCGCTGATGATATCGACTTCGACCATGTCCCCGATGCCAAGGTCGGGCGCGGTGACATGGACGGATTGGAGCCACGGCGTCTTGCCGATGAGCTGGCCGGGATGACGGCCCTTGCGCTCGAGCAAGATGTCAGTGCGGCGACCGACGGTGGCGGTGTTGAATTCGACCTGATGGCGGTTGATCACGGCTTGCAGGCGGGCGAGGCGTTCGTCCATCATCTCCGCCGGGATCTGGCCGTCCATGTCGGCGGCGGGGGTGCCGGGGCGCGAACTATATTTGAAACTATAGCATTGCGCGTAGCGGACCTGTTCCACGATTTTCAGCGTGTCTTCGAACTCGGCGTCGGTCTCGCCGGGGAAGCCGACGATGAAATCGCCCGACAGCGCGATATCCGGGCGGGCTTCGCGGACCCGCTCGATGATGCGGAGATAGCTGTCGGCGCTGTGGCTGCGGTTCATGGCCTTCAGCACCCGGTCATTGCCCGACTGCACCGGCAGATGGAGGAAGGGCATCAGCTTGGGTTCGTCGCCATGGGCGGCGATCAGGCCGTCGCTCATGTCGTTGGGATGGCTGGTGGTGTAGCGGATGCGTTTGAGGGCGTCGATCTTCGCCAGTTCGCGGACCAGGCCGTCCATGCCCTGCATCCGGCCCTTGCCGTCCTCGCCGGTCCAGGCATTGACGTTCTGGCCGAGCAACGTGATCTCGCGCACGCCGCCGTCGACGAGTGCCATCGCCTCATCGAGGATCGCGGACCATGTGCGGCTGATTTCCGCGCCGCGCGTATAGGGCACGACACAATAGGTGCAGAATTTGTCGCAGCCTTCCATGATCGTCAGGAAGGCGGTGGGCCGTGCCTGTTTGGTCCGGGCGGGCAGGGCGCCGAATTTTGAGGCGAGCGGCATGTCGGTATCGACGGCCTGCTCGCCGCGACCGGCCTTGTCGATCAGGTCGGGCAGGTGATGGTAAGCCTGCGGGCCGACGACGATATCGACATTGCGGGCGCGGCGCTGAATCTCGCTGCCCTCCGCCTGGGCGACGCAGCCCGCGACCGCGATCATCGGGCGCGTGCCGTCCTCGCGGGTCAGGCGGCCGATGTCGGAATAGACCTTGTCCACCGCCTTTTCGCGGATGTGACAGGTGTTGAGGATGACGAGATCGGCCTCACTACCCTCGGTGGCTGCGGTCATGCCGCGCTCTCCCAGCATCTCGGCCATGCGCTCGCCATCATAGACGTTCATCTGGCAGCCGAAGGATTTGACGTGGAATGTCGTTGGAGTCTTTGGGGCGTCGTACCGATTCATGCGGTCCAGCTATACAAGGCGCGCGCCTTAAGTAAAAGGCGGCAGGTGCGTCGCGATGCTGGCGGCAATTCTTTCCCGTGTCATGGCCGCCAAAGCCTTGCGATCCGGGCAGATTGCCGGGTCGAAAGGCTCCAGAAAGCGCAAGGTGACGTCGAGCCGGCCCTTGCGTTCCAGCAATCTCTTGGCATTCGCGCCCGCCGGTTCGTTGCTGTGCCAGCTAATCTCGGCCGTTGCCGGGCCGTAGTCGATATGGACGGGCTGAATCCGCACCGAGCGCGGAGGCGGCAATAGGACCGCGAGCAGGGAGGGCTTGAACGGCAGCAGGCCAGTGCCGTCGCTGGTCGTGCCTTCGGGAAAGAGTGCGACCGGCTGGTGCCCGGCAAGTGCGGCGCGCAAGGCGTCGAGCTGCGATGAAAGCGCGCCGCGCCTGTTGCGGGCGACAAACAGCGTGTTGTTCTGGGCGGCCAGCCAGCCGATGAGCGGCCATCCGGCTATGCCGTCATGCGCGACGAAGGCCGATCCGGTCGCGCCGCCCAAGGCCAATATGTCGACCCAACTGACATGATTGGCGATGATGAAGCTGTCGCCGTGGAAGGGATGCCCCTCGATCCGCACGCGTGCGCCGACGGATCGTGCCGCCATTGCCAGAAAGCGCCGTGGCCAGGGCGAACGCCGCCCGGCGGCGCTCCACAGCAGATGGGGCAGAAGGCAGAGCAGCAGACTGGCGGCCAGCGCCCCGGTGCGCGTGATGCGGCGGAGTCTGCTCAAGCCGCCTCAGTTCTTGCGGTCGAGCGCGACGCCATAGAGTTCCATCCGGTGGTCGACCAGGCGGAAGCCCAGCTTTTCCGCGATCTGCTTTTGCAACTGCTCCAGTTCAGGATCGACAAATTCGATGACATTGCCGGTTTCGACATCGATCAGATGATCGTGGTGGGATTCAGGCGCCGCCTCATAACGGGCGCGGCCGTCACCGAAATCATGGCGATCCAATATGCCTGCTTCTTCGAACAGGCGAACGGTGCGGTAGACGGTGGCGATGGAAATGCCCGGATCGATCGCCGCGGATCGCCTGTGCAGCTCCTCGACATCCGGATGGTCGCTGGCGTCGCTCAGCACCTGGGCGATGACGCGGCGCTGTTCGGTGATGCGCAGACCCTTTTCGTGACAAAGGGCTTCGACGTCGATCTTGCGGTTCATGCAGGCTCACTTGGCTGAAATTTGCGTAAGTCGGGAGGGAACCTAGCGGCTTTTGTCCTAGTATAAAAGGGGCGCGCGGTTGGCGCACCCCTTTGCATGGGCTTTTGCCTACGGTTCGCCGGCTTATTTCGCGGCGCGGGTCCGGCGGCGCTTGGTGCCCAGGCCGATCTTCTTCGCCAGGCTGCGGCGCTGTTCGGCATAGTTGGGCGCGACCATCGGATAATCGGCCGGCAGGCTCCACTTGGCGCGATAATCATCCGGCGTCATCTGATAATGAGTCATCAGGTGGCGCTTCAGCATCTTGAGCTTCTTGCCGTCTTCCAGGCAGATGATGTAGTCGGGCTTGATCGACGAGCGGACCGACACCGCGGGTTCCGGCTTCACTTCCGGCACGGCGGCCGGCGTGGTGAGGCCCGAAAGCGCGGCATGTACATTCTGGATCAGGGTAGATACGTCAGAGACGGCGACGCTGTTGTTCGAGACATGGGCCGCGACAATATCCGACGTCAAAGTAATGAGCAATTCGCTCTGCGCTGATTCGATTTCCATTTCTTTTCCTTGCGAAGGCTATTGGTTATGCGACCCGCCCGGGGAAAATCATTTCAGGAGCGGCACGGGTCAGCTATACCGATGGTTTCTGTTTTGCAAGAGTGGATTTAAATCATCTAAGCATATCGATACGAAAGCTTAGCGCGTCATGAAGTTGTCCGTCATTGCCGCGATAGTAACCGGGACGACGGTGTACATATTCGAACCCGGCTTTTTCATATAGCCTTATTGCTGTATTGGACGCCCGAACTTCGAGATTCATCGATGTAATGCCCCGCTTGCGCGCTGTCCTGAGGCTGTCGAGCAAAAGAGCTTCCCCGATGCCCCGGCCGCGCCAGAGCGGGCTGACCGCCAGCAACAGCAGCTCGCATTCATCGAGTACTGACCGGACCAGCGCAAAACCCAGCGGCGCGGCGTCGATCCGGGCGATGGTAAGCCAGGTGCCCGGCATCGTCATCACGCCGGAAAGCTGGGGCAGAGTCCACGCTTCACCATAGGCCGGGTCGAATGCGCGGGCCATGACGTCCATGGCGTCGCTCATCGCGTTGCGCTCGCCCTGTTCATAGGTGTCGAGGGTCAGGCCGGGGATCATGGTGCTGTCCGTTCCGTCATTGGACGGGCGTCGGCATCGCGGCAATAAATGGGGGAGGGAGGGAGTGGGGGAAGCCCGGCGACCAGCGGATAGTCGGCGGCATCGGGATAGAGGCTGACCGCCGTGCCATGGCCTCGCGCCGTCACCAGGGCTTCGGCGCCCGTGCCGTACAGCAATGGATGGGTCAGTTGCTCCGCCAGTAGCGCGATCGGCGTGGAGGCTGGAGCGGTAAGCGGCGTGAGCCCGTCCGCGGAGAAGCTCTGCCAGAACAGCTCGCCATGGCCGCCGGTGATGGTCACGGTGATGGACTCGTTCTCATGTCCGACGCCCGCCTTGGCCGCGATCAGGCTCAGCGCGCCATAGCCGTGCAGCGGAATGCCCCAGGCCAGCGCCAGTGCGCGGGCGGCGGCGATGCCTATGCGAACGCCGGTGAAGCTGCCGGGACCGACATCGACAGCGATCGCATCGGCTTTCCCGCCGCCGGGCATGGCGGCGATGGCAGGCAGCAGCGCTTCGGCATGGCCCCGGCCAACGATTTCATGAAAATGGCCGATGGGGGCGCCGTCATCGAGCAGCGCCACGGACAGCGCTTGCGTCGCGGTGTCGATGACCAATATGCGCAAAGAAAACCCCTGTAGACCGCTCGCCCGATGCGACGCTTGGATCAGCGGTTAGTCGATCGGGATCGATTTGCCAATTGGCCGCGCCCGATCAGACGGCGCGAACCTCGGTCACTTCGGGGACATAATGTTTAAGCAATTGTTCGATGCCGTTTTTCAGCGTCGCGGTGGAGGAGGGGCAGCCCGAACAGGCGCCCTGCATCCTCAAATAAACGGTGCCCTTGTCGAAGCCGCGATAGATGATGTCGCCGCCGTCATTGGCCACGGCGGGGCGGACGCGGGTGTCGATCAGCTCACGAATCTGCGCGACGATTTCCGCGTCTTCGGGATCGTCGGCAAATTCCTCCTCTTCCGGCACGAAGATTTCGCCGGCCGAACCCGGTGTGAACAGCGGCATATTGGCCGAGAAATGTTCTAGCAGGGTGGCGAGGATGTCCGGCTTCACGTCGCTCCACTGCGAGCCTGGCGCGATGGTGACGGAAATGAAGTCGCCGCCGAAGAACACGCCCGTCACATCGCCCAGGCCAAAGAGCGCAGACGCCAGAGGAGAGGCTTCCGCTTCCTCCGGCGTGGCGAAATCGCGGGTGCCCATGCCCATGACCACGCGGCCAGGGATGAATTTGACGGTGGCCGGATTGGGCGTCGTTTCAGTCTCGATCAACATGCGCGTTATGTGGAGAGAAGACTGCGCAAGATCAAGCTTTCGTGCTAAATTGAATGCCGGAGCTTCGCTTGGCCCCGTCGATTGAGTCCCGTGTGAGATCGAAGGAGAGAGAAGATGAGCAATGAGGCCGACATCCGCCATCGTTTCTGGACAGAGCTTGCGCAAAGCCCGTTTGTAATGATGGGTCTGCAGGGGGCGCAGGACCATAGCATGCCGATGACGGCACAGCTCGATCCCGGCGCGAGCCATTGTTTCTGGTTCTACACGACGCGCGAGAACCGATTGGCGCAGGGCGGGCCGGCGATGGCGCAGTTCGTCGCCAAGGGGCATTTCCTGTTCGCCTGCATCGACGGCACGCTGGTCGAGGAGACGGACCCGGCGGTGATCGACCGCTATTGGACCCATGATGTTGCGAGCTGGTATCCTGGAGGACGGCAGGATCCGCACTTGCTGATGCTCCGCTTCGACCTGGGGCGCGCCGAAATCTGGCGTGCGGATATGTCATTGGGTGGGATGTTCCGACAGATGTTCGGCGGCGATGTGCGCGACGAGATGCGCAGCAAGCATGTGGAAGTGACACTTTAGGGGTTGGAGCTATTGGTCGTTTGCGGGCGATCCAAATCGTCATCCCGGCGAAAGCTGGACTCTTGTGAAGCTACGCTGCGCCGTCTGTCCTGAGATCCCAGCTTTCTCCGGGATGACGAATATATCTCCGCCATTTCGGTCTCGCCGGTTGCCCACGCTCATCTCCCGCTTGCTTTTCCCCGACATTCCCGCCATACGCGCCGCAGCGCAGCAGTTGGGCTTCATCGCCCTTTCAGCGATTGGCAGCGTGATCGCTCCGGCCGACAGGCATCGGGGCCGGCCAATGAAAGTCTGCGCCAAGCTTTGAGGCTTCCCTTTTCACGCGGGTCGTTTCGTAACCCGCCTTGCGTCCCGGCCATGCCGGAAGGCGCCGGGGCCGACTTGTGAGTTATCATCCATGCAATTTACCGACCTTGGCCTTGCCGAGCCGATCCTGAAGGCGCTCGCCGCCAAGAAATATGCTTTGCCCACCCCCATCCAGGCGCAGGCCATTCCCGTTTTGCTGAAGGGCAAGGATCTGTGCGGCATCGCGCAGACCGGCACCGGCAAGACGGCGGCCTTCGCGCTGCCGAGCCTTGACCATTTCGCCCGCAACCCCAAACCGACGCCGCTTCAGGGCTGCCGGATGCTGGTGCTTTCTCCCACGCGCGAACTGGCGGCGCAGATCGCGCAGAGCTTCCGCGACTATGGCCGTTTCATGAAGCTGTCGGTGGAGGTCGTGTTTGGCGGCGTGCCGATCAACAAGCAGATCCGCGCACTGGGCCGGGGCGTCGATATCGTCGTCGCGACGCCGGGCCGTCTGCTCGACCTGATCGACCAGCGGGCTTTCACCATCAAGGATACCGAGATTTTCGTCCTCGATGAAGCCGACCAGATGATGGACATGGGCTTCATCCATCCCTTGAAACGCATCGCCAAGCTGCTGCCCAAGGAACGGCAGAACCTCTTCTTCTCCGCCACCATGCCGGGTGAGATCGAGGCGCTGGCCGCGCAGTTCCTTCGCGATCCGGTAAAGGTCAGCGTCGCGCCGCAGTCGACCACGGCGGAGCGGGTCCGTCAGCAGGCGACCTTCGTCAATCAGATGGAGAAGCAGGCGTTGCTCAACCTGACGGTCAGGAGCGAGGATATCGACCGCGCGCTGATCTTCACGCGTACGAAACATGGCGCGGACCGCGTCGTGCGCTTTCTGGAAGGGGCGGGAATTCAGGCCGTCGCCATCCATGGCAACAAGAGCCAGGCGCAGCGGACCACCGCCTTGCAGGCTTTCCGCCATGGCCAAGTGAAGCTGTTGGTAGCAACCGACATCGCGGCACGTGGGATCGACGTTTCGGGCGTGTCCCATGTCATCAATTTCGAGCTGCCCAATGTGCCCGAGCAATATGTTCACCGCATCGGCCGCACGGCCCGCGCCGGGGCGGAAGGGATCGCGATCAGCTTCGTGGCGGACGACGAGCGGCCTTATCTGAAAGCGATCGAGCGGACGGCGAAGGTGAAGCTGGAGATCGTGCCTCTGCCGGAGAATTTCGTCGAGGCGGTGCGTAACATGCCCAAGGCGGCCCCGCCGCGCAAAGGCCGCGAGCAGACGCCGGAGCAGAAGGCCAAGCGCGCCGATGGTCAGCGCCGCTATCAGGACCAGCAGAAGCAGCCGCGCGGCAATGCCGAGCGGGCACACCGCCCCGATGGTGAAGCCGGCCAGCCCGCGAAGAAGAACTTCCGTCGCCGGCGCGGCGGCAGCGGCGTCGGCGCGCATAAGGGCGCGGTGCAGAGGACGGGCGGACGTTGAGATCATGAGCTTTGTGCTCCTGCGAAGGCAGGGGCCCAGTTCCGCCGTTTGATTGCGTTTCTACCGTTTGAACTGGGTTCCTGCCTTCGCAGGAACACGGTGCGCCTTGTTTCTGGCCTCCCACTCTTTGTCAGTGGTCATTCAGGAAAATCTCTTTAGGCTGCGCGGCCATGAGCTTTTCCTTCCGGCGCTCTGCCGCTTCGCTGTCCGTCCTTGCCTTGCTGCTTTCGGGAGTTTCCGCGCCTCTTGCCGCGAAAACGGACCCGGTTGCCAATCCCGCCGCGTCCGGATCGACCAAGGCGCAAGTCCGGCCATGGCTTTATGAAAACAGCGATGTGCCGATCGATCCGGCATGGCGTTTTGGGGAGCTGTCCAACGGTTTGCGCTATGCGATCCGACGCAACGGCGTGCCACCGGGGCAGGTCTCGGTCAGGCTGCGGATCGATGCCGGGTCGCTGATGGAGCAGCCCGATGAACTGGGTTACGCCCATTTCATGGAGCATCTGACTTTCCGCGGCTCCCGCCATGTGCCCGATGGTGAATCCAAGCGCATCTGGCAGCGGCTGGGCGTCACCTTCGGTAGCGACAGCAATGCGCAGACGACGCCCACCGGCACCACCTACGCTCTCGATCTGCCGCAGGCGACGCAGGCGAGTCTGGGGGAAAGCCTTAAGATCCTGTCCGGCATGATGGCCGATCCCAACATCGTGGAAAGCGCGGTCAATGCCGAGCGGGCGGTCGTCCTGGCGGAAAAGCGCGAGGGCGATGGGCCGCAAATGCGGATTTCCGATGCGACGCGAAGGCATTTCTTCGCTGGCCAGCCCTTGGCCGATCATAGCCCGATCGGCACCGTGGCGACGCTGAATGCGGTGACGGCGGCGAAGATGGAGGCTTTCCACCAGCGCTGGTATCGCCCTGAAAATGCCGTGATCTCAATCGCGGGCGACATCGACCCGGCCATGGCCGAGCAGTTGATCAAGGATAATTTCGCATCCTGGACCGTGCCGGGCAAGGGCGCGCCGTTGCCCGATTTCGGGGAGCCCGACGCCAAGGCGCCCGCGACCCGGGTGACGGTGGAACCCGGCGCGCCTACCGGCCTTACCATGGCCTGGTTGCGGCCATGGAAGCCGCGTGCGGACACCATCGTCTATAATCAGGACAAGCTGACCGACATGTTGGCCCTTCAGATCATCAGCCGTCGATTGGAGCAAGCTGCGCGCAGCGGCGGCAGCTTCCTGCAGGCGGGCGTGGATCAGCAGGATGTCAGCCGGTCGGTGGACGGCACTTTCGTCACCATCGTGCCCACCGGCGAAAATTGGGAGAAGGCGCTGGGCGATGTCCGCGCCATCATAGAGGACGCCAAGGCTAGAGCGCCCAGTAGCCAAGAAATCGACCGCGAATATGCGCAGATGGATACGGCGCTCGCCATCCAGGTCGAAAATGCCGATACCGAGGCGGGAGCCAAGCAGGCGAGCGATCTGGTGAGCGCGGTCGATATTCGCGAAACCACCGTCAGCCCGCAGGCGGCTCTGGACATCTTCCGTTCCGGCAAGTCGGGCATGACGCCGCAGAAGATATTGGATTCGACGCGGCGGCTTTTTTCGGCGGGCGTTTTCCGGGCGCATCTGATCACCGGGAAGGTGCAGCCGGGCGTCGATGCGAAGCTGGCCGCCGCCGTAGCTGCTCCGGTCAAGGCGGCGACCAATGCGCGCCTGAATGACAAGGTCGTGACCATGGCGGACCTGCCGAAACTGGGTGCGCCGGGCAAGGTCGTGTCCCGCACGCCGATCGGCCTGCCGGGGATGGAGAGCATCACCTTTTCCAATGGCGTGAAACTGACCCTCTTCGCCAATGATGCGGAGACGGAGAAGGTGCGGATCAATGTCCGCTTCGGCCATGGCCAGCAGGCCTTTTCACCGACCAAAGCCGCGCCGGGCTGGGCCGCCGATTATGCTTTGGTGGCGAGCGGGATCGGGAAGCTGGGGCAGCGGGAACTGGACGACCTTACCAATGGGCGGCGCATGGGAATGGATTTTGCCATCGACGACGATGCCTTCGAATTGCAGGCGGTCACGCGGCCAGTGGACTATAAGGACCAGCTTCTATTGTTCGCGACCAAGCTCGCCGCGCCCGGTTGGGACCCGGCGCCGATTGCGCGGGTGAAGACGGGGGCGGGGGTCGCCTATGACGCGATGGAACGAGCGCCTGATTCCGTGCTGGCACGCGATCTCAACTGGCTGCTGCATGGCAAGGATGTGCGGTTCCGCACGCCGTCGCGGGCTGAAATCGACGGGCTGACGCCGCAGGCCTTCCGCACTACATGGGAGCCGCTGCTGGCGTCGGGGCCGATCGAGGTCCAGATTTTTGGGCAGGTGAAGGCGGAAGACGCCATCGCGGCTGTCGCTGCAACCTTTGGCGCCTTGCCGCCACGGCCCGAAGTGCCGGTTCCGGCGGCGAACAGGATCATGCGCTTTCCCGCCCATGTCGAGGCGCCGGTGATCCTGCGCCACAAGGGCGACAAGGAACAGGCTGCGGCGGTGATGGCCTGGCCGACAGCGGGCGGCTTTGCGCTGACGAAGGAGGCGCGGCAACTGGAAATATTGACGCAGATATTCAACGACCGACTGTTCGACAAGCTTCGCTCGACCGAGGGAGCGGCCTATTCGCCCAGCGTTCAGAATAACTGGCCTTTTTCTTATGAAAGCGGCGGCTATATTTTGGTGACGAGCCAGGTGCGGCCCGATCGCGTCAACTATTTCTACGGCGTGGTGAAGGATACGGCAGCCGATTTGGCGAGGAACCCGGTGAGCGAGGATGAATTGCAGCGGGCGGTGGCGCCGATGCGGCAATTGCTGATGCGCGCCGGAACAGGCAATGCCTTCTGGATGAACCAGATGGAGGGCGCGACCCATGATCCGCGCTATGTGCAGGCGATGCAGACCATGGCGCAGGATATGTTGACAGTCACGCCGGCCGATCTTCAGGCGTTGGCGGCGAAATATCTGGTGCCAGGCAAGAGCTGGTCGGCAGTGGTGCTGCCTGATGGCGTCGCTGCCCAATAGGCTCCCTGGCGGTCTTTCAAGCCGGGGGGCGGCCCGACTGCTCCAGCAACTGGCTGTACAGGCGCACATATTCCATGTGGATCGCTCGGATTTCGGGATTTCTGGAGCGCGCCGCCAATCTGCGGTTGCGGTCAAGTCGGGCCTCGAAATAGCTGCGATCGAACGATGTGTTGATGCCCATTGCCTGCCTCCCGGAACGATTTGGGAGCGAGAATGCTTCACGGCGGCAGATGGTTGCTGCATCGCACCCCTATGGCTGCTGCAACGCGACGGAATGAGCGGAAGCTAAGCTGGACCGATCAGTCCATGGCGCGGAGTGCGGCGATGATCATGAAGGCCGCGCGACTGGCGGTGCGTTCGGCGCTGATGTCCGGCGCCGACAGGCTGCGGTGGCCGAGGCCGAACAGGCAGGCCAGGATCATTTCTTCGGCGCTTCTTAAGGCTTCCCCGGACAAATTGGGATTGGCCACGCAGGCGAAATCACGTAACGACTTTCGCAGACCCTTGCACATGTCGGTGATGGTGCCGCCGACTCGCGCATTGCGGAATCCTTCCGCCAGAATGTCGAAGGACAAGGCCTCATGCGGATTGTCCATGACCTCCAGCAGCAGCAGTTCGAAGGTCCGCTCGATGCTGATCTCGCCCGCGTCGAGATGGGTTTGCAGGTTCAGGATCATCGCTTCGCGTTCATGCGTGTCGCTTTTCACGATGGCTTCGATGATGTCTTCCTTGCCCTTGAACAGGCGGTAGATTTGTCCCACGGATACTTGGGCGGCAGCGGCCAGTTCGGCCATCGCGCTCTGATGGAAACCCTTGGCTGCGAACAGATCGCGGGCCGCGTTCAATATGCGGTCTCGCGCAGTCGGCTCATGTTGCGGCGCAACCAAAAATCTTCACCCCGGCTTTTTTGCTCTTGAACAAGCTGTGGCAGGTTCCTACCTGCGGCGCAAGCGGAATGAACGTTCATTCCAGCGATCAGCTTAGGGAAACGGAGCAGCGGCCGATGCAAAAGGGGATATTTGTCGGAATGCTCGCCTGCGCTTCGACCCTGGCGCTGGGCGGTTGCAGCCAGCCGCAGCAGCCGGCGTCGCCGCCCCCTGCAGTCGGGATCGTTAAAGTGACGCTCGAGGCCGCGCCGCTCGTGACCGAGCTTCCGGGGCGTATAGCAGCCGTGGAAACCGCGGAAGTCCGGCCGCAGATTAATGGCGTCATCCGTCGCAGACTGTTTACCGAAGGCGCCCTGGTGCGGGCCGGCCAACTGCTTTACGAGATCGAGGACGCCCCTTATCGCGCGGCCTTGGGACAGGCGCAGGGCGCGCTCGCGCGGTCGCAGGCGTCGATCCGGGCTACAGGATTGCAGGCGCAACGTTATAAGGAGCTCGTCGGCATCAACGCGGTCAGCCGGCAGGAGGCCGACAATGCCGCCGCTGCGGCACAACAGGCACGCGCTGATGTCGCGGCTCAGCGGGCGGCAGTGCAGGCGGCGCAGGTGAACCAGGATTTCACGCGCATAAGGGCGCCGATTTCGGGGCGTATCGGCCGCTCTCTGTTCACGCCGGGCGCCCTGGTGCAGGCCGGGCAAGCCGACGCTCTGGCGACGATCCAGCGGACTGACATCGTCTATGTCGACGTGACCCAGTCGGCGGCGCAGATCATCGATTTCAAGCAGGCGATGCAGGCCGGCGGCGTCAGCGCGGCCGAAGGGGCGCGGGTGCAGTTGCTGCTGCCCAATGGCAGCGCCTATCCTATCGAGGGACGGCTGCAATTTTCCGAGGTGACGGTCGATCCTAGTTCGGGCGCGGTGACGTTGCGCGCTACCTTCGCCAATCCGGATGGGTTGTTGCTGCCAGGCATGTATGTCCGCGCCAAGCTGGTCGAGGGACAGCGCACCCAGGCAATCCTGGCGCCGCAGCAGGGCATCACCCGCGATGCGCGAGGCCGGGCGACGGCCATGGTGGTCGGGGCAGGCAACAAGGTCGAAGTGCGTCAGGTCGAAACCGACCGCCCGGTGGGCGACAAATGGATCGTCACCAAGGGATTGAAGGCAGGCGACAGGCTGATCGTAGAGGGGCTGGTCAACCTGCGCCCCGGAACGGTCGTGAAGCCGGGCGCGCCGCAGCAGGTGGCTGCGCCGCAGAACCAGACGAATGCGGGCGGGGCGAAGTAAGCGATGGCCCGCTATTTCATCGACAGGCCCATCTTCGCATGGGTCATCGCCATCGTCATCATGCTGGCTGGCGCGCTGGCCTTGCGGTCGTTGGCTGTAGCGCAGTTTCCGGCAATCGCGCCGCCCGCGGTGACGATTTCCACCACCTATCCCGGCGCGAATGCGCAAACGCTGGAAAGCACGACGACGCAGATCATCGAGCAGCAGCTCAAGGGCATCGACAATCTCCGTTATTTCTCATCGAGCAGCGATTCCGCCGGCAATCTGACCATCACCCTCACTTTCGAGCAGGGCACGGACGCCGACATCGCGCAGGTGCAGGTGCAGAACAAGCTCGCCCAGGCAACGCCGCTGCTGCCGCAGGAGGTGCAGCAGCAAGGGTTGCGCGTCACCAAATCCACCTCGACCTTCCTGATGATCATGGCTGTCTATGCCGACGACGGCATTCACGACCAGCAGGATGCGGGCGATTTTATCGCCTCGGCGCTGCAGGACCCGGTCAGCCGGGTCGACGGCGTTGGCGACACCCAGCTATTGGGCGCGCAATATGCGATGCGGGTCTGGCTCGACCCCTATAAGATGGCCAATCTGGGCGTCACCGCGGGCGACGTCAAATCGGCCATCCGGGCACAGAATGCGCAGGTTTCGGCTGGCCAGATCGGCGGCACGCCTTCGCCCAGGGGGCAGGCGCTGAACGCCACCGTGACGGCGCAGTCGCGCCTGAAGACACCGGAAGAGTTCCGCCAGATCAGGCTGCGCAGCAACGGCGATGGGTCGGTCGTTCATCTGTCGGACGTCGCCCGGGTCGAACTGGGCGCGGAGAGCTACAGCTTCGGGGCGAAGTTCAACGGTCATCCGGCTGCCGGTTTCGGCATCAAGCTGGCGCCCGGCGCCAACGCGCTCGATACCGTCGACGGTGTCAAGAGCAGCATCGACGAACTGTCCAAGACCTTCCCCAGCTGGGTCAAATATGACTTTCCGGTCGACAATTCGACCTTTGTGAGGCTGTCGGTGGAGCAGGTGATCCACACTCTGATAGAGGCGACCCTGCTCGTCTTCGTGGTGATGTTCCTGTTCCTGCAGAATTGGCGCGCCACGCTGATCCCGACCATTGCAGTGCCGGTGGTGCTGCTGGGATCGCTGGCGATCCTCTATGCGGCGGGTTTCACCATCAACACGCTGACCCTGTTCGGCATGGTGCTAGCCATCGGCCTGCTGGTCGACGACGCCATCGTCGTGGTCGAGAATGTTGAGCGCATCATCCAGGAAGAGGGCCTCAGTCCGAAGGAAGCCGCGAAAAAGTCTATGGACGAGATCAGCGGCGCGCTGATCGGCATCGGCCTGGTGCTCTCGGCAGTGTTCCTGCCGATGGCGTTTTTCGGCGGGTCGACCGGTGTGATCTTCCGTCAATTCTCCATCACCATCGTCTCCGCCATGGTGCTGTCGGTGCTGGTGGCCTTGATCCTGACTCCGGCGCTATGCGCGACGATCCTGCGCCCCAAGGGGCACAGCCATATCTGGACGGGCTTTTTCGGCTCCCGTTTCGGTCGTTTCTTCGACTGGTTCAACCGGACCTTCGACCGCAATGTGGTGCGCTATGGCGGCACAGTGGAAAAGGTCGAGCGCCGCTGGGGCCGGACGATGCTGGTCTATGCGCTGATCGTGGTCGGCATGGGACTGGTTTTCCTGCGCCTGCCTGGCGGTTTTCTCCCCGATGAGGATCAGGGGATCATCATCAACCAGGTGTCGCTGCCCACAGGGGCGACGCTGGAGGAGACTGAGCGGACGCTGACAAAGGTGCGCGATCACTATTTGATCGACGAGAAGAAGAATGTCGCCGCCGTCTTCACCATTTCCGGCTTTGGTTTCGTGGGACAGGGACAGAATGTCGGCATCGTATTCGCCCGGATGAAGGACTGGTCGGAGCGTAAGGGCAACGAAAACAAGGTGTCCGCCATCGCGCTTCGCGCCAATGGCGCCTTCCGGAAGATTTCCGCGGGCATGGCGATCGCCTTCGTGCCGCCCGCCGTGCAGGAACTGGGCAACGCGACCGGCTTCGACTTCCAGCTCTTGGACCGGGCAGGCCTGGGCCATGAAAAGATGCTGGAGGCGCGCAACCAACTGCTGGGCATGGCGATGGCCGACAAGCGGCTGGCGCAGGTGCGGCCTAACGGCCTGGAGGATACGCCGCAGCTCAAGCTGAACGTCGATCAGGCGGCGGCCGGAGCGCTGGGCATCGCGCAGTCGGACGTCAACGATACGATCAGCACGGCGATGGGCAGCAGCTATGTCAACGACTTCATCGACCGCGACCGGGTAAAGCGCGTCTATGTGCAGGCCGATGCGCCATTCCGCAGCACGCCGGATTCGATCGGTGTGCTGCATGTGCGGGGCAGTTCGGGCGTGATGGCGCCGATCTCCTCGTTCGCGACCACCGAATGGACCCATGGCCCGGCCAAGCTGGAGCGCTTCAACGGCGTGCCGTCGATGCAGATCATGGGCGCGCCCGCGCCGGGCGTTTCGACCGGCGAGGCGATGAAGGCGTTGGAGGAAATGGCGGCCAAGCTGCCGGCGGGCGTCGGCTATGAATGGAACGGCATTTCCTATGAGGAGCAAACCTCCGGGGGGCAGGCCCCGGCGCTGTACGCGCTGTCGATGCTGATCGTCTTCCTATGCCTGGCTGCGCTTTATGAAAGCTGGTCGGTGCCGATCGCGGTCATGCTGGTGGTGCCGCTGGGCGTCTTCGGGGCGGTGGTCGCGGCGGCCTTGGTCGGCCTCAACAACGATATCTATTTGCAGGTCGGCCTGATCACGACCATCGGCGTGTCGGCCAAGAACGCGATCCTGATCGTGGAATTTGCCGAAGAAAAGATGCGCGAAGGACTGTCTCCTGCCCGGGCGGCGCTGGAGGCGGGCAAGCTGCGTCTTCGGCCTATCCTGATGACCAGCTTCGCCTTCATCTTCGGAGTGCTGCCGCTGGCGGTGGCGAAGGGTGCGGGCGCTGGAGGCCAGAATGCCATTGGCTGGGCCGTCGTTGGCGGCATGTTGTCCGCGACGGTGCTCGCCATCTTCTTCGTGCCGGTCTTCTTCACCGTGGTGAAGCGGTTGTTCCGCGAACATCAGAGCAGTGATGAAGGCGGGCCGGAGGGTAGCGCTCCGCTGGCGCCCCAAGAGGCATAAGGACGCAGGCATGAGGATAATGAATAAGATAAAGTTCTGCTCGGCCGCTGCCTTGGCCCTGACGCTCGTCGCCTGCGACATGGCGCCCAAATATGTGCGGCCCGCCTTGCCCGTGCCGGAAGCCAGCCCGCAGGGGCCGGCCTATCCGGGCGGGCAGGGCCAGGCGATCGTTCCAGCGGATACGGCGTGGAAGGATTTTTTCGTCGATCCGCGCCTGGTCCGGGTCATCGAAACGTCGCTCGCCAATAATCGCGACCTGCGCGTGGCGCTCGCCAATGTCGAGCAGGCACGGGCGCAATATAGGGTACGGCGGGCGGATATCTTTCCGACCCTTGGCGTCAAAGGCAACGCGACCTATCAGGACCAACCCTTCGCGCAGCAGGGCGCATCGGGGCGAACGGACATCTACAGCGCCTCAGTCGGCGTGTCGGCATGGGAAATCGACCTGTTCGGCAAGGTGCGCAATCTGGCCAAGGCGGCGCAGGAGCAATATTTCGCTTCGGTCGAGAACCGCAATGCCGCTCAGACCGCGCTGATCGCGGAAATCGCGAATGCCTGGCTCAGCATGGCAGCGGATCAGGAGCGGCTGAAGATCGCCCGCGATCTGGAAAAGGCTTTTGGCCAGACGCTGGACTTGACCAGGGCGCGCTTCGCCAAGGGGATCGCGTCGGAACTGGAGGTGCGCCAGGCGCAGACCAGCTACGACCAGGCGCGCTCCGACATTGCCCAGGCGACGACATTGGTCGCGCAGGACCAGAATGCGCTGAACCTGCTGGCTGGAGCCACTGTGCCCGCGGAGGATTTGCCGACGGCGATGCCGGAGGGGGATGTGACGTTGGCCAATCTGCCGGCCGACCTGCCTTCCACGGCTTTGCTGCGCCGGCCGGACATCATGGCGGCGGAGCATCAGTTGTTGGCGGCCAATGCCGACATCGGCGCGGCGCGAGCGGCTTTCTTCCCGAATATCTCGCTGACGGCGGCATTCGGTACGATGAGCCTTGGCCTCTCCAATCTGTTCAAGTCGGGCAGCGACACTTGGTCGGTGGCGCCTTCGGCCAGCCTGCCGGTCTTCGATTTCGGGCGCAATCGGGGAAATCTGCGTTACGCGCGGGCCAGCTATGACGCGATGGTCGCGACCTATGAGAAGAGCGTGCAGACCGGCTTTCGCGAGGTTGCCGATGCGCTTGCCCGGCGCGGCACAATGACGGCGCAATTGGAGGCGCAGACGTCATTGCGGGATTCGGCGCGGGTCGGCTATCGGCTGTCCGAAGCGCGCTTTCGGGCGGGGATCGACGGTTTCCTGACCACGTTGGATTCCCAGCGGACGCTCTACAATGCGGAACAGAGCCTGCTTGCTGCACAGCTGACGCGGGCGACGAACATGGTTGAACTGTATCGCGCGATGGGCGGCGGTCTCAAATAAGCGCGTCTGGCACTTTGATCGCAAGCGGCGGGAAGGCGCCCTGCATATCATGCCCTATGCTTGCGCCATCAATGATGGAAAGGATGGGACATGAACTACGCATATCGGATGCTGGCCTCGCCCGTCGGTGAACTGACGCTGGTGGCAAGCGGGGAGGGGCTGGCGGCGGTCCTGTGGGAAAATGATGACCCAAAGCGCGTCAGGCTGGAGCCGCGGGTCGAGAGCGGCGATCACCCTCTGCTGGATAAGGCCGGGCAGCAGCTTGACGAATATTTTGCCGGGCAGCGGGAGGCATTCGAACTGCCGCTCGATTTCAAGGGAACGGATTTCCAGAAGCGTGTCTGGGCGGCTCTGCTGACCATCCCCTTTGGCGAAACGCGCAGCTATGCCGATATTGCCAGTCAGATCGGCAAACCCTCCGCCTACCGGGCTGTGGGGGCTGCCAATGGGCGTAATCCGATTTCGATCGTTGCGCCTTGTCACCGCGTCGTAGGAGCGAACGGTGCGCTTACCGGGTTTGCAGGTGGCTTGAAGGCCAAGCAATATCTACTTGGACTGGAAGGACGATTATTCTGAAAGCCAAATGAAAATGGCGCACCCAAGAGGATTCGAACCTCTGGCCTTTGCCTTCGGAGGGCAACGCTCTATCCAGCTGAGCTATGGGTGCGTGTCGCTGTCGCGAAGGGCCGCTTAGCAAAGCCCAATCGCTCGCGCCAGCACCAAAATCGCCTCAGACCAAAGTTATTTCGCCATTTTCTGCATGGGCTGGAATTTGCCGAGGCCGCAACTCGGCCCCCGCTGCAATCCGCCAGCTTCGTAGAGCACGGTGATGATGTCCACCGAACAGAGTTGCGACAGGCTGGTCTTGTAGAGGAAGCGCTTTTCGAAGCCCAGGCTGGGGCAGCTATTGGGCAGCGTGTTCCGGTAGACCTTGTTGCCGTTCATGATGAAGTCGATGGTGCGGTCGTCGCGCACGCTGGTGGAGCGGATCGAGGTGATCTGGACGCAATCGACGGGCCTGCCGGCGGGCACAAGATTGTCTGGGGCGGTCTTGGCGAGGGTTGGGGCGGCAGTGCAGACCAGAGCCATGGCCAGAGCCAGCCGGTGGGTGAAATGAGCGGACATGATGTCTCTCCTTATGACTGCAGGAATGACGGCGCGCTAACGCTTCATCCGTTATTCCGCTCCTTTTAGCATCGTTCGGCTGAACCGCGCGATAATCAGCTCGCCGTTCCGGGCGCTGGCGTCTTGGGCTTGAAGCAGCAGAGGTCGGCCACGATGCAGCGCCAGCATTCGGGCTTGCGCGCCTTGCAGATATAGCGACCGTGCAGGATCAGCCAGTGGTGGGCGTCGCGGCGAAAGGGACCGGGGACGCGCTTTTCGAGCTTCAGTTCGACCGCAAGCGGGGTTTTGCCCGGCGCCAGGCCGGTGCGGTTGCCGACGCGGAAGATATGTGTGTCGACCGCGAAACTTTCCTGCCCGAAGGCGGTGTTGACGACGACATTGGCCGTCTTGCGCCCGACACCGGGCAGGGTGGTCAGAACGTCGCGGTTCTGCGGTACCTCTCCGCCGAAATCGCGAACCAGTATTTCGGAGAGGGCGATGACATTCTTCGCCTTGGCGTTGAACAGGCCGATGGTCTTGATATGCTTTTTTAGCCCCTCTTCGCCCAGTTCCACCATCTGCTGCGGCGTATGAACATCGCGAAACAGGGCACGGGTCGCCTTGTTGACGCCGACGTCCGTCGCCTGCGCCGATAGCACGACCGCGACCAGAAGTTGATAGTCATTGCCATATTCCAGCTCTGTGCGGGGGGCCGGATTGGCTTCGGCAAGACGACTGAAGAAGTCGAAGATCTGATCTTTCTTCACGTTTAGAGGCCCAGCACGCCCTTCATGTCATAGCGGCCCATGGGCTGACCGATCAGCCATTGCGCGGCCTTTACGGCGCCACGCGCGAAGATGAGGCGGCTTTCGGCGCGATGGCCGAGCTCGATCCGCTCGCCTTCGGTAGCGAGGATGACCTGATGATCGCCCGCCACGGAGCCGCCGCGCAGGGCCGCGAAACCGATCGCGCCCTTGGTCCGCGCGCCGGTGATGCCGTCCCGGCCGCGTTCGCTATGGTCGGCCAGCGTGATGCCGCGTCCTCGCGCCGCCGCCTCGCCTAGCAGCAGGGCGGTGCCGGACGGGGCATCGACCTTGTGGCGGTGGTGCATTTCCACGATCTCGATGTCCCAATCGTCGCCCAGCCGCGCTGCGGCCTGTTCCACAAGTGCTGCCAGCAGATTGACGCCGAGCGAGGTGTTGCCGGTCTGGAGCAGCGGAATTTGCTTTGCGGCTTCGTCGATCAGCGCGTGATGCACAGGTTCAAGCCCGGTGGTGCCGATCAGGACCGGCTTCTTCGCCGCGATGCAGGCATCGAGATGGGCGGATAGGGCCGCGGGCACGGAAAAGTCGATCAGCACGTCGCTTTGTTGGGCCAGCGCAAGGGGATCGGTGGTGATGGGGATGCCGGGGGCAAGTTCCCCTCCGCCGCTGCGGTCGGTGCCTCCGGCGATTTTCAGCCCGGCTTCCTGGGCGATCTGCGCGATGGCGCGTCCCATGCGGCCTGCTGCTCCGAAAATCCCGATGCTGATCATCACTGTCATTCCTTACAATATTGCGTGGCGGATGCCAGAATGGGCGGGCTCTGTCATCCCTTAGCTATGGGCCGTCGCAATAGAAAATGGGTGGATAGGAAAATCGTCGCGATGGGCTCGCTCGGTCGCTAAGCTCAGGGGATGGAAGACATTCGCAATATCGTGATCCTGACCGGCGCAGGAATTTCGGCCGAGAGCGGCCTTGCAACTTTTCGCGGACCGGACGGTCTGTGGGAGGGGCATCGGGTCGAGGATGTGTGTACCCCCGAAGCTTTGGCGCGTAACGCCGCGCTGGTGCATCGCTTCTATGACGAGCGGCGGGCGAGGCTGGCCGAGGTCAGGCCCAATGCGGCGCATGAGGCGCTGGCGGCTCTGGATGCGCAATGGCCGGGGGAATTGCTGATCGTCACCCAGAATGTCGACGATCTGCACGAGCGGGCCGGGGCGAAGCGGCTGATCCACATGCATGGGGAGTTGCAGTCGGCGCTTTGCGCGGCCTGTGGGAAAGCGAAGCGCTGGATGGAAGCTTTGCCGCCGGCTTCGATTTGCGATGGTTGCGGTGAGCCTCGATTGCGGCCCGACATCGTGTTTTTTGGCGAAATACCCTATGAGATGGATATGATCGATGAGGCGTTGCGGCGGGCCGATCTGTTCGTTTCGGTTGGAACCTCCGGGGCGGTCTATCCGGCGGCTGGGTTTGTGCAGACAGCGCACCATGTAGGCGCGCGGACGCTGGAGCTGAATCTGGAGCCGTCGACAGGGAGCTTCTATTTTGAGGAAAGCCGCATGGGGCCGGCGAGTGAGTTGGTGCCGGAATTGGTGCGGGAGCTGTTGGGTTAGGCCGGTCAGGAGCTTGTAGCGACATCTTCCCCACGCATCTGCATAGGGGAGGATCCTCCGCAGTCTTATTCGCCGGCTGCGTTATCCGCCGGCTCCAACTCATCCCGATAGAGCAGCATGACTGAGCCATCCTGCCCGCCCACGACCCGGATCGGCAGGCTGAGTTGCAGTGCGGATAGGAATTCCTTGCTATCGGTGATGCGGAAACGGCCGCCGATGCGAAGCGAGGAGACCCGGGTGTCCCCGATCAGGATCGGCGCCCCGCGGTAGCGGTTGAATTCGCTGGCCGCCTGTTCAATCGTTTCGCCGTCCAGTTCCACCATCTGCTCGCGCCAGGCGGTGCGCTGGCCGATTAGGCGCGAGTCGAGATGGGTGAGCGAAACGCTGCGCGGCTGGATGACGGCGCCGCTGCCCGCGCTGACCTGCTGGGCCAGCTTGTTGCCCGAATGGACGGTGACAATTCCCTGCGTGACCGTCAGTTCGACCATGGAGGGGCGCAGGCGCACGTTGAAGGCGGTGCCGACAGCGCGGATGACGGCTGAACGGGCCTCCACGTCGAAGGGGCGCGAACGGTCGTGCGCGACATCGAACGAGGCCTCGCCCTTGAGGATGCGGACCTTGCGGCCGTGGTCGGTGAAGCGGACCTCGGCGGCGCTGTCGCTGTTGAGGTGCAGGGTGGAGCCGTCGTTGAGCGCAATGTCGCTGATCTGGCCGATCCGGGTTTCGTAATGATCCACGCCGCTGAAGGTGCGGACGGTGACGATGGCCGCTACGATGAACAGCATCACCGCCACGGCGGCGGCGATCATGATGTTGCGTGACAGGCGACGCTGCTGCTCCTCGCTGACGATGGCTTCCAGCGGGGGCAGGTTGACCTCGGCGGCGGCGCTCTTCAGGCGCTCTGCCGCTTCCCAAGCGGATTCGGCCCGGGCGAACGCTACGGCATGGCGGGGGTCCGATTCGATCCAGCGGCGGAATTCGGCTTCGTCCTGCGCGCTGGGGTCGCTATTAAGCCTTGCCAGCAGGCGCGCGGCTTCCGCCTCGATCTTGTCCCTGCTTTCGTAGCCCGAATCTGGTCCCGACGCCCGCACGTTCGAAATCCGTTTCCTCACGTTCTGCCCAGGCCCGCATAACTATTGCGATCGCTTTGGCCAGATGTTTTTCAACTGTAGAAACGGATAGAGACATCTCCTCCGCTATTTCCAGCATCGATTTTTCGTGGATACGGCGAAGAATGAAGACTCGGCGGCATTGTGTCGGAAGCGAATCGACGATTGCTTCGACCTGGCGCAAGGCTTCGCGGGCGTGGAGCTGTGCTTCCACATTATTTTCGCCTTGCAGCAGCTCCAGGTCGGCAATGGTTTCGAAACTGACCACCTTGTTGCGGCGGGCTGTGTCGATCACCAGATTGCGGGCGATGGTGAAGAGATAGGCCCGGCCCGTGGAGACATTTTCCCAATTTTCGGTGGCATAGGCGCGGGCAAGAACCTCCGCGACCATGTCTTCCAATTCCTGATTGGCGGGAAGTATCCGCCGTAGCCGCCCCCGGAGAGCAGCTTCCTGTGGCAGGATCACTGTTTTGAACCATTCCAGCTTAGCGCGAACCCTGTGCACGTTGACCCCCTTGATGTCAGCCGCGCCTCTCCCGATTTCATCTGTTTGTCATAGTTCAATCATGGATGCAGGAGCCTGTCCAGCGATTGCCG